>OCTA010002669.1_pt1 | contig 16079 bp, 11 predicted proteins | sample 1538991 | NCBI WGS metagenome assembly OCTA01 (sample SAMEA3539302, study PRJEB22396) | soil metagenome | biome: tundra; feature: field; material: soil | place: USA | collected 2010-05 | depth 0.15 m | reverse complement strand
TTATAGCAAAATATTTTAAGCCATACTTCTTTGTGTACTTTTCTTGTGCTAAGTACAAATATATGTTTAATTAAGATTTGCTATAATTAAAAAACCCCCATTATCTTTAATTATAAATATTTATAATTAAGGTAAAACTGCTAAAATCAATGAAAATCGAAGAATTCAAAAGCGGCAAATATCTACAGCAATACCAATACAAGAGTTTTTCCCCGACCAGGAGAAACCTGCCATGGTCATGGGGAGATGGGAAAATAAATACTTTGCTCGCAGAAGCAAACAGGAAAATTGGTGCATTGGATGCATTTTCATCGCACATACCGGATATTGATATTTTTATTGAAATGCATATTACCAAGGAAGCAACCCAATCCAGTAAAACTGAAGGAACACGTACTGAATTAGAGGAAGCAATTAAAACAAGTTCGGAAATTGTACCCGAACGTAAAGATGATTGGGAGGAGGTTCACAATTATATCGAAGCCATGAATTTTTCAATAAATAAATTAAATACTTTACCCGTTTCTAAAAGGTTATTGAAAGAAGCGCATAGGATTTTAATGAGTGGGGTAAGAGGTGAACACCGGAATCCTGGTGAATTCAGGAAAAGCCAAAACTGGATTGGTGGTGCATCCCTAAAAGATGCAAGGTACATTCCTACTGTTCACACTGAAATTGATGAACTTATTAGTGATTTGGAAAAATTTCTTCATAATGATCAAATAAATGTCCCGGTACTGATACGTGCGGGAATAGTTCTCTACCAATTTGAAACTATTCACCCGTTCCTTGATGGCAATGGAAGTATTGGACGATTATTAATTACCCTTTACCTTATTAGTTCCGGTTTACTCTCAAAACCGTCCCTCTACTTATCTGATTACTTCGAAAAGAATCGTCAGCTTTATTATGATAATCTTAACCTGGTAAAAGTAAAAAATGATATGGCTCAATGGATTAAATTCTTTCTTGTTGGAATAATTGAAACAAGCGAAAAGGGGAGTAATACGTTCAAATCGATTCTAAAACTTAAGGAACAAATTGAGGATCGGAAAATACTTACTCTTGGTAAAAAACTTTCTACTGCAAAATCACTGATGAATTATCTTTACCGGAAACCGGTTGTATCTGCTCAGGATGTTCAGGATGAATTAAAAGTTTCTCCTCCAACTGCAAACTCATTACTCTCCGATTTTGAAAGATTAGGAATATTAAAAGAAAAAACTGGCTGGAAAAGAAATCGTGAATTTGAATTCACAGAGTATCTGAATCTCTTCAGGGATAAATGATAACTCCTCAAGGCTTCTTATTCACCTATGTCTCAAAAATGAGAAAAAATAAATAAAATATATTTTTCTCAATTTCCTTAAAAATTCACCTAATCATGGTATAGGCTCTAAGGAATTTTAATGCCAGGTAATCTAAAGAACTTTATTTTTTAATAGTACAAGTATGATTAATTTGTGTATAAGTAATTGAGTCGGAACTGTGATCAAAGTCCTTATCCTATATCAATCTAAAGGAATTTAATGAAAGATGTTGTTGAGGAAATTCTAAATACAAAGCTCAAACGATTTAAACATAACTGTCCTCTGGACATAACAGATCTGGTATTCCTGGAAATTGAAAAATCTTATATGCATCTATATAAAATTCATGCAACAAAAAAGGGCACTAGGGTTATTAATAGGATAATAGGAGGTAGAGTCAAAGAATATTGGAATCTGGAAAAAAGAGGTATCTGCAAGCGTCCTAAGAGTAAGCTGATTGGCTCTTATGAAGAACATTGCAACATAAAACCACGGGTTGCCCAACAGTGATGTGAAAATTTCTTACATATATAGATCGCTTTATCTTCTAATATAAAGCTCATTGTATATAACACATTGGGACAAACAATAAAAGTACTTGAAATCGGATATAAACAAGCAGGCAATTATTCCATTAACTTCAATGCATCTGGTCTTTCCAGCGGTATCTATTTCTACAAATTAGAAGCAGGTCAGTTCTCCCAAATTAAAAAAATGATGCTGATGAAATGAAAATATTTTATATAATTAATCACTAACACTTATCTCTTCGCAAACAAGCCGAACCCCTCGTCGAGAGTTTAACTATTTAAATACGCCGGGTTAAGTCTTATACAAAATATAAAATGTACAATATTTTAATTGTTTAATTGATTTTAATCACAATTTTAGCTTATTTTATAGTTGTATGGACTAATAGAAAAGGCGCATGAAGGTAATCTTCATGAATCCATAATCTATTAAAATAAATCGAGGTATACTAACATGAAAAATAGAATTATGATTTTTGTATTGATGTTTATGGCATTTTTAGCCTTGAGCACAAGCCTGATGGCATCCGATTACACTGTAAGCGGAGCTGGTACAGGATCTTGTAATGGCACTTATGTTCAGGATGTAATTGTAAATGGTAAGACAAGTTATAAATTATCGGGCTCTACTACATATTATCTGTATTTTAATAATGCAAACGGTTCATATTGGTTTATTTCTACCGATACTTTGGGAACAGACTATAACTATTCTGATTATTATGTATCAAGTACCGCTGACACACCTCCTTCTTCAGGTTGGAATTCCGGGAATAATGGATATAACCCCGCCCCAACAATCACGAAAGTCGGACCGGCGATATCTTACAGTACGGATACTTTTTACGAGTCTTCCGCAAATGATGGGACCATTGATAACAGTTCGCCCGTTATTATTATTTTTAATAATTTCGGAGGAGAAACATTTACCGGCTCTTATGGTGATAATTTTGTAACGGCTGGTAAAGTTATAGTTACTAATCTCCCTTCAGGACTTACTGCCGTTGTCACACGCATTAGTTCTACCACACTTAGTGTAACGATTACTGGAGTGGCTCCCACAAACAATAGCGCTAACGATGTTTCAAATCTGACCTTTGCCTTCCAGAATTCCGCATTTAGCGGTGGAGATGCTTCCAATGTAAGTAATTCTTCCAAAAACAATTTAATGGTAAATTTTATTAATCACGTATATACGGTGGCAATCAGTGGTGGCGATTTTACTACTCTATCTGCTGCCCTTGACGCCTCTGCAGATGGAGATTTTATTAAAGTTAATGCGGGTACTTATACCGAATCCGGGCTTACTGTCACTAAAAACATAACTATACAGGGACAGGGCGCTGCATCTACAATTTTGCAGGGAGCAGCATCACCAAATACTGCGGCAAGTCGAGTAATTGGAACTTCTAACACCGCAGTTGTAACAATTAAAAACATGTCAATTCGGTATGGCAACATAAGCGCCCTTCATGGTGGAGGCGGGGTATATAATTCTGGAACTCTCATACTAATGAATATCTCGGTAAATAACAATTATTCAAGTACTAATGGCGGAGGTATTAGTAACGAGGGCACCCTTACAGTTATAAACTGTACGATAAATAATAATACAAGTGGGGGTGATTATACCGGAGGAGGGATTGATAATTCAGGTTTCTTAACAATTATTAACTCAACTATAACCGGAAATTCAGCTGCTAATGGTGGAGGTATAAGTACGCCTTCTTCTGCTATACTTACTAACTGCACTATTACAAATAATTCCGCACCAGGTAACGGGGCTGGTCTTTATGTAATCTCAGCTAATATTACTATCTATAATACAATTATTGCTGGAAATGGTTCTTCCGATTATCATGTTCAATATGGTGTTTCTCTGACCGATAATGGTTATAATATTGTCGAAAACCAAACTATGGTGAGTGATTTCGATAGTTGGAATTTTTATAAGCCGACAGATATTTTATACAGTCACGATTATCTGGGTAATATCGAGGGAGAATCAGGCTTAGGTTGGAACAGAAACGATGCTACTATAACCGGCAGTTTGAATCTTTCTGTAACATTGGCTGATAATAACACTATAAACGGTACACAAACACTCGCAACAACTGCCGGTAGTTTTGCTATAGATAACGGCACCAATGCTGGAGCCACTTTAACCGATCAGCGGGGCGCAGCCAGAAATGGAATAACCGATATTGGCGCTTATGAATGGTGGAGTGATGACGGAGAAATGCCGGTAGAACTAACAACATTCTCCGCATCAATAACCAATAATAAAGTTACTCTTAACTGGCACACTGCGATAGAGGTAAACAATCACGGATTTGATATAGAGCGTTCACCGGTAAATGATCAGTCTTCAGTATGGAATAAGATTGGTTTTGTTGCCGGTTCCGGTAATAGCAATTCAACAAAGAGTTATTCTTATAAGGATACGAATGTTTCTATAGGAAAATACTCTTACAGATTAAAACAAATAGATAATGACGGGCAATTTGAATATTCTAAAACAATTGAAGTTGATCTTAATTCAATACCGACTGAGTTTTTATTAGAACAAAATTATCCGAATCCGTTTAATCCGACAACAAATATTTCTTATGCTCTTCCATGTAGCGGATTAGTTCAAATAAAAGTGTTTAATTTACTGGGTAAAGAAATCGCAACACTTATCAACGAAGAAAAGAAAGCCGGAACTTATAAGATAAATTGGAATGCCGCTAATTTACCAAGTGGTGTTTATCTGTATCGTTTACAAGCAGGTTCATTTATTCAAACAAAAAAGATGATTTTACTAAAATAATTATTGACACTTAAACTAATAAAATTTGAAATGGCGGATTTGTTGTCCGCCATTTTAATGATATTCAATAGATTTCTTCTTTCTTTATATTGATTTAACTTTTATCTCATTTTCAGCATCTGATAAAAACTATTCAATCCTAAAACAGAAATAGTTCTTCATTCCTTTGGCAATAAAATAAAAGTGTGACGAATGTACTTTCTTATTGAGGGGTATTTTTATTATTTGCTGATATATATTTCTATCTTATTATTTTTACTCGGAATAAAAATATGATACCTCCGAAACTTGAACAAAACAGAATCATAGATTTACTTCCCTTCCAATTGAAAAACTCACCTAAACAAACTGCAATTTCCGATAAAGTAACTAGTAAATGGAGAAGTTACAGCACCATTGAAGTTAAAAAGATTGTCGATAAGCTCAGTCTGGCTTTTATAAAACTCGGAATAGAACCTGGAGATAATATTGCGCTGATCTCAAGAAATCGGGTTGAATGGAATTTTATCGATTTTTCAGTTCTGCAGGTCGGTGCGGTATTAGTACCGCTCTATCCTAATAACAGCGAAGATAATTACTGCTGCATATTTGACGATGCAAATATTAAAATGGTTTTTGTTGAGGATTATGAGATTCTTAAAAAAGTAAAAAATGTAAGTAAAAGGACTACCGCACAAATCAAAGATATCTTTACCATTAATAATATTAAGAATAACCGGAATTGGTCTGAATTGTTGGATCTGGCAGATGAAACCAGCCGCGAGGAGTTGAATAAAAGAATAAGTAATGTAAAAGAGAGTGATATCGCTACTGTTATATATACTTCCGGCACTACTGGTTTGCCCAAGGGAGTGATGCTTACTCATAATAATATTATGAGTAATGTTCATGCACTTGCTCAACTCTTTCCAATCCACTTATACAAAAGGACGATTAGTTTTCTTCCGCTGTGTCACATATTCGAAAAATCAGCTTTCTATTTTTATATGCTGATAGGTGCGGAAGTAAATTATCCGCAGAGCCTTGAAACTATTGGTGAGAATATTAAAGAAATAAAACCAAATTTCTTTATTACTGTACCGCGACTTTTAGAAAAGGTTTTTGAAAAAATAATGGATGCCGGACATGAGCTGACTTTTATTAAACTGGCAATTTTCGGGTGGGCTGTAAACCTTGCCAACCATTATGATCTGGAAGGAAAAAACAACTTGTTTTACAATTTAAGGTTGTTCTTTGCAAGGAAAATTGTATTTGTGAAATGGCAGGAAGCATTAGGTGGAGATGTTAAAGGGATTGTAAGTGGGTCCGCAGCGCTTCAGCCCCGTCTTGCAAGAATCTTTTCCGCTGCTGGTATTCCGGTAATGGAAGGATATGGATTGACGGAAACTTCACCGGTCCTCACGTGTAATAGATTTGGAAAAGGTGGCTATTATATCGGAACAACAGGTAGATCTATTCCAGGTGTCTCGATTAAATTATCCGGTGAAGATGAAATACTTGCAAAAGGTCCCAATGTGATGATCGGTTATTACAGAAATCCTGAAGCAACATTACAAGTTTTCGATTCTGAAGGATGGTTTCATACTGGAGATACTGGCGAAATTGTTGATGATGGTTTTCTGAAGATAAAGGGAAGATTAAGCGACATTTTTAAAACAAGTGGCGGTAAGTTTGTTGCCCCCCAGCCTATAGAAAATAAGATGAAGGAATCGTTTTTCATTGAACATATTATGGTCGTTGGTGAAAACAGGAAATTCACTGCAGCTTTAATTCAACCGGCATTTGACTTTATAAAGAAATGGGCAGAAGAAAAAAAGCTGCCTCTAAACAGCACAGAAGAAATTGTTCACTCAGATGAGGTTAAGAGAAGAATTTGGAAGGAGATCCAGAAATACAATAAAAGATTTGGACATATTGAACAGGTTAAAAAGATTGCTTTGGTGCCCGATGTATGGTCTGTCGAAACTGGTGAATTAACCCCGACTATGAAGGTAAAAAGAAAATTCTTAATTGAAAAATACAGGGAGCAGATAGAACATATTTATGATTCTCCGGTAATAACTAATATTTTATAAAAATCCTGGATTTATATGAATAGAATAATCAGAAATGTTGCTGTCCTGGGATCAGGCGTTATGGGATCACGCATCGCCTGCCACTTTGCAAATATAGGGTGCTCTGTCCTGCTCCTTGATATTATGCCTGATAAGTTAAATGATGAAGAAATACAAAAAAAATTAACGCTGGAATCAGCCAAAGTCCGTAACAGAATTGTTAATAATAATTTACAAAGTATTATCAAAACTAATCCGGAACCTTTATTCCATCCTTCCTTTGCTTCCCGTATCAAAACTGGCAATTTTGATGACGATATGAGTCGCATAAAGAACAGCGATTGGATAATTGAGGTCGTAGTTGAGAACTTGTCGATTAAAAAGAAGGTATTTGAAAGAGTTGAAGAATTCCGGAGTAAGGGTACTTTAATAACCTCAAATACCTCGGGCATCCCCATAAAGAGTATGCTTGTTGGAAGGAGTCAGGATTTCAAGGAACATTTCTGTGGAGTCCATTTCTTTAATCCGCCACGTTATCTTCCTCTTATGGAAATAATACCCACAGAATATACAAGAAAAGACATAATTGACTTTTTGTTTTACTATGGGGATCTGTTCCTTGGTAAGACTCCGGTGCTCTGCAAAGATACTCCGGCATTTATTGCCAACCGTGTCGGAGTATATAGCATGATGGCTGTGTTTCAGTTGATGACCGAAATGAAACTGATGATCGGTGAAATAGACCTGCTCACTGGACCATTAACAGGCAAACCTAAATCGGCTACTTTCAGGACTGCAGATGTCGTCGGACTCGATACCCTGGTCAAAGTTGCCTATAATATATATAACGACTGCCCGAATGATGAATCGAGAAAGATATTCCAAATCCCTGACTTTATTAAAAGGATGGAGTTAAATAACTGGTTAGGAGAGAAAACCGGACAGGGATTCTATAAGAAAGTAAAATCTGCTGATGGTGAAAAGGAGATTCTGGAACTTGATATTGATACATTCGAATACAAATCATCTGTTAAAACAAAGTTTTCTTCTGTATCAGCCGCAAAACCAGTTGAAGACCTGAGCGAGAGAGTGAAGTTGCTTACCTTCTCTCAAGATAAAGCAGGGGAGTTTCTGAAAAAACTATCTTTTATGATTTTCAGATATGCATCCTGCCGTATTCCTGAAATTGCGGATGAAATATTCAAATTGGATGATGCTGTTAAGGCTGGCTTTGGCTGGGAGCTCGGTCCCTTTGAAACCTGGGACATCCTTGGTATCAATAAAACCATTACGTTAATGGAAGAATTGAATTTGAAGCCGGATCGCTGGGTTTATGATATGCTCTCAAAAGGTTATACGTCATTTTATAAAACAGAAAAAGGGGAGAAGCTATTCTATGATATTGCCTCGGGTGGATACAGAAAAATCTCGGGTAAAGATAATTTTATTATACTTGAGAACCTCAGGGGTAATAAACCGGTATGGTCAAATAGCGGAACAGTTCTTCACGACATTGGGGACGGCATTCTTAATCTTGAATTCAGAACTAAAATGAATTCTATCGGTTCCGAGGTACTTGAAGCTATTAACAAATCAATTGAAATTGCAGAGAAGGATTTTAAGGGACTTGTAATTGGCAATAACGGACAGAATTTCTCTGCAGGTGCCAATCTTGCAATGATGTTTATGCTTGCCGCCGAACAGGAATATGATGAAATAGATCTGGCTGTTAAAACGTTTCAGAACACAACCATGAGAATTCGTTATTCGGATATACCTGTGGTTGCCGCTCCTCATGGACTCGCACTTGGCGGAGGTTGTGAAATATGCCTTCATTCCGACAAAGTCGTAGCAGGTGCCGAAACTTATATTGGACTTGTTGAAGTCGGTGTTGGTATCATTCCTGCTGGTGGGGGATCTAAGGAGATGACTCTCAGGGCTTCAGATAATTATAAAGAAGGAACCATCGAATTCCCGGAACTGCAGAATTATTTCCTTGCAATTGCTCAGGCAAAAGTATCCACTTCCGCTTATAAAGCTTTTGAACTTGGCATTTTTAGAAAAGGACAGGATGAGTATATTATGAACCGGGATCGGATTATTATTGAAGCTAAAAAAGCTGCTCTCGAACTGTCAGATTCTGGTTATACAAGACCCCCTAAAAAGGAGGATATTAAAGTATTGGGAAGAGGCGCTTTATCAGTTATGCTTGCCGGAGCGTTCTCCTTCTTTAAGGCAAATTACATAAGTGAGCATGATAAAAAGATCGCTGAGAAACTTGCTTATGTTATGTCCGGCGGAGATCTTACTTCGTCTGCGCTGGTTAATGAACAGTATCTGCTGGATCTTGAGAGAGAAGCATTTTTAAGTTTGATCACCGAAAAGAAGACGCTTGAAAGAATTCAAAGCATTCTAACCTCGGGAAAACCCTTAAGAAATTAAAAAGAGAATTGTATGAATGAAGCATATATTGTAGCAGGTTACAGATCTGCTGTAGGAAAAGCAAAAAAAGGAGCTTTCAGAAGTTATCGCCCCGATGATCTCGCTGCAGATGTAATAAAATACACTCTTAAACAAGTTCCTCAGCTTGATCTGGAATTAATTGATGATCTTATTGTTGGAAATGCTGTGCCCGAAGCTGAACAGGGTTTGCAGATCGGAAGAATGATTGCCCTGCAGTGCCTTCCCATAAGAGTTCCAGGAATGACTGTTAACCGTTATTGTGCTTCAGGTGTAGAGTCAATCTCAATTGCAGTTTCTAAAATTCGTTCTGGGTTTGCCGGTTGCATAATTGCAGGAGGCACTGAATCTATGTCCCTTGTGCCGACTGCTGGTTGGAAGCTTTCACCCAATTATAAAATAGCTAGAAACCACCCTGATTACTACTTGAGTATGGGGCTGACTGCTGAAGAAGTCGCCCATGATTATAAAATAACACGCGAGATTCAGGATCAGTTTTCTTATAACTCTCACATGAAAGCTATCAACGCTATTGAAAAAGGTTACTTTAAGAATGAGATAGTTCCTGTTGAGGTGGAAGAGGTATTTTTAGAAAAAGGGAAACGGAAAGTAAGCAAAATAATTGTTGATACTGATGAAGGTCCAAGAAAGGATACAACACTCCAGGCACTGGCTAAACTGAAACCTGTTTTTGCAGAAGGAGGCTCAGTAACCGCAGGGAATTCATCTCAGACATCTGATGGTGCAGCTTTTGTACTAGTAATGTCTGAAGAGATGGTAAAGAAATTGAGTCTTACTCCGATTGCTGTTCTGAGATCGTACGCGGTTGAGGGTGTGGAGCCAAGGATAATGGGAATGGGACCCGTTGCAGCGATACCGAAAGCATTAAAACAGTCCGGTATGAAATTAAATGATATAGACCTTATTGAATTGAATGAAGCGTTTGCATCTCAGGCTGTTGCTGTAATACAGGAAGCAGGTCTTGATATTGAAAAGGTCAATGTTAACGGAGGGGCAATTGCTCTTGGACATCCCCTTGGATGCACTGGCGCTAAACTTACTATACAGCTTCTTAATGAATTAAGAAGGAGAACTAAAAAATATGGCATGGTAACAGCTTGTATCGGTAGCGGTCAGGGTGTTGCCGCTGTTTTTGAATTACTGAATTAATGTAATTGAAACCTCTTGAGTTTTCATAAACCCCGTAGGTTTAATCATTTGATGATGAGTATATAAATAAATTATTTTAGGATAAATATATGATCACAAAAACTGCGAAAACTAATGTTTTAATGGGAGGTGAATTCCTTATTAAAGAAACCAATCCTCATTCCGTTTTTATCCCCGAGGAATTTTCAGAAGAACAGAAAATGATGATCTCTGCTGCAAGGGATTTTCTGAATAAAGAAATTGTTCCAAATGTTGAGGCAATTGACAAGCAGGAAGAGGGATTAACTGCACGTCTTTTGGATAAAGCTGGCGAAGTTGGTTTATTGGGAGTTGCAGTTCCTGAAGAATATGGTGGTCTCGGTGAAGATTTTAATACTAATACTGGAATATCTCTTGAGCTTGGTGCAGGTTTTTCATGGAGTGTTTCCTTTGCAGCTCATACAGGAATTGGAACACTCCCAATTCTTTATTACGGAACTGATGACCAAAAAAAGAAATATCTCCCCAAACTTGCAAGTGGCGAACTTAAGTCTGCATACTGTCTAACTGAACCCACTTCTGGTTCTGATGCTCTTTCTGCCAAAACAACCGCTGTCCTATCATCTGACAGTAAGTATTATATTCTAAACGGTCAGAAGATGTGGATCACCAACGGAGGCTTTGCAGATATATTAATTACTTTCGCACAAGTGGAAGGAGATAAATTTACATGTTTCATTATTGATGCAAAATCTGAAGGGTTCAACCGTGGTAAGGAAGAAAATAAGATGGGGATAAAAGGTTCCTCTACTCGCGCCTTGTTCCTTGATAATGTTAAAGTACCTGTTGAAAACATTCTTGGAGAGATCGGAAAGGGACACTACATTGCATTCAATATTCTGAATGTTGGAAGGTTTAAACTCTGCGCTATGACCACAGGAAGTGCCAAACAAGTATCTTCAGTCGACATTGCATATGCAAATACCAGGAAACAATTTGGTCAGCCGATATCATCCTTCGGGGCAATTAAACATAAAATTGCCGAACAGGCACTTAGAATATTTGTATCCGAATCTGCCACTTATAGGGTAAGCGACCTTATAAACGGAAAAATAAAAGAACTACAGTCTGATGGTGTCAAATATGAAGATGCTGCTTTAAAAGCAGCCGAAGAATATGCAATTGAATGTGCTATGTTGAAAGTGTATGGCTCTGAAATGCTTGACTATGTTGTCGATGAAGGCGTTCAGATCCACGGAGGTTATGGTTATTCGGAAGAATATCCCGCCGCACGGGCTTATAGAGACTCACGGATTAATCGGATCTTCGAGGGTACTAATGAGATAAATCGTCTGCTTACTGTTGATATGCTTATGAAACGTGCCATGAAAGGACGGATTGATATAATGGGTCCTGCTCTTGCAGCTCAGAAAGAACTTATGTCGGTTCCTGATTTTGGAGGCGATGCTTCTGAAGGTATCCTGGCCCCTGAATATAAAGCAATTCGAAATGCTAAAAAAGCTATATTAATTGTTGCAGGTGCAGCTGTTCAGAAACTTATGATGAACCTTAAGGATGAACAGGAAGTAATTATGAATGTAACTGATATGATGATTGAAGTATTTGCTTGTGAATCGGCATATCTGAGAACTAATAAGCTTGCTGGCATTAAGAGTAGTGAAGATTTGCAGCCATATATTGATATGACTAAGGTTTATATCAGTGATGCAATGGAAAGAATAAGTAATTACGGTAAACATGCAGTAACAGGATTTGCAGAAGGGGATGAACAGAAGATGCTTCTCCTTGGACTTAAAAGGTTCATAAAGTATGACCCAATAAACACAATAAAATTCCGTCGTGTTATAGCAGATAAACTTATCGAAGTAGGGAAGTATTGCTTCTGATATATTAACAAGGATTATAAAAGATGAACAATCCACAATATATGACCCAAATGCTGAAAGATGATGCCTTAAAAGAAAAAGTTATTTTAATTACAGGTGGGGGAACCGGGCTCGGTAAATCAATGTGTCACAATTTTCTCGAGCTTGGGGCTGATGTCGTTATTGCAAGTAGGAAGATTGATATCCTTAAAAAAACTGCAGAAGAATTCTCATCAATTCCAGGTAGAAAAGTATTACCAGTCCAGTGCGATGTATCTGATTATTCTCAGGTAGAAAATATGCTCAAAGAAACTTTAGAAACATTCGGGAAAATTGATATTCTTGTAAACAATGCTGCCGGAAATTTTATAAGCCCGACTGAAAGGCTCTCTAACAGGGCTTTCGATGTTATTATAAATATTGTGTTAAAAGGGACAAGCAATTGTACTCTGGCTTTTGGAAAACACTGGATTGATAAAAAACAGCTAGCTGTAATTCTGAATATTGTTACTACATATGCCTGGACGGGATCAGCATATGTGGTCCCTTCCGCATGTGCAAAAGCTGGCGTTCTTGCACTTACCAGGTCTCTTGCAGTTGAGTGGGCCAAGTACGGAATCCGCACTAATGCAATTGCACCTGGTCCATTCCCCACTAAAGGTGCATGGGACAGACTTCTGCCGGGAGACCTCAAAGATAAATTTGATATGTCTAAGAAGAATCCTCTTCAAAGATTTGGCGAACACAGGGAGTTAACAAACCTTGCCGCATACTTGATATCTGATTATTCCTCCTACATAAATGGGGAGGTGATTACCATTGATGGCGGTGAATGGCTCAAAGGTGCCGGTCAGTTCAATATGCTCGAGGACTTGTCTCCGGAAAACTGGGATGATATAGAAAAGTTGGTTAAAAAAGCCTAAAATTCTCTTTCAGGCATTCTTGGTGAATCCTTTCTTTTCCATATAGCCCCATTGACGTTTGCCTGATACATATTCTAAAATAGCGAGGAATCTCCACCAGGAAACCAGCTGCCGGTACCCGAAGTTTTCTAGAAATGCTGCTGCGAATAAGTTAATAAGGTCGCTTAGCTTGGTATATCGCTTAAATGAAATCTCTTCAAGAATCACCGCGAAAACAGATAAAACAATTCCATACAGAATTGCTGCGAATAAAAATGCTACTGTAAAAATTGGGGAAATTAAATTCATGAATAAAGATATCAGAAAAATAAAATATCCAGTTGCCTCAACAACAGGACCGAACATTTCAAATAATGTATAATACGGAAATCCTACAAGACCTAGTAATCCATACTTACGGTTCAGAAATAATTTCTTATGGAGCCGTATTCCGTCAATTGTACCCTTCTGCCACCGGATCCTTTGACTTTTTAATGTCTTTATCGTCTCTGGAACTTCCGTCCAGCAAACAGGATCTGGGATAAATGTGATTTTTGTTTTAGGGTTATCTTTCCTGAATTCCTCGTGCATCCTTATAACAATTTCCATATCCTCGCCCACCGAACCCTGTTTATAGCCGCCTATCTTTACCAGTGCGTCTCGCAGAAAACAACTGAATGCACCGGATATAATTAGTATGCTATTGATAGAATCAAATCCATTTCTGCCAAAAAGGAAAGCACGTAAATATTCAACCACCTGGAAGCGCACTAACCAGGAATTGGATAAATAAACTTTAGATACATGGCCATGTTTAATCTCGCATCCGTTTGCTATGCGGATTGTTCCGCCGACTGCAACTACATTATCATCCTCCATGAAAGGTCTGGCTATTTTTAACAGGCAGTCCCTTTCAAGAAGTGAATCAGCATCGACCACAGCAATTAAAGGGTTCTTTGCTATATTTATCCCTGCATTTATTGCATCGGCTTTGCCTCCGTTCTCCTTATCAATAACTATTAGATTTGGAAATTCGGGCGACATATAAATGGTGCCGATGGGCTTTGAAGAAAGCTTATAAAAAGGTGAAAATGAAACTTTTCTTATCCCAAAGTTTGTATATAGTATGTCCAGAGTCTTATCAGTTGATCCGTCATTTACAACTACTACTTGGAAATCAGGATATTCTAGTTGGAGAAGAGATTTTACGCTTTCGACAATACCATGTTCTTCATTATATGTGGGAACAATAATTGAAATCGGTTTATAATTTTTTAGCCTGAATATCCTGTTGAGGTCTATGTATTGGACCCTTTTATTGTAGCGGAGAATATTTCTGAATGATAATCCAGTTAATAAAAGATAAATGGAACATACTATTAGAAAATAAGTCAGAACCAGATAATTATATGATAGAAGAATATTTTTTATTATTTCAAACATTACTCCTCAACTCTATTTGGCTAAGAATCATTCTTGCAACCGATGCGGCTCTTCCTTTTTCAGAATCATGGGCGATTTTTGAAAGTTTTTCAATTCCAGATGGGAAACTACTTGAGATTGTATCGGCGGCGGCAAGTTGAACATCATAATTATCATCGAATATTTTATTGAAAATATTATCTTCAGAAGATCCGGCTCCAAACTTTCCGATAGTTTTTATAGCTTCTACCCTTACCATGGGGTTTTTATTATCGAGAAGGTGGTTTATAACTTTATAGGATTCCATATATTGTACTTCTCTCATAAACTTCAAACATTCAATTATCAGGTCTGCACTAAAAGTATTGACAAGTATCTTCAAAACTTCAGGCGCAGCCTCCCGGTATTGGAAATGCCGGAATAATGATATTATTGATTCTTTATGATAATCAGGTTTGCTGCTTGGCAGCAATCTTAGTAGAGTATTGCAGACATCCGGTTGATATTCCAATAAAATAAATAGAAGGGTGTCCTTGCCTATCCTGTTAAATGATTTGGAGCGGGTTAATATTTTATCTGCAAATTCAACTGCATTCATTTGTGCAAGGCAAGTTGCGCAATTGATAAATACAAATTCACTTTTTGTATTCAGCCTTTTTGCTATTAGTTCTTTTGATCTAACAGCTTTCGCAATACCAAGAAAATAAGCCGATGTAGCTACTCTGATTGTTCTTGGGCTTTTAAGCCCCCTTATTAGATAATCATAAAGCTTTTTCTCCCTGATTATATCAGCGATTTTTTCATACTCGCTTCCTTTAAGTGCAAGAAGAAATCCTCTAAGTAGTTCCAGAAGGAATATATATTTCCTGCGGGGTACCTTTTTAATAAGTTCCTCAGGGTTTCCTTGTAACTGAAGATAGTTAAAAATATTTGCTTCCCATTCATCTGTAAATTTTTTCTGTCTGCGTGAATAATAATCATGATAGAGGCGAAGATTAACAACATAGAGAATGAGAAGATATGCCAGGCAAATTAGAATTATAATAATATATATAAGAAAATGAAGCAGAAATAAGTTCAACCTGTCCGCCTATATGATGTTTAATTGTTTTTTTATTCTTAAAGAAAGGTCGTCGAAAGCGAAAGGTTTTAGAATATAATCGGCTGCCCCCATCCCCATTCCACTCTTTATATTTACGTCGCTGCTGTTGGCTGATAAGAATATAACCGGAATATCCTTAATTTCAGGGTCAGCTTTAATTTCCCTCAAAATCATCAGTCCATTTTTAATAGGCATCATAAGATCTAAAAGGATCAGATCGGGTTTATTTGTTTTTGCGCCTTCTACAACCCCTTCCCCGGTAGGGTAATGAATTATCTCGTACCCATCCTTCTTGAGTATGTATATGATAATTTTAGTGATGCTTTCATTATCCTCAGCAAATAATACTTTCTTTTTATCTCTGTCCATAGAACCGTTCATGTTCTTTTTATGTTAAAATAAAGAAATTTTTCTATTAAAAAAATCATTAGATCGGAAGAGCGTCGTGTAGG
>OCTA010002668.1_pt1 | contig 16080 bp, 15 predicted proteins | sample 1538991 | NCBI WGS metagenome assembly OCTA01 (sample SAMEA3539302, study PRJEB22396) | soil metagenome | biome: tundra; feature: field; material: soil | place: USA | collected 2010-05 | depth 0.15 m | reverse complement strand
GCTTGAGGATCGAGATGAAATCCGCTGCGTTGATCAGCGCCTCATATTCCGAGCGCTCGCCATCGCTAAGGGTGCCCTCGTTGGCGCGCTCAGCGAGGGCATCGATTCGTTCCTGAACCGGCGAGGCGACCCGCAAATCGACTACTCGGCGTGCGGACTCCGTGTCGAGACAGCGGCTTAAAGGCTCCAGAAGGCCATCCAGCCCAATTACAGCGCTCATGTGCTTACGTTATCACGGAATGCCGCTCCGCCAGGGGTCCCGGCACATGGCGGAAGACCACGACGGAGCCTGGCGCCGTGTTGCACGCGCAATGCCGACTTGCGGGCGCCTATGCCGCCTGCTGGCCTCGGATGGGGTGTGTGGGAACCATTTTCCGAGTGGCCGACGATCCGGCCCAGAACCGCCACATTCAGCTCTAGCAGCCCGTGGTAATAGTCGTTTTGGCGGAAAAGCGGCACGTAGAATCAATGAGTTGCGGAGCGTTTTTCGGGGTTTTTCGACTTCTACCACGGGCTGCTAGTCTAGACGTTGCCCGCAACGAGGACTCAACTCCGGGTTGAACGTTCACACGGTCGCTGCGACTCGTCACCCATACCGCCATCTATCGCAGCATCGTCATAGCCAGAGGCAGAACCGCGTTTTCGGAGCACGCTTCCGCGTCGGCGACCGCACCGCTATAATCGGTTCTGAACCGCAGCCTAAAAGGATGGCCGGCCATGTCCAACGCGAGCGACGTTTTTCTGAGCCACAATAGTGAGGATAAGCCGTTGGTGCGGGAGATCGCACGCGTGCTGCAGCAAGAGGGCTTGACCGTCTGGCTTGATGAGTGGAGCCTGACGCCAGGACACCTGTGGCAGGAAGAGATAGAAGCAGCGCTCGGAACCACGCGTTCCATTGCCGTGTTCATTGGAAAGCGTGGCGTAGGCCGTTGGGAGGCACCAGAAATGCGCGCCGGCATCTCAATGTCCCTACTGCGCGGTGTGCCTGTCATCCCCGTTTTGTTGCCTGGGGGCCCGGAACCGAATGCCCTTCCGATGTTCTTGAAGGCCTATACTTGTGTGGACATACGAATGGGACTGAATCCGGAGTCGATGTTTCGTCTGAAATGTGGAATTCGAGGGCTCGCTCCTGGCGCGGACGGTTCCTGCCCAAACACGGGAGAACTCGTTGACCGGCCAGGCCCAGTACAGCTTCACTACTTTTGCTATATCTCCGCTTTCAAACTCGAGCAGTTCCTCGCACAAATCCCCGACCGTAAACCGAGTGATCAATTGCCGCGACCTCAAAAAAGTGAGGAGGGGAGCGACACTGCGGCTCTGCGAACCATGTTTTATACTCCGTCGACATACGGGTCACCTTCGAAGCGAGAATCCCACTCTATTCGACATGTCGACCTAGTACAAAAACTCGCTTCCTTGTGGACTCTGCTTTGTGAGAACAATCGGGTCGCCTTACTTGATGTCCCCCAGCCAGCCTCCCAGCAGATTGGTTACGATTTATACTACGTTCGAACAGCTCTGCGCGTAAAGGAACTTGATGGCCATATTGCCCTGCTTGAAACACCAGACCGCATTCCGCGAATAGAATTGGCTTGTTCCCTGAGATATTTCAGTGAGTACTCTGATACGAGTGGTCCGTTCACGCTACATTCTGGGAATTATCATTTCTTCCAGGGAAAGTGCACACCCATATTCGATGCCGGCATTGTCCCTTTGGAAAGTAACAGTGGGGCGCTGATCGCTACACCGCTTTTCCTCGCAATCACCTCTTCATCGAGCCTTGTGCTCTGAAAGGCATATGACGATCAAAGACTTGACAGTATCGGTCGATTACAAGCCGGCATCGTATGTCGGAAGGAACATCACAATTGACGGCGACATGTTCACAATAGGAGAGCTATTGGATGTTGGAGAACACAAACTAGTATTTCGACTCGATGATGCGACGGGCGCACCGGCCCGAAGAGTCTTAAAGATCTACCGTGATGTGTCCGGAGAAGTAGCACGCCACGAGGCGTTCATGAACCAACTCCTTACAGGTGGGCCGATCGCCTACGCGCCCATTGCGATCTGCGCAGTTGAGGGCGGATATGTGGGCGTTCAGGAAGAGATTGCGTTTCTGAAGGTGGCGGATCCGATAACCGGTCAGCAGCGTACCGTCAACACGAAGGTCAGATTCCGTGGAAATTTGTCGTCAGGCCAAATCGAGATCGAGGGGAGTGACACTTGGCTGACAGGCAGATCCTCTGATGGGGCCGCATCAAAGGGGCTTGCCTACGTCGATCAGCACAAACTCGTGAACGCCTTAACATGGCTGAAACGTTGTGGCAAGCTACCGAGCGAGTTTCGAGTATTCCTTGCACTCAGCCGACACGATTTCGACGATGCGTATATTGCTCTAAGGAGGGCACACGAAATCGATTCTTCTAATGAACACTGGATAATCTTGTTTGTGTGCATCTGTGAACTCACGAACAGAGCGCAGGAAGCAAGATCCATTTTGAGCCTAGCACTCTTGGCGAACCCTGAGTCGACAGAACGATCCGGTTGCGCTCTGCCCGGAACTCGGCTGCGTGATTGGGCCGCATCGTTTCGTTCCGCACTCTTGCCCAACGCCTCAGGCGACATTAAAGAGCTTGGCATATCGGAAGGTCCGCAAGGGTGGATCGATAGTGAACTTGATGCGATGCTCCAAGCGAACGTGTTTGAAGCATCTAAGTTGGTTGATGCCCTGGGCAGTTCGGGCGTGGCGCTAGCGGACAGTGGCAACTTTCACGACGCTCTTGAGTGCTTTCGCATTCAGGAGTGGTTGTCGCGAGAGGTAGGCGATCGCGAGCACCTGCAGATGTCGCTTGGCGATCAGGCACTCGTACTCACGCGCGCTGGTGAGCACCAGGCTGCGATGGAACTACTTCGCGAACGAGAGGCGATTTGCGAGGATATCCAGAATCTCGGGGCTTTAGCGCACTGCATCGGAGGCCAAGCGATCGTGGCGGAGAATAGTGGGGACTTTCAGCATGCGATTGAACTCTGGAAGCGCCAGGAAGCCGTGTATCGTTCCGTGAGTGACTTCTCAGAATTAGCCGCGAATCTGCACAACCAAGCTCTAGTGATGGAACAGAATCTTCACCTGCCTGCATCGGAAGGCTTGCGTTTGATTGGAGAGGCGTTGGACATTGTCGAGCGCCACGGCCTCAAGCATCTGAAAAGCCAAATCACACCGTTTGCGATGGCACTCGCGAGGCGAGCCCAGAAGGGGTCTTGAAGAGATGCACACTGGGTCGCCACCGCGCATACTCCGTACGCTTGCGGGCTGTTTGCATCCGGCTCTTCGCGGAACTTGGGCCCGCAAGACAGCGATTCCGGAGTGGGGCGCGTCGCTGGTCATACCGGGTTTAGGACGAATGACGCGCCACTCGGAAACAGGGCACTACCAAGGGCCGCCACAGGATTAGTCCCCACAAACTCGCTTGCAGCCATTTTGCGGTGGTCAGCCGGCCCGCATCGCCGGCGGCGCTGACGGGCGCCGGGACTGCGCTGAGCGGGCAGGGTTTTCCTGTCAGCTTAGGTTGGCGCCTATTGGGCGGACATCACCGGAGGTCCGCGCTTTGCGTCGATAATCGATAAAGAGCAGATTCGGCAAGGTTTCGGGAAGCGCGGGTCGGTTCGGCTGCATCTGTTAACTATGCCCAATGGAGCTGGGGTGGCTTTGCGCCAATCCCAACTGCGCGACTACGTCGAACTCACCAAACCTCGCATCACCTGGCTCATCCTCATGAGCACAGGGATCGGCTATTTCTTCGGCCTGCGCGGGGCGGCCAACTGGTGGCAGTTCCTCCAGAGCGTCCATTTTGGCTCGCTGCTCCACACCATCGTGGGTACCGGACTGCTCGCTTCTGGAACCGCGGCGCTCAACCAGTGGTACGAGCGCGACGCGGACCGGCTGATGCGGCGCACCTCGCAGCGCCCGTTGCCCACCGGCAGGGTCTCCGCGAACGGCGCCTTGGCCTTCGGGATTCTGCTCTCGCTCGCCGGCTTTCTGGAACTTTGGCTCGGCGTGAACCTATTGGCGGCGTCGATTGGCGTGTTCACCCTGGCTAGCTATCTCTTTCTCTATACCCCACTGAAGCGGCGAACCTGGTGGTCCACCACCATTGGCGCAATCCCTGGGGCTATGCCGCCGATCATCGGCTACGCCGCGGCCGCGGGCGCCATCACGCGCGAGGCCTGGGTGCTCGGCGCGATTCTCTTCCTGTGGCAGTTCCCGCATTTCTACTCCATCGCCTGGATGTACAAGGAAGACTACGCGCGGGCGGGCATTCGCATGCTTCCCGTGGTGGAGCCGGATTGCCGGTCCACCGCGCGGCAGATCGTGCTGTTCGGGCTGGCGCTCATCCCCGTGAGCCTGATTCCGGGTATGCTGGGAATGTCCGGCCGAATCTATTCGATAGGGGCGTTGTTGCTCGGTATGTGGTTTCTCTACTCGGGCGTGCGGGTAGCGCTGGAGCGAACTCCGGTCCGCGCGCGTGGCGTCCTCCTGACATCCGTGCTTTACCTGCCGCTCATCTACGGCCTGATGCTGCTCGATAGGCCTGGTTTGTGATCCAAGTTCAAGACCTGACCCACCGTTACGGTACACGCGTCGCGCTGAAGAATGTCACCTTCGAAGTGAAGAAGGGCGAAGTGTTCGGCCTGCTGGGGCCCAATGGCGGCGGCAAATCGACGCTCTTCCGAATACTATCCACCATGATGGTCCCCACGGAGGGACGCGCCGCTATCGCGGGGGATGACGTGGTGCGCAATCCGGCCGCGGTGCGCCGTCACGTCGGCGTGGTCTTCCAGACGCAGAGCCTGGACAAGGCCCTGACGGTGGAAGAGAACCTGCGGGCGCAGGGCCATCTGCACGGACTGAGCGGCCCGGAGCTGCGCGACCGCATGGCGCGCGCCATGGAACGCCTGGGTCTGGCCGACAGGGGCAAGGACTTGGTGGAGACCCTTTCCGGGGGACTGCGGCGGCGCGTGGAAATCGCCAAGGCGCTGCTGCACCGCCCGCAGGTGCTGCTGATGGATGAAGCCTCCACGGGTTTGGACCCGGCGGCGCGGCGCGATCTCACGCGGCACATCGAGGAACTGCGCGACCGCGAAGGCGTCACCATCCTGCTGACCACCCATGTTCTCGAGGAAGCCGACCGGTGCGACCGCCTGGCGCTGCTGCACGAGGGGAGCATTGTGGCGCTGGGTAGCCCGGCCGAGCTGCGGTCCCGAATCGGCGGGGACGTGGTGGTGCTCGAATCGGGCGAAGCGGGGGCTCTGGCATCGGGAATCGAAAGCCGTTTCGGCCTCAAGACCGCGGCCATGGATGGCCGCGTGCGCGTGGAAATCGCCAACGGGCACCGCTTCATCGCAGAAGTGGTGGAGGCCTTTCCGGGCGCCATCCAATCCGTGGGCCTGCATAAGCCGACGCTCGAAGACGTGTTCGTACGCGAAACCGGGGCGTCCATTGAGTAACTTCTTCTTACCCGCCGTCACGCTGTGGCAACGCGAATTGGTGCGCTTCTGGCGCCAGAAGAGCCGCGTGCTGGGCGTGGTGGCGTCTCCCTTGGTTTTCTGGCTGTTGATCGGCTACGGATCCAACGACCTTGCGCGCTTCTACTCCGGCGCGCTGGTGCTGACCGTGATGTTTTCGGCGATCTTCTCCACCATCTCGATCATCGAGGACCGCCGCGAAGGGTTTCTGTTGTCCATGCTGGTATCGCCCGCGCCCCGAACCAGCCTGGTATTGGGCAAGATTCTGGGCTCGGCGACGCTGGCATGGATTCAAGGACTCATCTTCCTGGCGTTCGCCCCTCTGGCGGGGGTCCGCATCGGCCTGATGGAACTCCTCCCCGTGATGGCCGCCATCTTTCTGATCTCATTTACGCTGACCGGGCTCGGCTTCGTGATCGCCTGGAGGATGGAATCCACTTCCGGGTTCCACGCCATCATGAACCTGCTACTGGTGCCGATGTGGATGGTATCGGGATCGCTCTTCCCGTTGGCCACCGCGCATGGATGGATCAAGGCCGTCATGTGGGCGAATCCGCTGACCTATTCGATCTCGCTGTTGAACCACGTGTTGCGGATGCCGAACGCCACGCCCGGCGGCATGACGAGCCTGGTGGTGACCGCCGCATTCGGGTTCGTGTTGCTGATCGCCTCCGGCTTGATGGCGGCGCAGAAAGCGGCCAAGAGCGCCGCATGAGTGGGCCAGCCAGTGGGGCGCTGCTGCTGGCTTTCCTGCTTTCTTCCTGCGTCAAGCCTACGGATCTTCCCATCCTGGGCGGCGTGCCCGCGTTCCAACTCACCGCTCAATCCGGCCAACCGTTCGACAGCGAGTCTCTCGCCGGCCACGTCTGGGTAGCCGATTTCATCTACACAACGTGCCCCGGCCCCTGCCCCATGATGAGTTCTCAGATGAACCGGCTTCAGTCATCCACAGCGGACACTCCGGACGTGAAGCTGGTCTCGTTCACGGTGGACCCGAAGCACGATACGGCGCCGGTGCTGGCCGAGTACGGGAAGCATTTCAAGGCCGAGCCCGCGCGCTGGTTTTTCCTAACGGGCGACCGCGCAATCTTGAACGACCTGGGCCTCAATGCATTCCATCTGAACAGCGTGGATGGCAGCCTGGTCCATAGCACCCGGTTCACGCTGGTAGACCGGCAGGGCCGCATTCGCGGGTACCATTCGAGCGAGGAGAATGGTTTTATGCCGAAACTGCTCCACGATGTCCGCCAACTGGAGAGCGAGAAATCGTGACACCCGTCCTGCCCACCGTGAACGCCGCGCTCAACGCCACGGCCGCCGTGCTGCTGGTGTGGGGTTACACGCTGATTCGGCGCAAACGCATCCAGGCACACAGGAAGGTCATGACCGCCGCCTTCGTGACCTCATGCGTTTTCCTGGCGTGCTACCTGATCTATCACTACCAAGTGGGCTCGGTACCTTTCAAAAAGACCGGAGCCATCCGCTCGGTTTATCTGAGCATCCTGGCCACCCACACCATCCTGGCGGCCGCCGTCCCCGTGCTGGCCATCATCACCCTGCGCCGCGGCCTGGCCGCGCGCTACGACAAGCACCGCCGCATCGCCCATTGGACCTTGCCCATCTGGCTCTACGTGAGCGTCACCGGCGTGGTGGTCTACGTAATGCTCTACCACTTCTGAGCGGACCGCGACACGGCCAACGCCGTCAGATCTTCACGGGCGTATCCAGCACGAAGGTCAGCCGGGTTTCCGACGGGACTTTGACGCGCTGCCCCTTCAGGACCATCTCTGCTCCGGCCCCGGCCGCGCCGCCGGCTAGCCCGCCGATCACCGCGCCCTTGCCGCCGCCTGCGATGGCGCCGAGGACTGCCCCGAATGCGGCCGTACCGCCCGCGACCTTGGCTGTCTGCTGGCCGCGCGAACCGCTCTCGCGCGAGACGCTCTGCGTGTTGATATCCACAGGTCGGCCATTGACCTTCACGGAAACTAGGTTGAGCGTCAGCTCGGCCCGCCCCGTGAGTTTCCCCGATTCCTTGGAATCCACGAGCTTGATCGCCACGTCCGCGCCCCGTGGAATCACCGGGCGCCCGTCAACCATGACCGGCTCATCGATTGAGGCGGCGAAGGTCTGGCCGACGCTGTTCGTGTCGGAATCCACGCCGTCGATCATGCGCACCACCAGGTTGGTTCCGGCCGGAAGCTCCATCGTCCCCGTTGCCGCGGAGGCAGGCGCGGGCTGCATCGCGCTATCCGAGCGGCGCAATACGGGCCGGTCCTCGTCGGAAGATGACCGCACTGGCGGCGGGGCCGGCGCCGGGCGCCCGAATTCGATGCGGGCGACATCCGTGATGTCCAGGGTCTGGATCTGGTCGCCCACATCCACTCTCACCTGGCGCGATGTGCCGCCCAGGTATGTGCCATCGATCACCCGGCCGCTCCTGAGCGTGATGGTATCCGCGAAACCGGTCGTGGCTACAGCCAGAACGATTGCAAGACGTAACAGTCTCATAGGCAGTGCTATCGCTCCTTTCCCTGATTGTACGACGCAGAACAGAGGCAAATAGTTTACGGGCAATGACTCAGTGGGGCGGGCCTCCCGGCCTGCCTTCGCGCCGAAGGCCCGCTCCGTGCGCTGGGCAGGCCGGGAGGCCTACCCCACCGGAGCGATGGTCTGGGTTACCGACCTGCCGCGCTCGTACGCCTGCTGGTAGATTTCCCGCCGTTGCGCTTGCGTGTACGGCGTGCGGGCCTGGTATAGCCGCTCCAGTCCCTTGCCGATGGCGTATGTCACGGCGTAGGCCATGGCGCCTTTGGGAATCAGGCCGCCGCCAAATGGGATCTTGCCGGTCAGTTCGCGCGCGATGGCGCGCCACCCGAACGCTCCCGCCGAGATGCCGATAATTTCCGCCTTCTGAGGCGAAAACCCCACCGGCCTGCCGCAGGCCGCGGCGATCAGAAACGCCATTCGTACCTGGTTGGCCGTCAGGAACGCGGTGTCGGAGGCGAACTCGCCCAACGCCCAGGGCAGTTCCATGAGGCTCGGGATCACGTCCGGCAGCGCGGTGGCGATGGCGAAGAACGCGTTCTCGCGCGCGATGGAATGGATGGTGCGCTCCACTACCGGCACGCGGAACGCCGGATACCGCCGCGCCAGGGCCGCCGCGAGGTCGTCGTTCTCACGCACGATCTCGAGCGCCGTACGCCCCGGCTCGCGCCGATGAAACGTGTATGTGCCCTTCGGTCCCTCCGCGCCGTCCTGGTACAACACCAGATCGACCTTTTCCGGAACGCCGGGCATCCCGGCTCGGAAGACCAAGCCCCTCAGCTTGGCGCGCTCTGCCGTAGGCGCGCCCGGGGGGATCAGGAAGTCCTCCATCTCGGCGAAACCATGCGCGTTGTCCGCGACCAGGCCGAAGCTGACCGGCTGGATGGCCCGGCTGCGGATTTCGTCGGGGCTCAGCAATGCGAATGCGGCGCGGGCATGTTTGATCATTTTGAACATACGTTCACCGGGGCCGCTCGGCGCCTATCAGGCGGAACATGACGCGCAGCCCCTTACGCCATTCTACCCCGAGCCCGATTCGCTCCACCTGGATGGCGGGCGGGAAGTAGCTCAGGATTGTCTCAGTGGTGGAGTGGAATTCGAGCGACGGGGAGACCAGCATCAGGCGCGGCGGCTCGCGCCGCAACTCGATTCCGGGGAAGTACCCGGCCGGCGAGAATTCGCCCCGGTCGAGATGCCATTTCACGTGGATCCAGTAGTCCAGCGCCTGCAGGGGCAGGTGCAGGTCGGCCGAGGCTTTCAACTCCACCACGGCCAGCCGGCCGGAGTGGTCCACCGCCAGCAGGTCGATGATCCCGCGCTCGCCCCCGGCGAACACCGGCGTTTGGCCATAGACGGGGTCGCGCAGCAGCGAGGCATCCAGAGTCTCGATATCGGCGCGGACCTGGGATTCGAGCCAAGCCTCCGGCGCCTGACGGTACAGCGGGTGCTCGCGGTCCGGGGCATCGGGCGTCCGCGCGCGATCCAGCTCCTCGACGAGGCGCTCGATTTCGGCGGCGTGATGCCGGCTCGCCGGGCGGCGCTCGCCCATGCCGAAGAACAGATCGCCGCCGGAAAGTTCGGCGAATTCGATGCCGTGCACGCGCAGGCTTTCGCGGCCGTCATGCTTGGGAACCCGCTCGACCCCCGGCAGGGATACGATGCGCTCCCACGTTTCGGGCACGCCCCGCGCGGGACGCCGGCAGGGCTCCAGGCGCGTATCGAGGTTGCCGTGGTCGCGCGGATCGACCTGCGCCACATAGTCCTGTTCCGTGTAGGAGAAGAGTTCGAATCGCGCCGTGGAGGGGTCCAGGCAGAGCAACCGCGGGGCGGCGGCGCGCTCCCGGCCCGCGGGGACATAGAACGCCAAGCCTTCCACCGCGAGGCGCTTTTCGCGGGCGCGTAGGTGGGTCAGCCAGATCAAGCCGAAAGAGAGCGCCGCCGCGGCATCGCCCTCGGGTGGACAGGCGATGGCCGCCCAGCCGTGCTGGCCGTGCCGCAGAAAGGCGCGCGGGAAGGCTGGTGAAAGGCTGCACGCCAGGTTCGCTTCGGCGCTCAGTTCGACGAGGTTCCATTCCGGGAACTGCCGCCGCAGAAACAGCCGGAAGCGCTCGCGAAAAACCAGGCGGGCGCTACGGCGGCCGGCATCCGCGCCCGCGGGGCGTCCCAGGTCCACCAGGAAAAGCCGGCCCTCGCGGCGGGCGAACCGTTCCACCACGATCTCGATGCGCGCGCTGCCCGCCCGCTCCATCGTCAGAATGCGGCGGGAGAAATTGCGTGTGCGGTCCCAAGCTTCCAGCGTGAGGCGGGAACCCCGCATTTCCAGGGAGAAGTTGTCCTCCGTGAGCGGGAACAGGTCTTCGCCCGGCTCGTACAACGCCGGTTGCCGCGCGTTCTTCACGAACGCCTCGATCGCCGCCCGGATCTCTTCGACGTCCTGCACGGCGCCCTTCTGGGCGGTTGGCATGGAAACCGAATTGTAGCGCCCGGCGCCGCCGATGTGCCATCCTGAACGGTCAGCATGGATATCATCATCGGCAACATCGGATGGATCGAAGTGATCTGCGGCCCCATGTTCTCCGGCAAGAGCGAGGAGCTCATCCGGCGCCTGCGCAGGGCCATGATCGCGCGCAAGCGGGTTGAGGTCTTCAAACCCACGATCGACGATCGCTACTCGGCCGACGAGATCGTATCCCACGGCGATCTCCGCATGAACTCGCAGGTGGTCGCGAGCGCCGCCGAAATCGCCGAACGCATCGACTGGCGCTCCGAAGTGGTGGGCATCGACGAGGCCAACTTCATGGGGCCGAAGCTGGTGGAGGTGGCGCAGCGCCTGGCCGACAGCGGCAAGCAGGTGATCGTCGCCGGGCTGGACACGGACTACCTGGGCCGCCCGTTTCCTCCCATTCCGGACTTGCTGGCGCACGCGGAATCGATTACCAAGACGCTGGCTATCTGCGTGCGCTGCGGCAATCCCGCCAAGCACACGCAGCGCCTACGCGGCTCCGATGATTTGATCGTGGTAGGTTCCAGCGATCTATACGAAGCCCGCTGCCGTCGGTGTTTCGAGCCCGGCATACCGAAGCAGACGGAAATGGAGTTCGTCAAGGCCAAGCGGGTGGAGAAGAGCTAGACCGAAGTTCCTAACGGGTTCGGACGGTATTCTGCTGATTCGCCAAGAGATAATTCAAGGTTCAGTTTCCAACTACTGGCAACAAGGCGAGCAGCGCATAGGCCTTGGCTTGCAGCGGAGTCGGCTCTGGCACCTGCTGAAAGCTTGGGGTGGATTCTTCCGATTTCAACCCATAGGTCACGCGTGCTCGACTGGCTAGCTCTGCCATCAGAGTGGCGAAACTGTGTACGGGAAACCCGTCCGCCGTCTGCCGGGTGAGCTTCTTTTCTTGAGCCGATGGCGAGCAACTTGCCGGCAGAATCGGATCGCGCCGTTGACGCTCCTGAGCGAGTTGCTCGTCCTCGAACAACAGTGGCGCCCACGCCCGCCGTAGATGCCACTCCACGTAGTACGCCAACAGGCATAGGAAAATGTGCGCCGGTACGCGATCCTCGGTGCGATGGCGAATCGGTCGAATCAACAGATCTATTCCTTTCAAAGTGCGGAAAGCCCGTTCCACTTGGGCCAGACTCTTGTAGCTGCGCACCGTGTCGGCAGCCGATAAGCGCTCGACCGATTCGCTGGTGCGAATCACATAAATACCGTCCAACTTGGCTTCCTGCTCAATCGTTTGTTCGCGGCGCGACCATTGAAACTTCCCCTCGCCGATGGTGTACAGGAAGTGCTTGCCCATCTTGTAACGCCCCAGCACCTTGCCCACCTTCAGCGCAATCTCGGCTTCCTTCAAGGGCTTTTTCTTGCGTCGCTGTACTTGCGTGCCGACTTTGGTCAGCGCTTTCTCCGTCGCTTCCAATAGCTCCCGTCGCTTGCGCCCGCGCTCTTCTTCCAACAATGGATTGTGGCAGACCATCAGCCGTTCCCCGGGATAGTCGGGCGATGTGATTTCGGCCAGGTTCGTCTCATCTAACAACGAGAGTTGCAGCGCTCCTGTTTCGAGCAAACCGCGAATCGCCACACTGGTCAGGGCCGTGATCCAGCCCAATCCGGGATGCATTTTCATTTTGTCAATCTGCGGCTGGGTCAGCATCCCGCGGTCTCCCACCAGCACCACGCGCGACAACCGAAAGCGATCGCGTAGCTTCTCTACCTGGTCGGCCACCGTGGTTGAGTCGCCAGTGTTGCCGGGATACACTTCCACCGCGATGGGGCGCCCTTCGCCATCGGTCATCACTCCGTAGACAATGATGGGCAATCCGTTCTTTCCGTCTCGATCGTGACCATACTGCGCCAGTGGACACGTATGGCCCTCGTAATAGCTACTGCTGACGTCGTACAGGACCAGACAGTCTTCGCCCAGGTGACGGGCGGCGAGTTTCTTCTCGATGCGCGGTTGCCGTTCCAGCAGCCAGTCCATGGCCTGATACAGGTCGTCCTCGGTGGCATCGGCGACCGACAACTCCTCGGCCAAGGTGGTGGTGTGCCACTCGCGGGTGGCAGCCAATTTCGAGCAAGGGTGAAGCAAACGTGCGGCGATCATGGCCATGACTAGATCTCGCTCGCGGCAACGCTTGGCGGCAAGGAGGGAAACCAGTCCGAGCTTGCGCGTCGCCATCAGGATGGCTTCGACATGGCCGTGAGGGAGAGTCTTGTGGGTGCAGAACAAATCCTGAGGGGAGACCAGGGGTTCGTCTTGCAGCAGGCGGCGGAAGGTTTCGATTTTTTGTTTGGGCCAATGGGAGAGGTTGGCCAAGGTGCGTTTGAGGGTCTTAGAGCCTTCGCGCCAACCTTCGCGGAGGAGGACGGCGGGCGGGGAGTTGCGATTGGGGACGTTCTCGATGTACATGGGAGCATTATATGCTATTAAGTAGTTGTATACAAGCACTAGTAGATGTTATACATGGGAACGCTGTAGCGCTCGCGCTTTTAGCTTATCTTCCGCAAAATCAATGGCTTGCCCCAGAATTGAGGCTTATTTGTGAGGGGAACTTCGGCCTAGTCGCTTAACAGTCGCCCCAGATTGTCAAGACCCGAGCGCGACGATTTCCACAACAGCCCGAGCGGTTACCAGGCAGGCGCTGACGGAGACGGCCTTGCATGACGCCGTACTGCTGGGAACAGGCGATGATCGCGGTCTGGCGGGAACCACCGCGCCATTAGTTCCAGGCGCCGCCGCAACGGCAGCGCCGGCAAGTAGTCCGCACCAGTTCGAACGGTGACCTCATGCCAGAGGCTGTGAACGTACTCGGCCGCCGTACCCGCGAAGGAGAAACGGCCATAACGCGCGAGCCGCCGTGCCCTGTTCGCATGGGATCGGCTCTTGAACAGGGTGCGCTTTTCCTCCAGCGCCTGCTCGTCAATCTCGCCCTCGATCCCCATGCTGATCTCGTCGTACAGAAGCACCCAGTACGCACGGAGTTCCGCGTCTGACAATCTCTCCCAGAGTGCCTGGCCGAGGCACAGCAGCAACTCCATCGCAACGTCATGCTCTTCAAACCCCGTTGTCGTGACCGACACTTCCAGCCCGCTATTTGTTATGGTCCATTGCGAGGTAACGTCGGCTTCCGCTTCGGCCGGGAGCGAGATCCGGCAAAAGCCGAACCGCCGCGCCATGGAGGAAGGTACGGCGCGAACGGCCGGGCGAATGAACTCGCACACCAGCGCTTGGGACAAGCCCGAGCTGCGGCTCAATGTCCATCCATGTGCGAGCCGTAGCGGGCTGGCCTGCATCGTTGCTCCCCAGTCCCATCATCGTCGAAGGCGGGTTGCGAGCGCTAGCTCGGGCCACCGTGGGCAGGGCATTTCCTCTCAACTGCCTCGTCTGATGTCACGGAATGATTCCAGGCTCCATTCACCTTCAGGCGTCGTTGAGCGGCGCCGAAGGATGTACACATTGCCGTCGTTCGCTTTCACTTTGAAAAAGACGTCCTGCGGCCCATACCACTGGTCAAGCAGCTCTTCCACGGAGTAATCCTGACCACCCAGTCGGAAACGAACCGGACGCTCGTCCACTTTGTAACCGGAATAACAGTCTACCTCCACCTTCATCTCGGCACTCCGCTCATCCTCCACACTTCCGTCTCGCCCGCCGGCGCATCGCGACGCGCTACTTCGTGCACCGGATCATCGGGCCATTGCTAGGCGGCGCCCTGGCCGACCTGCTCGTTCGCCTGACGCACTCCTAACAAAAACCCCCGAGCCGTCTGGTGGAATGCCTGTACCTGGGCTGCCTCCCAGGCGGCGTCCCGTCCCAACTCGCGCGCCATCAGGGCGGCCACCTGCGGAGCCATCTCGATAGCGGCGCGGGCATTCAGAAACAGGGCGCGGGTACGGCGTGCCAGAACGTCTTCCACGGTGCGCGCCATTTCCTCGCGCGCTGCCCAAACCACTTCGGCGCCCGCGTAGGGCAAGGCACTGTGCAGGGGCTCGGAAAGCGAAGGATCGGCCTCCATCAACTTCCGTACGGCGGGAGCATCGGAGCCATAAACGGCGAGCCGACCGAACCTAGCGGCGCTGGAATGGAATCTGTGGATGTTGAGGTGATCGGTCACGCAGCGGCGTTCCGTCAGGCGCCCCAGCGTGGCGCCGTGGTTGACGCAGTCTTCCGCCATGTGGCGGTAGGTGGTCCACTTGCCGCCACAGATTGTAATCATGCCGGAGTTTTCGATGCGAATGGTATGGCTGCGGGAAAGCGCCGCGGTGTTGGCGGAATCTCCGGCGCGCACGAGCGGACGGATGCCGGCGAAGACGCTGGTCACGTCGCTGCGGTCGGGCTTCTTCGCGAGGTAGAGAGAAGCGGTCTGGAGAACGAAGTCGACTTCCTGCTCCTGCGCTACCGGCTCGAGCGCGGGCTCCAGGATCGGCGTGTCGGTGGTGCCGACCAGGGTGTGGCCGTGCCAGGGAATGGCGAACATCACGCGGCCGTCGCTGGTGTGCGGGACCATGATGGCGCTATCGCCGGCCAGAAAGGAGCCGTCCAACACCAGGTGAATGCCCTGACTGGGAGCGATCATCGGCTGGGCCGAAGGATCCGCCTTGCGGCGCAAGTCATCGGTGAACGGTCCTGTGGCGTTGATCACGACTTTCGCGGCGACTTCAAACTCCTGGCCGTCTTCCATGTTGCGGACCTTGACGCCATTGGCGAAGCCATCGCTGTCCTTGATAATGCCGGTGACCTGCGCATAGTTCAGAAGGACGGCGCCCTGCTCACTGGCAGTGGCGACGAGGTTGACCAGCAGGCGTGAGTCGTCGAACTGGCCGTCGAAATAGATGACGCCGCCGCGCAGGCCGTCTGTGTTGAGGGTGGGCAGGCGTTCCAGGGTCTCTTCGCGGGAAAGGATCTGCGAGGCTCCGAAGCCGTATTTGCCCGCCAGCAAGTTGTAGAGCTTCAGACCGATGCCGTAAAAAGGGGCTTCCCACCAGTCGTAGTTCGGCACCACGAAGCCCAGGTTGTGAACCAAGTGGGGGGCGTTCTGGAGGAGCAGGCCGCGCTCCTTGAGCGCCTCCATCACCAGCGATACGTTGCCCTGCTCCAGGTAACGGACGCCGCCGTGAACCAGCTTGGTGCTGCGGCTGGAAGTTCCTTTGCCGAAGTCGCTCTGCTCCAGCAGGAGCATGTCGTAGCCGCGGGAGGCGCCATCAATCGCCACACCGGCTCCGGTGGCGCCTCCGCCTACCACGATCATGTCCCACGGGCCGGCATGCGCTTGCAGCCGGCGGTACATCTCAGCGCGGTTCATTGGTCATATCAATTCTACAGCCCGGTGGCACGCATCCTCCGAGCCAAGCAGCAGGGCTGCGCATTTCTCGAAGCGGATTCACGAGACGGATGGAATGGGACACCACGCAGCCCAACGGCCAACCGCACCGCTGCCTCGATGTAAGCCGAGCCACAGAGGAAAAACCCCTGAACGCGTAAAGTTCGGTCCTGCGGCGATTCTCTC
>OCTA010002667.1_pt1 | contig 16082 bp, 8 predicted proteins | sample 1538991 | NCBI WGS metagenome assembly OCTA01 (sample SAMEA3539302, study PRJEB22396) | soil metagenome | biome: tundra; feature: field; material: soil | place: USA | collected 2010-05 | depth 0.15 m | reverse complement strand
CGGCGGGGAATCACCGTGTTTGAAGAGAAGCACGATTTGTTGCCCTTCGAGGAGGCAAAGTTGTACGGCCATAATTCCACGCACGCCCTGGCGGCGTACATCGGCGCCTTCCGGGGCAAGAAACGGATCGCGGACCTGGCGGACGCTCCGGGTTTGCTTGCGTTCCTGGAAGCCGCATTCCTCCACGAATCGGGCGAGACTCTGATTCGCAGGCACAAGGGCGTCGATGGTCTGTTCACGAGCGAAGGTTACCGGGATTACGCCCTGGATCTGCTCGCACGCATGGTCAACCCGTACTTGGGGGATACGGTAAGCCGCGTCGCGCGCGACCCTGCACGGAAACTGGAATGGGACGACCGTCTAACGGGAATTATCCGGTTGGCGTTGCATTACGGAGTGCCAACGCCGAGGTATGCCCTGGGGGCAGCAGCGGCTTTGGCCCTTCTGTACCCCGCCGCTCTTAATCCAGAGACTCCGGTAACGGCTCTGTTCGACGCATTGTGGTCCAAAGCTGCGCCCGATACGGCGGAGAAAGAGATCGTAGCCGGCATCGTCGAGCGAGGTCTCCGGCATCTGAGACTCTGGCGTGATTGCGGTTTCCCGGACTTGGAGGACTTCATCAACCAGCCCGATATCAGGCAGTCTTCTTCCTCCCTATCGGTTTCTCTGGACCAACGGACTGATGTGAACTGACCGTCCACAGCCCGTCAATCGACCAGATTATCGATAGCAAACGGAAGACAGTGAACAAAATAGATCACGATCGATTGACAACGGACTTTTTGTCGCTTATTATGACCCTAGCCATGTGACTGCCTGATTCGGTGTTCTATGGAAGAACCCGTGGCTCTCGTCCCCGGCGGCTCGGGAGTCACCCGATGGCGGATATCGAGTTGTGGACCCAACATCTGCGCCTCGAGCGGCAGCAATTCGCCGCGGTATATGCGGTAGGGTGTGAAATCTATCCTTTACCGGATAACCTTAGTGACGCTATTTGCGAAATGAGAGGTGACCATGAAACCAGCAAAACACATTTCCGTAACGGGATGTCCCGGACCAGCCATCACGAGGCGCGGATTTGGGGGGATCCTGCTTGCGACCGCTTCCCTGCAATCCGCTCCGGCGCAGCCGCGGGTGGACGGTAAGAACTTGCGACTCGAATTCGACGCGTCGCTGCACAGCCGGGTGGTCGCCACATTGGGTGGCAAGGAGATTCCGATTGGCCCGTTCGTTCCGTCCGAATCCATCCGGATTGGCGGAAAGAACATCGTGGATTTCGCCTGCAGCGCACAGAAACGGGAGGCGGTCCGGGACCATCTCGGTCCGGGACACCGGCACCTGATTAGCGGTACGGCCGCATCGCTGCGCAAGACGGTAATGGCGACGGTATACGACGAATTCCCCGACATGATCTTTATGGAGGTCGAGTACACCAACACGGGGAACTCGGAGCTGGCCGTGGAAGGATGGGCGAACCACCAGTACTCTGTAACGGTGGGGGCGTCCAAGGGCGATATTCCCTTCTGGTCCTTCAATCCCGGCTCTTACAAGAACCGGCCGGTGTGGGTTTTGCCTCTGAAGGCAGGTTTCCAGCAAGAGAACTTTCTGGGGATGAATGCGTCCGACTATGGAGGGGGGACGCCGGTAGCCGATGTGTGGCGTCGGGAAATTGGCCTCGGGGTGGGCCACATCGAACTTGTTCCCAAACTGGTTTCCCTGCCGGTGGCCATGCCCGATGGGGAACATGCCAGTCTGGGGGTGGTATACAAGTATCTGTCGCCGGCAATGCTGCAGCCGGGCGGCAGCTTGAAGACGTTTCGCAGTTTCGTGGCGGTGCACGAGGGGGATCACTTCCATACCCTGCGGGAATACCGGCGGGTGATGATGAAGCAAGGGGTGACCTTCAAGCCGGCGCCGGTGAGCGCGTTCGGGCCCATCTGGTGCGCATGGGGTTTCGGCAAGACGGCCACGCCCACGCAGATCTACAATGCCCTGCCGATGGTCAAGAAGCTGGGCTTCACCTGGGTGACCCCGGACTGGGGCTGGGAATCGTACGAAGGAGATGGAACCCTGGAGAATCAGAAGTTCCCAAACGGGGACGCCGACATGAAGGCGTTGGTGAACAAGATTCACGAGGATGGCTTCCGGGCCCAGCTCTGGTGGGGACCGCTGATCGCTCACCCCCAATCGGAGCTGGTGAAGAACCATCCGGAGCGGCTCTTGCTCAATGCGGACGGATCGAAGCAGAAGATCAGTTTTTGGAACGGCTGGAATCAGTGTCCGGCCGATCCAGCCGTGATCGATCAGCACCGGCAAATGGTGATCAAGATTCTGAGGGACTGGGGCTATGACGGCCTGAAACTGGACGGCATGCACATGAACGGAGCACCGCCTTGCTACAACCCGGCGCACAAGCACGCTCGTCCGGAAGAGTCGGTCGAGGCGATGCCCAAGTTCTTCAAGATGATTTTCGAGACGGCGTTGAGCATCAAGCCGGATGCCTTGGTGGAGTGGTGCCCGTGCGGCACCTCTTACAACTTCTTCACGCTGCCCTACCTGAACATGACGGTGGCCTCCGATCCGCAAAGTTCGCTGGAAGTGCGGATGAAGGGGAAAACCCTCAAGGCGCTGCACGGCGATTCGATTGCCTACTTCGGCGATCACGTGCAATTATCGCCGCATCCTCCGCGCCCAGGGGAAGTGGCCAGACCCTCGCGGGACGACTTTGCCTCAACCGTTGGCGTTGGTGGTGTGCTGGGGACGGACTTCACCTGGCCGCCACGGTCCGCCGGCCCAGGCACGACTAGCGAGGACCTGACTCCTGACAAAGAGCGGCTTTTCGAGAAGTGGCTCAAGATTTACCGGGACAAAATGCTGTCCCAGGGTGAGTACCTCGGGGGCTTGTACGACGTGGGGTTCGATCAGCCCGAGACCCATGCTGTGTGCAAGGGCTCCAACCTATATTATGCGTTTTTCGCTCCCGACTATCAGGGCGCGGTGGAACTCCGCGGCCTGAAGCGTGGCAGGTATCGGGTCAGCGACTATGAAAACGGAAGGGACTTGGGCCCCGTCGCCGGGCCCCTTGCCAGAATAAACATACACTTCAACACTCACCTCTTGCTCGAGGCTAGACCGGCGTAGGCGTTGCGCGTTCGTTTGCCGAAGAAGCTTCTATGGTGTCGGCGTGGAAATGGAAGCGGCAGCGCCCATCGCCGCGGCGCCCTATGCTGGAGCGATACCCGGGATCCAGCGCCTGGCGTTGTCATGGAACATCTTGTGGAGCATGCTTTCGGGAAGCGCCAAACCTTCAACCTGCCGGTTCTGTAGATTCTGCATCCCGCCGCGGGCCAATAGATTCCACTCCCGGTTTTCCTGCGCGAGGACGGCCACGGCTACCGCCTCGTCGGTCGCCTTACTTCTTACCCAGTCGGACCCATACAGGATTCTATCCTGATATCTATCGAGGAATTGGCGGTTCGCCGCGCGATCTCCATCGAAGAAATGCCGGATACGCGCGCAGCAATCCACGCCGAAATTGGGATATGTGTCGAGGCGTTTCGCCAGAGCTCCGAGATCTTCCTCGTTGCTCCCGAGGTGGGCTCCGACCACGCGCAATTTGGGGAACTTGGCGAGAACTCTGTCGCGGGCCTGGAGGATAGTCTCTTTAGCCGGAGCCCCGGGCTGGTTGCCCATATGCCACTGAGGATTCCGCTTGTAATACGCAGCGTAGACGTTATCCAGTGCATCCATGGGCAGCCACGCCCCGATCGGCTCGGCGAGGTGAGCGATCAAAGTGCGATCGGCTTTCTGAATCGCCTCGTAAACCGGGAGCAGGGCTTTGTTATCGGGGAGCAAATACTCGCCCGATCTGCCGCGAATCTTCATACCGATCGTCTTCCAGATTTTTATCCCAATAGCGCCATCCTTGAAGCACTGCTGCACAGTTGCAATGGTCTTCTCGCTAAAGTCGCGGTTCTCAAAGCTCCGGGCATCGATAGTGCCTGCCCAGGCAATGCGCCCTTTGCTATCGCGATGGACCTTCGCCGTGGCTGCGAGCAACTCATCGATGGTCTTGAATCGGCCGACATCGGAGTCCACGGGTTGGTTATCAAACTGCTCCCAAACGCAGATGCTCAGCGCGCGCCAGTTGTCCTTCTCCATATTTGCGATAAGCGCGGGAATACTCCAGTGGATGTGGGCATGCGCATCGATGCGCCCAAAGGCCACACCTTGGGCACTCAGCGGCCCAATCGCCGCTGAACAACCCATCACTGCCAACATCTCTCTTCTCGTCAGCATGGCGGACCTCCTGCTATCTCAAAACCCTGTCGTAGTCTCCCGGGTCCCGCGCGTCTTTGGCGGCGAGGAGCTGCCTGGGGAGACCGCCGACCCATCAAAACATAAACCGCACACCGAAGCGGAAATACCTCTGATCAACCACGCGGCCAAGGGCAGTCGTACTCGTGATTTGACCGAATCCGTTTAGACTGTTCACCGTGCCATTAGAATTCAATACCATGGTCGAAACGCTCGAGCCCGGGTTGCTGAAATGCGCCGTGTTGCTGATGTTCATTGCCTCAGCCCGGAGTTGCATCTTGAAACGCTCCGTTATGGAGAAAGTGCGAAACACGCTCATGTCCAGGTTCGTATGGCCCGGACCCCGCAGTGTATCGTATCCTGCGGTTCCGAAGGCAGCCGTGGTCACGGGTGCAAATGCCAAAGGATTGAAGTACGACGTACCGTTAAGGCCGCTTCCTGTTAGTGCTACGCTTGGCAAGATCTGGTTCGCGCGCTGCGTATTACCTGTACAGTTGCACGAAGCCGACGAGGCGCCGACCGAAAACGGCGTTCCCGACATGCGGCTGAAAAGCCCATTCAGGCTCCATCCGCCTGCGATCGCCGCGGCGACGCCATCTTGAAGATATTGCTTCCCCTTACCAAATGGCATGTCATAAGTGGCTGAATAGTGAAAGTTCAGCGTTCGATCACTGGGCATCGTAGCGATGGCCAGATGCTGGTACTGCGGGATCAGAATACTTGCCGCGCTTTCTTCACCGCCCGTGATGGCCGCGGAGCCGCAGCAGAGTCCAATCTGATGCGACCACGTGAACGAACCTTGCATCGTGAGCCCGCTGCCGAATCGCTTCGAAACGGTGGCCTGAAGGGATTCGTAGTGACTATTGCCGACCGGCAAAAACTCCCCTACCGTGCCTGTAATTCCCTGAGAATAGAAAGCCTCACTCGCGGCGCCGCCGCCCAGTTGGGCATAGTTAATATTTGTGTTTGCAAACAGGTTAACATTATGGGAGCCGACATATCCCAGCGACCCGAGAAATCCGCCACGGAATTCCCTCTGGAGCGTCAGATTCCACGACTCAATGTAGCCGCGGGTGAAATGTTTTGGGTCCGTTACCATATTGCCGGTTCCTGCCGGAAGCTTGAGGGTGCCATTCGTAACCGTAGGTGGAACGATATTTGGTATTCCCGTGGTCAAAGAACCAACCGGTACGTACGAGTTAGCACTGTTGTAAGTGTTAGTGATCACGTCAGGATAGGACGAAATCTGGTTGCGACTCATATTCATCTGAAGTGGAGACAGTGCAAATCCTGCCCGAACAACCAGCTTTTCAAAAGGCCTGTAGGCAACCCCGAGGCTCGGAGCAAATAATTTCTTGGACACTTGAATACCACAGTCGCCCGGAATCCCGCCAACCCCGCACTCCTCCAAGAGGCCGGTGCCGAAATTGTAAAAATTAATGCCTTTGCCCGCCTGCGTGGGAACTGGATAAAGCTCCCAGCGCACGCCGTAGTTTAAGGTTAACTTTTGGGATACCTGCCACTGGTCCTTCACATACATGCTCAACTGCCAGACACGCATCGTCTGATGTGGCATAGTATTCTGTACGGAGTTCGTAAAGCTCGTTGGGAGGCCCAGGAGAAAATCAGCCACTGAATTATACTGATTCGGCGCCGAACCGCCGGCCAGGGCCGTAACTCCGCCGGTAAACGAGAAACCCGGGGTGTTGGACTCATTGTGATTCATATCCACTTTGATTATGTCCGTGCCGAACCGAATGGTGTGCGTTCCGTGAGTCTTCGTGGCGTTGGCGTTGAGTTCATAGACAGGATCCAAATATGTCATAAACGGATTACTTTCGCCAAACTCCGCTCCGTAATTGGTGATGTTGAAACTCGGCATACCTCCCGAACCGGGAAGGACTCCCTGGTTCGTGCCCGGGATGCCCATTACATCCGTGCCATAGTTCGTACCAGCGTGTATTGGAACAAGGAACTCGTGCATCTGAGTGAGTCCAAGCGTTGTATCGATGACAAGGGTCGGAGACGCAACATATGTCGCCGCCAGCGACATGGCCTCAGTGGCGCCATGCTGGAGGGGATTGGCAGTATTTGTGATCGACCCCAGACTTCCTAATGTGCCCCCGCCGAGATTGGGACCAAGAGGTGGAACCTGGGTATTGTAGTAGGGCTGATAGCCCCAACGTGCTGAGACCCGCAGCTTGGAAGTCGCATTATAGTCTACTTTTGTATCCCACTTATGTAGGTTGTAGAGGCTGGAGAAATTGGTATTGAAGTTGTTCAGTACTCCCGGAAGGTTCGGCGCCGGAACATTGGGAAGGATGGTCTTTAGCTGAGGGCTGATCATGCTCGCCGGAATCTGATTGCCTGGAAATGGTGTCTTTCCGGTGCCGGTCGCAGTTCCGGTATTGGGCTCGTAGATAGGACTGGGCGCCCCGGAAAAATCGCCGGCGAGCATGGCCGGTACGGGCACGGAGAAAAGTGAAAGAATGCCCTGGCGCGTGAAATCGCCCTCATAGCTGGCAAAGTAAAACAGTTTGTCCTTGATTATGTGCCCGCCGACTGAGCCGCCTGTATCGTTATCGACGAGATGATTGGGTGTTGAAGCGGTCGAAAAGAAGTTCCTCGCTTCAAATGCGCTGTCGACATTGTAAATAAACGCTGCTCCGTGGACCTGATTGGAACCGCTCTTGAGCTGCACGAGGACGGAAGTTCCCCCCATGCCCTGTTCGGCGTCGGGGCTACCCGTAACGACGTTGACGCTCTGTATTGCTTCCACCGACGGCGCGAATGACGAGGTGGCGCTGCCGCCCCATGCATTGGCCGCACTGACGCCCTCGATTCGGACGTTTACGGCGTAGGCGCCTGCTCCATTCGCCGAGAAAGTCATCGTCTTCGAGGGGTTATTGGTCCCTCCGAGCAGTATGCCACCGGGCGGGGTCATGCCGGGGACCATCTCGATCAATCCCTGATATGTTCGCGTCGGTTGCGGCAGCCCGCCCAGATCCGTAGAGGATATCTGGCTATGTACGTCGGCGCGGTCCGCCTGGAGCACGGCCGCATCCGCGACTACCTCAACCTTCTCCGTCTGCTCGCCCACCTGAAGTTGGGCGTCGACGCGAGCGGCTTCGGCCTGCCGTACCGTGATGTTTGTGGCTTCAAAGCTCTTGAATCCTGCCTTTTCGACACTGAGGCGATATATTCCGGAAGACACTGTCGAAATCGTGTAACCACCGGCTTGGTTGGTCTCGGCGTTGCGGGAGTCTCCTGTCTGAATATTGGTAGCGCGCACCGTTGCTCCGGGAACAGACGCTCCGCTCGAATCCGTCACGTTGCCAACAACAGTCCCGAAAAGGACTTGCCCTAACGCAATCCGGCCACCAGCGGCTAATGCCGCAAGCAGGGCGAGCCCGACAATCACTGTCCGCGCAGAGCAATTCAATGCATTCCTCACCGGTGATGGAGCAGAAAAGAGCTGTAGCATTTTAGACCTCCTGATCATATCGTTTTCTAACGGCGTTGATCGTAGTTGAGCGATACGTCGCATGTTAGCACCGAGTGTCGAATAATGTCAATAGTCATGTGCAGAAAAGTGCAGGAAGCGCCAATATGCGTCATCCTCCTCATGGCCAGGCTCTCGGAAGTTCAGATCGTGGCGTCGTCACTGGCATTATGAAGCGAGACAGGGGTGACGGAGCCGGCGGGTTTCCCGAGAACGTTGTTTGTGATTCGAGGGCTTCTCACCGTTCAGCGCCGGGGATTTGCTGGCTGATGCCAGCCGGCCCGTAATCGGTCTACCAGTTGCCGCACCTGGGGATTGGGCCTGATCCGCATAGCCGCCTCATATTCGGCAATCGCCTCCGGCAGCCGGCCGGGGATGCCGGCCAGGGCGTTTGCCAGATTGTTGTGCGCATCCGCGTAATCGGGCCGAATGCGTAGCGCGGCCTGGTATTCGGCAATCGCTTCCGGCAGCCGGACGGGAATATCCGCCAGGGCGTTTCCCAGATTGTAGTGCGCATCCGCATCGTCCGGTCGAATCCGCAGCGCGGCCTGGTATTCTGCAATCGCCTCCGACAACCGGCCCGGCATGCCCGATAGCGCGTTTCCCAGATTGTTGTGCGCGTCCGCGTCGTCTGGTCGTATCCGCAGCGCAGCCTGGTATTCGACAATCGCCTCGGGCAGCCGGCCGGGAACGCGCAACAGGGCACTTGCCAGGTTGTAGTGAAGGTCCGAGCGATCGGGTCGAATCAGCAGTGCAGCCTGGTATTCGGCAATCGCCTCCGGCAGCCGCCCGGGAATGCCGGTGAGGGCATTTCCCAGGTTGTCGAGCGCATCCACATCCTCGGGCCGAGTCCGCAGCGCCGCCTGGAATTCGGCGATTGCTTCCGACAGACGCCCCGGTGTGCGTGAGAGTGCGTTTCCCAGATTATTGTGCGCGTCCGCGTCATCGGGCCGAATCCGCAGTGCGGCCTGGTATTCGGTCATCGCCTCCGGCAGCCGCCCAGGTATACCCGACAGAGCGTTTCCCAAATTGAAATGCGGCCTGGCACTGTCCGGACATACCTTGACGGCACTGGTCCAGAGACTGCGTTCATCCTGCCAGTCGAAGTTGCGGCCGTAGGTTCGCGCGGCTAACGCCAGGCACACCAACCCGGACGCGATCTGGACTACCCGCACGACCGAGGCGCCCTTCTTCGAGCGCCGCTGGACAAGGGCGTGGATGGCCGCTACCACGCAACCGGCCAGGCCCACCGCGGGCAGATAGAGAAAGCGCTCGGCCATGATGCTTCCAATAAGGATGACGATGTTCGAAACGGGCGACAGTGCGACGAAAAAGAAGGCGAGGAAAAACAATAGCGGTTTCCCCGGCCGACGCCAGCGGACGGCCAGCAGGACGGCAAGAATGGCCGCGCCCAGGCAAACCGCCAACGCGATGAGCGCCTTGGCATCCTCCCAGCTCGACGCCCGCCAGCCGAACAACGATACCGCATTGTAAGAATAATCCGCCGACAAGTGCGCTGGCCAAACAAACAGCATTATGTACTTGCCCACTACCTCGAGCGCCGTCAGCCGCGCGGTCCAGAAGCCGGCCCCCACCAGGGGATTCTCGGCAGGGTCGATCAGCATGTGCCCCGGCAGACCGCTCCGCAAGTAGAAAAAGACGGCAAACGGCAGAGCCACGACGGCATAGGCACGCGCCTTCCAGCGCCACGTCGAGCGATTGAACCACGTCAAGTCGCATAGCAGCATCGCACCCGGCAGGACGGCGGCGCTCTCTTTCGAAAACAGCCCGACCGCCTGCGCGGCGGCCAGTCCCGCCAGCCACATCGTGCACCGGCCTCTGGAGGAGGCGCCTCTCATGTGGCACAACAAGCCCGCTAATACGCCGAACGCCGCGAGCAAGTCGGCGCGCCCCACAATATTGGTCACGGATTCGGTGAGCAGGGGATGCAAGCCCCAAATCGCGGCAAGGGCCAGAGCTGGCGCGGTTTCTCCAAAAACCAGCAGGCCCAGCCCATATGTCAACGCAACGTTAACCTCGTGCAGCGCGAGATTCACCCAATGATAGCCGGCCGGACGCGGACCATCGTCGAGAATTGCAAAGTTGAGCAGATAGGAGAGTGTGGTGAGGGGCCTGTACAGTCTCGCCGTGGTGCTGACATACCAATACCTGCCCGTCAGAATGGACCCGATATTCGGCGGCGTTGCCTCGCGGATCCTCGGATCATCCCCGATCACCGAAGCACTATCAAATACCAGAGAGCCCTGAAAGGCATTGGAGTACGCAACGAAGACGAGGCCCAAAACTGCGAGCAGCCGCCAGTGCCGCCGCCACATCCGTTCCGTACCGCCAGCCGCCAAGCCTCGCCTGGCGGCCGGCTGTGACGCATCGTGCGACTTCCACCGCTTGTTCTTGTCGGTTTTCCCCACTTAATGTGCAAGTATAGCTCTTGTCGGAAGACCCAATGGCAACACTGAGTCCCGATGTCGCATTAAATGGCATTAAACGATTGACATCGAGCAGAAATGCCAGTATTCTAGCGGGTTGTATGGAGCAATCTTGAGCGATCTTGAAAGAATAGACCGCTCCATCGCATCGGTAGCGTGCGTCTTTTTTGACGGACCTTCCAATCGGAGGACATATGTTTAGGAATCATAGGCTATATTCAAAGCTCACGGTTCATCGGGTCTTGGCCGTCTGCGGAACCCTATGCCTCGTTCAGACCGCCCGGACTGCCGATGTCGCATTGCACAACCCGCAACAGTCGGTGGTCGTGCACGACGGCGATGGTTCCTATGAAATCGTGGATGAAACCAGCCATCTGACGGTCATCCACGCCAGAGTCGGCGCAAATCTCAATCACCACTGGGTGACCTCGAGTGATTATCCACAACATCGGACGCAACAGTCCGCCTTCGAAGACGCCCTCGGAAAGGGACATCAGGTCACTGTCCAATGCACAGGGACCGCGTCCCAGCCGGACTTGGTATACGTAGTGCGCTTATACGACACCGTGGTGGCAGGAGATATAGAAGTCGAAGTTCGGAATCGAACCGCCCAGACGGCCACGGTGACGTCCATCCGTCCGGTCGAGGCCATCGGCGCCCGGCCTATTCATACGGGGCCCTCCGAGGATAGCGACCGCATCCTTTCCGACAGTTTCAGTGAAGATTGGCCCCCGTTGAAAATCTACGATCTTGCGCAGGCTCCGAAAGGAATGCTCCGCGCGGTTGGGAGTCAGCTCATATATAATCGCGCGACCAGCGAGTCTCTCTTCTTCGGCGCTCTCCGCTCCGACCGCTTCCTTACCATTATTCACTGGAAGGTTAATCCGAACACTTCCCATCCCGACGACCCCAGTTCCTATACCATAGACTCCACTGGAACGACAGAGATCCAGGCTTCCGACCCGGAATCGGGTCTGAGGAATGGCCTGGCAAAGAACCTCATCGAACTTCGCCTTCCGCTTCCGCCCGGTGCAGCGATCGCCTCCGAGCGGCTGATGTTCGCGGTGGGCAGTAACTATTACTCTATTCTGGAGCAATATGGCGCCGCGGTTCATACTCTGCACCACAGCCGGCCCGATAGCGGCCCTATGCTTGGCTGGTGGAGTTGGACCGCCTTTTATTCCGGTATCACCCAAGGCAACGTGTCCACCAATGCGCAGTGGCTCGCTCAGCACCTGGAACATTCGGGCTTCGACTACTTCCATCTCGATCTCGGCTATTCCTACGCACGGGGAGAATACGCGACTCCGAATGCAGCCCAATTTCCCGACGGCATGCTTCCCCTAGCCCGTCAAGTAAGCGGGCTGGGGCTGAGGCTGGGACTATGGACAGCCCCGTTTGAGGTGAGCGATCGCGCTTGGGTTTATGAGCATCACAAAGACTGGCTCGTGCACAACGCGGATGGCGAGCCGATCCAAATCGGCGTGGGCAGAGAAGCCGGCAGAGAAGTGCTTTTCGTGCTGGACACGACGCACCCGGAAGCTCAGGAATATCTCCGCAATACTTACCTAACACTTACACGCGAATGGGGCGCGCGGTACATTAAACTCGACTTTATGGATAACACGGCCATCGAGGGGTACTATCACCGGCCTCATACTACCGCTCTGGAAGCGCAGCGAATCGGACTGGAGATCATTCGTCAGGCCGTCGGCGAACATGTTCTGCTCGATAAGGATGGAAGTCCCATGCTGAATCCCGTCGGCCTGGTCGACGAAGGCCGCCTCTCGCAGGATACGGGCCATAGGTTTTTGCGCAGCCAACAGGCGGCTCCTGGGATCGCAGCGCGGTACTATATGAACCACAACTTCTTTCTCAGCGATCCCGACGCCTTCACGGTGTCCAGCCAGATGATCGAGGAGCGCCGTATGCAGGCACCGCTGACGCTTGACGAGGCGCAGGCCTCCATCGCCCTTGCGGCAGTCTCGGGTGGGATGTTCGAGATCGGTGACGACCTGCCAACGCTCGGCTCAGATCCGGCCCGCGTTGCCCTGGTTACAAACCCCGATGTGCTGCAGATGGTGAAACTGGGACAAGCGGCCCGGCCGCTCGATCTAATGACGTATGCAGGGGAGGATCAAGGCCCCTCGGTGTTTCTGCTCCAGGAAGATCGGCGGCAGGCAATGCTGGCTGTGTTCAACTGGACCGAAACCTCACGTTCACATACCTTCCAGCTCGCCGACCTTTCATTGCCCACGGACCACACTTATCATTTGGTCGATATCTTCCATCCGGAAAAGGCCATCATACTCCACAGCGGTGAAATTCGTGTCGAGGCGCAGGCGCCGCACTCCGTGCGCCTTATCAAAATGATCGATGATTCCATTCCTGCGCAGGCACCGTCAATCGCAGTTACTGCCCCGGCTCGGGGCGCGGTAGGCGCGCCTTTGCACTTTTCCGCATCTCCTCGGGAAAAGGGGGGCGTCCCACCTCTCTCTTACCATTGGGAATTTGGAGATGGAGTCGTTGCCGACGGCGCCAACGCCACGCATACGTACACGCGCGCCGGCAGTTATCAAGTCGGACTGACTGTCGACGGAGTCGACGGAGTGCCCTACAGAAATACTTCGAGCGTCGTCGTTAACGGCACCCAGACGCTTCCCCCGCCCCAGCGGTATGCGCCAGAGCGGCACTGAATGCGGCCGGGAGCCGGAGACGGTTCACTTTCTGGGATTTCGGTTTGGAACTGACGGCGGTCCGAACGCCGAGGTGCTGATATCGGCCAAGACGAAGGTGGAGTTCAACGCCCGGATTTTGCGCATCCTCCAACAGGGGGGAGAATCCGGCGAGCGCCGCGATCAGCCCGTTCGTCCGCCTTACCAAAACCCGGGTTGCTGGCAACGGCGCCCAACCAACTTTGGAGCTGGGACATCACCAAGCTGCGGGGTCCGGCGAAGCGGACCTGCTTCTATCTGTACGTCATCCTCGACGTCCTCAGTCGCTACGTTACCGGCTGGATGATCGCGTACTGGAAGGCGCCGAACTGGCCAGGCATTTATTGAGGAAACCATCGGCAAGCACCAGGTCCCGGCCGGCCAACTCACCGTTCATGCCGACCGACGGTCCGGTCATGAAGTCCACTTCCTTATGGCCGACCTGGGTGTCACCAAGAGCCACAGCCGCCCCTATCCGAACCATGAAGTACCGGCCGGATTTTCCAGATCGCTTCGGCTGCATCCAAGACAGCCGCGCCTTCTGCCAGCAGTTCTTCCAGTGGTACAACGAAGAACGCCGCCACTCCGGCATCGCCTTACTCACCCCGGCCATGGTTTCATTTGGAAAGACGCAGACCGTCCCGGCCCACCGCCAAGTGGTGCTCAATACCGCTTACCAAGCGCACCCCGATCATTTAGGCGCCCACCAAAATCGGCGCCGTTACCCTCGGAGGTTTGGATTAACAAGCCGGTGCCAGCCGGCGAAAAGACAAAGGGAAAGAGTAAGTAAACTCCCATGCTGGGTGTCTCAAAGTGCTTGACACGCGCCCCCCGATTCAGCGTTCCATCAGCGCGGATTGGTATCGATGCCCGGAATCCACTGGACTGCGTTGTCGTGGTATAGCTTCTTCAGCACCGGGCGTGGAAGATTCAGGCCCTCGACCTGATGTCCCTGGTACTCAAAGCTGTCCCCGGTGGCAAAATAACGCCAATCGTGTGCGTAATGGTTTTCCCATTCCCTAGATGCCGCCTGGTCGGTTCTTCCCGAATAAAAGCCGAGATCTGTAGCGTACAAAATTCGATCCTGATACTTCAAGATAAAGGCCAGCACCTTGTCCCGGGGTTGAATTACAAGGCTCGGAACGCGGGCCGCGGTGTCGACGGCGAAGTTTGGATAACGATCGAGCCGGGCGGCGACCTGGTCGACGTCATTCTCCATGCTTCCAAGGTGCGCTCCCACGACGCGAAGGTCTGGATTCATCGCGAGTAGGTGGTCTCTCGCATCGATAATGGCTCTTTTCTGGGGAGCGCCTGGCCGCTTGGACATGTCCCACTGCGGATTCGCCCGATAATATCCCGCATACGGGGCTTTAGAGTCTTCGGATCCCCATGCGGTATCGGGCTCCGCCAAGTGTGCGAGCAGGGTCTTGTGATGAGCGGCGATGTTCCTATAGATCGGCGCGAGGCGCGGATCATCCGGCAAGACATACTGCCCGGATGCGTTCTTAAGCTCCATTCCCACGTTTTTCCAGATCTTTACAGCTACCGCGCCGTGCTCGAAATCCCGATTCAGCCCGTCGACTGCTTCTTTTGCAAAATTCGCGTTGTTGAACTTAAAAGGATCAAACGTAGAACAGAGCTTCGCGAGGCCCATGCTCGAAGCTACGAACTTTAGAGCATCCTCTTTCTGGGGTTCCATCGACGCTCGATAAGGCACCATATCGTCCACGACCAAAACATCCATAACGTGCATGTGCAAACGCTTGAGCATTCCGACGAAGGCCGGACCAGTCTGAAAGACGTGAACATGGGAATCGATAGGCTCAAGCGATGCAAGTGCGGCTAATCCGTCTTCGGTCGCCAAGGCCGCCTGCTTCTGAACTCCCTGAGTTGCCGCACCGCCAGATGCGCGAGTTGGATCTTTCGACTGTTGCGCAACGGCGACCAGAGCTATCGAAAGACAAAGAACCAGGAGAGCGACACATGCTCTCCACCCGCCCCGACAATTCCATCTCGGGACGGCGTTGAACTGCCTAATCCAGAACTGTTTTTTTGGCATGGCCTAAGTTTCCTCATTCACAGATCGCGCGATCCGTCAACTGCCGAACAGGGCACGCACCACCTCGTCACAGCGGCCCCGTGCTACGGATCAAAGTGTCACCTGCTCTCCTTGAAAAATATAGCACAGCATGAGCGCTGTCAATTGGTATTTCGTGATATTATGCTTAATGTTGTTCGATTCTGCGCTGTTATGAGCGAAATCTGTGCCTGTGGTGTGGCTGGCTGAGCCCGAAACGATGGGCGAGAAGGCCGATACAGTCGCTGCAACGTTTGAAAGAGTCGCTCGATAACTGGAGGAACGCAACCATGAACCGTCGCGAAGCGATGATGATCTCCGGAATGCCGCTGGCCTGGCGCCGCGGGTTCGCTCAGGCGCCGCAAACGCCGCCATCTGAGGTATCGGAGGCGCCTCCCGGATCACCCCCAACGATTTTGTTGAAGGACTACCGCCCGGTATCCATCTACAAAATACCTAGCTCGGATATAAAGAAAGCGCGACATCCCGTGTTCGACGTACACTGCCACGGGGCTCGCCCGATCGAGCGACTCGACGAATGGGTGAGATTGATGGACACCGTCGGCGTGGAAAGGTCCGTCATTTTCACCGGTGCGTCAACGCCCGAGCGCTTCGCGGAAATTGCCAAGCCATACGAGAAATATTCGGGCCGTTTCGACCTCTGGTGCAGTTTCAATCTTACGGGCGTCGATGAGCGCGGCTTTGGACCGAATGCCGTGACGTCGCTGGAGGATTGTCATCGTGCCGGCGCGCGCGGTGTGGGCGAACTCAGCGATAAGGGCAGGGGTTTGGGAGTTCGCGGGACCTCGCCGGGTGATGCCCGCCTCGGTGCTGTTGCCCGCGACCGGCGGATCCCTCCTTCGCCGGCGCTTTCGAATCCAACCGATATAGGTCCTCATCCCGACGATCCGCGCCTGGATGCACTTTTCGCGAAATGCGGTCAGCTTGGCATGCCCGTAAATATTCACGTTTCAGATCCGGTCTGGGCCTATCAGCCGATGGACAAGACCAACGATGGGCTTATG
>OCTA010002666.1_pt1 | contig 16089 bp, 12 predicted proteins | sample 1538991 | NCBI WGS metagenome assembly OCTA01 (sample SAMEA3539302, study PRJEB22396) | soil metagenome | biome: tundra; feature: field; material: soil | place: USA | collected 2010-05 | depth 0.15 m | reverse complement strand
GAAATGGACGTGAAGATGCGCGAGAAGGGCATGGTTTCGGCCGCGCCGCAGGAAGAAGAGCGGCAGTTTGAGGCGGCGCTGCGGCCCACGACGCTGGCGGATTTCGAGGGACAGCCGCATGCGCGCGAACAACTAGCAATCGCGATTGAAGCGGCCAAGAAACGCGGCGAAGCGATGGACCATGTTTTACTGTGCGGGCCGCCCGGATTGGGCAAGACGACGCTCGCCGGGATTATCGCGCAGGAGTTGGCGGTTGCGGTGGACCAGACGGCCGGTCCGGTGCTTCAAAAGAAGCTCGACCTCACTGGAATACTGAGCAGCGTCCGGCCCAAGCAAGTCTTCTTTATCGACGAAATTCACCGCCTCCAGCCGGATATCGAAGAAATTCTTTACGCCGCGCTGGAGGACTTTCGGCTGGACATTCTGATCGGCACCGGCCCGGGCGCGCGGACGCACTCGATTGCGCTGCCCCGCTTCACGGCGGTGGGTGCAACCACGCGGCAAGGTCTGTTGAGCGCGCCGCTGCGCGGGCGGTTCGGGATTGTGCTGCGGCTGGATCCCTACGATGAAACGACGCTGACCCACATCGTAGAGCGCTCGGCAGGACTGCTTGAAATAGAAATCGCGCATGAAGCGGCGCAGGAAATCGCCCGGCGCGGACGCGGAACGCCCCGTATCGCGAACAGGCTGCTGCGGCGCGTGCGCGACTATGCGCAGGTGCGCGCCGACGGCCGAATCGATTATGGCGTGGCGCAGGCCGCACTGGACCTGCTCAAGGTGGATCGCTATGGGCTGGACGATGTGGATCAGAAAGTGATGCGCACTGTCATGGAGAAGTACGGCGGTGGCCCGGTGGGCCTGACCACGATCGCGGCGTCCATCGATGAACAGGCCGACACCATTGAGGAAGTCTATGAGCCGTACCTGATGCAGCTTGGCTTCCTCGACAGGACGGCGCGCGGTCGCGTGGCAACGGACCGCGCCTTCGAGTACTTCAAGATTTCGCGGCGGCTGCGCTTTGCGGGGTTGCAGAATCCGCTGTTTTAAGGGATTTCGAGGATCACCATTTAACAGGTTCGCCCTGCTTCAACGTCCAGACTTCGATTCCATCCTTCTTCACCCTGGCCGCGAGGTCTTCGGGACGGCCGGTCAGCACTGGGAACGTGCCGTAGTGCATGGGAATCACCCGCTTCACTTTGAGCAGCCGCGCGGCGTGGGCTGCTTCATGCGGCCCCATGGTGTAGTGGTCGCCGATGGGCAGGAACGCGATCTCGGGTTCATACAGTTGCGCGATCAAAGCCATATCCCCGAAGAGAGCGGTGTCGCCGGCAAAGTAAGCTCGCTGACCGCCTTTAGACGTGATGACATAACCCGCCGCTTCGCCGCCGTAGATGAGTTGCTCTCCGTCTTTGATGGCGCCGCTGTGGAGGGCGTGGGTCATGGTCAGTTTGGTGAAGCCGAGATCGACCGTCCCGCCTTTGTTCATCCCGATGGTATTGGCAACGCCTTTGCCTTGCAGCCAGGTTGCGACTTCGAAGATTCCAACAACTTTGGGTTGGAATTCCTGGGCCAGCGGGATGACACTGCCAATGTGATCGGAGTGGCCATGCGAGATCGCGATGGCGTCTACTTGCGCTATTTTGTAGCCATGCGGGTAGGCGGGGTTTCCTTCAATCCAAGGATCGAATACCAGCACGTCTTTCGAATCGAATCGAAGCTCGAAAACTGAATGTCCTAACCAGGTGATTTCAATCATTGTGAACCGTTAGACTCCGGAGTGGTCCTGGCCGCTACGTCCAGGCCCTCTCCTAACTTAGCGAAGCCCGGAATGGAAACGGGAAGTTTACCGGAGATGGCGATCTGTCCGAGGATAGCTTTCGCAGCGGCCGCTTCCGAAGTGCTCGCGGTGCTGAAAGTTGCCAGGTAAGAGGACACGTTGGGGAAGTCGCTCAACAGGTACGGATTGCCGAGTGAGATGAGAGCGACGGGCGCCGGCCCCAGGACTAATCGATTCATGAAGTCCTTCAAGCCGCCTTCCAGCGCGACGCTGCCGCGGTTCGCGGCGACGGTGACAAAGGCCGCCACGTAGATCTGTTTACAAGTCCTGGCGTCGGCCGCAATCGCCTGCAGGAGGCTGTCGGACATGGTTGCGTTTACGGGGTAGGTTCTCACGATGGGAGCCTGACGCTGAACATCTCGCACCAACGTTTCGCCGCGCTGAGAGAACTGCCCCTCACCCATGACGACAAGGCAAGAGCCGTCAGGCGCGGACATGGGGAAGAGGCGCTTGTCGTCTTTGACCAGCGTGACGGAGCGCTCGGCAATATGCTGGGCCAGCCGGTCCAGTTCCGCTTGCTGTAGGTCGTCGGTGATGGCATCGAGGTTAACGAAACGGGTTCTGAAGAGCCCGACCCTTTGCTTAGCGGCAAGGACTCGCGCGGCGCTGGCATCGATTCTCTGACGCGAGAGGCGTCCCGAGGCAATAGCCGACTCAATCGCCTTGATGCAGGGTTCGGGATCGACGGGCATCAGCAGCACGTCCGCTCCGGCTTCAATCGCGCGGACAGCGGCTTCGCCTTGCGGATACAAGGCCGCGACCGCCTGCATCTCCATCGCATCCGTCACAATCAGGCCCTTGAAGCCGAGTTCGTCGCGCAGCAGGCCGGTAAGTATTTTATGCGAGACGGTGGCTGGGATCTGTTCCGGCTCGAAGGCGGGAACGGCCAGATGCGCTGTCATGATGGCATCCACCGAGTGGGCGATGGCGGCGCGGAACGGCACGAGTTCAAGAGACTCGATCCGCTCCTTGGGCTGGTCGAGTTTGGCAACCTGCAGGTGGCTGTCCTCGGCAGTATCGCCGTGTCCGGGGAAATGCTTGGCGGCAAGCAGGATGGTATTGCGGGGATCGGAATGCGCGCCATCGATGAAGGCCGCCACGTTGGCGGCGACCGCGTTCGGATCTTCGCCGAACGAGCGGACGTTGATGATGGGATTCAGGGGGTTGTTGTTTACGTCGGCATCGGGCGCGAAGACCCAGGTAACGCCCAACGCACGGGCCTCGCGCGCAGTGGCAGCGCCGAGTTCCCGGCTCGCGCTTAAATCGTGCGCCGCGCCAAAGGCCATGAGATAGGGAAACTTCGCGGTCTCGGCGACGCGCATGGAAGCGCCGCGCTCGAAATCCGATGCGACTAGTAAAGGGGTTCGCGCCAGGCGCTGTGCGTGATTGATGAAGGCCGCCATCTCAAAAGGCTGCGCGGGAATCACGTTGCCGTTTCTAATCCGACCGGCGACAATGAATCCGCCAACGTGGTCTACCGTGATCCAGCGCAGGAAGCGTTCGTATTCGGGATTATTGCGGGGCGGGTAATCGCCGTAACCCCGCACCACAATCAATTGGGCGATCCGGTCGTGAAGCGACAACGAACGGAGAAGAGGAGATACGGCAGGGCCGGAAGTCTTCGCCGCATGCGAAGCGCGGGAAGGCGTTTTTGTGTGTACGGCGCCGAATGCCAACTGCGGCAACGCGCAAAGAAGGAATAGAAGGAGAGCCCTGAAAGAAGCCACTCTCCTCACTATATGCGGACAGGCCGAACGACGAAGTCCGGTCAGGACTTGGCAGAGTTTCTTGCGCGAACGGGAAGCTTGGCCGCGCGTTGCGAAGCGGCAGGCTTTTTCGGACTTAACAGGCGATTCGTTTGACGCACCAACGTCGCGATCTCGTTGGCGCTTTTTTGAATGACGATATCGGCTCCCGTACTCTCGGCGCGTAGGCCGACGGTATCGGCGAACCCACTCAAAAGAATGATCGGTTTCGCAAAATCGCGTTGACGAAGTCTCGCAATGAGTTCGAGACCATTCATCGGCGACATTTTGAAATCGGTGATCACCAGATCGAAGCTCTGTTCTTCGATTCGCGTCAGGGCTTCGGTGCCACAGGACGCTGAGATAACTTGATAGCCTAACTCTTCCAAAACAGATCGGCGAGCTAAAATTCCATCGTGATTATCATCGACGAGGAGTATGACGGCGGGGTTCTGAGAACTACTTAAGTGAGCAGACCGCATCCAGACCTTGTGACGGTAACAGACGGTCTCCGGGAGTGTCAATGATTCTCTATCACTCTCAAAGGGCGATAGATGTAGTACTTGACAAGCGAGTACCAGACAAGCGTATGCGAGCGGGAACCGGAGCTTGGCTACTCAACTTCGCGCGGAGCTTTGTATCCTAGCTTGGCGACAATCTGGTACTTGATGGGCTTGCCCTTTTCGTTGGTGATTCGCAATGGTTCATTTGTCGCGGGATTTACCAACTCCACTTTAATCTTGCGGAACTTCCCGTCTTTAGCGATGTTCGTGGGGTGATAGGCCAGCGAATACTGATTCTTTAGCGACTCTTCAATCTGACGAAAAATGGATGGGTATTCGGGAATAAACCTGGGAAAGAAAGACTGGCCGCCGGTTTCTTTCGAGAATGTTCTCATCTCGTTATCGGCTTGAATAAAATCTATTTCGGCAATGGGGCTCATGCCCCGCGATTCGGCCATGATGCGGGCAGCCTGCAGAATGCTGATGGTGTAAATGGGCACGCCCGACTCCTGGAGCGATTTACGGGCCTTGTCGAAGGTAAGTTTACTAAAGGTGTCGATCCCGCTCGCAATAAGCAGAATCGCTTTTCGCCCTTCGATAGCGGACATGCGGTCCGCCATATCGGTAGCCGCGTCGAAGAGATTCGATTCGCTGAAGCCGGGAATACGGAGACGCGACATTGCCTCTTCCGCCTTGCGCTTATCCGGGGAGAAATCGGACAGGATAGTGGAATGCATGTCATACTCGACGACCGCCACGTTATCGTCGGGCTTAAGCGTCTGCAGGAAGCCGTAGGCGGCCGTCAGGGTTTCGTCCCAACCCCAGCTATAAAACTGCTGGAACCGGCCGCTGAACTCGATGAGCATGCAGATGGTCATGGGCGCTTCGCTCTGACCGAAGTTCGAGACCTGCTGCGGCACGCCGTCTTCGAGCACGCGGAAATTACCCTGGGGAATCTTCGGGATGAAGTGGCCCTTGTCGTCGAGAACCGCTACATCGACGTTCACGGTATTGGCGTTCAGGCGAAAGGTGGGTTCGTTCTCAGGCGCGGCCTCTTTTTTCTTGTATTCGGAGGGGATGCTTTTTTCTTCGGGGGGAGGGGCATCGTCCGGCTTCGGTCTGGGCTTGGCGACTGAATCACTACCCTGCTGCGATGGCCCGTCCTGGCCGTAAAGCGGCCCGGCCCAGACGCCGATCGCCAACAGGGAAAACGCCGCGGCCAGCAGCGGCTTCATGGAACGCGAATTCATAGCTTTTACCTTTTGCCGGGGAACTCACCGGCCAGCACTAAGAATGGACGCATCAGTGAACCCAGCGGTCACGATCGGAATCCTTTTTCTTCAGGTAAACTTGAAACTTTTTCTTAGCGCGGCGGAGTTTCCATTCCTTGAAGCTGGCCTCAACGGGCGCGCGGACCTGGGCGTTGAGTCTTCGTCCACGGAGGAGCAGGAAGCCAGCCAGTAAGCCCGTCAGCAGTTGCGCGGCGAGGGCAATCCCGGCGGCTTGGCCACCGCTGGCCGCCATGTAGGACTGCAAAAATATGATTCCTCCAATGATCATGACGAAATACTTCGATTTCATCGGGATCAGGAATCCAAAAAGAATCGTGTTGTTGGGGAACATCAAGCCGTAGGCGACCAGGACGCCATTGATCGCAGCCGAAGATCCGATCGTGAGTATATCCGGTCCCCCAAACAGATAGGCGCAGACGATGACGGCGAGCGCCGCGATGACGCCGCAGCTCAGATAGAACCGCAGAAACTTAACAGTCCCCCAGAGCCGCTCCAATTCCGCCCCGAACATCCAGAGCGCCAGCATATTCCAGAGGATCAGCATGATGCTGGAACCGTGCACGAACAGGTATGTGACTACTTCCCACACCTGAAATCGCTGAACCACATCCGATGGGACGAGGGCAAGATTTCGAAGAAGGGTTTCGACGAGGCTGAAGCGGAGGATGAAGCCGACCAGGAAAATGCCGACGTTTGCGATAAGCAGCCACTTTATGCCGATTGGGAATCGATTGGAGGGGACATATCGATTCACGTGGGGACGCGAACTAGGGGGCATCAGCTTGCGGGAATCCTGAACTTGAGGATATCAAACCATTCCCGACTTAAGGAACAAAGGAACGATGTATTACTAAAAACAGGAGAAGCGGATGCCCGGTCGTTTGCGGAAAAGCGCGTCAAAACGGAGCGCGTAGCGTTAAAACTTTTCAGTTCGGGTGTGGCGTTTCAAGACGCCGGAGGCGACGTGAACCAGGACAGAAATTCCCAGCCACATTAACCAATTGGATAACGGCCCGGAAGCATAGGGGAACGTGTCAGTCCAACCCAGATTTGCCGCCAAACTCCAGAAAGCAAAAGCGTAAGCACAGAAAACTGCCGGACCCATGAGGGCGGACAACAGTGTGCCAAAATTTTGCGCGGTATCGGCGGCCCAGATACCCGTGCGAGCGAACCCGGAGCCTACCATCTGGGCTAGGCTAATTGACCATACGCGGACCGGTTCGGTTCGAATCGCGACGGCTGTGATTAACGGTTCAGACATGCTGCTTTGATCCCTGCTGGAACTATGATGCACGTCGAAGGCCGAAAGTTCCCGATCCGTGGACTGCGGGAAAACCCGGGATTCGATGGCGTGCGTCTACCAACTAACAGTACCGCACACAGTTGACAGGACGGTGAACGCGGGGTCAAGTTCCTGTATTTAAGGGCGAATAGGTCTCTCGCCGGAGAAGGGATACTCCTCTGGCTCACGGGCGTACTTACCCAGGAGGCGAGCCAGTAGTAGGAGAATTCCGGCAGTGCAGATCCAGACCTGCCAGTGGGAAGAAAGACCGTGCGTCGGCAAAAAGTCCCCGTTCCCGCGGAGATTGAACGCGATGATACAGAGCCCCACGGTGAAGGCCAGGAGCGCGGAGGGCATCAGCAGCAAAGCCGCCGCCAGTGCAAACTTTTCAAGCCGCGGCGACCGACCGGCGGACAAGTCTGATGGATTTCGGTTACTCGGAACGGAAAGCCAAGTGTTTGCCACCCGAATACGCACCACCATAAGCTTGCTTACTCCCCCTTTGGCGATTTCTTTTCCATAGACTATCAGGAAATAGCCTCAGGAGATAGCTCGGATTGTCATGCTGTAGATTGGCTTGAGAGGAATTTCAGGTGCACAGAATAAAGACAGCGATCGTCGGCACGGGCTTCATGGGCAAAGTGCATGCCGAACAGGTGAGGCGATTGGGAAACGTTGAAATCGCCGCTGTGGTGGGCAGCCGCCCCGAATCTGCCAGGAAGTTTGCCGAGGCCCAGGGGATTGCGCTAGCGACAGACAAACTGGAGGAGGTGCTGGCCAATAAGGAAATCGTGGCTATCCATATTTGCACCCCAAATGTGGATCACTTTCCGCAGGCGATGGCGGCGCTGAAGGCGGGCAAGGCCGTGCTGTGCGAGAAGCCCATGACTACGACAGCGGAAGAAGCGCGGCAGCTGGTGGAAACGGCCGAGCAAATGAATGCCGTCAACTGCGTGCAGCACAATCTGCGCTATTACCCGGTGCTGCAACAAGTCCGGCAGATGATCGCGGCGGGCGACTTGGGCGACATTCTGATCGTCCAAGGCACGTACTCGCAAGACTGGCTGCTTTACGACACGGACTGGAACTGGCGGATCGACACCAGGGAGAACGGCCAGTTGCGAGTGATGGGGGATATCGGTTCGCACTGGATGGATATGATCCAGCACCTGACCGGCCTGCCGATTACCGCCGTATGCGCGGAACTGGCGACGTTTCATAAGACCCGCAAGCGCCCGAAGGGTTCGGTTGAGACGTTTACGGGCAAGAAGGCAAGCGCGACCGATACGGAGGAGTTTCCGATAGATTCCGACGACTTTGCCGCCGTGCTGGTGCATCTTGGCGATAGGGCGCGCGGGGCGTTCACGGTAAGCCAGATGTCGGCGGGACGAAAGAACCGGTTCTTTTTCGAGATCTTCGGGACGAAATCCGGCATCGCCTGGAATCAGGAGGAGCCGGACACGCTCTGGATCGGGCATCGCAATGAGCCAAACCAGATCCTTATCAAAGACGCCTCGCTGTTCTATCCGGCGGCGGCTAAATTTGCCGATCTTCCGGGCGGGCACAGCGAAGGGTACGACGATTCGCACAAGCAGGTTTTCAAGAATTTTTACGCCCGGGTTGCCGACGCTTCCGTGCCGATCGATTACCCGACATTCGAGGATGGCCTGCGCGGAATGATTCTGCTGGAAAAAGTCGCCGAGAGTTCCGCCAAGCGGGCCTGGGTGCAGGTCTAACCCGGTTTAGCCCGTAGTTTATGCCCAAAGCTTCCGTGCGCTTGCTGATCGGTCTTTCGTTTGCCTGTTCGGTGTTCGCGCTCGGGCATTCAAAACGGATGGCCGAGATCGACCGGTATTGCGCACTCTTGCGGCAGGGCACCGCGCTATCGAGCCCGTTCGTTTTCTCCGGCCCCGATCCGTGGACGCAGCTAGACGAAGTGCCGGCGCAAATGCCCGATGAGGCGCTGGCGCTGGTCTATACGGTCGGCCCTGATGTGCGCTGGATTTTCCTTCGAATCGTAGACGCGAACCAGGGTTGGGCGGAGGATGTCAATTACTACTTTCAGCAAGACGGGACGATTGTGAAACGCGTGCGGGAAGTGGAGTCAACGGCCGCCAACGTCCTTTTGGAAGTCACTACGTATTACGAGGATGGCCGCGTGCTGAAAGAGCATACGCGCCACCACTCGTTGGGCGCGGGGCGCCAGCGTCTCGATGCTTTCGAAGATCCCGATGCGCCCCTGTTTTGGAGCGTTGACGATCTGCCGTTTCCAGACATTCCGGATTTATGGCGAAGGCTGGCCTGAGCGGCCCTGGCCCGCTCTACCCAAGCGCCTGATCGATATCCCAGAGAAGATCTTCCACGTCTTCCAGTCCAATCGAGAAACGAATCAGCTCGGGAGTCACTCCCGCCGCCTGTTGCTCCACGTCGCCGAGCTGCTGGTGGGTGGTAGAAGCGGGATGGATCACCAGGCTGCGCGCGTCGCCGACATTGGCAAGCTGCGAAAAGATCAGCAGTTTGTCGATGAACTTCTTGCCGGCTTCGTAACCGCCTTTTACGCCAAAGGAAAACACGGCTCCCGCTCCTTGCGGCGTATACTTTCGGGCCAAGGCGTAATAGGGACTGGAGGGCAGCGAAGCATACTTCACCCATTCAACCTGGTCGTGTTTTTCCAAGTGCTGCGCCACGGCTAGCGCGTTCTTCAGGTGCCTGTCCATCCGCATACCAAGCGTCTCGACGCCTTGTATAAAGAGGAACGAGTTGAACGGACTGACGCACGGGCCCAAGTCGCGCAAGCCCTCCACCCGGCACTTAATGATGAAGCTAATGGCGCCGAAAGTATCCCAGAACTTCATGCCGTGGTAGGCGCGCGACGGCTCCGTGAATTGGGAGAAATTGCCGTTGTTCCAAGGAAATTTACCGCTGTCCACAACCATTCCGCCAATGGATGTCCCGTGGCCTCCCATGAACTTCGTCAACGAATGGAGAACCACGTCGGCGCCGTAATCGATGGGCCGGCAGATGTAGGGCGTGGCGAAGGTGTTGTCGATAACCAGCGGGATGCCGTGATCGTGCCCGATTTTAGAGACCGCTTCGATATCGAGCACATTACTCCGCGGATTGCCGATGGTCTCGCCGTACAGGAGCTTGGTTTTTGGCGTGATGGCCTTGCGGAAGTTCTCGGGATCGTCCGGTTCCACGAACGTGAACTCGTAGCCCAGGCGCCGCATAGTCACATCGAATTGAGTAAACGTTCCACCGTACAGCGTGCTTGCGGCAACGATATGGTCGCCCGGCGCGGCAAGCGTGGTGAGCGCTAGAAACTGCGCGGCCTGTCCACTGGCAAGCCCGAGCGCGGCGACACCGTTTTCGAGCGAAGCGACACGCTTTTCAAGCACGTCGGTGGTCGGATTCATGATCCGGGTGTAAATGTTCCCAAACTCCTGCAGAGCGAACAGCCGCGCGCCGTGGTCGGCGTTATCGAACGTGAAAGATGTGGACTGGTAGATGGGCACAGCGCGCGCGTGAGTGGTGGGGTCCGGGTCATATCCGGCGTGTAAGGCGCGCGTGTTGAAGCCGAGGGCACGGTCGATTTTGGCTGTGTGCATCGACCTCAGTATATAGAGGTCACTTCGCGCTGCGAGAACGAACCATGTTGAACGCCGCGAGCCCAACTCCGAGGGCGAGGCATGTCCAGGCGAACCAGTCTCCGTGCCGCGCGTAGAACGTGGTTTCGGCTACAGCGCCATAGGGAAGCGTGGCGGCGACTTGGCGGTAAGGCGGCAGCTTGCTTTCGATCCGTCCGGCGGGGCCGATGACAGCGGTAATGCCGTCGTTGGTGGAGCGGATGACGAAACGCCGGTTCTCGACGGCGCGCATGCGGGCGAGGAGCAGATGCTGTTCGCGGGCTTCGGTATGGCCGAAGTATCCATCGTTCGAAAGATTAATCAAAACGTCCGCGCCCGCTTTCGAGGACTGGCGCACCAGATCCGGAAAGGCCGATTCGTAGCAGATGAATACGGCAAGGCGATGTCCCGCGGCGGGGAAAACTTTGACGTCGCGGCCGGGAACGAAATCGCTGGTTTCTTTGGTGATGCGATTCACCCAGGAAAAAAGCGGGGGAACGAACTCGCCGAACGGCACTAAGTTAATTTGGTCGTACCTTCCAACCTCGCTGCCATCCGAACGCAGCATAACGGCGGAGTTCAGCGGCTGCTTGTCGGGCGTGAACGCCACGGTTTCGAAGAGAAAGTTTCCATGTTGACGGGCAATCTGCGTGGCCATGGCGTGGAAGTCCGGATCGCTGTAGAAATAGAGGGGGGCGGGCAGCTCGGGCCAGATCACGAGCGGCGCCGAAAGGACGGACGACAGACGCGCCAAGTCCTCTTCCGCTCTTAGCTGGGACAGGCTGGTCCACTGCGTTTCCGGATCGATGTTCGGCTGCACGACGAGCGCCCGATCCGTGGCGGGCGTCTGTTGGGGAATAGCCGGCAGAAAAAAGATTAGCGGCGCCGCAGCCAGCCACGCGAGATAGCGGCGGCGGTAGCGAAGCAGGACGCAGGCAATGGCAGCGCCGAACGTCGCAAAGAGAAACGATAATCCGTAGACCCCGAGGAACGGAGCCAGACGCAGCGGGATTCCCATGTCGATCCCGGCATTCCCAAGAGCGAGCCAGGCGAAACCGAACGTGCCATGGGTTCGTTCGAGGCCGGTCCAGAGTCCGGCGATGGCTGGAACCGCGAACATCGTCCGCATCAATGGCCCGGCCAGTGCGCTAAAAACGGCCAGGTGCAGAGCTTTCAGAATGCAAAACAGCAGGAACGCGCCCCAACCGCCCCAGCGTCCCATGCCGCCGTGCACTTCAAGCACGAACTGAATCCAGGCGCAGAGGAAGAACCAATAGAAGATACCGGCGCCCCAACCGTAGACAAAGCGCTGCCAGCCGTTGCGGGTTGCGGCCATCACGTAGAGAAGCGGGGCCAGGGCGAATGGCGCTAGAAAGGTGAAGTTAAATTTTGGGAAGATGAGCAGCAGCAGCGTGGCACTGAGCAGACAGAGCAGCGTATGGAAAAAGATCCGGCGGCTGTAAGAACCCGCCTCAAAGTGCTTCGTCATTGCCACTGGCAGAGTCGCTTACGAGGTCGGCCATATACGAACTGCGCACGAACGGCCCGCTGAAAACGTTCTGGAATCCGAGCGTCATGCCATAGGCGCGATAGGCTTCGAAGCGCTCCGGCGTGACAAACTCCGCGACCGGCAGATTGCGGCGGGTTGGCTGCAGGTATTGGCCAATGGTCGCAATGTTGGTGTGGGCAGCGCGCAGATCGCCCAATAGTTCGTTTACCTCGGCATTCGATTCGCCGAGCCCGGCCATCAATCCCGACTTGGTGATGACGTGCGGCCGGTGAGCTTTGGCGAAACGAAGCACGTCAAGCGACTGCCGGTAGTCGGCCTGCGGACGCACGCGGCGATAGAGGCGGCGCACGGTCTCCATATTGTGGTTAAAGACCTGCGGGCCGGCGTCGAGCACGCGGGCGACAGCTTCCAGATCGCCGCAGAAATCGGGCGTCAACACTTCCACCCTGGCAAGGGGGAGAGCGAGCCGCACGCGCTGCACGGTTTCGGCGAAATGGTGCGAGCCGCCGTCGGCCAGGTCGTCACGGTTCACGGAAGTAATCACAACATAGCGCAGTTTCATCTGCGCCGCCATTTCGGCCACCTGCCGCGGCTCGTCGGCGTTGAGTTGGAACTCCTTCTTCGCCGGCGAACCTTTTGGGACCGAACAGAACCCGCAGCCACGGGTGCAGAGATTGCCCAGGATCATGAAGGTTGCCGCTCCGCGATGAAAACACTCGTGGATGTTAGGGCAGCGCGCGGATTCGCAGACAGTGTGGAGGCTACGCCGGCGCAACTCCGTCTTGAGGCCGTGCACGGCGGCAAAGTGAGTACGCGGCTTCCGCAGCCAGTCCGGCAGCCTCGGCGAAGGGCGAACGTGTTCAGAGAATTGGATTTGGACGAGGGTGTCCTGAGTCACGAACTCTTATTGTGGCACGCAGAGAGATCCAGCCCCGGAAAAAACGTCGCTTTGGCCGATGAGGTATTGGGAGTTCATGTGTGCGGCTTTTCGCCAAATAAAGTGCCAAATTCAATTAACTTAAGCAAAACCCTCTATCTCCGACAGGCTCCTAGCTTGCGGGACTCGACACGATGGCCGATGTCACACAAGCGTTTTGAACTGTAATTGGGATATCACAATTCAAGGTAGGCGTAAAGGACCTAAAGTAGGAAAGATGCCTCGTGTCGGAGGCAAAAAGTACGGGTCAAAAGGCCCCGGGAACCCCGTCGTAAGAGTCCGGAAGGCCGCAGGGTAACTGCTAGCGGGAACGTGCCGCGGCAGCTTTGGGCGCATCAATCGGCGTCGGCGGGGGCGCGGGCGTATCGGCCTCGGTAGACTTGGTTAAGCCCAGCGTCTTGCGAAGCTCAGTGTCGATCCGGGCGCGGATATCGGCATTATCCTTCATGAACTGCCGCGCGGTTTCACGGCCCTGCCCGATGCGTTCGCCCTTGTAGCTATACCACGAACCGCTCTTCTCGACGACATTGTTCGCTACGCCGAGATCCAGCAGATCGCCTTCCCGCGAGATGCCTTCGCCGTAGATGATGTCGAACTCCGCTTCACGGAACGGCGAGGCGACCTTATTCTTGACGACTTTGACCTTGGTCCGATTGCCGGTCACGGTCTCGCCATCCTTGATCGCGGCGATACGGCGGATGTCGATGCGGATCGACGAATAGAACTTCAGCGCCCGGCCGCCCGTCGTGGTTTCGGGATTGCCGAACATCACGCCGATCTTCTCGCGAATCTGGTTGATAAAAATCAGGCAGGTATTCGATTTCGAAACAATGCCGGTAAGCTTGCGCATGGCTTGCGACATGAGCCGGGCCTGCAGGCCCATGTGCGAGTCGCCCATTTCGCCGTCCAACTCGGACTTCGGCACCAAAGCCGCCACCGAATCCACCACTAGGACGTCAATCGAACCGGAGGCGATCAGGGCGCTGGTAATCTCAAGGGCCTGCTCGGCAAAATCGGGCTGCGAAACAAGCAGATTATCGATATCCACTCCCAGCTTCTTCGCGTAGATGGGATCAAGCGCGTGCTCCACGTCGATGAAGGCGGCCATCCCGCCCAGTTTCTGCGCCTCGGCCACTACTTGCAGGGCAAGCGTTGTTTTGCCAGAGGATTCAGGCCCGTAAATCTCACAGATGCGGCCGCGCGGCAATCCACCGACCCCGAGTGCGTAATCGACTGAAATCGATCCGGTCGAAATCGCCGATACCGGAACAATCGCCTCCTTGGCCCCCAGGCGCAGGATGGAACCCTTGCCGAACTGCTTCTCAATCTGGCCTAACGTGGCGGTTAAGGTGCGGGCGCGCTCTTTTTCGTCCATTGAAATTCCTTTGGGGGTGATTCGCTCGGGGGGCTGTTGCCATTATAGCTCCGAACAGAAGCGGCGGTTTCTGTTTTAAACGGATGCCCGGTCAGCCGCCCTGTGCGTTCGTACTCTTGCGCGCATAGTATCCTTTGCGGGCGCGCACCACCAGATCCTTACGATTCTTCACCTTGATCTGCACGGGGTGGTAAAGCCCGTCCGCCCGCAAAGGCTCCGGACGGTAAAACAAATTGTATTGATGCCGCAATTCGTTGGCGATGTTCTCGAACGACTGATTCAGATCCTTTGCCTGAAACGGGGTGAAGGTTGCGCCGCCGGTTTCGAGCGCGAAGTATCGCAACACCTTGTCGCCTTCCGTCTCGATATGGCTGCTATTCGTCGAGATCGTGTAGATCACAGTATCGGCGCGCTGCGCCATCTCCAAAGCCTGGTCGCGGCTATAGCGGCTCTCGTTATCCTCGCCATCGCTGAGGATCACCATCGCCCGGCGAAACTTGTACATCGGCTGGTCGAGCATCAATTTATCGCGGCAAGCAAAATAGACGGCATCATAGAGCGACGTGCCCCCGCCGGGACGCAAACCCCTCACTGCGTTCTCGAGTTTTTGCGTGTCGCTGGTGAGATCGGCAACCAGTTCCGCCGCCGTATCGAAGCTCACCACGGTGGCCTTGTCTTCCGGCCGCATCACGCTATCGATAAAATTCGTTGCGGCCTCCTGCTGAAAACGGAAGCGGTCGCGGATGCTGTTGCTGGTGTCGATGAGGATCGCCAGACGAAGCGGCAGATCGGTCTCGGAGGTGAACTCTATGATGGCTTGCGGCTTCTTGCTCTCGAAGACTTCAAAGTCGCTGCGTCCCAGGTCCGTGACAAAGCGCCCCTTCTTATCCGTCACGGTGAACAACATATTCACGCGCGTGACTTCGGCGCGAATGGGAGCGCTTTCGGAACCCGTCTGGGGAGGGGGCGGAAGCTCAGGCTGATTTTGCCCGGCCCGCGGGGATGCGGACCAAACGGCGGCTGACATAGCCAAGGCGGCGACCAGGACTGCTGAAAACTTCATCGGGATGAATTTATTGTATCGGCGGCCGATCGCAAGAGGGTAAGCAAGTTCGAAAAGTCCTGGGGCAAAGGGCTTTCGACCGTAATCGGCTCGCCCGTGGACGGCGATGCAAAGCGCAACCGGTGCGCGTGAAGGTAGAAGCGCGCAAACTCCGGTAATCCAGGCACCCGCCCGTGCGCCCCGTACAAACGGTCGCCGACTACCGGGTGGCCGATGCTCGAAAGATGAACGCGAATCTGGTGCGTCCGGCCGGTGCCGATCTTCACTTCGAGGAAACTGAACGAGCCGATTTCTTCGAGCAAACGGTAATGCGTCAGCGCGCTCCGCCCGGCTCCTAGCTTCGTTGTCATGCGAATCCGCCGCACCGGATCCCGCGCAATGGGAGTCATCACGCGACCCTCCTTTTGCTTCATACGGCCATGGACCAGGGCCAGATAGATCTTCTCCACCGTGCGGTCCTGGAATTGTTCGGCCAGCGACTGGTGCGCCTTGTCGGTGCGAGCTACTACGAGAACGCCGCTGGTTTCCTTATCGAGCCGGTGAACGATTCCCGGCCGCACGTCGCCATTGACAGACGAGAGAGTCCCAAAGTGATGGAGCAGCGCGTTGACGAGCGTGCCTTTATTGTGTCCGGCGCCGGCATGGACGACCATCCCAGCGGGTTTGTCTATCACGACCACATCGCTATCCTCGTAAAGGATGTGGAGCGGAAGTTCCTCCGCTTCGGCCTTCAGCCGGGGCAAACTCGCGGGCTCCACTGAAATGCGTTCGCCGCCATGCAAGAGCGAGGATGCTTTCGCGGCGACGCCGTTCACCAGCACACGCTGTCCCTTGATCCAGGATTGAAGGCGGGAACGGCTGAACTCAGGCAACCGCTCGTGCAGCAGCGAATCGAGACGCTTGCCGGCATCGCCCGGCT
>OCTA010002665.1_pt1 | contig 16089 bp, 18 predicted proteins | sample 1538991 | NCBI WGS metagenome assembly OCTA01 (sample SAMEA3539302, study PRJEB22396) | soil metagenome | biome: tundra; feature: field; material: soil | place: USA | collected 2010-05 | depth 0.15 m | reverse complement strand
GCCCAGTGTCCGTTAGTGCCAGCGCTCGTAGCCTTTGCTTAGCAATCTCCGCGTTCGCAGCACGCATCAACGCCGGAGGAAACAATGGCTACAGGAACCGTGAAATGGTTCAGTGACGATAAGGGCTTTGGATTCATCACTCCTGATGACCAGTCCAAGGACCTGTTCGTCCACCACACCGCGATCATCGGCAACGGTTATCGCTCGCTCGCCGAGGGTGCGAAGGTCTCTTACGACGCCGAGGCCGGCGACAAGGGACCCAAGGCCGCCAACGTGCGGTTGGTATAGCGCTTGCGGGCCTGCTGACCTTCACCGGTCCGCAGGCCCAAGCCGCGCCTAGTAGCCGCGCCCGTTGGGGCGCGAACGCCAAGCCGCGCCTAGTAGCCGCGCCCGTTGGGGCGCGAACGCCAAGCCGCGCCTAGTAGCCGCGCTCCTCGGGGCGCGAACGCCAAGCCGCGCCTAGGTCGTCGGGCGAAAGCCGGTCGCCGGGCAAGAGCCGCTCCCTTTGATCGAGCGAGCACGTCTAACCGTTCGAAGTCGCGACCGCCCGTAGGTGCTGAAACGGCCGGCCGTCGCGCAGTTCGCGGACCACGGCTTCCACCAGTCCGTCGCCGTGCAGGTCGCGCCCGTCGGTGACCGCTGAGACGATCGCGCGCTTGCTCTGGATCAGCCGGGCCATCGTCTCGTCGATCGTCTCCGCGGCCAGCAGGTACCACGCGGTGACCGCATCGCGCTGGCCGATCCGGTGACAGCGATCCTCGGCCTGATCGTGCATCGCCGGCGTCCATTCGAGCTCCAGGAATGCCACGTTGGACGCTCGGGTGAGCGTGATCCCCTGCGCCGCGACGCGCGTGGCACCGACTATCAACGGCGGGCCGTCCGCGTTCTGGAACCGTGCGATCGCCGCCTCGCGCTCGGCCAGAGAGTCCCCGCCTAGCAGATGCAGGGCGCCGGGAAACCGGGCCAGCACGGCGCGCTGCACCTCGACATGGCGCGCGAACACGACCAGCGCCTCCCCTGAGGCCAGGAAATCCCCGATCCAGGCAAGCGCCGCCGCCAGCTTGCCGCGCGCGGCCAGGCGCTGCAGCGTTCCCAGCTGAGCCAGGCGCTCGGCGCGCAGCGTGGCCGCGATCCGCGCGTTGAGCTCGGAGAGATCGAGCGGCTGCGAGCGCAGCCACTCGATCACGTCCTCCTCGGCCAGGCGGTACTCGGCCGTGTTGGTGAGCGCGACGGGCACCACCACCTGGCGCTTGGCCGGCAGTTGGGGCAGCACCTCCGACTTGAGCCGCCGCACGAAGCAGTGACGACGCAGATGCCAGTGCAGCCGTTCCTCGCTGAGCTGACCGCGGAACTGCGCCGAGAAGCGCGCTCCCGATCCGAAGTCCTCCAGGCGCCCGATCACGCGTAGCTGGGCGATCAGCTCGTCGGCGTGGTTGAGCACCGGGGTCCCGGTCAGGGCGAGCCGCAGCCCGTCGGGAGCCACCGCGTTGGCGAGGCTGCGCACAGCCTGGGTGCGCTTGGCCCGCGGGTTCTTGCAGTAATGGGATTCGTCGATGACCAGCGCTCGGGGGCGGCGGCGAGCCAGCGCGTGGCGATGGGCGGCGACGATCTCGTAGTTGAGGATTGTGATCTCGCCGCTGGGCGGCACCGCACCCCGTCCCTGGACGACGGCCACCGAACGATGCGGCAGCCATCGCTCGGCCTCTCGCTGCCAGCCGAGCTTCATCGACGCCGGGCACACAACCACCGCCGGGTAGGCGCCATCGGACTCCAGGGCCGCCAGCGCTTCGACCGTCTTGCCGAGCCCCTGCTCGTCGGCGATGAACACCCGTCGCGCTTCCAGCGCATAGCGGACTCCAGCCCATTGAAACGGCGCCAGTTCGCCCCCCAGCACAGCGGCGGCCGGTTCGATCGGATCTGCGTGGGCGGCACGCGAGCGGCGGATCGCATCGGCGGCCTGGCGTCGCTGCGCCCGCAGACCCTCTAGCGCCTCCAGTGCAACGCCGGTGACCTGCACGTCGTGGCGGGCGATGAACGCATCCAACGGCTCCGAGATCCAGGGGTCGAGCGGCACGGCCCGGGTCCCCTCAGCACCGGGAAGACGCTCGAACGCGCTGCCCAGGTCCGGATCCCAGATCACCTCGAGCCGCAGCTGCTCTCCATTCACGCCCCGGAAGAACACGAGCCGCGCCGGAGCCGGCTGATCGCCGACCTCGACGATCGACAGGCACCGCTCGGCAGCGATGTCCAGCCGCGCGGAGGGCTGCTGGCGCAGCGCCTCGCCCGCCGCCCGGGTGAGCGGCACGAGCAGCTTGCCCTCGTGCTCGACCGCCCCGGCGCGCAGCGCCTCGGGTACCGGGCCGGCCCTGGTGTCGAGCACCCACCAGCCGCGGCCGTCGTGGCGGGCCGTGCGCACGTAACCGATCCAGCGCCGGCGCACGCCCGATAGCCATCCAACCACCTCGCCGCTCGCGCTCAGCTCCGGGTAGCGCTCCAGCAGCTCGGCGACCTTCAGCGCGGTCCAGTCCTCCGCCGGAGCTGACCACTCGCGTCGGTCCCAGTCAAAGCGCCGATGGGGAATCGTGCGCACCAGTTCAACGATCGCCCGGTCGTAGGGGAATGCCATCACCACGATGGGCTCGCCATCGCGGTTATGGCTCAGCTCGACATTCGGGCGCGCGGGAACCAGCTCCATCGGCGTCCTACGCTAGCGGCCCACCGGGACGGGGACCCGCCGGTGCGCAGCCCCGGGTCCGTACGCGTTGTGGCACCCTGGGCCGATGACGATCGACGCCTGGATGCAGCACCCAACGCAACGGTTCTCGGACCTGGAGATGTTCGCCTCGCTGCGCCGCTGGACCGGTCAGGTGCCCGGTCAGGAGATCCCGATCGAGGCGACCGTGACGACGATGGATCAGGGCAGGGTCGGCTTCGGCCTGTTGAGCGCCTGGCACGGACTGCGTGAGGGAGCGCTGATCTCCAATCAGGAGGTGTCCGGGTGGGTCAGCGCCCACCCGGACCGTTTCGCCGGCCTGGCCGCGGTCGACCTGGAGCGGCCGATGGCGGCAGTCCGGGAGCTGCGGCGCTGCGTCACGGAGCTGGGGTTCAAGGGGCTGCGCGTAATTCCGTGGCTTTGGGACGCTCCGCCCACCGACCGGCGCTACTACCCGTTGTACGCGGCCTGCGTAGAGCTCGGCGTGCCGTTCTGCACCCAGGTCGGGCATACCGGACCGCTGCGTCCGTCCGAGACCGGCCGTCCGATCCCCTACATCGATCAGGTCGCGATCGACTTTCCAGAGCTGGTGATCGTCGGCGGCCACATTGGATATCCATGGACGGAGGAGATGATCGCCATCTGCCGCAAGCATGAGAACGTCTACATCGACACCTCTGCCTATACGACCGCGCGGCTGCCCACGGAGCTCGTCGACTACATGAGGACGCGCAGCGGTCGGCACAAGGTCCTGTTCGGCACCAACTACCCGATGATCTTCCACGCCAAGGCTTTGGCAGGACTCGACGCGCTGGGGCTCGACGACGAAACGCGCGCCCTGTACCTGGAGGACAACGCCCGACGCGTGTTCGGGCTGTTCTGAGCTACTGCCGGGCGAGCCGCCGGTTCAGCGAGCGCTGTGTCGCGGCGCTCGGCGTACGCTGGCGAGATGAGCTACCGGGAGCACGCTCCGCCGCCGGCCCTCGTGCCGTGGCTGGCATGTACCTGGGAGCGCCACGCGCTGGAGGCTGTTACCACGCGGGTGCTGCCGGACGGGTGCATCGATGTCGTGTGGATCGAGGGCTCCGGCGCGCAGCTCGTCGGCGCCAACATGACGGCGTTTCTCGTGTCACTTGCGCCCGGGGTGCATGTCGTGGGAGCGCGTATGCGGCCCGGCGCCGTCCCCGCGCTGCTGGGGGTGTCGGGCGAGGCCGTGCTCGATGCCCGCGCGCCCGTCGAAGCGGTGCTCGACAGCAAGCGGGCAAAGCAGGCAGCGGCGCTCGAAGGGCATCCAGATCCGCTCGCCCATCTCGCGCGTCCTGCGCCTCTGGCGAGCGCTCGACGCCGCCCGGGCCGGAGATGATCTGGCGCGCGTTGCAGTCGACGCCGGCTACGCAGGCCAGGCGCACTTCACCAATGACTGCCGGGCGCTGGCCGGCGTGCCTCCGTCGCTGGTGATCGATCCTCAGCCGCCGCTGGCCGCGCCAGTTCCAGCCGATGGCCGTTTTCTCCAAGACACGGCGCTCGGCGTGCGCCAGGATTGACCCATGACAGTGCAATCAACACTGAAGCTCGGCTGGGTGATCGTGTACGTCGAGGACCTCGCCGCCACGAGCACCTTCTGCGAGCAGGCCTTCGGTCTGCGCGCCGAGTTCGCTGCGCCCGACGGGTCCTACGCGCAACTTGACACGGGCCCTACCAAGCTCGCGTTCGCCACCCACGCGCTGGGTGAGAAGAACTTCGACGGCGGCGTGCGCCACGCGTCGCTTTCCGAGCAACCGTTCAACCTCTAGATCACCCTGGTCGCCCAGGACGTCGACGCGGCCCACTCCCGTGCTTTGGAGGCCGGCTGCACGGCCCTGGCGGAGCCGCAGGACAAGCCGCACGGCCAGCGCGTCGCCTACGTCCGTGACCCATTCGGAACACTGGTCGAGCTGGCGACGGCGCTCTGAGCTGCCCGCCCGTGCTCGATGCTTCGCGCTGCGCCGATCGCGCGCATGCGGTTGTTGCGGGCGTAGTGCTCGAGCTCGGCGAGTCCGAGCTCCCTCAGCGCCGGCACGTACATGAGGATCACATTCTCATCTGCCGAGCATCTCGGTGTGGGATGATTGTCAGATGTTTGGAGACGACGGAAATCGCGACAGCTTTGAAGAGATGATCCGCGCGATCGCGCGAGAGGTCAGCCGGTCGGTGGAGGACATGGCGCACATCGACCTTGACGACATCGCTGGGTCAGTCGGCGTGGACCCGGAGCGGGCCAGGCAATGGCTCGACGGCGCCGGCCAATGGCTGCGGTCCCAGACCGCCGGACCGCAGGACAGCGCGCCCTCCCCGACCCCGGAGCCGCGCATGCCGGAGCCACGCAAGCCGATTGCCAGCGACGATCCGCTCAGCAGCGCCGGGCCACATCCGCTGGATCTCCCCACCGACGAGCAGGGACTGGCGCTGGCTGCGCTGGAATCCAATCGCTGGACGGTTGAGCCCGGCAGCAACGCGCTCGCCTCCCACGGCGACGGCCCCGGGCCCAACGATGCGCTCGGGCTAGTGCGCGAACTGCGTGTGCGGGACTGGATCGCCGCCGACGGCGAGGTCACGGTCGTCGGCCGTCACGCGCTCGGCCGCTGGCTCGCCGCCGCCGATCCGCGCTGAACCCAGCTCGCCGCCGCTGATCCGCGCTGTCCGGCTCGCCGCCGCTGATCCGCGCTGTCCGGCTCGCCGCCGCGGGCGCAAGTCGCTCTCTGAGTCTGACCGGCACGCTAGTGGCAATGATCACACACGAACGTATGTTTGGGCAAGCGACTCCGGGGTACGTAATCGGTAGACCCCGACTCGAACCCTGAAGGAGTTGACGCGAGCATGGCAACCCAAACCACCACCCAGCGGCAGGCAGCCGCAAAGAAGGCGGCGGATATACGCAAGCAGAACGCCGCCAAGGAGAGTGCGGCACACACGAAGGCGTCTGCGCGACGTACTTCGACTTCGGCCAGGAAGTCCGCCAAGACCACCTCACAGGCGGCTAGGAGTACCTCTCGGAACGCACGCAGCACCGCCAAGCAGGCCACTCGTACTGCGGCGCGCGGCATCGATGCCCAGGCCACGCGCTTGGAGGCGATAGCGCGTCAGGCCGAGCGAGTAGCGCTGATCCCAGTCGGCGCGGCCCTGGAAGCACGCGACGCGGTCGTCGACACGGTGCGCACGTACACCGACTCACGTACCGCCAAGCGCCAGTTGGACCGCTTCGAGCGGCGTGGCGCCAACGCGCTTCGACGTGACCGGCAGAGCCTGGAGCGCACCGCCCGGGCGACCCGGCGCGACATCGAGCAGCGGACCGACGGCCTGCGCTCGGGCGCCTCGAGCCTGGTCGACGAGGTTCGCACCCTGATCTAGCCTGGGCGAGCGGTGACACCACAGGGTGCCACCGCTCGTCGTCGCTCACGCCGCACATGCAGCAGGCTCGACGACCGGTCATGCGGTCTGGGCGGCCTCGGCAAATCGCTGCAGACCGCGACCCCAACCGTTTGGCGATCCGACCGCATCGCGCATCTGCTCCCAACCGTTGCCGTGACGCTCGAGGTGGCGGTGAGTCAACTCGACGCGGGTCCGGTTCTCGCCCTCCGCTACGAAGGTGACCTCAATCTCGCTCGTCTTACCCGGATCGGTCTCGAGCTGCCAGCCTAGATCGATGTCCCAGCTGAACACGAAGCGGTTCGGCGGCTCATAGGCCAACACTCGCGCCCAATGGCACTCGCTGCCATCGACGCCACGATCGTATATGTGACCGCCCAGGCGTGGCTCGAACACCATCTCGGCCAGCTCGGCCTCCAGAATGTGGTGGTCCTTCGGCCACCATGTCTCCATCTCGTCGGTGAAGACCGAGAAGGCGCGCTGTATCGGCGCCTCCACGACGATCGACGTGCGGACCGACGTGTCTTGGGCCTGCATGGTCATGCGATCTCCTCGTCTCCTTGCTCGACGGCCGACTTGAAGGCCGCCAAGGCTTGATTCCAGAACTGGTCGAGGTAGGCGCGCAGGGCGACGACCCCGTCCGGGTCAAGCTGATAGATCCGGCGGTTGCCGGCGCGATGGTCGATCACCAGACCCGCGTCCTTCAGCGTCCTGAGGTGCTGCGAGACCGCCGGCCGGCTGACGGGCAGCTCGCGGGCGAGCTCGCCAACCGCGCGCGGACGGGCGGCAAGGGACTCGAAGATCGCTCGTCGCGTGGGGTCACCCAGCGCGGCAAATCCATTAGCTTGGTAAGCCATCACTAACGGTAAGTTTATACTTACGCATCTTCTGCGTCAAACCGGGATCGCCGCGGCATACCCTTGCGCGCCTCGGCGCGGTAGCGTGCGGGCATGTCCACTGATTGGCCGGCTCTGTCATACGACGAGTGGAGCGCGACGTGCGACACGCTTCACGCCCACACCCAGGTCCTCGGCAAGCTGGCGGTCGCGCTCGCGCCACCGGAACCGCAGCTGCAGCACGCCGCCCTGCGGCTGACGGCAAGGGGATGGGAGACCGCGCCGCTCCCAGCTCCCGACCGCTCAGGGACGTTTGTGGCGGCGCTGGACCTGCGCACCCACGAGGCGGTGGTTGAGCACAGTGGCGGGGGTGAGCACCGCATTGCGCTGGGCCCCGACCGGGCCGTGGGCGAGGTCACCGGCGAGCTGCTCGCAGCGATCCGCGCGCTGGCCGGTTCCGTCGTGATCGATCCCACTCCACAGGAGGTGCCGTGGAGCGTGCCGCTCGATCAGGACCATGAGCACGCGCGTTATGACTCCGCTCAGGTTGCGCGGTATTTCACGGCCGCCACCCGCGCTTCGCTGGTTCTGGCCGAGTTCCGTGCGCCGTATCGCGGGCGATCGACGCCGGTCAATGCATGGTGGGGCTCGTTTGACCTGGCGGTGAGCCTGTTCTCCGGCGTGCCGGCCGATCCACCGTCTGAGGACTTCATCATGCGCAACGCAATGGACGCTCAGGAGGTCGCCATCGGATGGTGGCCGGGCGATCCCCGCTACGGCCGGGCCGCGTTCTACGCCTACGCGCATCCGGCTCCAGCCGGGCTTGCCGGGGCAACTCTCTCCCCGCCAGCGGCACGCTGGGAGACGGAGCTCGGCGAGTACCTGCTCGATTCAGAGGATGTTCGCCGCAGCCCTGATCCGCACGCCTTCGCGCTGGAATTCGCCCGTTCGGCGTTCCGCCACGCCTGCCTGGTCTGCGAATGGGACCCCGCGCTCGCGGCCAGCGCCACCGGCACGCCACCGCCGGTCGCCTGATTGCGCCCGGGTCAAGCTCGCGCATCAGCGGCCCGGGGCGTTTCTCAGATCGGCCCTGCAGAGAACTCCGACGTCCCCGGTGAAGCTCACGCCGGGAGAGACCCGGATCACGGTCGGCCGCCGGCGATCGACGGGCTCGCCGGCGACGGCGTCAGGGTTCTGGGCGCCGCATTTGCAACCAGATCTCAGCGCCGACGGTAGGCGGCCAGGAATGCGCTGACGCCGGTGTCGGCGTACTGCCCGAGCGCGGCGGCCGAGGGGGGAGCGTCGTCGCCGAGGAGCATCGCTCGGTTCAGCGGGATCGACATGATCAGCCAGTTGAAGTGCGCGGCGGCGAGCGGCGGATCGTCGAGTTGCAGGACGCCTCGTTGGTGCAGGCGCTCGAAGGCGGTGCTCAGCGCGCCGATCGTCCGCCCTGGTCCTCGCTCATAGAAGATCTGGCCGAGCTCCGGAAAGCGACCGGCCTCGCCGATCACCAGCCGCCGCAGCGCCAGCATCCGAGGTTGGATGACCCGGGCCAGCAGCCGGCGGGCCAGGTCACGAAGATCCGCTTCGATATCGCCGCTGTCCTTGAGGTTGAGCACCTCGGCGTGGGTCGGCTCGCTGGCGTCGTTGACCGTGCTGGTGACGATCTCTGTGAACAGGCGCTGTTTGTCGGCGAAGTGCTTGTAGACGGTTTGCTTGGAGACGGCGGCCAGCGCCGCGATCTCGTCCATGCTCGTGCCCAGCTAGCCTTTTTGCAGGAAGAGCTTCGTGGCCGCCTCCAGGATCGCGCGGTGCTTGCGAGTCAATCGGCGCTGATCGTCGATCTCCGTGGGCGGGTCGGGCGCCCGAGAGGCGCCGGTCGCGCGGGGTGGCTGAGGGTCGCTCATCGGCTGCGCGGCCAAGAGTACTGGACAGTCCAGTCTTCGGCTGACCGTCCAGTTCTTACACGACACGGGGAAAGGAGCCGAGATGAGAGTCGTCGCGGTTAACAGCCTGTCGCTCGATGGCGTGATGCAGGCGCCGGGTCGCCCTGACGAGGATCCCCGCGGCGGGTTTGAGCACGGCGGCTGGGCACTGCCCTACAACGATCCGGTGATGGCCACGGAGATGGGAAAGGGTATGGCCACGGGCGGTCCGCTGCTGTTGGGGCGACGGACGTACGAGGACTTCTTCAGCGTCTGGCCAAACCGGAAGGACAATCCGTTCACCGAGGTACTCAACAATGTCCACCCTGATCGACAGATACGTGCTCCTGATCCATCCGCTGGTCCTCGGCTCAGGTCGGCACCTGTTCAACGACGGCGATCCAGCCACCGCGTTGCAGCTGCTCGACACCGTGGCCACCACCACCGGCGTGGTGATCGCGACCTACCAGCCGGCCGACCGTGGCACCGGCGAGGGCTGATGGCCTTGATCGCGCTGGCCATCGCCCCGGACCGGCCGTTGCCGCGATGCAGCCGTTCCCCGCTGTCCGTGAGGCGGTCGGCGCTTTAGATGCCTGATCGCGTCACGCAGCTGTTCACCGACGCTGGCTGCACCGGTCAGCTGTGCGTGCAGACCTCGGACGGCGCTGGCGAGATTTCCGTCGCCGCCGACAGCCGAGTGGTAGCAGCGTCGGTGATCAAGGTACTCGTGGTACTGGAGGCCGAGCGGCAGTTTGCCGCCGGCGACCTGGATCCCCTTGAGCGCGTGAACCTGGCCGCCGGCGCCCGCGCGCCTGGTGCGGTCGGCTTCTCGCTGTACCAAGATGACGTGCAGACGTCCCTGCGTGACCTCGCTGTCGCGACACTGACGATCAGCGACAACGTGGCCAACGATGCGCTGCTGTCACGTGCGGGGATCGGTGCGTGCAACGCCACGGCTCGCTGCCTGGGATTGACCGACACGGTGATCGTCAGCGACCTGGGCACGATGATCGAGTCGCTCGTGGCGTCGGCCGGCTTTGCCAGCTGGCCCGAGTATGTGGCCTGGCTACCGCAGGCGACGCGCGAGCAGCAGGCGGTTGTGCAGGCGCAGGTGCGCACCTGCGACGTCCTGAATCCCGATCTGGGGACCCGCACGACGCCGAGGGACATGTGCCGGCTGCTCCGGACGATCTGGTCAGATCACGCCGGACCGCCGGCAGTGTGCCGGCGGCTGCGGGAGCTGATGGGCCAGCAGCTGACCCGCAACCGGCTGGCCGCCGGCTTTGCGCCGCCGATCCGCGTCTCGGCCAAGAGCGGCAGTCTGATCGGCATGATCCGCAACGAGATCGGCGTGATCGAATACCCCGATGGCAGCTGGTACGCGGCCGCGGTCTTCACCCAGACGGGCACGACATCCCGGGGCGCAGCGGCGATCGACGCTGCGATCGGACATTCCGCGGCATCCTCGATCGGCCTCCTGCGAGACCCGCGAAGCTAACCGTTTGCCTGGGCGGCCCGGCTGAAGCGGTCCGCCAGCGGCCGCGGTGCTATCCGGATTGCTCTGGCGCGCCTCACACCGATCGATCAGCCGCCGCTCCTGTTCGATCAGAGCATCCAGAGCGTCCTTTCGCGGATCGCCCTCACCCCCAACCGTGATCGCCTGCTGTCATCGGCGCGCAGATCACTTGCCCGACCATCGAGACGAGAGCTATCCACGCCCGATCAACGGCATGTTCGTCGCCATCACCGTGAGGAACAGCACGTTGGCCTCGAGTGGGAGGCCCGCCATGTAGACGACGGCGTCGGCGGCGTGGCGCACGTCCATCATCGGCTCGACGATCACCGAGCCGTCGGACTGGAGCGCGCCCTTACCGATACCCGCGCTGAGTTCCGTCACGGCATTGCCGACGTCGACCTGACCGCAGGCGATGCCAAACTCACGGCCTTCCAGCGAGATCGACTTGGTCAGGCCGGTGATCGCGTGCTTGGACGCCGTGTAGGCGACCGCGTGCGGTCGCGGAACGTGGGCGGAGATCGAGCCGTTGTTGATGATCCGTCCGCCCTGCGGGCGCTGCGCCTTCATCACCCTAAACGCCTCCTGGGCACAGAGGAAGCTGCCGGTGAGGTTGGTGTCAACCACGGTGCGCCACTGCTCAACCGCCAGCTCGTCAAACGGGGCGTTCGCGCCGAAGACCCCGGCATTGTTGAACAGCAGGTCCACCCTTTCCCACGCCTCGGTAACCCGCGCGAACAGCCTTCGTACGCCCGCGGGGTCCGTTACGTCGGTCGGGACCACCAGCGCCTGCTGAGCCACCGCGAGACCATCGGCCAGCGTCCCGCGAAGTGCTTCGTCGCGACGGCCGGCCAGGGCGACCCGATATTCAGCCCGTAGCAGCGCCCGGGTCACCGCCCGACCGATCCCGGACCCCGCTCCCGTGACGATCGCGACCCGCTGGGGGTCAGTCATGGCGCACATGCTCTCACTCCGTCCGACCGCGGGCGCGGCCCCGGGTAGCGCCGGTCGCGAGCGTTGCCGCGCTGGGAGCGGAATGAGTTGTCCGGGCGACAGCTTCAGGAACTTACCGGGCACGCCAGGCGCAAGGCGCAATTGCCGCCTCACAAGAGCACCCGCAGACCGGGAAACTGGCGCCGGCTGGACGCGGTACGCTGGATTGATGGACTCGACGAACGCGGGTGAGCTTGTACGAGTCGCGACCGGCGGCCCTGAACTCGACGGGATCGTGTTCGCCACGCCGAGCAGCTCCAAGGCCGTGGTGGCAGTTGTCGATCCGATCCGCGGACCTGTGTTTCGCACGGTCCATCCGAAGGCCTTGACCGAGCGCACCGAGGAACGTCCCGGCGATCGGGCGTTGCGTCTTCTCATTCGCAGGACTCCTTCGCCCGTCCGCGGTACAGCACGCGGCGGCGAGCGCGGCGCGCACGGACGGCCAGGGCACACGCGCGCGGCCGGGCACCGCACGACCGGCAAGTAACGCCGCATTCCGAACCTCCGGCCAATCGCGTCGCTGCGGCGTGCCTCCTAGACGGGTTGGCATTTCCTGCTCTGCCGGTCGCGGGGCGGAAGCTGGGACGGCTGGCTCACCCGCCGACGACGTCGAGCACCCGGTCGACATCGCTTTCCTGGTTGTAGACATGCCACGACGTGCGCAGCAGTCCCCCGCGCACGGCGGCGACTATCCCGGCGCGCTGCAGGCGCTCCGCCGCTCCCGGTAAGTCGGCGCAGACGATCGCGCTGTTACTCGGCGCCAGGCCGACGCCGGCGCGAAAGCGGTTGGCGAGAGCCACATTGTGGTCATGGATCGCGCCGATCCCAATGCGCTCGATCAGCTCGAGCGACGGCTGCGTACCGACCCAGGAGAACCACGCCGGCGAGAGATCCAACCGGCGCGCGTCAGAGGCCAGTCGCAGCGGCGGCCCGAAGTAGCTCGCGTGAACGTCCTGGCCCGCATACCAGCCGGCGCTGTGGGGCACCACGGTCTCCAGCAGACGATCCGAGACGGTGAGGAAGGCGCTCCCGCGCGGGGACATCAGCCATTTGTAGGCGGCGCACACGACGGCATCAAACCGGCCGGCCTGCAGCGGTAGCCATCCGAGCGCCTGCGTTGCATCGCACAGCGTGATCGCGCCAACAGCGGCCGCCGCGGACAGCACCGCCTCGTGGTCGGCGACCTCGCCGGTGCTCATCTGCACCGCGCTGAACGCGACCGCCTCGGCGCCCTGGGCGACGGCGTCCGCCAACCTGGTGGGTGGGACGGTGCGAACTTCGAGGCGCGGCTGGACCAGGAGCGGAAACAACGTCGACGTGAACTCGATGTCGGGCACCACCACCCGCGCTCCATCCGGCAGTGCCGTGACAACCGAGCCGACAAGCTCGGAGACCGTGGAACCCACCGCCACTCGTCCAACCTCCACTCCGACCAGCCGCGCAAAAGCCTCCCGAGCGCCCTCGGTGCTCTTGCCCCACCCCTCCCAACTCGTATGACCACCGTGCCAGTCGGCGAGTGCGGCCTGCAGCGCTTCCCAACCCGGTCGCGGCGGCAGGCCGTAGCTGGCCGTATTGCAATACACGCCGGCCGGCTCCCACAACGCGCGGGCCTCGGAGATCCTCATCGACTCACTGCGTCAGTCCCTCGGCTTGCCGCGCTGTGGGGCGCGTGACGCGGCTCGAGGATCACGAGCGGAATTTGGCGCTCGGTGCGCTGCTGATAGCTGCCGTAGCCAGCGTAGGTCGCGATCGCCTTGGGCCACAGTCGCTCTCGCTCGCCCGGCGTGGCGACTCGTGCGTGGACGGCGCGGCGTTCGCGTCCGATCTGCACGGCCGTGTCAGGATTCGCACGCAGGTTGTGATACCACGCCGGGTGGTTGGGATGACCGCCCTTGGAGGCCACAATGACGACATCGGCGCCGTCATCGACGTACACCAGCGGCGTCGTGCGCTTGATGGCGCTCTTTGCGCCGACGTGGTCGAGGAGCAGCATCGGCGGCACCCCAAGGACTCGGTGGCCGATCACCCCATGGGTGGCGCGATAGATCCAAGCGTGAGCGCCGATCAGGCGACTCAGGACCGGCCACGATCGGTCCGCCAGGGCCATGACATCCACGGCGCGATCCTAGAGCAGCCAGGACTCGGCCTAAGCGCGGGGCGGATCGTGCCGAGGACCACTAACGATCAACCATGCGAAAGCCCCTAGGGACCCGCGTTTGAGTTGGGGAGCGATTACTCGGTCAACCCGTGCTCGAGAGCTCCCTTGACGCTGGCATCGAGAGCGTTGAGGCGGTAGAGCGCGAGTGCCTCCGGCGAGGCGAACCGTCCGCCGGGGGCGGAGGAGGGACCGTGATGGGCCAGCACGCAGTGCAGCAGTGACAGCCTGCGCGGCTCGTCCAGCTGTCCGGCGCGTGCCAGGAGGATCTGCTGTCCGATCGCCACATGACCGAGCAACCTCCCCTCGTCGGTCAGTCCCAGCTCGGCGCCGTAGCTGAACTCGCGCGTGCGACCGAGGTCGTGGGTGATCGAGGCGGTCAGCAGCAGGTCGGAGTCCAGGCGCGGATGTAGCTGGCAGAACTCATGGGCGAGCGTGGCGACCGCCACGGTGTGCTCCAGCAGGCCGCCGAGGTAGGCGTGGTGCCCGTTGCGCGTGCACGGTGCGCGCCGCCAGGCCGCTCGCAGCGCCGCATCGGCCAGCAGTCCGTCCAGCAGCGCCCGGTAGCCAGGATCGAACACCTGGCCGGCGAGATGCTCCAGAAAGCCGTCGAGCTCGTCTAGATCCCGGTAGGCGGATGGCAGGAAGCGGCCGGGGTCCACGCTCTCAGCGGCAACGCGCGCGATCTCTGCCACCTCGAGGACGAGGTCGTCCCGGAAACGCTCGACCCGGCCTGAGACAGCGACCACGTCACCGCGTTCGAAGCGCCCAGCCAGTTCGTCGGCGTTCTGAAACGCCCGCGCCGTCACGGTGCCGGTGCGGTCGCGAAGCTCCAGCGCCAGGTACGGCGAGCCGGAGCGCGTCATCAGACGGTCCTTGCGCGTGCACGCGAACACGCCCTTGACCGGCTGGCCTGCGCGCAGCGAGCTGACCGCGACCATCGTGATATCGGCCGATGACATGTGGCCATGATGTACGGTGGTGCGGATGCAGCCGTTGCAATGGGAGCATCGCCCCGACGGGCTACGAGCCCCGGCTCTGGTGTGCGCGTTCAAGGGTTGGAACGACGCGGCCGACGCCGCCTCCAGCGCAATCACGTTCGTCGGCTCGGCGCTTGGCGCCAAGCGCTTTGCGACGATCGATCCGGAGGAGTTCTACGACTTCCAGGCCACGCGCCCGCGGGTCAAGCTGGCCGAGGGCGAGGCACGAGAGATCGTTTGGCCGGTCGTAGAGCTCTACGAGGCCCGGGTTCCGCGCGCCCCCCGCGACCTGATCCTGCTCTCGGGCACCGAGCCATCGTTTCGCTGGCGCACGTTCAGCAGCCTGATCACCGAGCTTGCCGAGGTGCTCGGAACCCAGCTCGTGGTTACGCTCGGAGCGCTGCTGGCCGACGTTCCGCACACCCGGTCGATAGCGGTCTCGGCGCTCAGCTCGGACCGTTCGCTGATCGCACGACTGGGGCTGTCGCCCTCGTCCTATGAGGGCCCGACCGGGATCGTGGGCGTCCTGCATGCAGCCTGTCAAAACGCCGGCCTGCCTTCGGCGAGCCTGTGGGCGGCGGTCCCGCACTACATCGCCGCGACCCCCAATCCCAAGGCTGCGCTCGCTCTGGTCCGCAAGCTGGAAGGGCTTGTCGGCGTGGCGGTCGACGCCTCTGAACTTGAACACGCCGCTTCTGACTACGAGCGCCAGGTCAACGTCGCGGTGCAGAGCGATCCAGACGTGCAGGCGTTCGTAGAGAGGCTGGAGCAGGCCGCCGGCATCGAAATGGACGACGAGACCGGCCCCCTGCCGTCGGGCGAGACGATCGCCCGTGACCTGCAGCGTTTCCTTCGCCAGCGCGGCCCCGAGGGGCCCGGCGCCTCCTAGTGCACTGAGCGTCATCCCGGGGTGAGAACCGACCGGCGATCTTCATCGCTCCACGGCCGGACACACCAGTCGGTAGTCGCAGATCGAGCAGGCGGCAAGTGAGGGTGTCGGCTCAAAGCCCTGGGAGAGGATTCCATCGGCCACCTCCAGGGCGACCTCACGCACCCAGTCGCCTCGATCACGCTCATCGGAGCTGACCGCCACCTTCTGGTCGTCGAGCAGGTAGTAGTACGCCTGGCGGGAGGCCTCCAGTCGCCACGCCTCACGGGCGCCCACCGCGTACAGCGAAAGCTGGACGTCCTCGACCAGCTGCGCCGGGCTCTTGGGCCGTCCGGTCTTGTAGTCGATCAGTTCGTACTCGCCGCTGGGAAGCCGGTCAACGCGGTCGACCCGGCCGCGCAGGAGGTGCGGGCCCAGCTTGAACGTGAACTGGCGCTCAAACCACATCGGCTGGGACTCCTGGGACTGAAAGCGCTCGTAGTAGCGGGTCAGGGCGGCCGTGGCCTTCGCCCGTAGTTGACGCTCCTCCTCGGAGTCACCGAACCCCCCTCGCCGCCAGCCGGCCTCCAGCAGCCCGAACAGCTCCGGCAGCGTCCTGGAGTCGCCGGCGTGAAATCGCTCCAGAACCTGATGGACGAGGATCCCGAATCGCTGGTGGAGCGTGGGCTGCTGAGGGATCC
>OCTA010002664.1_pt1 | contig 16092 bp, 17 predicted proteins | sample 1538991 | NCBI WGS metagenome assembly OCTA01 (sample SAMEA3539302, study PRJEB22396) | soil metagenome | biome: tundra; feature: field; material: soil | place: USA | collected 2010-05 | depth 0.15 m | reverse complement strand
TCTCTAGACGCATGATCCCTGCCCTCATCAGTCCCGCGAACTTCCCGACGCCTTTCCGGCCTTTCACTGGCCGACGCTTGCCTGGCGTCCGGTCACCTTTGGCTGCGCGACGGTCCCGTGCGACTTTGAGGTATTCGTTACGTACTTCCTGTTCCCTCATCCCGCTCCCATCGTCTCGCACGATGACCAGATCGTTGGTTACGGGGTCGGGCAGCGTGATCAATACGTGTTCAGCGTCAGCGTCCCAGGCGTTGTCGACGAGCTCTTGGATGGCTTGTTCGCTTGAGCGATACGCTGCTCCGAGCAGCGTCGCAAGTCGCGGATCAACTTGGAATTTCGCGGGCCGCGCCATAATTCACAATAAGTCAGGTACGCTTTACTCTATCACGCGACAATTGCTGGCCACCGACAGAAAAAGAAACACCTCGGTTTCCGAATGTCAGATTGAATTGTGGACAGAGAGGTCGTCATGTTGAATGTGTGTGCGCCGACGCGAGGCCTCTTGACACGCTCGATCTTGTGCGGAATTGCGACGATGGGCCTTGTGACCTTCGGCGGAAACCGAAAGACGATTAGTCCTGACCGCGGCCTCGTTATCATCGAGGGATGAAGTCCCGCCTGTATTTGGAGACAACGATTCCGAGCTATCTGACCTCGCGGCCGAGCCGGGACCTGATAGTTGCGGCGCGCCAGCAGATCACAAGAGACTGGTGGGAAAAGCGAAGGGGCGCGTTCCAACTTTACATTTCGCAACTCGTCATCGATGAGGCGAGTGCAGGAGACCCGGCCGCGGCGCGGGAACGGCTGAAGGTGGTACAGGATCTTCCACTGCTGGATATCACGCTCGAGGTCGCAGAGCTTGCCTCAAGCATACTAGGCTCTGGCAAAATCCCTCGCAAGGCAGCGACAGACGCTGCGCATATCGCGATTGCAGCGGTGCACGAAATGGATTTCCTGGTAACCTGGAATTGCGTTCATATTGCCAACGCAACAATCGCCGAATCGTTGGCTTCGATTTGCCGGGAGCATGACTGTGAGTGTCCTGTCATTTGCACGCCGGAAGAACTAATGGGAGAATAGGCCGTGCCGAGGGATCCTATTGTTGATGAAGTCCGGCGAGTTCGCGAGGACGAAGCTGCCAAGCACGGTTTCGATGTCAAGGCAATCCTGATGGCCTCGAAGAAGCGACAACGGCGGTCCCGGCACAAAGTTGTATCGTTGGCGCAGAAGAAGAAGTTGCACCCTTAATCTAGCCAACGTGTCTGATTGCTGTGCGCCTGGGCCCCTGCGGAAATCACAAATGAGAGGTGATGCTATGTTCACGCTTGCGTATCCGGCCAGGCTTACTGTCGGCAGGGACGGTCGTGTATTGGTTGAGTTTGTAGACCTGCCTCGTGTGGCGACGGATGGTAAGGACAGGCGCGAGGCGTTTGAGGATGCTATGGATGCTCTTGGGTCCGATCTTTCCATACGCTTGTCTCGTCGTGAGGAGATTCCAGTGCCGTCTCGCGCAAAGCGTGGTCATCGCATGGTGCCCGTGCCGCTTTGGCTTGCGCCGAAGTTGGCGCTCTATGTGGCGGTGCGGGACCAACGGGTCAACAACTCGAAGTTGGCCCGGCGGCTGGGTGTCCATGAGCGAGTGGTCCGCAGAATGATGGATCCGCGGCACGCTACTAAGGCGGAGAAGATCCAGGCGGCGCTGGCGGTTTTGGGCAAGCAAATGACTGTGGAAGTCCGGGACACGGCGTAACGTGTTCGGTTTGAAGGGTGCTTTTTTCCTGGCTGCGTTCCTCGTGTGCGCAGGTGGTGACGCGCTTGGTCAGACCGGGCAGGCTTGGCCTGAGGCGGATCGGCTCTTTCGATCGGATCCGCGATGGCTGGGAGGCGATGCGGCATATTCAGTAGACCTGGGCGAGGGCCGCGTGCTGTGGATGTTCGGAGATTCGTTCGTAGCTACGAAGGCGGGGTTGACGCGGAGGCAATCGGCATTCATTCGGAACAGTGTAGCGATTCAGACCGGTTATGATCCGTCGCACGCCGCTATGAAGTTTTACAGCGTAGTGCGGCGCGGCAAGCCTTTCGATTTCGCTCCGCCGGACGGCGAGAACTGGTTGTGGCCGCTACATGGCATTCGGTTGGGGAATCGTCTTTTGCTTTTTTACGCGAGGATGGCGCGCGATCGAAGCAGGGATTCGCTGGGATTTCAATCCGTCGGGTGGAACGCATTCTTCGTGGATAATCCAGACACCGAACCGTCGAAATGGAAACTTCGCAGTGCCCGAACTCAGGGCAAGATGCTGATTGGCGCCTCCGTGATCCGCCAAGGCGAGTATGTCTACGCCTTCGTGCTGCAGGACGTGGAGCATGATGCATATCTGCTTCGATGGGCGGTCAGTGAGGCGGCGGAGGGACGGCTTTTCTCGCCTCAGTGGTGGTGCGGGGTTGGTGGGGGCTGGCGGACTGATCCATCGAGTCGCCAGATGGTGATCCGGGACGCCGGGAGTGAGTTTAGCGTGCAGAGTGATCCTCACGGAGGGTTCATCGAAGTGAACACCAATGGGTTTGGCGCGACCAGTATCGTGATGCGCCGAGCTACGTGTCTGGAAGGTCCCTGGGGGGAGCCGCGGACGCTTTATCGGCCACCGGAATCTGATGGCCCTGAACCTTTTGTTTACGCTGGGAAGGCGCATCCGGAGCTTTTGGGTGCGGACTTGGTGGTGACGTACGTAGCCAACGGCAGCGATGACAGACTTGCGACGGATATGAGTATTTACTACCCACGGATTGTACGGGTTGACTTAAGCAGTACACATTGAGTGATGTTTAGCTGGCGCCGATTGGCAATCGGCGCGCAGGTTGGCAACTGTTGTCAACCTGCCCCACATGCTGGGTCGAGCCTATGCTTGGCTGATTCGCAGTGGGCAAGAGGCGTCGGCATGAGTGCCGACGCGGCAGGCAAGAGTGCCTGCGCCACGTCGCTATCGGTAGACGGTGGTGGTTGGGTTGTAGTTGCGCCAGTCGAACCAGTAGTCTTTGATTACGTAGACGGGCTCTAGGCAGGAGCCTACGGCTTTGCCTTCGGTCGCGCAGCCTTGGAAATTCCATTTGCTTCCGGTGGGCGCGTCCATTAGGAAGAAGGTTCCCGCTTCCTGGGTGCGATAAAAATCTGCGTGGGTGCGGAAGGCGCGGACGGATTGGTTGTCGGGGCCTACTACTAGGATGATTGGCTCGGAGCCGACGTGGTCCTTTACTAGTTTTTCGCGGAGGACCGTTTCGTAGGGGAAGGCGCGGGCGGAGCCGAAGGCTTGGATGCCTAACATTATGTCGCGCTGGGCTACGCCGGGCTGGGGGAAGCTTAGGACGGTGCGAGCTTTTTTCATTCTTACGTCCCAGTCTTTTGGTGAATATTGAGATGCGTACGTCGGGACATCTTTCAGGATGGTTCCGTGGGGCTGTTCGGCTTTCCAGAGGGCGAAGGTTAGTTCGTCGGAGGGGATCAGCTTCAGGACGCGTCCAGCTAGGGGTCCGGAAACGGCCACGCCATTGATCTGTTGCCAGTAGGTTCCGGTTTCCTCGTCACGCATGAGGAAGTTCTGATTGTTGATCCCTGAGAGATGGAAGGTGAGCTTCAGCCCGTCTATCTCACGCCCTAACACCAGACCGGTGTGACAGAGCGTTCAATAGGTGGCCACGATGGGGACGCCGCCGACCACGTCGTTCACGATGTGATGGTAGGAGACGATGCGGATGGGGTAAGCGCGGGCCTCTCCGCCCATGTGGACGGCCATTACCATTTCCGCGCCGTCCAGTTTTGTATCGGTAGCGGCGACAAAGTTGGGCCGGCCCATGGGGTGGAACATGATTTCGTAGACGTTGACGCGCGCGAGGCCAGTGAAAAGGATGACTAACGCTACGGCGAACATGACGGCGAGCTTACGGGGCATTTTGGGTTGAGCGCGCCAGTATAAGAAGCCGGCCAGGAGAGCGCTGACGGCGCAGACCATTTCCACTCCCGGGCGGAAGCGGAGAATCTGGAGAGCTAGCGCTAGTTCGCGGGGGCCCTGATGGCGAAATGGGCGGATTACGTAGAGGGGATAAGCGAGGAACAAGAACGCAATCGCGAGGATGGCCGCGATTGCGAGCAGGTAATTTCGCTTCTGCACGCTATTTGCTGGCGGCGTCGGTGATTTTTTCGATTACCAGGGCGTTGGAGCCGCCGCGCGTGTACAACTTTCCGGTTATGGTGACGCGTTTGCCGGCGAATGGAAGAAGCCGTTGGTTCTGGCCTTCGGCTGGAACTTGATCCGAGATGGGCCAGTAAATGGAGCCGTCATCTTGAAGAATGACGAGTTGGGAACCTTTGCGGGCGCAGGCCAGGGCGCAATCGCGGCTGATGGGTTGGGTGAGTCCCTTGGTGAAGGCGCAGGCGGAATCGAGGACCCAGCCGGTTACGGTTTTCTCGTCGGCGGTGGCGAGGGAAGCGGTCAGGGCGAGGATAGCAAAGAGTGATTTCATAAAAGACCTCCGGGTTTCTAGGCAGTGTAACGGAGGAGGGTTGTGTGGGCAATAGTGGGAATGTATTAGGACTGATTTCAGAAGAAAGGCACCGACTCCCTTACGGTCGCGGTTCGGTAACACCCACAGGCACCGACTCCCTTACGGTCGCGGTTCGGTAACACCCACAGGCACGGTAACGCCGGTGAAGGCGGTGGTTAGTTTTTGGTGGGTTACTGAGAGTTCTTCGGGTAAGACGCGGGTTTCAGAGACGGTGGTGATGAAGCTGGTGTCGCCGGACCAACGCGGGAGCACGTGCAGATGGATGTGATCGGCGATTCCAGCGCCGGCGCTTTCGCCTAGGTTCATGCCTAAGTTGAAGCCGGTGGGTTTGTAGATCGCTGCCAGGTGACGCTGGGCTTGTTGGGCCAGCAGAATCATTTCCTGGAGCGTTTCTGGGGAAGCGGCGTCGAGCGTGGAGACGTGCTCATAGGGGACGACCATGAGATGGCCGGTGGTGTATGGATATAGATTCAACAGGACGAAGTTGAGTTTGCCGCGATAAACGACGAAGTTCTCCGGGCGGCAAAAGACGCATCCGGTTTCGGGAATTTGCTTTTGAACGTACTGATAGCGCCAGGGACTCCAAAGGTAGTCCATACCTGGATCGCTATTGAGTTGCAGGCGGTTCGACGCCAGGGGAAGGCGGTGCGGCGCCGGGTTCTCCGGCGGAGGTATTCACCAGATCCTTCAATTCTTTACTGGGCTTGAAATAGGGTATGCGCTTGGACGGCACTTCGACGCGAGTGCCGGTTTTGGGATTGCGTCCGACGCGCGGCTGCCGCTGCCGGGTGCGGAAGCTGCCAAATCCACGGATTTCGATCTTGTCGCCCCCACGCAGGGAACGAACGATGCTGTCGAAGATTGCTTCTACGATCACCTCGGAATCCTTGCGGGTCATTTCCACGACCCGGGAGACTTCCTCGATCAACTCGGCCTTCGTCATTTGTGCTTTATCTCCCTTGTGAGGCGGGTTTTACCGGCCTTCTCCCTTAACTCTGGTATTCATAACTTCTTCGATAGTCATGGTGGCTGCCGTGGCGTGGCGCTGGTAATCGTCCAGCCTGGTTTTTTCCTCATCATCGGACAGCGCCCGAATGCTGAGGCCGATTTTCTTTTCGCCCTCGTTCAGTTTCACGACTTTGAAATCCATCTCTTCGCCGATTGGCAAGGGCGATTCCTCATGCCGCCGGTCGGAGGAGGCTGGGATTTCAGAGCGGTGGCAGAGGCCCTCGACGCCGGGAGCCAACTCCACGAAAACTCCAAAATTGCAGGCGCGGCAGACGCGGCCGCGTACGACGTCGCCCACTTGATGGGCGCGGAAGAATGATTCCCAGGCATCGGGGTGAAGCTGTTTCACTCCGAGCGAAAGGCGGCGGTTGGGGGCGTCGATGTTCAGAATGACGGCCTGCACCAACTGGCCTTTCTTCACCACTTCGGAGGGATGTTTGATGCGTTTGGTCCAGGACAGATCCGATATATGGACCAGGCCGTCGATGCCTTCTTCGATTTCAACGAATGCACCGAAGTCGGTGAGCTTGCGGACGCGGCCTTCGACGACGGAGCCGATGGCATAACGATCCGCTACGGTGGTCCAGGGGTCGGCTTCTAGCTGTTTGATGCCGAGCGATACGCGGCGCTCGCGCGGCTTGACTTCGAGCACGACGGTCTCCACCTGGTCGCCCACCTTGACCACTTTGCTGGGATGCTTCATGCGGCGGCTCCAGGTCATTTCGGAGATGTGGATGAGGCCTTCGACGCCGGGTTCGAGTTCGACGAAAGCGCCGTAATCGGTAACGCTGACGACACGGCCGATGACACGCGAGGAACGGGGGTAGCGTTGGTCGATGCTTTCCCAGGGGTCGGGAACGAGCTGCTTCAATCCGAGCGAGATGCGTTCCTTTTCCTTGTCGAACTTGAGGATCTTGACGGTGATTTCGTCGCCGGCGTTGACCATTTCGGAAGGATGGTTGACGCGGCCATAGGACATGTCGCTGACATGCAGAAGGCCATCGATGCCGCCCAGATCGATAAAGGCGCCGTATTCGGTGAGGTTTTTGACAATTCCGACGACGACCCCACCCTCTTCGAGAACCTGAAGGGCAGCGCTCTTGCGAACGAGCTGTTCTTCTTCGACCGCCATTTTTCGCGAAACGACGACGTTACCGCGGCGGCGGTTGAGCTTGACGATCTTGACCGGTATATCCTGTCCGAGGAAAGTATCCAGATTGTGAATGGGGCGGACATCGATTTGAGAACCGGGCATGAAGGCGGGAACGCCGACATCCACGGAGAGTCCACCTTTGATGCGGCCAGTGACGCGGCCGGAGACCACCAGAGCATCGCGATGGGCTTTTTCAAGATTATCCCAGCAGCGGATGCGGCTGGCTTTTTCGTGCGACAGCAGAATGTAACCTTCTGGTTGCACGCCTTGGCGATCGACCATCACGTCGATCAAATCGCCGGATTGGATTTGGACACTGCCGTCGGGCTGTCGGAATTGTTCGATGGGAACGAGGCCCTCGGACTTGTATCCGAAGTCGATGATGACGTCAGTATCGTGAAGTTTTACAACGCGGCCCTGGAGCAATTCGCCTTCATGAGGCGGGGCGAAATGGCCATAGTCTTCGATGAGCTGCTCGTACTCCGCTTCTTCGGCGGACACGTGTAGTTCCAAGTTGGGCTCATCAGCTCTGCTGGCCATTGCCATAACTCCCGCGTTCATGCTAACTGCGACGGCATGGAAGGGATACAAATCATTGATACGTCAGTACTTCAGAACTATAGCCGAGCCGCGAGCGGAAGTCAACCGCGCCAATTTGCTGGTTTAGGCGTGCGGGGGTGATGGAATGGCCCTTCATTCGCGTCCACAGATGTCCGGGGTGCGGCACATTCCGCCTGGACAGGCAGGCATTCCAGCGTTTTTCGGTTTCCCATTGGAGTGGGCGGAGAAGGTGGAAAGCGCGGTGGCGAGGTGCGATTGGCCGCAGCCGGGGCAGGCAATCGCGTCACCATTATGACGGACCAGCTTCTCGAATTTGGTTCCACAATCTTCACAAACGTATTCAAAGATAGGCATTTTTAGGACTTCGACCCCCCCTTGCGGCGTCTGTTTGATTTTAGCGCAGAGGGGAGGGTGGTGGTGGGTGGGCTGAACGGCGTCTGTCCCGTTGCTCACGACTGGTGAAAAAATTGGCGCAGGCACCGACTCCCTTACGGTCGCGGTTCGGTAACACTCGATCCCACAGGGTCAAAGGGTGCGCAGGTATTCGCGGATCTGGTCGCGCACCTTGCGGAAGAGCGCGAGGCGGTCTATTTCGCTGCCGGTGAACGCGGCGGGGTCTTCGAAGGAGTGATGAAGGGTGACGGTTCCGGGAAAGAATGGGCAGTTGTCTTTGGCGTTATCGCAAACTGTTAGGACGTAGTCGAAGGGCTGGCCTTGAAATTCGTTCACGTGCTTGGAACGATGGGTGGAAATGTCGATACCCAGCTCGCGCATGACGGCGATTGCTTCGGGGCGAACATGGCTGGGGTTGGTTCCGGCACTGAAGACTTCGAAGCGATCGCCCGCGTCGTGGCGTAGCAGGCCTTCGGCCATTTGGCTTCGGGCTGAATTTCCGGTGCAGAGAATGAGGACTCGTTTTTTATGCATCGTTTAGATTGTCCTCTCGGCAGGGAACCAGTGCCGGGTGCGGTTGCAGGCGGCGCAAACCGAGAGCATGACGGGCACTTCCACCAGGACGCCTACGACTGTTGCCAGGGCGGCGCCGGATTCCGGGCCGAACAGCGCAATGGCGGTGGCGACGGCCAACTCAAAGAAATTCGACGCGCCGATAAGGGCGCCCGGAGCGGCCACGGAATGCTCAACCTTGAGCCATTTCATCAGGCCGTAAGCGAGGCCGGCGTTGAGGTAAACCTGCAAGGTAATAGGAACTGCAATCAGCAGTACATGGAAAAACCGCCCTGTAATGTTATCCGCCTGAAAGGCAAAAATGAGGACAAGCGTGCCGAGCAGCGCCGTAATGGTGACGGGTGCGAATTTCGGCAGCAACACGCCTTCAAACCACGCGGGCCCGTGTTTGCGCACTAGCAGAGAACGCAGGAGCACACCGGCCAGGAGAGGCACGACGATAAACACCAGTACGGAGGTGAGCAGCACGTTAAACGGCACCGTGAGCGACGAGGCGCCATGCACGAGAAACTGCACTATGGGGACGAACAGCACTAGCATGATGAGGTCGTTCACGGACACCTGCACGAGCGTATAGGCGGGATCCCCTTTGGTGAGATGACTCCACACGAAAACCATTGCCGTACATGGCGCAGCCGCCAGAATGATGCAGCCTGCAATGTACTGATCGGCTTCGGCGGGAGTGATGAAGGCGGCAAAGATGAAGCGGAAGAACGCCCATGCCAGCAGCGCCATCGAGAAAGGCTTCACCACCCAGTTGATGAAGAGCGTGACGAGCAGCCCGGCAGGCCGGCGTCCGACGTTTTTTATCGACGAGAAATCGACTTTCATCATCATGGGCGTAATCATGAGCCAGATGAGGGCGGCGATTGGTGCATTAATCTGGCTTCCGTGGCCGAACTCGATACCACGCAGGCCGGCGATGGCGCCGGGCAGGAGCTTCCCCAAGCCGATGCCCGCCGCCATGCAGAGCGCCACCCAAATCGAAAGATAGCGCTCGAAGGCGCCGAGCCCGCCGCTTGCTTCAGGAGGTCTTATTGCTGTTGCATGCGCCATTCTTTTCGCTCTTTCGTTAGCCACTCACAGTTACGCAATCACCGACTCCCTCACGGTCGCGGTTCGGTTGGGTGGCTCACGCGCAGCAGCCCGGCTTGCAGCAGGCGGTTTGGGCGGGTTTTACGGCGCGGATGAAGGCGCTTTTGAATTTACCGTCGATGGCCGGGGCGATGGTGTCTACGTCGATGCCATTGGCGGTGAGAAACTGGCGGGCGTCTTCAATGGAATATACGCGAGTTGTTTCGATGTCGATGGATTTGAAGCCGGCGGCGTTGAGTTTGGTGATGTATTCAGAATCTTTGAGGGCGCCCGCGATGCAGCCTACCCACAACTCGACATGCCGACGCACTTCGGCGGGAACATCGCCTGTGACGACGACATCGGAGACCGCGAGCCGGCCGCCTGGTTTCAATACGCGGAAGGCTTCGCGCAGGACGCGATCTTTGTCGGCCGAGAGGTTGATCACGCAATTGGAAATGATGACATCGATGGAATTGTCGGGCAGGGGGATATTCTCGATCTCACCCTTGAGGAATTCGACGTTGTCGACGCCGGCTTTGAGCTGGTTTTGGCGGGCCAGGGCGAGCATTTCGTCGGTCATGTCGAGACCGTAAGCTTTGCCAGAGGGTCCTACGCGACGGGCGGAGAGCAAGACATCGATGCCGCCGCCGGAGCCGAGATCGAGGACGGTTTCGCCGGGGTTTAGGTTGGCCAGAGCGGTTGGGTTGCCGCAGCCGAGAGAAGCTTTTACGGCTTGTTCGGGGAGTTCGTTCGTCTGATTGGCGTCGTAGAGGTTGGAGGTGATTGGATCGCAGGCATCCAGAGCGGGCGATGCGCCGCAACAAGAGCTACCGCCGGTCGAGACGCGCAGAGCGGCTTGGCCGTATTTTTCTTTGACTACATCCTTGATTTCCATGGTGTCTCCTTATTTGCAGAGTTGAACGATTGCTTCGGGTTTGACCACCTTGTTGCGGGTGCAGCACTCGGCGTAGAGAAAGCCGAGGAGTTCTTCCAAGGCCACGGTGTTGGCGGTGTACCAAAGGAAGGTACTGTCGCGGCGCACGCGGACCAGATCCTCATTTTTGAGTTTCTCGAGGTGATGCGAGAGGGTTGAATTCGGGATACCGAGCTCGGTTTGGATTTCGCCGACCACCAGGCCTTCGGGGTGAGCGGAGAGGAGCAGGCGCATGATGCGGAGGCGGGGCTCGGTTCCCATGGCGGAGAGCATGTCGGCGTAGCGGGCTACGTGTTGGGATTGCTTTCCGGATCTCACTATTTCTATGATAGCAGAAATATGGAAGTGTGCAATAGAAAAGTGTTCACACGAGTGTGAACACGGCACGCAGGAGTGCGTGCGCCACGGGGACGTGCGAAGATGGAACTGAGTGGCAGTGAAAGTTCAGGCCTCGAAAAAAGCCCGAAAGGTGCACTTCCTGATGCGCCCGGTAGGGAAGATCCTCCTTCTTGTCGTAACGCTGGGCGTCACGATTGGTCTGTGTGTCTTTACGTACTATTACGTCAAGTACTCGCGGCTGATCGAGAGCAAGCTAGCCACTGGGCCGTTCACGAATACATCAATGTTGTTTGCGGCGCCGCGGACGGTGGCGGTGGGGGACTGGGCGAGCCCGCAGGAGATCGCCCTCGAGCTGCGTCACAGCGGCTACAACGAATCCCCAAAGAACCGGATGGGCTACTTCACGCTGAAGCCGGAGGAGATTGACATTTATCCAGGGCCGGATTCTTACTTCCGGCGGGATGAGGGCGTGATCAAGTTTCGCGGCAACAAAGTTTCTCAGATCATATCGCTGGCTGATAATACGGATCGTACTGAGTACACGCTGGAGCCGGAGCTGATTTCGAACCTGTTCGATAAGAATCGCGAGAAGAGACGGCTGGTGAAGTACGAAGACATTCCGCCGGTGCTGGTGCACGCGGTGGTTTCGGCGGAGGACAAGCGATTCTTTCAGCACTCCGGGTTCGATCCGGTGCGCATCGTAAAGTCGGCGTACGTGGATCTGAAGACGCGTCAAAATGCGCAAGGTGCGTCGACGCTGAGCATGCAGCTTGCGGGAATGCTGTTTCTGGACCGGAGCGATCGGACATGGCGGCGCAAGATCCCTGAAGTGCTGATCACGATGCACCTGGAGCAGAAGCTGACCAAGGAACAGATTTTCGAATACTATGCCAACCAGGTGCCGCTCGGGAATCGCGGAAGCTTTGGGATTCGTGGATTCGGCGAAGCGGCTGAGGTTTTTTTCGGGAAGGATGTCACGCGGTTGACGTTGCCGGAGGCGGCCACTTTGGCCGGATTGATCCAGCAGCCGAGCTTCATCAATCCATACCGCTGGCCGGATCGTGCCAAGCAGCGCCGGAACGTAGTGCTGAAGATGATGCGCGACAACGAGTACATCAGCAACGCGGATTACGAACGTGCGGTGGTTGCTCCGCTGGAGCTGGTGCGGCAAGCTACGCTCGAGGCTAGCGATGCTCCTTTCTTTGTCGACCTGGTGAATGACGCTCTGGTGGAGAAGTTCCCGGACACCAATTTTCAAACCAGTCCGTATCGGGTGTACACGACGCTCGATCAGAACTTGCAGCGCGACGCCGCCGAAGCGGTGCGGATCGGCATGGAGGAGGTTGACCAGCGGATTAAGCACCGGAAGAAGAGAGATCCCAATTATCCGGATCCGCAATGCGCTTTGATTGCATTGGATCCGCTGACCGGTGAAGTGCGTGCGTTGGTGGGAGGGCGCAACTACGGAGCGAGCCAGCTTAACCGGATTCTAGCGAAGCGGCAACCGGGATCGTCGTTCAAGCCGTTTGTCTATGCGGCGGCACTGAACACGGGTCTGATGGGCGGAAATTTGCTGCTGACTCCGGCGACGATGGTAACGGACGAGCCGACCACATTTTGGTTCGACGGCAAACCATATGAGCCGAGTAACTTCGAGCACAAATTCTACGGGAACGTTTCATTGCGCGATGCGATGGCGCATTCACTGAACGTGGCCACTGTGAAAGTGGCGGAGGAAATCGGGTACGACGCAGTGGTGGATCTGGCGCGCAAGGCTGGATTGAACATGGACATTCAACCCACACCGGCGGTGGCACTGGGCTCTTATGAAGTGACGCCGCTCGAGATTGCGGGCGCTTATACGATTTACGCGAACCATGGGACATACTCGAAGCCGTATTTTCTGAGCAGCATCCTGAGCGACCGGGCGTCGAACGTTTTCGATGCGCAGCCGGAGCATCGCGCGGTGTTGGATCCGCGAGTAGCGTTTCTGATGGACCAGCTTTTGGAAGAAGTGGTGCGAAGCGGCACCGGAGCGGGCATGCACGGGCGCGGCATTAATTTTCCGGTGGCGGGCAAGACGGGCACGTCGGATCACGATGGCTGGTTCGCGGGCTTCACATCCAGGCTGATTTGCGTGGTGTGGGTGGGCTTCGACGATAATCGGCCGCTGAATCTGGAGGGCGCACATTCGGCGTTGCCGGTGTGGGCCGAGTTCATGAAACGGGCGCACGAACACCGGGAATATCGAAATGTGAGCGAATTTGAAGCGCCGGCGGGAGTGGTGAGCGCGCAGATAGATCCGGCGTCGGGGCAGCTTGCAACAGCCGCGTGTCCCAAGGTGCGGACGGAATATTTTATCGAAGGCACGCAGCCGGTTGAGATGTGTCAACTGCACGGCGGAGGCGGAACGCAAGTGGCGAGTTGGGAGACTGCACCGAGCGGACAAGCGGCGCGGGATCGTTCGGCCGGGGCGGGGAATCAGCCGCGGGATCGGGCGGCGCAAGACGCTCCGGCGCAGGGTCAGGAGCAGGCGCCCGCGAATCCTCCCAAGCCCAAAAAGAAGAGCCTACTTGACAGACTTAGGAGTATATTTAAATAGATGCGTGGAGGGTTAGCCTAGAGCGGCACTGGTTGGTGGCGTTGAGGTCTAATGCTTGGCGCAAAGCAGCCGATGATAACGGGAAGGCCGGTTATGGTTTCCAGGCTTAGTTTTCTCTCAGTGAGTTTTGCGATGGCGTGGGTGTTACCCATCGCCTTCGGACAATCAACACCTCAACAATCCACACCTCAGCAGGCGGCGCCTCAGCAGGACGGACTAGTGGCCGAGTCGCGGACTGGCCAGCCATCCGCGGTGCAGCCCAAGCCAGCGAATCTCGTGACGCCGGAGTTGCGGGGCGATATTTTCATGGCCAAGAAGATGTACCGGGAGGCTGTGGAAGCGTACAAGGAAGGGGCGCACGATTCGGCGATCGTGCTGAACAAGACGGGCATCGCCTATCACCAAATGCTTCAGCTCGATGTCGCGGAGAAGTATTACCGGCTTTCTGTCAGAGCGAATCCGCACTATGCCGAGGCGATCAACAATTTGGGCACCATCTATTTCTCGCACAAGAGCTATCGCCGGGCGGTGAACGAATACAAGAAAGCGCTGCGGATTAATCCCCAGTCGGCTTCCATTTGGAGCAATCTGGGCTCAGGCTACTTTGAGCGCAAGGATTACGCGCACGCAACCGAGTCCTGGCAGAAAGCGCTAGCGCTCGATCCGGAAGTATTCGAGAATCGCAGCACGCAGGGCGTTCTGATCCAGCAGCAAACGACGGAGGAACGCGCCAAATATCACATATTTCTGGCGCGGACTTATGCCAGGGCCGGCATGGACGATCACGCCCTGATCTACATTCGGAAGGCGCTGGAGGAAGGCTTCAAGGAGAGGAAGAAGCTGACAGACGATCCGGCGTTCGCGCATTTGAAGGAACTCCCCGAGTTCAAGCAGCTTCTGGCCATGGAACCGCGTGTTCTGTAGGCGAGAGCTCTTACTTAGCACCATCACGATTCTTCTGGTTTTGGGACCGCTGGCCTGCAGCCGCGGGCGCAAACCTGCGGTTGAGCGGCTGGCGATCGTGCCGTTTGAGAACCTGAGTTCCGATTCCAATCTGAAGTGGGCTGGTCGCGCGGTAGCATCCGCGCTGGTATATGACCTTGCGGCATCGCCTGATCTGTATGCTCAGTTGGTGGAATCCAGTTCGGGAGCTTACACGCTTCGGGCATCGGAAATGCTGGAGGGATATTTTTCCGAGCAAAGCGGCCAGTTGGTGATGAAGGCTACGCTGGAGAACCTGGGGAAGACCAAGACGGTGGCGAGCTACGAGCTTAGCGGGCCAGCGTCGGATGGGGTGTTGCCGTTGCTGAACCAACTTGCCAAGCAGCTCAGTCCAGCGGCGCGTCCATTCGGGACCACGAGCCTGGGGGCTTTTCGCGCTTACGGAAGCGTGCTGGCTGGAGCGGATTCTGAGGCGATGGTGCATGGTTTGGAAGCTGCTACGGCCGCGGATCCGCATTTTGCGATGGCGTACCTGGTTTGGGCGCGGTTGCTGGGGGCCGAAGGTCAACGTGAACAGAGCGCGAAGATATTGCAGGTAGCGCGGGCCGCGAATCCGGATGCCATTGATGCGGCGGAGATCGATTATGTTGCGGCATCCGTTAGCGGCGATGTGGAGGGGAGAGCGAAAGCGCTGGAGGCTTTGACGCGTTGGAGTCCCACCAATGCGAACTGGTTCAGGGAGCTGGCCGGGTTGAAGCTTACTCAGCGGCGATTTCAGGAGGCGGCGCAAAACTTTGAGGCTGCGGCGCGGCTGGCGCCTGAGGACGCCGAACTTTGGAACCAGTTGGGCTACGCGTACGCATTCGAACAGGATCTGGCGAGCGCGAATCGTGCGTTGGAGCACTATGAACAAATGCTCGGGCCGGCGAATTCGAACGCGCTGGATTCTTTAGGAGAGGTGAACTTCTTTCTGGGCGATTTTTCCGAGGCGGCGAAGTATTTTCTGGAAGCGGAGGAGAAAAATGGGGCCCGGCGTGGTGAGGAATTGACGAAGGCTGCGGAGTCGCGGCTGATGGCGGGAGATTTGGGGGGCGCCGATGCACTGTTCCAGAAGTATCTCGCGTTGGCCCAGCGTGGGCAGCGTCAGGCGGCTGGGTTGGAACAGGCGCAATGGGAGTTTCTGACGGGGAGGCGTAAAGCGGGGATAGCGAGGCTGGAACAACTTATTCCATCGCTCGAGGCTGATCAACAGGCACTCGCATATTGCCAGCTTTCGATTTGGAAACTGGAGACCGGAGCGGCTGCAGAGGGCGCGGAGCTGGCTCGAAAGGCGGAGGGATTGGCGAGGAGTCCACGGACGCGCAATCTGAGCGCGGTGTGCAAGGCTATCGCTGGAGCGCCCGGGGTCGCGGCTGGCTCTGGGATTGCGAATGCTTATGCGCTGCTGTTCGCGCGGAAGTATGCGGAGGCGGTTGGGCCGCTCGATGCGATGTATCGCGAGACTAATCCGGCGGCGGACGGGCAGATCCGGACGCTGGCGGCATGGGCCGATGTGGGAGCTGGCCGGATCGCGGAGGCGCGCAAGCTGGTGCAGCTTTATCCTCTTCCGCTGTCTTCGTGTGATCCTATTTTCGCGTCGCTAATATTTCCCCGGTTTCTTTATCTGCGGGGAGTGGTTTTAGAGAATGAGGGGAAGAGATCGAAGGCGAAGCAGAGCTATGAGCTTTTTCTCAAGTACGCCGGGGATGTGCCGGATGTGTTTGGGGAAGAGGTTAACGCGAGGCGGGCGGTGGGGGCTCGGGGCTAGCGGTGGCTGGTTGCTGGTGATTGGTTGCTGGTGCGGGCTCGCGAATTGCAGCGACCTTGCGGTTATGCTCCGTTGAAGACGCCGGTCCAACGGCGACCGAATCCCAAGCGTTCACACGAGTGTGAACGCGGCACGCAGGAGTGCGT
>OCTA010002662.1_pt1 | contig 16107 bp, 19 predicted proteins | sample 1538991 | NCBI WGS metagenome assembly OCTA01 (sample SAMEA3539302, study PRJEB22396) | soil metagenome | biome: tundra; feature: field; material: soil | place: USA | collected 2010-05 | depth 0.15 m | reverse complement strand
GCGCTCGGCCTGAGCGCTGCCGGCACTCCGCCCACCAGCACGTCGCCCACCACGGAGGCTGGACCGGGAGGTGGGAAAGGCCACGGTAATCGTGGCTGAGTTGCGTATGCTCGAAGCCAGCGCTTGCCCAAAGGGCTCAAGTGAGGAGCACTGTTGTTTGTCCTTGGTGGTTCCGCCACTTTCCAACGAACGACAACCTGAAGCCGGTGTCGTCGGAGCCGCCTATTCGGACTCGATGCCACGTGCCCCCAATCGCCGAGAGGGCGACCCTATCCGCGGCCCGATCCAAAGAGTGCATGCTCTCAGCGAGCGTTGCCGATCGTTCCATCCGTGCAGCCGGAGCCATTGATCGTCCCGAGTCCTGAGCGCACAGATCGACGGTTCGGCGTGTGCTGGGAGCCGCCAAGATGGCCGAGTGGGGCGTCATTATGCGTGGCCTCATGTGGGCCCTTGGTGGCGGCGGTCGGTGTTCCCGGTCGGTGAGACCAAGACGGTCCCGAGTACGAACCGGGGGGCCGAGCGGGTCGTGCGGGAACCGGCGATCGGCGCTTCTCAGGCAGGCCCGCGGTGTCGCTTCCGGTGGCATCCAACGATCGTTTTGCATAGCTGTGGGTGACAGCAGCGCCTCAGCCATCGGCCGAACACTGCAAACTGCAACGGACAGGGAGGAACCGTGACGGCTGGAAGAAGCGATTGCCCATGGTCTGCGTCAGTTCGCCGCCCGTCCCAGTTGACGCCCGCCGTGCGAAAATCTTCAACGGACGAGGTAAACGGGACGCCCCCGGGCAGCGACCCTGCCTGACCAGGGCCGTTGCCGTAAAGTGTTCCGCTTCTGTGACAGTTCGACGAGGGGTCGCTCACGGCACGGCCGGTGCTCGCGTAACTGTTGATTTGCGTGGCCGGCGGCCTTACGTCAGTCGCACCCCCAACCGCTCACATCGGACGATCGGGCGTCCATCCCGCTCGCGAATCCCTCTCGTGAGCGGCGTTCAGCTCCACCTGGAGCGATACCGGGCGCGTTTGCCTCAAGCCGCGGTGGCTGGCTACCTACCGGTATCGGCACTGCTCGCCCAGTCCAGATGAATACACATGGCGGCCGGGTTCAAGGTGTTATCTGCGCCGTCGACGAGGAGGGACGAACCCCCAAACCTTGATACGGACGCCCCGTGGCCGGACTGTTAATGATCTTGGAGTGCACTTCATGTTGGCGGGTACCCTCGGAGGCAGTTCCAATCCGCCGGTCAGCGGCTCGCCACATCAGTGGCTCTTGACGCCAACTCGTTGGTGATACAAAGTGGTTGGCATGACGTCAGAAGAGGTTGCAGCGGGAGAAGCCCTTCGAGCCGCGAAGAAGTGGCGCTCCCTTACCCGAGCGATGCGCCACGGGTCCTGGTTTCCCTTGGTGGCGTTCGGACTCCTCACCTTGGCAGCGGCGCCGCTCTTCTGGACCACGATCCCAAGATGCCCGAACGGCGAGAATGCCTGCTCGTTCGTTCAGAATAGGGGGCCGCTCGGAAATCCTTTTGTGCAGGGACCTGTTGGCTTGGGGATCGGTCGCTGGATCTCTGCGTATTGGGTTGTCGCGGTGCCGCTTGGCTATTTCGCCACGGTCCTCTACTACCGCCACCGAGCGCGTCGCACCGGAGTCGCGGGTCGGATCTGGCCCGCTGTCATCGTCGGACTCGCACTGTTGGCGCTCATGGTTGGATCATTTGCCACACGCGGGATGGTGCTGGGGGTTCCCGTCCCTGTGTTCCTGCTCGAGGGCAGGGGGCTCGAACCATTGCTGGTCATCGGAATCGGCCTCGGAATACTCGCCCGTCTTGAGCACAGCAGGGGGTTGGTCGTGTTCGCGCTGCTCTTTCTCGCACTGGCGCTTCTGGCCAATCTCTACAACATGGAGAACGAGGTGTATCGACTGGGTTGGAATCTCCCGGTTGGTGCGGTGAACCTTCCGAACCTCGTGGTGCCAGGAATGTTCTTGCTCGTCGGTGGTGCCGGCTTTTGGTGGGCGGACCGTCGCGTACTGCGTAGAACCGGGGGTAACTCGTGACCGAACCGAGCAACTCCCTTGACGAGGTCGTCCACCAGCGGACTCGACTCGGGATTCTCACGATCACTCACGAAGCCCAGCGGGTCGAGTTCGGGTTTCTGCAAGAGAGCCTTGAACTCACCGCCGGCAATCTTTCGAAGCACCTTCAGGTATTGGAGGCAGCTGGCCTCGTGAGCATCGAAAAGGGATACGAGGCTCGCCGTGCCAAGACCTGGATCACTATTACTCGTCAGGGCATCAAGGCACTGCAGATCGAGGTCGGAGCTCTCAAGCAGATCGTGGCCCGGGTGGAGAAACCCAGCAAGGCATCCGTGGCCCCGAGGAAACGGGCTCTTCGTTTGGCGACCGACCCCTGATCCTGATTAGCGGTGATCGAGTGTGATCGAAACCGCCATGTAGCTGATGTGAAAGGTACTCTCATGAGAAACCGACAGCACCGTATGGGGCGGCGAGAGGCGATCCTCACGGGATGCGGCACCTTGGCCACCCTGCTCGCCGCATGCGCGTCGACCTCCGTCGCCAGCGATACAACGCTCGACATCATCTTCACGAATAAGGGTCGGCTCACGGGCACGTTTGCTGGCCGGAATGTAGATCTGACGGCTGAGTTGCCCGCCAGCCGCGGAACGGTAAAGGGGATTATGGCGCGGGAGCCGGTCGATGCCAACTGGCAGATCGCCCACAACAGCACGTCAGGTCAGATGGTCCTGCCTGTGACGGTTGATGGCAGCCTCGCTCGTCAGGCGATCTCGCTGAACGCGGTCTTCCGTCTCATGCCAAACCAGCTGTTTGACTCGGGAAAGGTGACAGGTACGGCAGGCGGACGGTCGGTCCAAGCTGAGGCGTCGAGTGCCTCCGGCGAGAGCAGCTCGTCGGTGAATGTGGATGGCTCCTTCGCTGGCACGGCATTCTCTCTGTACGCATCCATTGCAGGCGACCTACGTAGTGGCCTTATTCGGGGAATCGTCGGTGGCAAGCCTGCGCAACTGAAGGCCAGGGTTCAGTCGGGCGCGATTCACATCACCGGCGACTACAGCGGCCCGTCGGCTCTGTTCGTTATCGCCGCATGCACCCTGCTCTACTTCCTCGGCGGGATCTACTCCGCCTGACCCGTGGTGTAGTTAACCAGGCGATATGCCGGTTCCTGCTCGGGGTATTGTCGTCCGCGATGGGGCCAACACCATCCGATATCACGCCAGTGGTGGCGACCGCCCGAGCCGAGGGCAGCACAGAACGACGGCCGCACCGAGTCCCTGGGCTCTTCGCCGAAGCGTCCGTAGTCGGCGATCACGCGCATCCGCTCGGGCGCCGAACGACGGGCCAGAACGACGGCCATCGCCATCCTGGTAGCAGCGCATATCGGCACGTCGGGCTCGACACTCGGCCGAATCACAGGCTGGCTGGACTGGGGCCGAGGATGACGTTCATCCCCAGAAGAGGCAGAGCCCATCTTCATCCAATTCGCTTAGCAGCGATCCCAGGTCCCGCGTTGCGTCAAGAGCGAGTGGGTGGCCCTGCCAGCGGTCTCGGCGGTCCGGCCAGAGCAGCAGCCAATAGCCAGCGCCGGTATGCCGTAACTGGGCCACTGGTCGACGTGACCACTCTGGCGCCAAGTCGTCACGCCAGGGCGGACGCAATTCGTAGATAGTGACATTCGCACCACGAAGTGCCATCTCCACTCGGACCTGGTCTTGGTGCTCGACGGGGACTCGGACCTCGACCCAGCGACGAATTCGCGCAAGGTCCAGCCCGGACGGTCGGGGAGCGGTGGCCATCAGATGCCCATCGAACTCGGGCGGGTGCCGGCCACCGGCGGATGTTTGCTCATCTGGATCAACGATACTTGGGTTCGAAGTGACTTGACCTCAACGCCGCTGGCCACTGACATCGCCTGGAAATGGTCACGGATGATTACACGGGTGCACCGAACGCCGCGCCAGAACAACGGCTGTCTCGCTGAAGGCCGCAGCGCAGAACGGCACCTCCGGTGCGCTCTCAATCTGCAAGCATGCTCGGCGTTGGGCAGCTTGGGCCACGCAGCGAACCGGCGATGTGGGCATTCTGCCGAACAATCACCTGGCGCTCTGAGCATCCATCAGGAAGAGAGCGGCACGGGCGACGGCAAGCCGCCCTTCCGGTCCCGGGCAATCCAATTCGGCAGGTCACCGTGTTTGTCGGGAAGCACCCTCCCCTGACACCGGCTGACCGGCTCGGGAATCCTTGAGGCTCTGTCATGATGGCCACCTGATGCATGAGGCGTTCTACATTCCATCTGGTGCCGGCCGGTTCGAGAGCACGACGGCGACAGCAGGCCCGTGGTCCGAAGCGCTGCACATGGCGGGCCACCGGCGGCACTCTTGGCCCATGTCTTGGAGCGACATGAACCGGCACCTGAGCTCCGAGCCGCTCGAATCACCGTGGATGTGCTCGGTCCTATCCCCGTAGCCCCTCTCGAAGTGGTCGCGAGAACCATTCGTCCTGGGCGGCGCATCCAAGAGGTCGGCGCCGAGCTGTCGGCAAACGGATGCGTAGTGGCCCGCGCGTCGCTCTGGCGCCTCGCGACGCTTTCTGGCCAACCTGAGCTGCTCGAAGGCGTGCCCCCGCCCGACCAGGGGCCTCCGCTTCCTGAGTCGGGCACGTGGACTCCGGACTTCCCGGGGGGCCACTACGACGGATACCTCTCTGCAGTCGAAGGACGCCCTGTCAGCGAAGGTGTCGGTGCAGGGACGGTTTGGATCCGCCAGCGGGTACCGCTCGTCGCCGGCGAGGAGACCTCGCCCCTCGGTCGCACTCTGGTGGTTGCAGATTCGGGGAGTGGAATCAGTGTCGCTTTGAACCCAGCGGAGTATCTCTTCATGAATGTGGACCTATCGGTGGCTCTCTTTCGTGACCCCACAGGGGAGTGGATCTGCCTTTCCGCCCGCACGACCATCGGTAATGACGGCACTGGACTGGTGAACACCGAACTGTTCGACAGCGATGGGGCCATCGGTAGCGCCATGCAAACGCTTCTCGTTGCCGCGCAACTTGGGTCTCCGACCGATTCCCAGTAGATCCAAACCCTCCCGAGGAAGCAGCCGAGGCCCTGAGCCGGCGTTCGGGGCGACTCGGATCAAGTCGCAGTGGGCCGCGAATATGGGACACGCCGCCGCCTGTCGGTGCGGTGGATACACGAGCGGGACCGTTGAAGCACAGGTACGGTCAGGTTCGTGCCCGATATGAGATCAGCGCTCGGCGCCACCGAGGTCCATGACATCTGGTCAGAGCAAGTTGAAGACACCTTCCGGGTCTTCATCGGCGCTTGCGGTAGCCAGCCTGAAGTGACCGTCTTCGTCAGCGACGGAAACGGACTGTTCGGTCTGGTCGTGGACACGGTCCGGCTGATGCAGATCCCGGCCCTGCTGCCCTCCGTGCTTGTAGTTGGCATTGGCTATCCCGGCCTGGACACCGTCGCCGACACGATCGACATCAGGGTTCGAGACCTCACTCCAACTCGCTGGTTGGCCTACCCCGACTCCGGGGGCGCCGACAAGTTCCTCAGCTTCATCTGCGAGACCTTGCTCGACTGGCTCGCACGTCGTTTCCCGTCTGCCCTGGCCTCTACTGTTTACTTTGGGCACTCCCTGGGCGGGCTCCTCGGGGTTCACGCGCTCTTGGGCGCCCGACCATCGTTCAGCCATTCCATCATCAGCAGCCCCTCACTCTTCTGGGACCGCTACGTCATCTTTGACACTGAACGGCAACGAGCAGAGACATCACGGGACCTTCCGGCGCATGCGTTCTTCGGCATCGGCGCTCTCGAGACCGATGAAGGACGCCGCATGGAGGGAGAACTCCTGCCCCCTGGGCATCCGCGCAAACCGCCCGCGACGCATCTTGACATGGTGGACGATCTTCGCCGCTTCACCGACTCTCTCCTGTCCCGGCGTTACGCGAACTTCGACATGACGATCGCCGTCTACCCCGATGAGTTCCACGCAACGGTGCCGGCCATCGTGCTTACCCATGGCCTTCGTCACTTCTTCAGCCATAGCTGATCAGCGTCTCCCTTCCCCAAACGCGCCCCAATATCCAACTGGGGCATTGCCACGAAAGTGCCGGTGTGGGGCACTTGCGGAGCGCGCTCTCGGACCGGCGTTAGTGGGCAGCCTCGGGCGGCTGACACTCCGCACAGGATCGCCCGGGTGCCCCGCTACGGCTCGGCGTGGGGGTTTGGTGCCGAGCCCGGAGCATCCGGCGGCGGATCCTTCAGCTCAACGGGCCGGCGACTCCAACGTAACCGGTCCACCTGACGGGCAGATGGCGACGCGGACTGGACCGGAATAGTGAGGGATCTCGGCGTGAACGGAGACGAGCACCGTGCAGTAGGTTGCCGGGTCAGGAGCGTGGCGGCGGGACCTCACTCAACTGACCCGGTAACTTGATCGTATCTGGACATTCGCCCGGCTCAGGTTCCCCTCGGCCCTGGCCTCTTCGATTGCGGCATCGAGATGGGCGTCGAATGTGGCGACACCGGAAAGGTCGGGCCCGGAGCATCGGTGGCGGGACCTCTGCTCAACGGACCCGACCGAAGCACCGTAGTGGTCTGCCACCTTGGAGGGACCTGTGAGAGGCGCCACCGGGGCGATTGCCCGCTCCAGACGGCCCAGGGCATGCGCCAGTTCCGAAGACGCGACCTCAATCTGGTCTGTCTCTTTGGTCATCTTGACTGCCCTTCTGCATCGAACCTGGCGACCTCAAACGCAAGTTGCGTAAGGTCCGTCGCCCACTGTTGGGCATCCTCATCGTTCATTGCAGCCGCGGTGTCAGCAAAGGTCACCTCCGTTGTCATCCTGTCCACCAGGAGCTTCAACCGCTGGTACATATCTTCGGGCAGGTAGTCCCCTTCTCTTGCATCGGGCTCTGCGTGGGTCAGCGAGTACGTGCATGCATCCACCATTCGGGACCGCAGGGTGCCGGTCCCGGTCGAAAGCGCCAAGACGGCTCTGGTCAGTAGCGACTCTGCATTTGGAATTCCCATGCATGGACGATGCCATAGATGACGATTCCCTCGTCGGATGCTGGCGACCCGACCGACTTGTGGCCGGTCGGGAAGCCGTGCATCACTGCCCTTCCCCACCACACCCGCCCTTGTGCCCCGCAACCGGCCGACGGGGTTAGGTGCCGCTGTACGAGGCCGAAGCGAAGTGTCGTCTGGTCCGATCGGTTCAAGAGTACGGAAGGGGAAAGGTTCGGGCAGATCTGCCCGAACCTATTGAGCGCGCACCGAAGTCCCGTGACCGCGCCGCCAAGACCTCTGTCCAAGAGCCGATCCAGGTGCCAACATGGCCCTAGCCAGCAATTGGCGAATCGAGGGCCGAGAAATGGAGGACCCCGTGACAAGCACAGAGACAGGCCCCGATAACGCAGAACGCATCATCGAATCGCTCCAGCACGCGGAGAACTCAGCGCTTGAGGCAGTACGGAAGTTCCTTGACACGGTCAACGGGGTATTCCCAGATTTCACGGCAGAGGGCGGCCCGCGCCAGAAGATCATCGATTCGGCGTTCAAGATGACAGAGCAACTGCTCGGCACGTCGACTCAACTTGCTGAAAAGATTGTCAAGGTGGGCCAGAACGTGCTGAGCGAGTCAGAGAAGGACGGCTGAATCTCTCCGCGGTGGAACCCCACGCAAGCTCAACTACATCATTGGCGTTTGGGGACAGGCCCGAACGGGCCTGCGATCTGGTGACCTTGTGCTCTGATCTGGGGCTGCCCTTGTCAAAAGGTCAGTCGTCCACGGCGAACAGCCGCCAAGTCCCGGGCACGCCCTTCAGCTCGTGCTCGCCACGTTGGGCGAACTCGACATTCGATCCGACAACGAGGTCCTTGACCGTCGAGGACACCAGGACCTCACCAGGACCGGCGAGACCAGAAACCCGCGCTCCAATGTGCACGGCCATGCCGGCCACATCGTCACCTCGTACTTCGATCTCCCCGGTGTGGATGCCGGCCCGTGTCTCGATGTCGAGCGGACGAACGGCTTCCTTGATGGCCAGTGCGCACTCGATGGCACGCCCGGGACTGTCGAAAGTGGCGACGAACCCGTCACCGACCGTCTTGACCTCCCGACCCCGGAACCGATCCAGTTGTACCCGGATGACCTGGTCATGCCGGTCGAGCAGGTCACGCCACGGCCCATCGCCCATGCGGCCGGCCCGGTCTGTCGACCCGACGATGTCGGTGAACAGGACGGTGGCCAGGACCCGCTCGGCGCCTGACCCACCGCGGACCCCGGTGATGAACTCTTCGATCTCGTCCAGCATCGGTCCGGAGTCGCCTACCCAGTAGACCGTGTCGGCCCCGGGCAGCTCGACGTAGTTGGCCCCGGGAATGTTCCTGCCCAGGTAGCGGCCGAGCCCGGGACCGGTCACGACATCGGCGCGCTGGACGACCAGGGTCGGCACCCGGATGGCGGGCAGGTGGTGGCGGACGTCGAGGTCGAAGAGGACCTCCATCCTGGCCCGGGTGAGCGACCGGGTAGCGGCAAGGTTGCCCGCCCGGTCCCACCAGTCACGGAAGGTCGGATCGGAGGCCACGCTCGGGGCCAGCGATCGGAGCGCGTGGCGGCCAGGGTGATGCCGCCGGGGGACGCCACATAGGGTGCGATGATGACGGCCCGGTCCGATCCCACGGCATCGAGAACTGCGACAGCATCGGCGGCGAGCTCATCGGCGTACTGCAGTCCAGAGGGCGTCCCCCGGTCGGACATCCCGGTGTCCCGGGGATCCAACCGGATGAGCCGACCCATCGAGGCGAGGCGGCGCTCGAACCGAGCGAGCGAAGGGTCGTCGTCCATGGAGGCGACCGGGATCCCCAGTCCGCACCACTGAAGGAGGTCGATCGGACCTTCGCCCAGAACCTGGTAAGCGATGTCCACTCCGCCGGAGTCAGCGAATCGGATCCTCGTGCTCGATGCCATCTCGAGAGGCTACTGGGGGCGCCACTGAAGACTCGCCCTCCCCCGATGCTGAGGGACCACCGGGACCGTGCGGCACCGAATATGGGTGAGGCATGAGTGTTGGGGGGTGTTGCAGAAGTGCCGTTCCGGGCGCTGCAACAGGAGCAAGGACGGAGTCCGCCTGTCCCGGCTGCAAAACACACAGGACCGCGCTCGGCAGCCGGGGCCCTGGGTGCCGCCAACCGCACCCGAGTCGACGATCGAGCGCACCCGCTCGGGCGCCGAACAACGCGCCAGAACGGCGGCCCTCGCCCTCGTGACCGCAGCGCAGAACGGCACGTCGGGATCGCTCGGCAAGACCAGTCACCAGTCACGCCGAATCTGACGTTCGGCGCTGGCTGGGACAATCCCGAGCCGTCGTTCCGCGCTCTTCTCGCTAAGACGTCGCTCGGATTCTGGAGCTGATCTTCTGTGCACAACGGCCCGCCAACGGAGAGCTTCTGGAGAATCGCTCCGGCTCGCCCAATCGTTGTGCCCATCGACTTGTGTCCACCGAGCTCACAGAATGTCGATCCGGAATCGATCCTGAACGCTTGCGTCATTGTTGACCACTTGACGCTTCTGGAAAAGCCAGGCGAACAGGTCGGACATTGCATTCGCATACGCTGCCACGGCCTGCCCGAGCCCCCGCATTTCGGGGTGCCATCGGCCTCCTTGCCGACGACCCCCGACCACCATCATCCAGACCTCTACGAGGTCGCCGGGCTGTCGGGTGCGCGTTGGCGACTACCGGATCATCTACACGGTGGCGGTTGACAGTTGACGTGCTCCTGATCGTGGTGGTGGCTCTCGGACATCGCCGAGAGGTCTACGACCCATAGGAGGGTGCCGAGTCGAGGTCTGGATATCGGTGCGGGCCTTCCTCATGCGATGCTGAAGGCGAGCCCGCAGACGTTGCACGACCGGTTCTCATTGTGTCCGCCAAGGTCCACCAGAGTCCTCGACCTGGATCATCGTGGTTGTCATCGGAACGGTGCACGAACCGGACGCACGATGACCGGTTGGGGATATGTACAAGTCAGTAAGAATCTTGTACAATTACTCGTATGGCAAAGATGGCAGTGAGCGCAGCTCGGGAACGACTCTCAGAAGCAGTAGAGACGGCCCGCACAGAGGCGGTGTTCCTCGAGCGTTATGGCCGCCCTGCAGCGGTACTGGTCAGCCCCGAACGATATGAGGAGTTGATCGAGGCACTCGAGGACGCCGAAGATACCCAGGCCTTCGACGCAGCGATGGCTGAGGAAGGGCCCAATATCCCATGGGATGAGGTCAAGGCCGATCTCGGCTGGAAGTGACGACGTACCGCATCGAAGTGCGGCCCGCCGCCGCCCGGGCACTGCGGAAGCTCGACCCGGGCATTCGTCCACGCATTCAGGGTGCGATCGGTCTCCTTGCCGACGACCCACGACCGCCTGCATCCCGCCCTCTACGAGGTCGGCCGGGCTATCGGGTACGCGTTGGTGACTACCGGATCATCTACACGGTGTCAGATGACGTACTCCTGGTCGTGGTGGTGGCTCTCGGACATCGCCGAGAGGTCTACGACCGATAGGAGGCTGCCGAGTCGAGGTCTGGATATCGGTGCGGGCCTTCGTCATGCGATGCTGAAGACGAGCCCGCAGACGTTGCACGACCTATTGGTGTCCGCCAAGGTCCACAGATTTGAGTTGCGCGAACCGTGTGGGTGCAGAAAACGTCATCCGGACCGTCGGCCTGGACTTTCGTTGGCGTGACTCCGTTGACGAAGATCGTGCGTGGCACTTTCCTTCCTCTGCATTGTCTTCATTCGGATTCTCCAGTTGGTCCGTCTTACACGTTGCCGGGCGACAGCATCTGGGCTCATGGCAGAGTTCGCTAATGTCGCCTGACGTAGATCTGTCGTCACGCAACTTAGAACGCTCCCCGAGTGCGGGGTCAGGAGCCAGGCGGACTGACTGCGCCGCAACTCGCATGGAAATGCCAGCCGTCGTGGACCACAAGGCAGGCCTTGCCGAGTCCATGGACGTAGTCAATGCCGTCACTCAAACTGATATAAGCGATGATCAGGACCAGGAGAACGAGTGCCAAAAGTCCCATCACGTTAGTTGCTCGTCGGTGGGGACTCATTGGCGATTGAGCGACGTATGAAGGCAAGGGCTGCGTCGGTTGCTGGTGGCCTGGCTCCATGGGTGACAATCGTCGCACAGGTGGCCATGATCTCATCGGCACTGCGGTTGACTCCGCAGAGGGCGTGCCGGAGAAAGTTGCTGACCGCTTCGCCCTCGTCGGTCAGTGGGCTACGTCGGGCGCCCCGGTTGTCACTCAGCTCTTTCAGGACCCTGGCGGCGTCACGTATTGGTAGTCGCAACGGTACCCATGGGTGGAGCTGCTCACCGGTGGGTCATCGACGCGCTGGAAGTCCCCGTTGACCACCTGCGCAAGGAGATAGCAGTTGCTCAGTGTCTTAGCCGCCGGGTCGTTCGGCGCAACGATGTGATCCCCGTCGAACGTGGTGATTTTTGAGAGGGCCTGTAGTATTGAGCCCCGGCTCGGATTGGTTCCGGCGTTCTTCAAGGCTTGGGCGAAGAGCTCCGCCGATAGCCACCCATAGAGCGTAAACAGGTCAGGCTTGAAGCCGGGGGAGGCCACATTGACCCAGTGCAGGAATGTTCCGACGGCCGGGATGGCGGCTTCATCCTGGCCCAGGTAGAGCGACGAGTTCTGTGAGAGGTAGTCGCCGTTGACCGCCGACGCTCCGCCCGAGGCCGACACCAATGCGTTGCTATAGGTCGATGCACCCAACACTACGATGGGGTGGAAGTTCTGCTGGGCCAGTGCCTGCAGGACCGACGACGCATAGTTCTCGGGCGCCTGCTCGATGAAGAGCATCTTGACCCCGGCATTCTTCATGGCGATGATATTTTGCGTGAAGTCGGTCTGGGTGATGTCGTACGTCGCGTCATAGACCACCTTGTAGCCGATCTGTTCCATCACGTACTTCTCTCCGGCCCACGCCGACTCGGCCGACTTCTCATCGCCCACGAGCGTGCCGACCGCCTGGACGCCCTGGGGGAACTTCTTCTTGAAGTACTGCAGCGACCCCTCTTCCCAGCCGCCGGATGCCGGGACTGGGCTGAAGACATTGGGAAGCTTGTTGGTCGTCGGGTCAAGGGTCACCGTTACGTCGGGAACCCCGGGATTCTGAGCCAGCAGCGTCCCCCCGAAACTGTCCTCGAGCGAGAAGCCACCGACCAGGGCGAAGCCGTTGGTGATCCCGTTCTGCGTGGCCTGCTTGTTCCCCGCCCCAGTGAAGCTGTCGTCCCCCGAGTCGACCACGATCTTGCGTCCATTGACCCCACCGGTGGAGTTGATGTAGTCGGCGTAGGCCTGGGTCCCCACCGCGGCGCCCTTGAACAGCCCACCGGTCAAGGTGGACACGTTGGCCACGTTGACCGTGGTGGAGGTGATGCCGGTGTGATCGCTCATGGCGCTGGACGGAATCGTCGATCCCGCGCTGCCGGTGCTGGATGTCGTCGTGGCCGAGGACGAGTTGGTGGAGCTACAGGCCGCGGCGGCCAGAGAGGCCAGCGCGACCATCCCCAGCGCGGCAGTGCGTGTCTTCCACGATGTTGAACCCAAGGATCCCCCTTGATCTCGGTGAAGTGAGGCGTAGAGGACGGTGCAAGGTTGGCCATGGCCAACACGAATATGTGGCTCTACGTCGGAAACTCGGATACCTCCCTAGTACTATCGCAATTCTGGAGGGCTGCAAGCTGGTCACTCCAACACGACCCGTGAGTTTGACCTAGGCATGCTTCGATGTAACCCCGTAGTGTCTGAAAACGCGATCATCCCTTTCGCCAGAGACCCCGCTGACGATCGAAACACCTCGACTTCCGTCTTCGCGTTGAGAGGACGCAGAAAGCGGGGTCAGCTGTGGGCTTTCGTCTATTTCGGCATCCGAAGCCTGGTCGAGTTCGGTGTCCTGTCGTAGCGCTCCGCGCGTTCCAACGAGATCGACCTTTGGCTTTTCGTCACGAAGTGGCTGTACTTCGCCGCCGAATTGGGCGTCCTGTCTACCGGCCGGCCGATCGTGCGCTGTTGGCCGCGCTCAGCCGCCTGTTGCCTCGTGCGCGCTGGAGTTGCTTGGGCGTAGCGACTGCCACCTTGTTTGCCTGGCACCGCCGGCTCGTGGCCAGACGCTAGACGTACCCCCACCGCTCACCAGGTCGTCCACCCATCGAAGACCAGACGGCCGCACTCGTCGTGCGCCTGGCAAAGGAGAACCCGAGGTGGGGCTACCGGCGCATCCAAGGAGAACTGCGCAAGCTCGGAGTACGTCTTGCAGCAAGCACCATTGCCCGGGTCATGAAGGACCACGGCCCCGGCCCCGCTCCCCGAGGTAACGGACCCACCTGGCGCCAGCTCCTGCGTGCCCAGGTGTCGGGGGTCGGGGGTCGGAGCGACGGTGTTCTTCCATGTCGATGCCGTGCTGCTCAAACGCCTCTATGTGCTGTGCTTCACCTGCATCTGGGCACGCTGGCGGCTGCCCTCAACGGGCGCTTGAGCCCGATCGTGGCCTTGCCCGGCAATCTCTCGAGGTAGTTGGCCCCGCTCGAAGAGCAGGTCGGTCGCACCTTCTTCCACTCCGATGCGTTCCCTCCCGCCTCGATTGGCACGCTCCTCGACGACCCGACCGTCGACGGTTCGAAGGCAGCAGCCGAGTTGGGCCACCGGTCCCGGCCCCTGGAGGACTCGGTACGCGACACCGTTCGCTGGTTCGAGGGCGAGGCGAGGCTCTGACGCCGCCGGAAGCAGTCCCCCACCGCGCCGGGAGCGAACCCCACCGGGCCTGGGGGAGAATGGGACCATGGGCTTCCAGCTGCAGCACGTATCAATTCACGGCCACGACGTCGGGTATAGGACAGAGGGCAAAGGGCCCACCCTCCTGCTAATCCATGGGATCGCCGGCAGTTCCCGGGCGTGGCGCTACGTCATGCCGTCGCTGGCCAGCCACTACACCGTCATCGCCCCCGACCTGATCGGCCACGGCCAGTCGGCCAAGCCGCTCGGCGACTACTCCCTCGGCGCCTACGCCAGCGGCATGCGGGACCTGCTCGGCGTGCTTGGTGTGGAACGAGCGACCATAGTCGGTCAGTCCTTCGGCGGCGGCGTTGCGCTGCAGATGGCGTACCAGCACCCCGAGTGCTGTGAGCGGCTCGTGCTCGTCGACAGTGGCGGTCTCGGGCGGGAGGTGAGCTGGGTGCTGCGGCTCATGACTCTGCCCGGCACCGAGTTCCTGATGCCGGTGCTGTTCCCATCGGTGGTCCGCGAGCGTGGCAACGACATCAGCCGGACGCTGCACAAACGGGGCATCCGCATGGGCCACATCGCCGAGATGTGGAGCGCCTATGCCTCGCTCACCGAGTCAGCCAACCGTCAGGCCTTCGTCCGGACGATTCGGGCCGTCATCGGCCCCGGAGGCCAGACGGTCAGCGCCATGGACCGCCTGTACCTGGCGGCGCAGATGCCGACGCTCATCGTGTGGGGGGACCACGACACGATTATCCCGCTCAGCCACGCCTACGCCGCGCACGAGGCCATCCCTGGCAGCCGCCTCGAAATCATCGAGGGTTCGGGGCATTTCCCCCACGTGGAGGCCCCCGACCGATTCCTCGATGTGCTCGTCGATTTCATCGAAACTACCGAGCCGGCTCGCTTCGGCGCCGGAGATCTCCAGCACCTGCTGCGGCATCGGGCGTCAGACTGAGCCCTCATCACCGGGCAACGGTGCGGATAATCCCAGTCCGAGGGGTCATCCACCTGGGCACCGAAGATGCCTCAGCCGCAGGGGCTGAAGACTCCTGTTACCTCAGGACGACACGGACATGATCATTATGGGCACGCTGGCTCGGCGGAGAGGAGGAGGCCCTGACACGCTTGGTACTCCCCCCGTCCTTGACGAGCAGAAGGTGTAGCCAGCATGGCTAACGCAGCAATAGGACACCGCAGACAATTGCTGCCCAACCGGGTCGGGGACCGGATACGGACCAAGCGAACTGCTGGTTTCAGTGCGTATCATTCGCTGATGAACATTGACACGCTCATCGGCTCCAATCGGCTCCTCGACCACTCCTTCTATCGTCGGTGGGAAGAAGGCCAGCTAAGGGACGGGGAGCTGTCGAGCTACGCCTCCCAGTATCGGCACTTCGAGGCGATGCTGCCGGATTTCCTATCGACGCTGGTCGACCAGCTCGACGACGCCGAGGCTCGTCAGCTGGTGGAGGCAAATCTGGCCGATGAGGTTGCCGGACCTCAGACACACCTCGAACTGTTCGACCGCTTCGCCTTGGCAGTAGGCGGAACAGCTCAGCCTGCGAGCCCGGCCATGGCCACTTTGATCGGCGCCTACGACAATGCCGCCGCCTCGGGCGACCCGAGCTTCGCCCTGGGGGTCCTGGCCGGCTACGAAGTGCAGGCGGCAGAGGTTGCAACGACCAAAGGTGACGGACTGGCAACGAGGTACGAGGTCGGTGATGATGGTTGTGCGTTCTGGCGTCTGCACGCCGAAGTCGAAGTGGACCACGCGGAGTGGACGTTGGCTGCGGCCCAGCGCGGCAACACCGAAGCGTTCATTGCCGGCGCCCGGGCGTCGTCGTCAGTCTGGTGGGCGTTTCTCGACGAGCGAGAGGCACTCGCTGTCGCCTGATGGAGCTAATCAAGGATCGATCCGTCGATCGTTGGGGCAGACATCCCCGTCACCGGGCAATGGCCAGGCAGGGACGCGAAAGACCCCCGGCCGCCACACGGGAGTCCTTCGCCAGGTGATCGAACGACGCCCACCAGTCGCGGGCCAAGGCCATCCGACGGTGGGCAGAATCCGCTAGGTTTCCGCCCTGTGGGGTGCACCCGATTCGACGCGAGTGGCGAGCGGGTTCGGTCGGCGAAGCAGATGCGGGGCAGGTGCCAGCGACCGAGTGGCAGTAACCGCCGGTTGGGACGTGAGGAAGGTACTCGGGCTTGACTTCCCCGGGGAGCGCCTGAGGGAGATCCGCTGCAGGAAGCTTGTGAGTC
>OCTA010002660.1_pt1 | contig 16116 bp, 6 predicted proteins | sample 1538991 | NCBI WGS metagenome assembly OCTA01 (sample SAMEA3539302, study PRJEB22396) | soil metagenome | biome: tundra; feature: field; material: soil | place: USA | collected 2010-05 | depth 0.15 m | reverse complement strand
TCGAAATCCGCCCCCGGCCCGCTCACTTCGGGATGCGTCAGTTGTTCCAGCGTGAAATGCTGGATGCTCCACAGGCCGTAAGGCGAATCATGAATCGTCACCGTCGCCTGCCCGTTGCCGACGGAATAGGCGATGTTCGTCAGGATGGTGACGCTCACCGATTCATCGCCTTCGATCTCGTAATCAAGGAACGGCGTCACCGCCAGCGCGACGGAATTGGAGCCGTCCGCGAAGATCACCGCATTGGTCAACGTGACATAATCCACCCCGTTGCTCGCGGTGCCGGAAATGGCGAGATACACCGTCAGTTCATTCGTGTCCCCGTTACGCGTGAGGGTGAAACTGCCCGAAACCGGGCCAAGCTCATTCGCATCCGGCGTGTCGGCGGAAATGTCCACCTGCGTCGGCGGAATCACCGTCACCGTCACATCCGCGAACGAGGTCAGGTCGCCGTCAAACGCCGTCAACCGGAAAACGTAGATGCCTGGCTCGGTGAAAATAAACGTGTTCGTCAGGCTCGCCGGGTCGGGGATGATGATGTTGCTGTTCGTGCCGAGATACGTCCAATAATTCGTGACGGCTCCGGGCGGATTCGGCAGGCCGTCGTCAGTGACAGTGCCCACCAGCGTGACGGGAATTCCGATTTGCACGGTGACATTGGTGCCGGCGTCCACGACCGGCGCGTGATTCGTCGCCGCCCCGTCGGCCAGCGCAAGAATTTCGCCCGCGCTCAACGCCACGGCAAAAATGCGCACGTCGTCAATCGCACCGTTCCATGACGGCGGGCTGTCGAGTGCGCCTTTGCCAACGATGAACTGCGGGCAGTTCGTCAGCACGCCCGACTCCGCCACAAAGCCGGACAATGGCTGATCCAACTGGCCGTTGAGATAAAGTTTCGGCGCGTCGCCATTCGTCCACGTCAATGCGACGTGCTGCCACTGGCCGGGCTTCAGCGCATTGCTCGCGCTGACGCGGTGCACCACTCCGGCGGTCGTGGTGATGGTGGCCTCGACGACGTTGGTCGCATTGCCGCACGAGGCGATATTTTTGGTGGCCACGCTGAATGTCGTGTTCGTGCTGGAATCGTCACCCGTCATGATGCCGCGATCCGAATTTATCGGCGGAGGTTTTAACCAAAGCGAAACGGTGAAGGCATTCAACCCATTCAGCGTGTTGGACCCGGCGGACTGGCGCACGCAATCGTTCGTGCCGGAAAAACTCAACGCGTCGGCGATGGCTCCGTTGGTGATCCAGAACGGCTGGCCGGAGAAAGTTCCGGCGCGACCGTTGCTGGAAATGTCGGTCACGTTCGTGCCACTGCCTTCATCCAGCGGCCAGTGCAAAATGTTTGTCGCCGACAAAACATCGCCGCTGACGAAGACGAGAATGTCCGCGTGGCCTTGCAACTGCCCGTCGTCCGCCGTGAGCCGCAGCAGATACGCGCCGGAGTTCGTGAACAAAACGGTCGTGTTCGCCGCGTTGGTGTCGCCAAAAATAAAGCTGGCCGGGCCGCTGACCTCGCTCCACGTCAGCGTGTCATTGGTGCTGTCATCAATCACCGTGGCGTTGAGGATCAGCCCCGCGTTGGTGCCGTTCAAAAAAGCGACGTAGCTTCTCGGGCTGGTGATGATGACAACGGGAGTTTGATTGGTGCCCGCGTCCGCGATGGTCAGCACCGCGTTGCTTGGCGACAGAATCGTGTAAGCCGGATCCGGCAGCAGCGCGGCGGTCACGGATTCGTCGCCTTCAACCACCACTTCATTTGTCGGCGTAATCAGCAGGTCAATGGACGTGATGCCGCAGGAAAAATAAATGTTCGTGGCCAGCGGCGGATAATCCACGCCGAAGGTCGCCTGGCCACCGAGGGCGACGCGCGCGGTGAAATCATATTTCGGATCGCCCGTGCGCGTGACGCGGAAGACGCCGTTCGAGCCGCTGCCTTCCAGCACGTTCGTCACGACGGCGGAAATCGTGAGCATTGGCTCGTCGTCGTCAATCGTCACCGTGCCGTTCGTCGGCGAACCGAGGGCAAAGGCGGGGTTGGTCAGCAGCGTGACAATCACGGTCGCCGGACCTTTGACGATGCCGGTGTGCAACGGCAGGATCGGCAGCGTCACGGCCAGTTGGCCGGCGGGAATGACAATGGAATTGGTGATGCGAACATAGTCCACGCCGTTGCTGGCCGTGCCGCTGATGGAATAAAAAATGGTGACCGGCGTGTTCGTCGTGCCAAAGCGCGAGAAGGTGAACTGACCGGGATCAATGCCGAATTTCGACGCGCGGAAATCACTGGCGTCCATCCAGACGCGCTGGTCGTTGTCCTGGATCGTCACCGTGGCGAACGCCGGATACGCCGTGCGGTAATTGGTGCCTTCAGTCAGCGACGCGATGACAGTTTGCTCGCCTTCAACCAGCGTGTCGTCAACCGCCGCGACCGGCAGCGAGGCCGAAGTCTGTCCGGCCGCAATGGTGATGGAATTGGAAAGCGCCACATAACGCGTGCCGGCAATGGCCGTGCCGCCAATGGTGAAGGGAATCGTCAGCGCACTGTCCGTCGCGCCGGTGCGCGTGAACAAAAATTCGCCGTTGCCACCGCCTTCGATGGCGTAAGGATGATTCGTCGAAGTGATGGTGACGACCGGCAGATTGTTCGTGTCGTTGTCGGCAATCGTCACTGTGGCCACGTTTGGCGAAATGATATTTGCATTGGTGGCACTGGTCAAAGTCAGCACGACGGTCTGGGAAAATTCCATCGTATTGTCATCGGTCGGCAGCACGGGCAAATCCACGGACGTTGCACCGGCGGGAATGGTCGCGGAATTTCCAAGCGGCGAGTAATCGGTCGGCGCGCTCGCGGTGCCGGTGATTTGAAAATTCACAAGCTGGCTCGCGTTCGTCGCACCGGCGCGCGTGATGCGAAAATTGCCAGCGACCAGGCCGGCTTCCGCCGCATTCGGCGCGGTGGCGGTGACGCTCACCGAACAGGTGTCGTCATCGAGGATCGTGTAAGTGTGGATTTTGATGCCGTCGAGCGTGGCGTTCGTCGGATTGAACAAAGCGACGCGAATGGTCTGCGGCGGCTCGACCACGGAGTCGTTGACAATTTGCAATGGAACAAAAGCGACCCAGGTGTTGGACGGAATAATCACCGTGCCTTGCGGCAGCGAGTAGCGGTTGCTGGCGGCGGTGCCGCCGATGACACGATAGTTCACCGTCACCGGCACGGACGAAGTCTGGCTCAACGTCACGGCAATGCCCGGCGAACTGCTTTCCACGACCGATGACGTGGCAAAACAAAAACCGACTCCAGGAACCTGGCTGGTGCCGTCGTCCAAAATGTTCACCGACGCGGTGGCGGGGGCAGCGACATTGTAATTAGTGTTTGCCTGCACGGTGAGCATCACCGTCTCGGTCGGTTCCAAAATCAAATCGTGGAATGGAATCACGTCAATCGTCACCGAACTGGAGCCGTCGGGAATCGTGACCGGATTGTCAAGCGGCACATAATCCACGCCGCTGTTCGCCGTGCCGCTGACCGCCAGATAAATTGTCAGGTCGCCACTGCTGCCCGTGCGCGTCAGGGTGAACTGTCCCGGCACATCGCCCTGTTCGGAAACATTGTCCACCGTTGTCAGGATGGTCACGGTTGGTTTTTCATTATCGCGGATGACCAGCGTCGCGCTGCCCGGCGTGCCAACGTCGTAATTCACACTGTTGGTGATGGAAATGATGACCGACTCATCGCCTTCGAGCAGCGCGTCGTCAATCGGCGTGACGATGATGCTCGCCGAAGGTGAGCCGGCCGGAATTGTCACCGTGCCGCTCAAGGCCGCATAATCCATGCCGTTGCTCGCCGTGCCGCTGACGTTGTAATTGACGACGAGCGCCTCGGTCAAATCGCCGTCGCGCTTGACAGTGAAAGTTCCCGGCGTTGACGGCTCGGACGCACTGCCGCCCGTCGTCGCGACCGTCACGGTCATGAAATCATCGTCGAGAATCGTCACGGTGGCCGACACCGGACTGCCCACGGTGTAAGCCGCGTTGGCTGTCAACGTGACAATCACGGTTTCATCCGGCTCCACATTCTTGTCGTCAATCGGCACCAGCGGAATCGTCGTGCTGCTCTGTCCGGCGGGAATCAGCACGACGTTCGGCAGCGTGGTGTAATCCACGCCGGACGTGGCCGTGCCGCTGGTCGTGTAAAAAACCAGCAGATCATTCTGGGTGCCGCCGTTGCGCGTGAACACGAGCTGGCCGTTGTCGAAACCGTTCTCGGAAATTTCGGGAGTCGTCGTTGCAACCGTCACCGTCGGTGTGACCGGCGCGTCGTCGTCGAGAATCGTGATGGTCTCCTCGGCGAGCGGCGCGAGCGCGTAGTTTGGATTGTTCATGTTCGCGTCGTCGTCCAGCAACGTGAGCGTCACCGTCTCCGGCCCTTCAATCTTCGTGTCGTTGATCGCATGAAAAACAAAAGTGAAACTGTTGGTGCCGGCGGGAATGGTGATGACATTCGTCACGGTTAAATCCGTGGACAGCGTGTAATCAGCACCCGGCGTGGCGGTCCCGGCCAGAACAATGTTCACTGACAGATCGTTGCTCACGCTGCCGGTGCGCGTCACGGTGAAGAAGTGCGCCGAACCGTCGTTTTCCGCGACCGCGTTGGTGTCCACGCTGATGTTGACCCACGGCAGCGGCGTCGCCACAAAATCCAAATTCACCATTTCTTGGGTCGGTTGAACCGGATTTGACCACGTCAAATTGGCGAACGTGTAGCCGAATTGAAACGCGTTCAAATTGAAATTGGTGGCGACATTGACAAGGATGTAGCGGCCATCGCTGTCGGTCCAGCCGCCGATAAATGTTGCGGCGTTAATTTCACCGTTGCCCACCAGCACGCCTTCGAGCGGCACGCCGTTGGTGTCCGTCACCCGACCGCTGATGCGATAGCCCGTCGAAGTTCCTGCGGACACCACTGCATTCGCGCTGGCCACGCCGCCTTTCATGTCGCTCACGACACAGCGAACAACGTGGTCGCCCGGCGTGGAAAAACTTTTGGAAGTCCACGGCAGGTTGTTTGTTGAAAAAGTCAAATCATCGAACGTCCACGCATAGGCCAGCGTGTCGCCGTCGGGATCAGTCGCCGTCGCGTGAAAATGCACCAGCGCGCCGTGCGCGACGTTGGTTTGATCCACTTCCACGGCCAGCACCGGCGGTTGGTTGCCCGGAAACGTGCCGAGGTTGACCTGATAATCAATCCACGGATCGGTGCCGCTGGAGCCACGTTGCAACGGCGTGATGTGGACGCCCGCCACATTGTCGTTGTAGGTGCGGCCGATGACCACCGGCGCGTCATCGCGGCTCATGCTGTCACCCGCGTCAGGCGAGCCGGGCGTGGTGTCAATCAACTGCGTGCCGCCGATGCTCTCATTCCAGGCCGCCCAGTTGAGCGACAAGCCGTTTTCAAGCCACGGATTGCCGGTGAATTTTTGGCGGAACTCCAGCCAGTAATCGCGCTGCGAATCTTTTTTTACGAACGCAGCATACATGCGGCCGGTGGCGCGCAGCGAACCCGGCACATCGAATGGATAGAGGCGATAAACACCATTGCTCGTGAGGTTCTGCACCGCGTCGGCCTTGAGCCAGTCGAGCAAATTTTTGTGGTTGGCGTTGAACTGATAATTGCCCGCGCCGGCCAGGCCCATCGTGTCAAAAATGTTTCCGTATTCGAGATTGGTCCCCGGCCCGATCATGCTCAAGTTGGTCACCGTGTTCCAAAAATTCGCGTGCAGCAGACCGTAGTTATGGCCGAATTCATGTGCCGCCACGCCCACGCTCGCGCCGGCGTTGTTCAGCCAGAGGCTCTTGCCGTGAACCGCCGCCAAGCCGGCAAACGCGTAGCCGGGCACGGTGGTGAACGCCACTAGGTCGAGCGGGTAATTGGCCGTTTCAAAACCGGCCGCCCGCGCCGCCACGCGGGCATCGGCGATCAGCGTGCCGGGATTCGCTGAATAACAAGCCTTGGTTTGCGGCAGCGTGAGCAACGGCGTGACCGTGGCAGTCAGCGAGGTCAAATCGTAAGAGCCTTCCGTGTAAAACGAATTCACGCCGTTCATCGTGGCATAAGCAGCGGCCTCGGAAACCGGCTCGGTCAGGTCATCGGGAAAATTGACGCGCATGTAAAGCACGTTCTTCCGTCCATGCGTCCAGTTGTCATTGGCGGTGGTGGCCGCCGCCTGACTGTTCGCGCTGCTGACGGCGGACACATTGCCTTCCGCCGCCGCCCACTGCTGGTTCACCAAATCAAAATGATCCGTGCCGCAAAAAACCATCACGCCGCCGCCGCTTTCGGCATAAACCGGCTGGCCGCGCGAATTCGCCGCCGCGCCGGACACGGAGCAAATCACGTCCGGCTTCAACGCGTTTTTATCCAGCGCGACCGCCTCGGCGACGGACAACGCGCGGAGCGGTTCCGCCGCGACCGCTATTTTTCCATCCAGCACAATGCCATGCAGCGGAATGGCAGTCTGGGAAACCTGCGACCGCCGCCGGCCATAAACAAACGCCTCATAATTATTCCCGCCGAGCTGCACCTGGCGGTAAGTCGTCGTGTTCCCGCTGGAAAAATCCGTGCCCACCGCCAGCAGAAAATCACCGCGACCGTCCACTTGCTGCTCAAAGAATTTTGTGATTTGCGGCGACAGCGTTTGGCGCAACTCGAATGACATGGATAATTCAATCGCCTTTTTCGGATCGTTCTGGATCAGGTCAAGCATCGCCTCGCGCCGTTTCCACGCAAGCCGCTCACCCTCCACGAGGCTGGCGGATGAATTGGTGAATAGCTTCACCCAGCTTGAAAAATCATCGAAGGCGGAAGGCGGCTTGGGATTCATCGCCGACACCGCGCTGCTGGCCGGCGCGGAAACGAGATGGTTGATTTGCGCCGCGACGGCTGCGAGATTTTGCGGCGGGATTTTTTGCGCAGAAAAATTTGCCGGAGGCGCGGGCGAGTCTGCGTGCGTTGAAACCGGGTGGTGCCAAAAGACGGCCAGCACGGCGAGCGCGAGAACACCGAGGATGGCGACGACACATAAAAATTCCACCAAGGTGAACGCTCCCGTCCCGCGCTGGGAAAGCGGATTTTTCATGGTCGGTGTCAGATAGCAAACGCCATGCCCTTGTGAGTATCAAGGAAAATGTGCCGGCCATTTTTGAAATGGCGTGAACTCCACGCATTTTGTGTGATTCTCACGCAGCAACCGCCCGTCGGGAAAATGGGATGCGGGATGCGTTGATTTCACGGACTCAATACCCAGCTTAATCCGGCATAAAAAAAGCCGGCAACTCGCGTTGCCGGCTGTTGAAACTCGTGATGAAAAATCAGGCTTTGCTTTTGGCCGTCGCGAACTGGCGACGGAAGATTTCCAGACCGGCCAGACTGATGACCACCAGAAACGCCGTCACGGCGTCATCCGGGACATTGTTCGGCTTCGGTGAAAGCGTGTAAGTGAAGGAAAGTCCGCCGACTGAAAATGAACAATCCGGGTCAATGCCAATGTTGAACGAACCGGCTGCCAGATACGAATTCAAGGCCGTCAACTGGGTGGATGTCAAAAGGTAGGTCCAACTTTGGGCCACATTCAAAGTAGTGAATACCCGCGTTCCGATAGTGGTGATATTCGCTCCGGATAATTGAGTCGCCCAATAATCTCCCGCCGCATCGTTATCCACCTTTGTGGTGACGCCGGTAGTGTGGGTGTTCAGCAAATCAGTAAAGAGATTATCCACGCCGGTTCCGTGGGCGGTCAAGGTGATGCCGGTGAAATCAATTTGGGCGCTGCTGACCACCTGGCCGGTCGGCACCGCAATCGAAATGCCCCATGAATAGGCGTTGTTACCGTTCAATACGCTGGTGCCGATCAAAGTTGACGGCGCGTTGATAGTTGTTGCGCGGACGAGTCCGCAGATTCCAACCAAGGCTGCAAGTAGTAGTGTTTTTTTCATGGAAACCCTTAAGCAATTGACATGCCCACCTTGAACAGAAATTCAACAATGCTTGCAAAGCGCTGTGTTTGAATTGTTTAAATAATTATTCTCCGCCAGAACGCAATGTTCAAAAGCCGGAAAAAGTGTAAAGCGTTCCGACGAGATTACTTTATTTCACTTATCATCTGCTTCGCCGACTCGGCGGGCTGGCCGGACAATTTCAAGGCCAGCGCCTGCTGCAAACTGGCCTTGCTCTCCGTCCGGTTTTTAAGCTGAAATTGTGCCTTGCCAAGATAGTAAAACAGCTCGGCATCGGAATTCATCTTGGCGACGCTTTGTTTGAGCAGATTCACGGCGTGGCTGTAATCACCGCGCTGGACCAGGATGACGCCCATGATTTTTCCGAGCGCCGGATCATCGGGAAAAGCCTCGCGCGCCTTGGCCGCGAGCGCGTAGGCGCGATCCGCCTTGGCCGGCGCGGCGGCATACAGCCGGGCCAGTTGTTTTTCGGCGGGGACAAAATCCGGATAATGGCCCAGAATTTTTTCATAAGCCTGCTCGGCTCCCGATACGTCGGCTTTGGATTCGCTGGCGACGGCCTGCGCCATGAGCGCCGGTGCGTTGTCCGGTTCTGATTTCAAAATTTCGCCGATGCGGCTGCTGGCGGCGGCGGCCTGGGCGGGCGCAGCGGCCAGGCCAATCATGTCGAGCATCTGCCTGGCGTGACCGGCCGGCGCGGCGGGAAGATTCGCGGCCAGCGCGCTTTGCAACGCCGTTTGCGCCTCGGAAATTTTCCCGATGCTGTAGGCGGCCTGCGCATAATCAAAAAGCAGTGGCGCGTCGTTCGGCTGGGTCTGCAAAGTTTGCTGGAGCAGGCTCGCCGCCAGTTGATAATCGCCGGACAAAAATGCCAGCCGGCCCAGCGTGTGGGAAACTTCGGGGTTGTAAGGCGCGAGCTTGTTGGCGGTCTTCGCCATTTCGTAGGCCTTCTTCGTGTCCTTGACGGCATACAGCCGTGTGAGATTGAGCATCGCATCCAGGCTTTTCGGGATGGTTTGCAGGATGGTCTCGTAGGCGGCGATGGCCTTGTCCGAATTTCCATCGCGCTGGTAAATGCGCGCGAGCCGGATGAGCGCGACCGGATCATCGGCTTTTTCAGAAATTCTTTTTTCCAGCGCGGCGCGGGCGGCGGCATCGGCGGTGGCCGGTTTGAGGTCAAGAATGGATAGGCAGCGCTGGCATTCGTCGCGGCCCGGAAAATTGGTGCTGGACTGCCAGGCCTGCTGCAACGCGGCGCGGGCGGCGGTCTCGTCCGCCGTCATGTAGCTGGCCATGCCGAGGTGAAACTGGACCTCCGCTTCCGCCGGCAATTTGGCGGCGCTCTCCTGCAACAAGCCCAACGCGATCGGATAAGCACCCCGTTTGAAATCAATCCAGCCCAGGGTGTCCGCCGTGGCCGGATCAAACGGCAGCAGTTCGCGGGCGTGTTGCGCCAATTCATAAGCGCGGTCAAGATTGGGCAGATTTTCCGAATAAATATACGCCAGATTGTTCAAGGCCGGGCTGAACTTGGGGTCAATTTTCAGCAGTTTCTCGTAAGCCGCCGCCGCGCCTTTGTAATCCTTGGTCGCGCTGTAAATCTTGGCCGCCAGCATCAGCGCGGCCACATCCTTGGGATTCTTGGCCATGGCGGCGTCCAACTGGGCCATCGCCTTTTCATTCTGGTTGGCGTCCGAATAGATTTGCGCCAGCAGCAGATAAGCCCCCTGACTCGTCGGATCAACCTCCGCCGCCTTCAACAAGGTCGCCTCGGCCTGGTCGCGTTTTCCCTGAGCCAGAAAGACCTTCGCCGCCAGGATGTGAAACTCCACCCGCTTCGGATTCTTCTGCATCTCGCCATTGACCAGTTGCAGCGCCGCGTCAAATTGTTTTTCCGCCAGATCCAGATCCACCAGTTGTTCAATGGCCGACAGGTTGTCGGGAGAAAGTTCCAGCACCCGCTCGAACGCCTTGCGCGCCGCCGCCCGGTTCTGCATCTGGAGCAACGCCGCGCCACGCAGCAACGGAAGCTGCTCGTTTTTGGGCAGCATTTTTTCCAGCGACTCATAAATCGCCAGCGCATCGTTGGCCCGGCCCTGCAACCGGTAGGCGTCCGCGAGCAGCAACTGCGCCTGCGCCAGTTGCGGCTGTTTCTGGCGCAGCCGCTCCAGCGAAATAAGCGCCGGCGCGGGGTTGTTGTTTTTGATCTCCAGTTCCGCCAGCAACAAGGTGGCCTCGATGAAATTGGGACTCGACTCCAGCGCCCGGCTGAGGCTGGCCGCCGCTTTGACCGGGTCGTTGGCCGCGAAATACGCCGCGCCCAACTGGTAATGCACGCGTGGCACCTGCGGATAAATCCGGGCCATCCGCTCCATGTCCGTCACCGCCTTGTCCGGCTCGCCCCGCGTCAGGTTCAACTGGCCTTGGAACAGCAGCGCGTCAAAATTATCCGGGTCGAGCGCCTCCACCTTGTCGAGCAACGCCGCGCATTCGTCGTATTTTTTTTCCGTCGCGGCAATTTCCGCCAGCACCAGCGAGGCGGGCATGTAATCCGCCGCCTGCTTGATGATTTCATCCAGCGCCTGCCGTCCGCCCGCCAGATCGCCGGTCTGGATTTTGAAACGAACGTATTGCATCCGGCGCGGCGAACGGGCCGGGGAGGCATCCGCCGCCGCCTTGAAAAACGATTCCGCCTGCTTCAAATCGCCCTGCGCCCAGGCCAGCGTGGCCAGCGCCGCATTGATCATTGGGGATTTGGCATCCAAGGCCTGCGCCTTTTTGAAGGCGGTTCCGGCGGCGGCCAGATCGCGGTCGCGCAACGCCAGGTTGCCGAGGGCCACTTCGATCACAGCGCGGTCACCGCTGCGGGCCATCGTTTGCAACCGCTGCCGGGCCGACTCAATTTCCTTCGGCTGGTTGGCCGTTTCCGCCAGCAACAGCGGGGCCTCGTCATCCAGCGGCTTTTTTTCGAGAATGAAATTCGCCTGGGCCAGCGCCTGCGTGGCCTGTCCTGCCGAGGAATAGATGAAGCCCAGTTTCATCCGGAGGTTCAAATCGTTTGGCGACATCTGGCTGCCCTTCGACAGAAAAAACGAGGCGCGCTGGAGGCGGCCTTGGTCGTAATATATCAGCCCGAGCCGGCCAAACGCCTGGCTGTTCACCGGGTCGTAGCGCAGGACGTTCATGTATTCGATCTCCGCGCGGTCAAACTTGCCGGCGTCATAATAGCGGTTGGCCCGCGACAGATGATATGCCTTTTTCGCCTTGGCGGTGCAGCCCGCGCCGCCGGCCACCAGCAGCAACACCACCGTCAACATCAACAAACTGCGCATTTTTTTTTGCATATTATTTTTTGGAATTGGGCGGCTGACCCGCCGCGCCTGATTGTTCGGTTTTTCTAAGGAAGTAGAGTAGCAGAAAAAACGGCACCAGTGATAACACAAAAAACAGCGGCCCGCCGTGATGATGGATCGGCGAATCAATCATCTTCGGGCTGACATGAACGCACAGTTCGCCGAGGACAAACACGCGGAAGCCGTTTCGAATCAGCGCCAGCGGAATCACCGCCAGGCACAGCACCGCGCGTTTCCACGGCTGGCGCAAAATCATCTGCCCGGCCAGCAGGCTCGTGATGAACAAGACCAGGGTCGAGTGGATGCCGCTGCATTCGGGCGCCACCTTTAAACTAATGCCTGGCAGGCGGAACACCATGTCGGTTCGCATCATCGGCGTCCCGGCAAGCGTGAACATCCAGTCTGCCGCGACGGCGGAACCGTGTTGCAGCCAGCTCTCGATTCCCTCCCGCATCACCACCGGGAACGGAATCATGAAGACCAGCAGGAAAAATGGAAACACCAGCACGCGCATGGTGGCGCCGCCCAAAAACCAGCAGCCGGCACCGGTCAAAAACAACAGCCACGCGAGCGTTGACAGCGCCAGACTGTTCTCAATGGTGGCCGGCGTGGCGAAACGCGAAATCGAGAAATAGCCTGCGGTGGCCGCAAATCCCGCGACGAAAAACAATGCGGCCAGTTTGCGCGCCGGAGCCGAACGTTGCGGGAGTTTTGATTTTTGCGTCCAGACCAGATAGCCGCTGACCAGCGGCATCAGCGGAATATAGGAATGCAAATCGTCGGCGACGGCGAAGAGCAAAAGTTTCCACAACGGGATGATGAAGCCCAGCGCGAGCACGGCGGCCGCCAGCGCAAATTTTTGATATTGCGCCGTTGAAAAAACCGGTTGTGCGGTTGCGTCAGGCATGGTTGTTCCGCCAACACCAAAATCGAACTGGCTGCGGCTGGCACGCGGACTCAATAATTATAGCTGATCTCAAAACCCATCTGATTGCTCTGGAAACTAAAGCCGTGCAGCGAGGAGTGGTTGTCGCTGTATTGATAAAACACCGACCAGGTGCCGCGCTTGGCAAAGGGATGGCTCAACCGGACGTTGAACGAAACATCATCGTCGCTCCGGTTCGCGGCGCTGGCGGAAGCCGCGCTGACCGCAGTGCTGTAATCCGTCATGACATAGGCGACGCCCAGTCCCAGGGTGAATTTCCGCAGCAGGCGCTGGTTCAGGTTCAGGCCGACGGAGGTGGATTCGGATTGCTGGGCGGCCAGATTATAGTCGGACGAACCCACCGCGCGGCTGGCGGTCAAAGAGATTTGCGTCGCTTTGAACGGCTCATATTGGATGCTCGCCCCAAAAATCGGATTGACCGAATCGCTGGAGCCGACGGTGTTGAATTGCCGGTCTTCCAGGCCGCCGTTGATTTGAAAACTGATTTTGTCCGTGGTCCGCCAGTTGACGCGCGCCTGCAACTGCTCGAAAGTCTGGTCGAGATTGTTGGTGTTGCGGGTCTGGCTGTTGTCGTTGATTTTCACATAGCCGCCGCCCGCGCCGATGCCGGCGGTCAGGCGCGGCCAGAACTCGTAGTTCAGCCAGTCGAGCGTGGACCAGTCATAGGAATCTTGAAAGCCGCTGACCATGTTGATTTGCTGGTTCAGCCCGAAGTCGCCGGACAGCCGGGAGGTGAACGGGTGCGAAGCGGTGATCCCAGTCGAATGGGTTGACTGCTCCGTCTGGCTGCCGGTTTCCACCAACGGCGCGGTCGTGAACGCAGAACCGTGCGAAAAGCCAATTGTCCAGTCGTCCAATTGAAAGCCGCCCGCCAACGCGACGGCGTGATCAACCGTGTCGCGGAATTTGCTGTCGGAATAAAACCGCAGCGTGGGCGTGTAATCCACGGACCAGCGCGTGCCGAAGTTAAGGCGGATGCCGGGGGACAGCTCCTGGACGGCGGTGTCCTGCTGGTTGCCGGGGGTGGACTGGATGCCATTCCCATAGGAAAAACGATAGGCCGCATGGGGCCGCAGCACCAGCGGTCCATAGCGGAAAAACTGCGGGAGAGAATCATCCGTGGCTGCGCTGGGCACACCGAACACGTCCATTTCATTGGGCTGGTCTTGCTGCCACTCCGTCGTGAGCGGCGGCGTGGGCGCCTGGTTTGCAATCACCGACGGGGCGGCGACGATATGTTCATCAATCATGATCCCGGCGGACAGCAGCATTCCCCAAATGCTAAAACGCCAGATACTGGCGGGGTGCTTGTTTATGGGTTTCAAGTTCACAGTGGGTAATAGTTGTGAAAAATCAAAAGATAATCAAGGCCATTGCTCGGCCGGTTGAATTTCAACGCGGGGAGCCATGGCGGTGACAAACTTGCGCGGCTTGCTCACGCCTTCCAGACCTGGCCCGGTTTTGTTTTTGCGCCCGCCAAGGCGTTGCGCGTATCCACGATGACTGGAGACCAGTCCGCCAGTTCCTGGTAATTGACCACCTGATGGTTGGTGGCGACGATGACCGCGTCAAAACTTTCCACGGTCTGGCGATCCCAGCTTACTGAACGCATGCCGGCAAACTGCGGATGCTCGCGGGTTGGACGGACGACCGGGACATAAGGATCGTGATAAGCCACCTCGGCGCCGCGCTCTTTCAGCAGGTTCATCAAAACATAGCTGGGGGATTCCCGCTCGTCGTCCACGTTCGGCTTGTAAGCCAGACCGAGAATGAGCACGCGGCTGCCGTTCACCGCTTTCCGGCGCGCGTTGAGCGCTTCGGCGGTGCGGTTGATCACATGCTGCGGCATGGCGGTGTTGATTTCGCCGGCCAGTTCGATGAAGCGCGTGTTCTGAGAAAACTCGCGCGCCTTCCATGTGAGATAAAATGGATCAATCGGAATGCAATGACCGCCCAAACCCGGACCGGGATAAAACGCCATGAACCCAAACGGCTTCGTTTTCGCGGCCTGAATCACGTCCCACACGTCAATGCCCATCGCCGCATAGACGACTTTCAATTCATTGATGAGGGCGATGTTCACGCTGCGAAAAATATTTTCCAGCAGCTTCGTCGCCTCCGCCACGCGGCACGAGGAGACGGGCACAATGGTTTTGATGGCCCGGCCATATAGCGCCTTGGCGCGCTCCAGACAGGCGGGCGTCAAACCGCCCACCACCTTGGGAATGTCCGCCACTTTGCTGTCTGGATTGGCGGGGTCTTCGCGTTCGGGCGAAAACGCCAGATGAAAATCCACGCCGGCTTTCAATCCCGAACCGGCTTCCAGCACGCCGCGCAAATCTTCATCCGTGGTGCCGGGATAAGTGGTGGATTCGAGCGCCACCAAAGTTCCTTTCTGCAGCCACGGCGCAATGCTGCGGCCCGTTTCGAGAATGAACGAAATGTCCGGCTCGCGGTTTTTGTTGAGCGGCGTCGGCACGCAGATGATCACGGCTTCCACTTCCTTCACGCGGCTGAAGTCCGCCGAGGCAACAAATCTTCCCGACTTCACATGCTCCGTCAGCGTGGACGATTCAATGTGCTTGATATAACTCCGGCCCGCATTGAGCGATTCGACCTTGGACAGATCAATGTCCAGTCCCAAAACATTTGTGTTCGAGCGGGCGAACTGGAGGGACAAGGGCAGGCCGACATAACCTAGACCGACGATGGCGATTTTCATGGATGCTTAAGTAATGACGATTTCAGTGTGCTAAAATACCGTGTGCTAAAGTAGTCTGGCGCGACAATGGGTAACAATCCGTTCCGAAACCGCTTCTTTGGCGGGCAACGTATTGAAGCGTTGTTCCCATTGCAAGTTCCGTTTTTGCAGGCGTTCCCCGGCGCGCCGGTTCATCTGGTTTTTATTTTTGCGGCGGCGCGGGATGAAAAAATAGCGCGGCATAGAGATAGGCGATGCTTTCGCCGAGAACTTCCCGCACGCCTTCGCTGTAACGCCACCAATGCGCCGGATCATATTCGGGGTCGGGCATGGAAATGATGCCCACCGCCACGTCCGCGCCAAAGGCCTTTTGAAACAACATCCGCGTGCGGCGCGCGTGGACGTCTTCGGTCAGCACGTTGAAGTTTTTCACCGCCATGCCGTTCGTCTGGAAATATTCGCGCAGCGCCAGCGCCGAACTATAAGTGCGGTCGCGACCAGAAACATGCGACGGAACCATCTGCACGACGCTGGCGGGGAGGCCGGCTTTCACCAACGAATCTGCGCCGACGCCGGCCGAGGTGTTGAAGTCGTTGCTGTATCCGTCGGTGCCAACCACCGGCCCGCCGGTCGTGAAAATTTTTTCGTAGTGGCCGGATTGAAATTCTGCCACCGCAGCCTGAATGGCATATCCTTTAATCCAGCCTTCGACGACAAGGATTTTGGCGTCCATCCGTTTGGTTTGCGCCAGGAAAGACTGCACGTTCAAAACCCACGCCCCGGCGGCCAGAGCCAGAACCAGACCCAAAATCAGCCAGCCGCGCACGGTCAAGCCCCAACGCGGCTTGCAGTTGAACAGACCCAAAAACATTTGTCGCGGTTTCCCGGGCAATGCGTCCGGAGATTGAGACAGAGTGCGGAAAGGCATGGTAATTTGTTATGATTCAGATGGCAACTTAGAGGCGGTGAATGGGCCGACGGTTCAACCGTTCTTAAACGAGGTGACATATCTCCTCGCGGGAAAGCGCGAACCTGTCCGCGCTCCAAATCAGCGGACCAACAAATCAGAATAGACGCGGCAAGTTATCTCGCCC
>OCTA010002659.1_pt1 | contig 16117 bp, 13 predicted proteins | sample 1538991 | NCBI WGS metagenome assembly OCTA01 (sample SAMEA3539302, study PRJEB22396) | soil metagenome | biome: tundra; feature: field; material: soil | place: USA | collected 2010-05 | depth 0.15 m | reverse complement strand
GAAAATGCCATGAGCGGGCGATGCCGATGGTATGCCGGTAACCCGGTGTGGCAACGATCGGTGAGATATAGCGAGCATCATCCTTTGCTGTCCAAAGCCGGTCTGTAGGAACTTGGATCGGAGTCAATCGAATCCACTCGCTGCCCGGTGTACAGTCATCGTTGAAGTAGAGGCGAGGATGATCGACCAAGATCGACAGACCGCTCCGAATCAGCATCGTAACAAATAGGAAGTTGAAGAAGTGGCAGTAGCGCACCCATAGCGGAAAGCCGTGTGGGCCTGCGAAGTTGTTGGGATAGATCTGCGGGACAGGCGGAATATGCGGGAGTCCAACAAACAGAACTTCAATCCATGCGGCAACCACAGGTAGCAGTACCAGCACTGCGGCAGTGATCATCAACGAGGGTCGAATCCAGATACGAAAGCGGCGATCAACTGATGCGCAACGCGCCTGCCATCACGCTTGCCACTGCTACCGGCACCAGCGAGCGCGGTCGCCACTCGAAGAGAAGCAGCTCAACCGCTAGCAGAATCGCAGCAATCGGTGCAGCAAAGGTTGCCGACATGCCGGCAGCCGCACCTGCCACCAGCAGCGTCGTCCGTTCTGCATCGGTCAACTTAAGCCATTGTGCGACCAGCGAGCCGAAGGCTCCGCCTGTCATGATGATCGGACCTTCGGCGCCGAAAGGTCCGCCGGAGCCGATCGCAATTGCAGCCGAGAGCGGCTTGAGCAGCGCTACCTTCGGGTCAACGCGGGCGCCGCGAAGCAGGATCGCCTCAATGGCCTCTGGAATTCCATGTCCGCGAATCTTATCGGAGCCATAATGCGCAATGAGCCCTACCAGCAATCCGCCAACGACCGGAACCAACGGCATGATCCATGGCGAAAGCGTTGACCCGGCAGGCCCAACCATCGCCAAGCTCAGCCTGTGGTAGTAGAAGGCGTTGGTCGCGAGCGCAATGGCCCGCAGCAAGACTACTGCCAAAGCCGCCGCGCCGGTGCCGATAAAGAGCGCCACTCCTGTCAGCAGCCACACCCGGTGATCCACGGTAAAGTCGCGCAAAGCAGACGGCCGCGATTTCATTGACCCTCCGCGCCGACGCCGCCGTGCGCGTGCATGCCGATATGCTCCAAAGCCTGTGCCAGCCGCGGTGCCAGTTCGTTCAACTCCCGTGCGTGATCCCCTGCAAGCCGCCCCATGACCTGCTTGCCCTTGCGCGTCAATCGCAAAATGGCTCGCCGCTTGTCGCCTGCGTCCGCTGTCCGTGTGAGCAGCCCTTCCCGCTCCGACCGGTTCACAAGCTCGACCGCGCTGTTGTGCTTCAGCCCAAGCCGTTCGGCCGCATAAGCGATGGTCACGGACGTAGCTTCAGGAGCGCCCGCCACCTGCAAGAGAAGTTGGTGTTGCTGTGGCTGTAATCCGGCTTCCAGTGCTGCGCATTCGCTGAACTGCAGGAAGCGGCGCAGCTCAAAGCGAAAATCAGCCAATGTTCGAAGCAGGAAGTCAGGCCCGGCTATCAGAGATTGAGAACTCATATATATATCGTTACACGATATATATAACTATGCAAGCTTTCTCTGAAATAGTCGTCTACACGAAGTTTTCGCGACGCACGGAGTGCTCAGTTGGCGCAAATCCCCCTCGCATGAGTGGTGAAATGGCAAGACTCTGAGAGAACCCACAAGGGCCGGCTTTCTCTCGGGTCAGGCGCAATTCGAAAATGAGCCGCGACGGCATTTGGCGGACCCTGGGGCGTTTCCCCGTCCGATCTTGAATTATTGGCAAAGACCAATGCTCGGAACGAAATGGGCCGTTTCGCACATCGGCCTCTTACACCATAACCCGAGCGGAACCATCCGAGCAGCTTTTCCTTGGATCATTCCGCTCGCAACTGACGGTTATTAAGCGAAGACAGTCTCGCCATGAACGGAGCAGTAACTGTGTTCGGTCCCCTCGATAATGTCTTTCGCCTTCGCGACGGCGTGCTGAGCAATTGGGCACAGTAAGCAGGAACGAACCTTTGCGCGTCTTGGGGTCGTGTGCGCATCTCCCATTGTCAGTCGATCAATGCCCAAACTGTTCGATTGACGAAATGAGCCACCGGCCAGTGTCTAAAAGAGCACAGCCTTTGTTCTGAAGACAAAGGAGAATAAGAGTTTAGTCACTTTCATGATGCGTTCTAGGAGACCGTCTTAGCTGAAGCTCCTGTTTTCCCTTCCATCCCCACGAGGATTCTGTTGCCCATTGATTTCGACCCATCATCCCAGGCGGCCTTGGAGATGGCGGCTGACCTTGCTGCGCATTTCCAAGCCGAGATCTACCTTGTTAACGTGATTCCGATGTTTCCCACCACGACTCTCCCCGACCTGGTTCCCGAAGCAACATTCATTCAGGAGGCTAGAACCTTCGCAGAACGCCATCTGGCGAAATGCCATGCCGCTCTCTTGGCCAAGGGAGTCAAGTCAACTTCCAGCGTCGAAGTTGGAAATGACGTAGTTGGCAACATTATGGAAGTGGTGGTAGCGAGAACAGCGGTACAGGTGGCTAATTGTGAGTGCAGCTAGTGTTGTCTTCTCCGCATCGTCAAGTCCGGCTGTAAAGCCGGCTCAGGACATCGCCTCAAAGGGGCTCACGAGCGATGAAGCTCGCACCCGTCTTGAAAAAGACGGGCCCAATGCCATGCCAGATACCTCCGCTCATCCGCTTCACAATGCATTGGCGAAGTTCTGGGCGCCGGTTCCATGGTTGCTTGAAGCTTCCATTGTGCTTGAACTTTTGCTGCATAAGTATTACGAAGCTGCAGTCATCGCGGCATTGCTTGTTTTTAATGCAGCACTCGCCTACTTCCAAGAGGGTCGCGCCCAGGTTATTGTGATGATCACGGGTGACTTCCTCTCCATGTCGCTGACCACGGATAGAGTGCGGCCTTCGAAGATGCCGAACTCCTGGCAAATCGGCAGGATAACGATTGCGGGTGTCATAATGGGAGCCTGTTTCCTTGCGTTCTCCACAGCAATCCTGGCCGTTGGCAAATTCGAAATGCATCTCGGAATTGACGCACTCAGAACCCTTTGTGCGGTCGGTATTGTGTTTGGTAGCCAGGCCACAACTTACGTGATACGCGGGAGGCAACATCTGTGGGGATTGCGCCCTAGCCTCATCCTCGTACTATCTTCCGTAGCGGATGTTCTTATCATCTCAGCGCTGGCACTCTGCGGAATCGCGATGGCGCCTCTGCCTCTCGCGGTTGTCGCCTGCGAGTTTGCCGCAGCAATTGCATTTGGATTGTTCTTGGACGTAGTAAAGATTCCGATCTTTGCTCGCCTCCGCATCTCGTGAATACCCAGGTGCAGTTGGTACAGTCCGGCATTCTGGGCGCACCGATCACTGCCCCTGACTAACCCGCTCGTGAGACCCCAAACCGGAAAGACTTGGAGCACCGAAAGGAAAGTATGACCATCGATTCGAAAGACTATCGCGTGCCGCCAGACAAGAAAGTCGATCTCGGCAAGTGGCCGACGATTGTCGCCTCATACGCGAAGTCTACGAAGCAGTATAAGGAACTTCTGCTTCACCACTTGGAGAAGCTGAGCTCGCTGCAGCAGCTTCACTACGCGTCACACTGCCAAGCGTTGCTCCTGATATTCCAAGGCATGGATGCTGCCGGAAAAGACGGAGCCATACGCCACGTCATGTCCGGGGTCAATCCGGAAGGCTGCGAGGTCTTCAGTTTCAAGCAGCCAAGCGCCGAGGAGCTTGAACATGATTTTCTCTGGCGCACCACGTGCCGCCTGCCCGAGCGCGGCCGGATCGGCATCTTCAACCGTTCCTATTACGAGGATGTGCTGGTCGTTCGAGTCCATCCAGAGCTTTTGCGCAGTCAGGGGCTGCCCGAAGGCCTACGCGACGAGAAGGACATCTGGAAGCAGAGGTACTGTTCCATCGTGGATCTGGAGAAACACCTTCATCGCAACGGCACGCAGACCATCAAGATATTCCTGCACCTCTCTTATGAAGAGCAACGAAAGCGATTCCTGGCGCGCATTGATGAGCCAGAGAAGAACTGGAAGTTCAGCACGTCCGACATTCACGAGAGGAAGTACTGGAAGCACTACATGAGGGCCTACGAGGAATGTCTTCATGCCACAAGCACTCATCATGCGCCGTGGTACATCGTCCCCGCCGATGACAAGGAGAACGCGCGGCTCATCGTCTCCCAAATCGTTCTGGATGCTCTGGGAGGACTCGAGATGGCGTATCCTAAAACTACTGCAAAGCGGCGTCTCGAACTGCAGGCGATCAAGAAACTGCTGGCTAAATGATGCCAGGATCCCATCGCCGACGGACCCCAACAGACTAATCTCTCAAAGCCGCCATCGCGCTGTTAATCAGTTGCGGAGAAAAGGAAAGGAACCGTCATATGGCTACCACCAAGGAACTCCCAGTCAACGTCGATCAGGATGGCACCCCGCAATCGCTCAGCAAGAACTTCGATCAGACTGGCAACTCTTCCGGCTTTATCTTCGATGTATCGTTGTCAACGGCCATTGCGGCAGACGGCAAACTTGAGGCACAGGCTCCGGTACCCAAAGGGCCGCTTTCGCCGGATATGCTCGACAAGATGAATCGCTACTGGCGCGCTGCGAACTATCTGTGCATCGGCCAGATCTACCTGTTTGAAAACCCCCTGCTTCGCGAGCCGCTCAAGGCGGAACAGATCAAGCCACGGCTGCTTGGCCACTGGGGAACTTCGCCCGGTCAAAACCTCATCTACATTCATCTAAATCGTCTCATCAAGGAACATGATGCCAACATCATCTATATCTCCGGTCCAGGACACGGAGGCCCCTCACTCAATGCCTGCTCTTATCTCGAAGGCACGTACACAGAAGTCCACCCTGAGATTACATCCAATGAAGACGGCATGAGGCTGATGTTCCGCAAATTCTCGACCCCAGGCGGCGTGCCTAGCCACTGCGGACCGCACGTCCCGAACTCGATGCATGAGGGCGGAGAGCTTGGCTACTCGCTGGTTCATGCGTTCGGCGCCGCATTCGACAATCCCGATCTGATTGTCGCCTGCGTTGTTGGCGACGGCGAATCCGAGACCTGCCCACTTGAAGGAAGCTGGAAGTCAGTCAACTTTCTTAATCCCGTGCGGGACGGTGCGGTCCTTCCGATTCTGCACCTCAATGGCTACAAGATCTCCGGGCCGACTGCTCAGGGACGCACCAGCGATGCAGATTTGAAGGCCCTGTACAGCGGTCGTGGGTACAAGCCTTACTTTGTCGAAGGAGACGATCCCGAGGTCGTGCATCAGCTCCTGGCGGGGACCCTGGATGATTGCTATGCCGACATTCGGTCAATTCAAAAGGATGCGCGCGCCGGCGGATTCAAGAAGCAACCCGTCTGGCCTATGATCATCCTGCGCACGCCCAAGGGATGGACCTGTCCCAAAGAAGTGGATGGAATCCCGATCGAAGGCACCTTCCGTGCTCATCAGGTTCCGCTTGCAACCGTCCGTGAGAATCCCGAACACCTGAAGATCCTTGAAGCCTGGATGAAGAGCTACAAGCCAGAAGAACTCTTCGATAAGAACGGCTCATTCATCGCCGAACTGGCAGCGCTGGCGCCTGCCGGCAACCGGCGCATGGGAGGCAATCCTCATGTGAATGGCGGGCGAGAGCTGATCGCGCTTGCACTTCCCGATTTCACTGACTATGCACTCGAGATTCCCGGACCAGGTCAGGTTCTGGCCGAGGCTCCACGCAAACTGGGAGACTTTTTCCGCGATATCTTCAGAATGAATCTGACGAACTTTCGCATGTTCTGCCCCGATGAATCGAACTCCAATCGCCTGAACTCCATCTTTGAGGCCACAAAACGTTGCTCGATGGCTGAACTCGTTTCGATCGACGACGAACTCGGCCCCGACGGCCGGGTATTGGAAGTACTAAGCGAGCATCTCTGCGAGGGGTGGCTTGAAGGATACTTGCTTACCGGCCGTCATGGCATGTGGTCTTCCTATGAAGCATTCGCGCAGGTTGTCGATTCGATGCTGACTCAACATGCCAAATGGCTGGAGCAATGCCGTGAGTATGCGTGGCGCAAACCAATTGCATCTTTGAATGTGTTGCTCACAAGCCATGCATGGCGCAACGATCACAACGGCTTCAGTCATCAGGCCACCGGCTTTGTGGACAATGCGCTTGCGCGCAGAAGCGACACGATCCGCGTGTACTATCCGCCGGACAGCAACTGCCTGCTGAGTGTCTTCGACCATTGCCTGCGAAGCCGCAACTACGTCAACATTGTCACCTGCGGAAAGCAGCCGCAACTGCAGTGGCTGAACATGGACGAGGCTCTTGAGCATTGCTCGCGCGGCGCATCGACGTGGAAGTTTGCAACTAACGATGAAGGCGGAGAGCCGGATGTCGTGCTGGCTTGCGCCGGCGACGTGCCGACCATTGAGAGTTGCGCAACATCCTGGCTATTGCAAAAGCACGTACCCGGCATCAAGGTGCGCGTTGTGAATGTTGTTGACTTGATGACCCTGATGTATCCAGACAAACATCCGCACGGGATGGACGAGATGTCCTTCAATGCGCTTTTCACCGAAAATGCGCCCGTGATCTTCGCCTTCCACAACAATCGATGGCTCATTCATACGCTGGTTCATGGGCGCGCCAATGAAGGCCGTTTCCATGTGCATGGTTATATCGACCAGGGTACGACCACAACACCGTTTGACATGGTAGTGCTGAATGAAATGAGCCGCTTCCACCTTGCGCTGGATGCACTGAAGCACATCCCTCGGCTTCGCGTGCAGGCTGCCGATGCAATCGAGTTATTCGGCAAGAAGCTGAACGAACATCACGACTACATCCGCCAGCACTTGGAGGATATGCCGGAGATCGGGAATTGGCAGTGGACGGCGGACTTCAGCGATTCGAATGCTCCCGCTCCGCTGGCCAAAGGACATCCCCAGAAGGCCATGTTCACCGACAGCTAAGCGGCAACCAGAGGAAGTGGAGGCAGAGCCCGTCGACCGTTGGCAGGCTCTTACGGGGACGGTCTCTGCTTTGCCGGATACTTCCAAGAGGAGCATTCGCAAGGCGATCCAACAAGATCGATCCAAGGGCCAGAACTGAAGTAGACGGAGGCAGAGCAAATGAACTCGCAAACGCTGAGAGACACGGCAACAGCTCTATTCGCTGACAACAAAGGCCTGCTTGCGATGGATGAAAGCACAGGGACCTGTAACAAACGATTCGCCAGCGTTGGGATTCCGCAGACCGAGGAAGCTCGGAAGGCTTATCGCGAATTGATCGTGACCACCCAAGGACTGAGTGAGTGCATCGGTGGGGCCATCCTTTACGACGAGACGATACGGCAACAAACCAAGGATGGCGTTCCCTTTGTCAACGTCCTCACCGAAGCGGGGATTGTTCCCGGCATCAAAGTTGACGCGGGCGCCAAGGATCTGGCGGGGCATCCCCGCGAAAGAGTGACCGAAGGTCTGGACGGATTACGCGACCGCTTGGCTGAGTATTCCCGCCTCGGCGCGCGCTTTGCCAAGTGGCGCGCAGTGATTGCCATCGGCGAAGGTATTCCCAGCCAGGGCTGTATTGAGGCCAACGCGCACGCACTTGCTCGCTATGCCGCGTTGTGCCAGGAGGCTGGAATGGTCCCAGTCGTTGAGCCTGAAGTTCTCATGGAGGGTAGTCATACTTTGGAGCGATGCTGCGAGGTCACAGAGGGGGTTCTGCGAGAAGTCTTCTGCCAGCTTTATACACACCGGGTGATGCTGGAAGGAATGATCCTGAAGCCCAATATGGTTCTTCCGGGGTCCGCGTGCCCCAGGCAAGAAGCTGTGGAAGAAGTAGCCGACGCGACAGTGAATTGTCTCTTGCGGGCCGTCCCTGCTGCCGTTCCAGCGATCGCATTCCTGTCGGGCGGCCAATCGGCGGAGTTGGCCTCAGCCCGTTTGAATGCGATGAATGTGCGATTCAAATCGCGGTTACCCTGGGCGTTGGCATTTTCGTTTGCCCGCGCCATCCAGCAGCCAGCCCTGGAGCTATGGAAGGGCCAGGAAGCCAATGTATTGGCGGCGCAGCAGGCTTTGTATCACCGCGCACGCTGCAACCAGGCCGCGCGCCGCGGCGAATACTCAGCGGAAATGGAGAAGAATTGACCGGAAACAAGCACAATCCCGAAGGAAATAGTAGCGACAGCGGTGAGCCTGATCCTGGCCCTTACTGGAGACGGATGCACCGTGACTGGCGTTTCTGGGTTGGCGCGCTCTTAATGGCGGCGGCGCTTGCCATTTACGTTCTGAGCGGTGACTTGGCATGGGTGCCATGGGGCCGATCGCAATAGACGTTGCCCTCCATCAGTTCCGAGATAGGCGCGACATGCCAGTTCTCTGAGTCAACGTCTCATTGCCGGCGAGCGTCTTGCGCAAACAACCGCAACACCCGCCGCTGACAACGATCAACCACTAACTACCGATTCTGCGAACAGGGTGACAAACAATGGGCTCGACATCGATGTATCCCTTGCGCTTTGAGCCGATTTATCAATACAGGCTGTGGGGCGGCCGGCGCTTATCCGGACTGCTCTCTGCGCCCCTTCCAGGCGATGGGCCTGTCGGTGAAGCTTGGGTGCTCAGCGATCGCAACGATCATCAAAGCAAGGTTGCCAATGGACCGCTTGAGGGGCAGACCCTTGGTGAGTTGATGGAACAATTCCGAGAGCAACTGATGGGCAATCTGGCTCGGCGCTTCCCCCATTTTCCATTGCTCCTCAAGTTTCTTGATGCGTCCGAAATGCTTTCCGTGCAGGTACATCCCAGCGACGCGCACCCGGAACTGCTTCCACCGGGCGAGACCGGCAAAACAGAAGCTTGGGTTGTGATTGAGGCAGAGAAGGGGAGTCGCATTTATGCGGGCTTGCAACCAGGAACGACGGCCGCCGATTTGCGCCATTCCCTTGCCAACGGCACAATCGTGGACCACCTTCATGGCATCGTGCCGAGACAGGGCGACGCCGTTTATATTCCTGCCGGGACCGTTCATACCTTGGGCGATGGTGTGGTTGTCTTCGAAGTTCAACAGAACAGCGACGTGACATTCCGCCTTTACGATTGGGGTCATGTTGACATGAAGACGGGGCAGCCACGGCCGCTCCAGGTCGAGCAGGCTTTTGCCTGCATCGATTTTGATGGTCGCCCTGGTGGCCTGGTGTCGCCTTTGGTAATGACCGCGACGCCGGTTGAGCGTGAAAGGCTCTTTGATTGCGAAGCCTTCCAGCTTTTCCGCCTGATTGGACAAGCACCGTTCACCGTTGGCGCCGCGGCAGAGCCGCGTGTGCTGGTTTGCATTGATGGCTCAGGCCAGGTTGAGCACGCCAAAATCCCATATGCAGTAGGCAAGGGCGATATTTGGCTCTTGCCCGCAGCGGCCGGTGTGTGTGGCTTTCGACCAAACGGAGAAGTGACCCTCCTGGAAATTGCGATCCCTGAATAGTTTGGAAATGTGGACTGTGCGATGGCGCTGCGTGCAGAGGACAAAAATGAAGTCGCGAAACTTGAGAGTGGGAGATGAATGAAAAAGCTAATTGTGTTCGACCTGGACGGGACCCTGGCGCCAAGCAAGTCCTCTCTCGATGCCGAGATGTCGTCGCTCCTGCATGACCTGCTCGGCGTCGTCAAGGTGGCTATCATCTCCGGCGGCGCGTGGCTTCAGTTTGAAAGACAGGTGCTCTCCAATCTTCCGCAGGACGAACGACTGGCAACGCTTTCCATTCTCCCTACCTGCGGAACACAATTCTTCCAATACGCCGGGCAATGGAAGAGGCTTTATGCGGAAGATTTCACCGCGAACGAAAAGGAGAAGATCGTCAACTCTTTGAACAAAGCCGTCGGAACCGCGGGCTCGCCTGTCGAAAAAACCTGGGGAGAAACAATCGAGGACAGGGGAAGCCAGATAACCTACTCCGCACTCGGCCAGCAAGCCCCGTTGGAAGAGAAGGAGAAATGGGATTCGGATTTCGCCAAGCGGAAAAAGATCAAAGCAATCCTCGACACTCTCATTCCCGAGTTTTCGGTCCGACTCGGTGGCGCAACATCCATTGACGTCACCAAGCCTGGCATTGACAAAGCTTACGGAATTGGAAAGCTGCGAGACATCCTCGGCATTTCTGTCAAAGAAATGATCTACGTTGGGGACGCCTTGTTTCCAGGAGGAAACGACTACCCGGCTGAACAGGCAGGCGTCATCTCGATTCCTGTTCGAGGACCCGATGAAACCAAGCGAGTCATCGAAGCGATCATCGCTTGCTTGGGCGATGACCAACAAGTGCGATCCTTTGAGGTGGATTGATGGGCGACTTCCAACTACGCCGCCTCGGGATGGTGATGGAACCGGAGTCCGGAAATCCCAACGAAATAGAAGGCGTCTTGAATCCGGCAGCCACCCGTGGCCCGGATGGGAAGTTGTACCTGTTCCCACGGCTGGTCGCGAAAGGAAATTACTCGCGCATTGGCATTGCCCGAGTGCGGTTCAATGATGACGGCGATCCGGTAGGCGTCGAACGACTCGGCATCGCACTGGCACCGGAAGCTGATTATGAGCGGCGACCCGACGGAAGCGGCGGCTGCGAGGATCCCCGTGTCACGTATGTGGAACCACTCCAGCGCTACATCATGTCCTACACGGCTTTTTCGCCCGAAGGTCCACGGATCGCCTTTGCCCAATCGGGGGACCTTTTCCACTGGGACCGTCTGGGACCCGCAACTTACGCTCATTGGCACGGCATTGATTTGTGCAATGTAGACGACAAGGATGCGAGCCTCTTCCCAGTCGCGATACCTAACTCCTCCGGGCAACTGGAGCTGGGTATGCTCCATCGTCCGCTCTTTCCCGGAACTCGACCGGAGGAAACCATCCGCTGGCCAGCAAAGCGGCTGATGGATATTGAAAAGGAGAGCATTTGGATCTCCTACTGTAGCGGAACGCTGAAGGAACGTGAAACATTTCGACTCCGCCGATTCACCTCCCATCACCGATTGGCAACTCCAGTCTCGCCCTGGGAGCGGCTCAAAATCGGTTGCGGAACACCGCCCATCCTCACCAAGCACGGCTGGCTGATCATCTACCACGGCGTAAGCGAAGCGGCGGGTTCTAGCAGCGACGGACATCACCTTTGCTATTCGGCCGGGGTGATGGTGCTCTCACAGCAGCATCCGCGCGTGATCCGCTATCGTTCTGTAGAGCCGGTGTTGACGCCGGTGCTTCCACAAGAGCGGCACGGGATCATTGCCAATGTCGTGTTCCCCACCGGAATCGACCGGCGCGACGATCTTGGCACGCCCGACCGCATCGATGTCTATTATGGGATGGCTGACAACCGCATTGGTGCGGCGCGCCTCGACCTGCCTGATCGATTGCCGGCAGGAGCGGATGCCGACTCACCGGAAGCTAAGGTGTAGGGCGCTGTTGACCCAGAGCAGGATTCTTCCGTAGCGCCAAAATCGGCCGCCTGGCGGGTTCATTCTAGCCGACGAGAGGCTGGATGCTGCGGTATTTTGCGAACCGCGTGAGGAAACTATATCAAAAGCAATTACTTCAAGCGTCTATCGCGGGATCGATCCCGGGAAAAGCGGCGAGTGCAACTAGCGTGGAAGTGCCTGGATTCCAGCCAACTATATGATATTCCATGGGCTGATCAAATATGGCTACGACAAGGAAGCCCGTGAGCTTGCGGATAGGACCTATAAGATGGTCCTGGACAGGAACCCGGTCACTCGCGAGTATTACGATTCAGAAACCGGACAAGGTTATGGGATGAACCCCTTCTGGGGATGGTCGTCTCTGGGTTACATCATGCCCCTCGAGTACAAACTTCACTACGACCCCACAAACCTGACGGGAAAAGTGAGGCCGATTGTCACCGAAGAGCTGGGAATCCGGTTCAGCGAGAGCGCTTCAGCCACCCCGTAGAGGAAGCAAACGACAGCACGGCAGCTTCAGAAGCGGGGGCTTGCTAGCGCGCCCAGCCGGCATTGGGAATGACCCCGTGCGCTTCGCGAATGGTAATAAGTTGATCGCATTTGACACCCGGGTATTTTTCCACGAGGCCGCTTGGCCAGTGGATGGTCAAGTCCGCAGTGGTCGCTTGCCCAAGGCCGAAATGAAGGCGAGAGTCATTGCACGAGTAATAACTCGATTGGCTCAACACCGCTTGGGCCTGGACGCGGCCGGAGTACCGGGCCAACACCCGGGCGCCAATAGCGCTGCGATTGGACTTGGTGCCCACCAGCTTCACTTTCAGCCAGTGGTGCGTTCCTTTCAAGTCGTTGCGCAGCAACGAAGGAGGCTCGTTCACATTCAGGATCAGAATATCCAGATCGCCGTCGTTGTCGATATCGCCGAATACACACCCGCGGCTCGAATGTGGCGTGGTGACACCCGGACCAGCATTGGAAATCTCTTCAAAGGTGCCATTGCCCAGGTTCCTGAAGAGAATGCGGGGCGACTTATCGGGATACTGCGGGAGCTGCTTCTCAACCTCCGGGTACACGCTTCCTGTGACGAAGAAAATGTCCGGCCAGCCATCGTTGTCGAGGTCGACCATCCCCGTTCCCCAACTGGTAAAGCGGGTTTCGACACCCAATTTCGCCTGCAGAGTAGTGTCGTCGAAGTTACCCTTGCCATCGTTGTGGTACAGCCCGTCGGAGTCTTCGGTGAAGTGGGTCACGAAAATATCCAGATGGCCGTCCAGATCGTAGTCGCCGATGCCGACCCCCATTCCAGATTGTTCCATGCCGTCGCTGCTCAAGGCCACGCCGCGCTCCACGCCATCTTCCATGAATGTCCCGTCGTGCTGGTTGATGAAGAGGAGGCTGGGAGTCGAGTCGGAGGCGACGAAGATGTCAGGCCAGCCGTCCTCGTTGAAATCCGCCGCAACCACGGTCATGCCATAGTCGTGCCAGGACTTCCCGATTCCGGATTCGATGCTGACATCGGTGAAGGTGCCGTCGCCGTTGTTTCTGTAAAGGGAGTGCCTGCCGAAGGGTAAGCCCCTTGGACCGCAGTTGACCGGAATGCCCTTCCAATTGCAGTTCACACCAGACCCCGGTTTAGGAACGTGCTCGAAGTCGAATTGCAGGTAATTGGAGACGAAGAGATCCAGGTGACCGTCCCGGTTGTAATCCAGGAAAGAGCAGCCCGCGCCCCACCGGACTTCGGATGTTTCCAGACCGGCTTCTTTGGTGACATCTTTGAAAGTCCCATTGCCAAGGTTTCGGTAAAGCCGGTTCTGGCCATAGTAGGTGCAAAACAGATCTTCATAGCCGTCGTTGTTGTAGTCACCGATGCACACGCCGTTGGCCCATCCAAACGCTTCCAGTCCCGCCTGCCGGGTAACGTCGGTGAATGTTCCGTCGCGATTGTTTTTATAAAGCCGATTGGAGGCTCCTGGAGGAGCGCCGCTTAACCGGGTGCCGCTGAGAAGGAAAATATCAATCCATCCGTCGTTGTCATAGTCAAAGAAGGCGCAGCCGCATCCATTTGCTTCCAGAATGTAATCTTTGTGATCCACGGGGCCGTAGATCACCGGCGCTGTCAGCCCGGCCAAGGCTGCAATGTCAGTAAAGTAAGCGTCAAACGGACGACCGGATTCCTTGGGCCTGTTCTGAGGTGTTGCAATCTTTCCCCCCATGCCTCCCAACTGCTGGGCGCCTCCTCTGCGAGAGAGGGCTCCAGCAAGGGCTGTCAACGATAAATGAAGGAATTTACGCCGTTCTGTGAGCATTCTATCGATCATTATCTCATGGAGATTTGTCTCAACACGAAACGACGGATTCATTTTCTCAAAGCAGTCTTCATTTCGTATTCCGGACCCGGAGGCTCATCACGTCGGAGGCAGATGTTTGTTACCAAACGTACGTAGCAACAACCTGAGGAGAACCGGGTAATCCGTCAGTGACTGGGGTCTGCAGAAGAATCTGCATATTCTTCCTTTCCCAGTCCGGCGAGGCCGTCTGGAGGGCCGACTGAAGATACTCCGGACTTGAAAGGAACTCTGCAGCTGCTTGAGTGCCGTAAGACTTGATTCCGGCCACGATTAAAACGAATTGACCGGTTCTGGAGTTCAGAAGTCTGGTAACAAGAGCGTAGTCCTCCCCGGCTTTTTCGTTGGAGTCGGTTTTTGAGTACCATCGCCGCCCTGACGGCCCTTGTTCCCGGATGAGCGATTGGTCGCCCTCATCAACGAATGCAAAATGAAGATTGGATGTCATTTGCATCGTCCAGCGATTGTTGAAAGCTCCTATGATGATGGCGGGAGAGCTACGCAGGTCTTCGAAGGAGTAGTTGTCCCCCATTCTGACTTGATTCTTCTTTCCGATCTGGCTAAGGAGAACAGAAAGCCGAATCGCCGCGTTGACATCCCCGCCTGCGAGCCCATAGTCGGGGTATTCGACCATATCGCTCCACGTGAGCTTGTCGTCTGGCTGCAAATCAGGCCTCTGGCTGAGCCTCTCGAACTGGCCCATGAACTTCTCAGGAGTCTTGGAATGCCTTTGGTAGAGCTTGACTGAAGGCCGGTAGACCGAAGGTTTGGCCAGGCAGATCAGAACGGGCTCTGTAGAGGAAAGCGCGGGAGACCAGAACTTCTGAAACACCGATTGGTGCGCTCTGGCGCGATAAATGGTTGCCCCGATCAGTACCAAACCGGCCAGCATGGCGAGGCCGACTGCCGACAAAGCCCACAGAAGTGGCTTGTGTTTCCCGAAAGCGCGCTTTGTTTCTGCCAACGGAGGCGATGCAACCTCGGTTGATTCCTGGCCGTGCCCCATTCGCTGGGGTGTTTCTTGGAGTTCCGGCACAGGCTGAGGCGGGGGTGATTGCTCCGAGTGTGGTGCAGAGTGTGCCCACTTGAATTCGGGAGTGTACGTCCCTACGTGAAGCTCGATGCGGACCGGCGAGTTGTTAGGGGTCGTCTGGTAATACTGGTCCAGCCTTCTACGCACTTCTCCGGCCTGTACGCGAACTACCGGATCATCTCCGGTTGCGTATCCTGCAGGGCGCTGAAAGAGGTCGACTCCTATTGTGCGTTCTTTGAGCCGCTCGCGGTTCCTCTCAAGGCGGTGATGAACTACGTAAGACAGAAACTGTTGGCAGCGCTTGCTCAGGTGAAAAACGGGACTGTTCAGGATCGCATCGAGTTCGCGAAGGACCGATGTTTTTTCAAGTTCATCGAAGATGCGGTCATCGCCATCAACTTCTTCGTGCCAACGCTGATTTGTTGTCGACTCCATGGCACTCACCGTCTTCTGTTTGAGAGCAGCTGCGATTGAGCGAGCCGCTGCCTATGATCACTTTACTCCTCCCTGTGCAAATGAGCGGCGTTATTGTTACGCCTTTGCTAACAGGTTAACCGGAGCCCAACAGGCTGTCTTTTCCAACTCACTCCTTTTCGACTCTATCTTGCACAATCGGAAGGGATTCGTCAACCCGGCGACGCACTGCCTTCCTGCCACCATACTGTAATACACCGTGTCCTACTTGAAAAGTCCCTCCACGGCGGCTGATGGTTGGGTGATGCCGCAGCCGGTAGTGTTCCTCCCGTATCCATTTGATTCCCGGCAACGTCTTCCGGTCGAACACCCTAGGCGAGGGCACCCTTTTCTGGGCTATGGCAGGCAGACGCGGCAGCGGTGTATCGGCCGGATCCCTTTCGGGGGCGAATTCACAATTCCGTAGGCATCTACGGAATTGTGTAGACACGGGAATGAGACTGCCATACTCTACCTCGGGATCCGCAGGCGGTCTCAGTTCACCACGAAGGCTGTGTGTGCATGTGGCAAGTTCAGGAGCGTACATCACGGCCCTACCCACGTGAGCAATGGTGACCAGGATTCAAACGGTTGCCAAGGCTCAAAGCGAAACCAGTCTCGAAGACCCGATTTTGAATGGCTTTCACAAGGCAGCCCGGAACGAGAGGGCGCAAAAACTCAATGGCATTCCCGAAATCACAGGTGCATACCTGATTTTCAATTTACACAAGGAGACCACATGACCAGCATCAGATTTGCGACAAGAGTGTCGATC
>OCTA010002658.1_pt1 | contig 16122 bp, 14 predicted proteins | sample 1538991 | NCBI WGS metagenome assembly OCTA01 (sample SAMEA3539302, study PRJEB22396) | soil metagenome | biome: tundra; feature: field; material: soil | place: USA | collected 2010-05 | depth 0.15 m | reverse complement strand
GCTGATGATCAAGGCACTGCTGATGATCAAGGCACTGCTGCGCAGAGTACGAGCAGCGCGATCCAGAACCTGACCCGCCGGATGGACATGATCACCGCGGTGACCCGGCTGCTGCTCGACAACAGTACGTTCAGTGAGGCGGTCACGCTCCAGCGGTGTGCCAGGCTGCTGGCGGGTGACATCGCGAGCTGGGTGATCGTCGACGTCGAGCGGGCGGACCGGCTGCAGCGCCAGTTCGTGATCGGCCCGCACGATCAAGGCTCCGAGGAACTGGCCAGGAAGGCCCGAGCTGTCGACCCGTCGGCCGGCTCGGTGCCCGCCCAGGTCCACGCCGCGGGCCGGTCCGTGGTCCTGGCCCACGCGGAGGACCCGGGGGTACTCGGCGCCACGGCCGAAGGAACGCCGCTGCTGATGCTGCTGGGGGCGACCTCGCTGCTGAGCGTGCCGATCTCCGACGGCGCTACTGGCTACGGCGTCCTCACCTTGGCCAGGCAGGCCGGCGAGGGCCGCTTCGAGATCGCCGAACTGGGCCTGGCCGAAGAACTCGGTGAGCACCTCGGGGTCGCGATAAGGGTGGACCGCATGTTCCGGCACAGTTCCGCGGTCGCCGAAGCGCTGCAGGGAAGCCTGCTTCCGGCCCGGCTGCCCGATGTTCCCGGGCTTGACCTGTCCGCTGCGTACCTGCCCGCGGGCGAGGGACTGGAGGTCAGCGGCGACTTCTACGACGTTTTCCCGGTCCAGGACGGGTGGGCCATCACCGTCGGCGACGTCTGCGGCAAGGGGCAGGAAGCCGCCGCGATGACCGCAGCCGCCCGGCACGCCATCCGGGCCATCGCGCACGGGAGCCACGACCCGGTGGAGGTGCTGACTAAGGTCAACGAGATAATCCTGGCCGGAGACTACGAGGACCGCTTCGTCACCGCCAAGCTCGCCTACCTGCGGTGGGACGGCGACCGCGTGCACGTGGTGCTGGCGACCTCGGGTCACCCGGGCCCCGCGGTGGTCAGGCCAGACGGGCGGGTTGACGTGCTCAGCAGCGGCAGCCTGCCCCTCGGCCTGTTTCCTGGCGCTAAGCCGGACCGGGAAGAATTCGACCTTGGCCCGGATGACCTGCTCTTCTTCTACTCCGATGGGGTCACAGAGGCGCGCAGCGCGGACATGCGGTACTTCGAGGAGCGGCTGGCCGACGAACTGGCCGGCCTGGCGGGCCGGTCCGCCGCGGAGACCACCCGGATAGTCCAGGGCCTGGTCACCAGCTTCTCCGAAGACCAGCTGCGTGACGACATGACCATCGTGGTGGCTAAGGTGAAATCTCCCCCGCCAGCGCCTGATAGCGCCGGCGAGTTACCCGCCGGCGTAGGCGGCCGCCACCTCACTGGCCACCTCGGTGACCTTGACGTGGCGGCGCTGAGATTCCTGGCGCAGCCGCTGCAGCGCCTCGTCGGCGTCACAGCCGAGCGCGTGCATCAAGATGCCCTTGGCCTGATCGACCACCGACCGCGAGATCACGGCGTCCTTGAGCTGGCTGGCGGTGCGCTGAGCCTGATCGTAAGCCGTCGCGTTGGTGAGCATCGCACCGCCGAACGCGGCGAGCATGTCCGCCATGGGGTTGGACTCGGCGTCCAGCACGCCGGGACGCACGCCGAACAGGGACAGCACCAAGGCGCCGCGCGGGAGCTCGCGGACCAGGTGGACCGAGCAGCGGACCCCGCGCCGCAGCGCCGCCTCGGCGAAATCGGGCCAGCGGGCATCATCGAGCGTGTCCGGGCAGCTCACCGCCACGCCGGTGTCCGCCGCTTCCACCAGCGGGCCGCGGCCGATCCTGAACTGCAGGTCAGCCAGCTCCGCCAAGTCAGGATGGGTCGCCGCTGCGCTGACTACCTCACCGTCGCGCCAGACCGCCGCGTGCGCGCCTGAACAGGCCGGCACCTGCCAGGCGGCGAGCTCAGCGAGCTTGTTCAGCGACCTGGCCTCTCCGCCGTTGGTGAGGCTCAGCAGTTCCGCTGCCTCATGCCCGAGCTGCTCGATCGGCACCAGATCCTCCGTCCCTGGCTCATTCTTAGCACATCCCGGGCGGCCGAGCCGTCGTCGTTCCTGCCCGCGCAAGCGGAGGAAATGCCTGATCATCGCCACTGACGGTGGTGAGGCGAGCGGCCGGGACGGTGGTGGTGCACGAGGAGTTCCCGACGACCGTGGACGCCAGACGAGGCTCGCTGGCCTTCAGGGCGCCCTCGATACCGTGAAGCACGCGCTCCTGGCCTGCGGGCAGGCTCATCTGTCCTCACATCCTCACTACAACCCAGGCGCCGTCGCGATCACGGCGCGCAAGCCGCGCCTACCCGGGTCGATGGGCAGCAAACGGCGCTCAGTCGGGGACAGCGGCGGTGACTTCGCTGGCGGCGCGCTGGCTCAGCGACACGCGCACCAAGGCGGCGGCGAGCCGGGCGGGCTGACCGCTGCCGGCCAGCAGCCCGGCCAGCGTCTCGCGGTCGTAGGGCAACCCCACCCGGCGGGCGCCGCTGGTCACCTTGGCGTCCACGTAAGGCGCGACCGCGGCCCAGACGTCCTGGATCTCGCGCAGGAAGATACTGGCGCCGGTCGGTCCCACCCCGGGAAACTCGGTGAGCAGGGCGGCGATGCCGTGAGCGTTGCCGTCGGCCTCGTCGCGCAGCCTGCGCAGGTCGCCGTGCCACCGGCTGGTCAGCAGGTCTGCGCCATCACCCAGCATGCTCGCGGTGCGCTCGTCGTAGCGCCGGTAGTGGCCGCGCCCGAGCGCGTCCACCCGGTCCTGCCAGCTGGCCTCGCTCATGGCCTTCGGGCTCCGGTAGCCGGCCGCGAACAGCTCGCGCGCGGCCGCGATCCCGGTTTCCGCCGGAATCGGCGCGCTGAGCAGCGTGGCCAGCACGAGCACCTGGTAGAGCGGGCCGGGCCGGTCGGCGAGCTTGATGCCAGCCTCCTCGGCGTACAGCGACCCGCACCGCTCGAGCAGTTCCTTCACGATCAGTTCTGGCTTCCCGGACATATGGAGCCCTCGTCAGGAGTCCGGGGAGGCAGCCTGGGCACCGGAGAGCGCCGCGCTCTCGTCTTTCTCCAAGGCCAGGCCGCCGATGGAGACCACCCCCACCGGGATGCCGTCCTGCAGGACCGGAATGCGGCGCACCACGCGCTCGCGGACCAGCCGCGCGGCTTGGTCCGCATCGTCATCCGGGCCGAGCGCCGCCACCTCGTTGCTGCAGATCTCACCGATAAGCGTCGTTTGCGGGTCGCGGTTCTCGGCCAGCACCCGGACCGTGATGTCCCGGTCGGTGACCAGCCCGCTGAGCTGGCCGTCGGTCAGCACGAGCACGGTGCCGACGCCCCGCTCCTTCATGGCTTGGGCCGCCGCCAGGACGGTCTCGGTGGGAGCCAGGCACGCTGGCGCGGGCGACATGATGTCGCGCAGTTTTCTCGTCACGGTCACCTCCTGTGCCTCCTGCCGCTACCCGCTGCCGCGGGGCGCAAACGACGGCGCGGATGAGCGGGTACTTACCCCGCTGGGCCTGGGTCGTGAGATGAGAACGAGTGACTGTGCATCCACACTGACGAACAGGACCTTCCCGGGTGGGAGAGCGGCACCGAGATCCCGCCCGCCGTGATCTGGTCAGCGGCTGGCACGCGCGCCCGCGACGGCGGCCAGGGCCGAGGCCGGGTCGTGCATGGCCAGGTCGTGCATGGCCAGGTCGCCCAGCGACACCATGCCCGCGACCTGTCCGTTCTCGATGACGGGCAGCCGGCGGACGGCGCCCCAGTCACGCATGGTCCGGGCCGCTTCCCCGATGCTCTGGTAGTAGTCCACCCCGATGGGGCCGGGCGTCATCACGTCGCGCACCTTGGTGTCCATGGACGTGTTGCCTCCTGGAATGGTCGTGGATTACGTCTGTCCCATCCCCTATGGCGCTACCAGCCAGGACCGGTCTTAAACGGGAATGAGCCAACCGGGGCAGGACCGGACGGCGGCGGGCCTGGGCGGCTGGATCCGGGTCCGTCAGCGGCGGCCGAGCAGGCGGTCAAGGGCGCGCCCGACCTCCTCGGCCAACGCGGCGTCGCCCACGGTACCCCCAGCGCGACCGGAACCTCCAGCGGCCCGCCTGACCCCGCCGGATCCGGCCTCCTCGTCCGCGTCCTGCGAGCCGGTGAGCGACGGGACCAGGACCGAGGCGGGCTCGCGGATCAGGCCGCAGTCCAGGCACTCGACCTGGCCCAGCCGGCGGATCAGGTGCACGCTGCTGCACCTGGTGCAGGATTCAAAGTCAGCGGTCCAGCCGCCCGATTCCTGGCAGGCCGGGCAGACCAGCACGAGCTGGTCATGCCGGACACCGCGCCGCCACGGGCTCTTACCCCGCTCCGGATCGGTCTGCCGCACACCGCATCGGTAACAGGGCATGTCAGCACACCGCCCCGAAGACCCCGAAAACCCGAAAGGCTCCAAGGAACCCCATAAACCCCATCAGCCCCCAGGCCTCCGCTACCTCAGGAAGCGGCGCTAGCCGAGCGCGGCGAGCGCCTTCGAGTAGTCGGCTAGGTCGCGCGCTTGCGGGATCGGATTGACGACCTTCCAGCGCACGACGCCGTCCTTGTCGATGATGAACGTGCCCCGGGTCGCGATGCCGCGCTCGGAGTCGAACACACCGTACAGCTTGGCCACCGCTCCGTGCGGCCAGAAGTCAGACAGCAGCCCGAACTCGAAGTGCTCGGAGTCCGACCAGGCCCGGTGCGTGAACGTGGAGTCCACCGACACCGTCAGCACCTCGACGTCGTCCCGCTTGACGTCGCGGAACTCGTCGCGGATGGCGCACAGCTCACCGGTGCACACGCCGCTGAACGCCAGCGGGTAAAAGACCAGCACGACGTTCTTGGCGCCACGCAAGCTCGACAGCCGCACGGGCGTACCGTGCTGGTCGTTCAGCTCAAAGTCGGGCGCCTGCTCGCCCACCTCTACCGCCATGCCTGGTCCTTTCGCTGGATCCGCGCGTGTGCCGGGATATCCCGTTCACCACCCAAGTCTGCCACCTGGCCGGTGATGGCGAGTCATGGACCGTTCGGGAAAAGATAAGCGAACGGCCGGCCAGCGGTGTCTCACCGGCGCGCCTTCGGCGCGACCAGGCGTGACCCTGACCAGTCACGGGCGGCGCTCACGCTCGAGGTCTGGGAAAGGCCGGCCGTCGGCGCGGCCTCACCGATATCGCTCGGCTCAACGTGACCTGATCTGCCCGCCTTCGGCGTGAGCAGCCAGATATATCCCCCGTCGGCTAGCGGTGTGAGGGCATCGACCAGCGCGTCCACGAGGTCTCCGTCCCCGTCCCGCCACCACAGCAGGACGACGTCGACCACGTCGTCGTAATCCTCGTCGACTAGCTCCACACCGTCTATTTTGGTGATCGCGCCGCGCAGCTGCTCGTCGCAATCATCGTCGTAGCCGATCTCCTGCACCACCTGGCCCGGTTTGATACCGAGCCGCTCGGCCTGGCCGCGTTCGTCCTGCGCCTGGCCCGCGGTCGCGCTCACTGAAGTCCTCCTCGAATCCCTCCCCGCGTCACCGCACGCCTGCGGGCTCCCGGCCGCGAGACGTTCGCGGGACCGGGTCCCCCCTGACGACGATGACAGCGTCAGCACTTCTTGTTGGGACAGTTCACACTGGCCCGGCCCAGCGCGCAAGTGGCAATCGCCCTGGGTGCGAAAACCGCCACCATAAATTGACCTGCTCGCCCCCGAACAGGTTACTCAGGCGAGCTATTCTCACGTAGAGTAACGGAATAATCCGCTCTCGGCGAAACTTTGTCTCGCTTCGCGTTTCGCCCCGGCCGGTTTCAGGCACCTCTCCTCATTGCGGTTACCGTCGAGTAGAGATGCGCTCAGCGCCAGTTCGTACGACGATTGGTCTGGACAATACATCGAGAACACGAACGCTCAGCCAGGACGCGGCCGACCGGCCGCCCGACCAATTGCGGAAGGCGAGGCTACCCCGTGGCTTCCGGACGTCAGCAATTCCCTATCATCAGCGACGGGTTGCCGACCCAGTTGCCCGACATTGACCCGGACGAAACGCGTGAGTGGGTCGAGTCGTTCGACTCGGTCGTCCGGACCCGAGGACGGACCCGGGCCAGGTACGTGATGCTCCGCCTGCTCGAGCGGGCGCGCGAGCAGCAGGTCGGCGTGCCCGGCCTGCGCAGCACCGACTTCATCAACACCATCCCGCCCGAGCACGAGCCGTGGTTCCCGGGCGACGAGCACGTCGAGCGCCGGATCAGGGCGTACATCAGGTGGAACGCCGCCGTGATGGTGTCCCGCGCGAACCGCCCCGGCATGGGCGTAGGCGGCCACATCGCCACCTACGCCAGCGCGGCCAGCCTGTACGAGGTGGGCTTCAACCACTTCTTCCGCGGCAAGGACCACGGCGAATCCGGCGACCAGGTGTTCTTCCAGGGACACGCGGCGCCCGGCATCTACGCGCGCGCCTACCTCGAGGGCCGGCTTACCGAGAACCAGCTCAACGGGTTCCGGCAGGAACTCTCCCATCCCGGCGGCGGGCTGCCGTCCTACCCGCACCCGCGGCTGATGCCCGAATTCTGGGAGTTCCCCACGGTGTCAATGGGACTCGGCGCGCTGAACTCGATCTACCAGGCCAGGTTCAACCGGTACCTGCTGGCCCGTGAGATCCACGACACCTCACGCTCGCACGTGTGGGCGTTCCTCGGCGACGGCGAGATGGACGAGCCTGAGGCGCTCGGCGCGATCGGCCTGGCCGCGCGCGAGGAACTGGATAACCTCACCTTCGTCATCAACTGCAACCTGCAGCGCCTGGACGGGCCGGTGCGCGGCAACGGCAAAATCATCCAGGAGCTCGAGGCGTACTTCCGCGGCGCGGGCTGGAACGTCATCAAGGTGATCTGGGGCCGCGACTGGGACCCGCTGCTGGCCCAGGACACCGACGGCGTGCTGGTCAACAAGATGAACACCACGCCGGACGGCCAGTTCCAGACCTACAGCGTGGAGCAGGGCGCGTACATCAGGGAGAACTTCTTCGGCGGCGACCCGCGGCTGCGCAAGATGGTGGCGCACCTGTCCGACGACGAGCTGCGCGGCCTGTCCCGCGGCGGGCACGACTACCGCAAGGTGTACGCGGCCTTCAAGGCGGCCCGCGAGCACGCCGGCCAGCCCACGGTCATCCTGGCGCACACGATCAAGGGCTGGACGCTGGGCAAGGACTTCGAGGCTCGCAACGCCACCCACCAGATGAAGAAGCTCACCGTGGCCGAGCTGAAGGAGTTCAGGGACCGGCTCTACCTGCCGATCCCTGATTCGGCCCTGGAGGCCGAACTCCCGCCGTACTACCACCCGGGCGAGGACTCCGACGAGATCCGCTACATGCGCGAGCGGCGGGCCGCGCTCGGCGGGGTACTCCCCCGCCGGGTCGTCCGGGCCAAGCCGCTGTCGCTGCCCAGCGATTCGGTGTACGACGAGCTGCGCAAGGGCTCGGGCAAGCAGGCGGTCGCCACCACGATGGCGTTCGTCCGGCTGCTCAAGGAGCTGATGAAGGACCCGACCATCGGGGAGCGGTTCGCGCCGGTCATCCCGGATGAGGCCCGGACGTTCGGCATGGACTCGCTGTTCCCGACCGCGAAGATCTACTCCCCGCACGGGCAGACCTACGAGGCGGTGGACCGGAAGCTGCTGCTGTCCTACAAGGAGTCAGAGAAGGGCCAGATCCTGCACGAGGGGATCAGCGAGTCCGGCGCGATGGGCTCGGTGATCGCGGCCGGCACCTCGTACGCCACCCACGGCACGCACATGATCCCGGTGTACGTGTTCTACTCGATGTTCGGCTGGCAGCGGACCGGCGATGAGATGTGGCTGCTCGGCGACCAGCTCGGGCGGGGTTTCCTGCTCGGGGCGACGGCCGGCCGGACGACCTTGACCGGCGAGGGCCTGCAGCACAACGACGGCCACTCGCTGCTGCTGGCGTCGGTCAGCGAGGCGTGCGTGTCCTACGACTGCGGATGGGCGTTCGAGCTGGCCTACGTCATGCGGGACGCGCTGCGCCGGATGTACGAGGCCACACCGGAGCACCCGGACGGCGAGAACATCTTCTACTACCTCACCCTTTACAACGAGCCCTACCCGCAGCCCGCCGAGCCGTTGAACTTCCCCGGCGGGACCGCGGCGCTGGAAGAGGGCATCCTGCGCGGCCTGTACCTGTACGCGCCCGCTCTCGGCGCGACCGGGCCCGCTGGGCGGGAGCCCGGCGGCGGGGACCCGGCGGCCTCGGCTGGCGGGGACCCGGCCGGCGGGGGTCCCGCTCAGGATCCCGCCGCACCTAACTGGCTCGCCGGACTGGCCAAGGGCCCTGATGAGGCCGAACGGTCCGTGGCGGCCGCGCCGCGGGCCCAGATCCTGGCGTCCGGGATAGCGGTGCGGTCGGCTCTGACCGCCCAGGAGATGCTGGCCACGGACTGGGGGGTATCCGCCGACATCTGGTCGGCCACGTCCTGGACCGAGCTGCGCCGGGACGCGCTGGCCTGCGAGTCGTGGAACATGCTGCACCCCAGCGAGGAGCCGCGGGTGCCGTATGTCGCCTCGACGCTGGCTGACGCGGCCGGCCCGATCGTGGCGGTGTCGGACTGGATCAAGGCGGTGCCTGACCAGATCGCCCGGTGGGTACCTGGCACGTTCACGTCGCTGGGCACCGACGGGTTCGGCTTCTCCGACACCCGGCCGGCGGCGCGGCGGTTCTTCCACGTGGACGCCGAGTCGATCACGGTCGCGGTGCTCTGGGAGCTGACCCGGGCCGGCGCGGTGGACCCTGGCCTCCCCGCCCAGGCCATCACCCGGTACCGCCTCGACCTCCCGGTCAGCGAGGCCCTCGCGTAACCTGCGGCGTCATGATCGCGAAGACTCTCCGGCCGTTGCCGTCTTCGCGATCATGACGCCCAGGGCGTCCCGATCCCTCGGGTCGCGGGGGTGCCGGGGTGGCCGGAAAACCGGCAGTACGCGGCCGGGCCGGAACGTGGCAGGGTGGAGGGGTGACGGCGAAGCAGCAGGTTAGGGGGTCCAGGCCGCGGGTGCACCCGGAGACCGTGCGGCGGCTGGAGCGGGCGACCGGGGCGCTCGGCACGGCCGCCATCACCGCGATGGACGAACGGCTGCCCTGGTACCGCAAGATGTCCGCGGAGAACCGGTCCTGGCTAGGCCTGGTCACCCAGGCGGCCATCGCCGCGTTCCTGGACTGGATCAGGCACCCGGAGCGTAACCGGCCCGCGGTGACCGAGGTGTTCGGCACGGCGCCGCGCGAACTGGCCCGCGCGGTCAGCCTGCAGCACGCGGTCGAGATGGTGCGGGTCATCATCGACGCGGTGGAAGCCCAGGTGGACGAGCTGGCCGTGCCCGGCGGCGAGGCGGAGCTGCGCGAGGCGGTGCTGACCTACGCCAGGGAGATCGCGTTCAGCGCGGCGCAGGTGTACGCGCGAACGGCGGAGGCGCGCGGCGCCTGGGACGCCAGGCTCGAAGCGCTCGTCGTGAATTCCCTGGTGCGCGGGGAAACCGAGGACTCGATGCACTCGTGGGCCTCGGCGCTGAACTGGTCATCCTCCCCCGTTGTGGTCGTCGTCGGCACGATCGCCGACGAGGACGGCTCAGCCGGCCCCGGGAGCACGGGGAGCACCGGACCTGAGCCGCTCATCGAGGACCTCCGGGCTCAGGCCAAGCGCGCCCGGCTCGACCTCCTCGCCGGCGTGCAGGGAAACCGGCTGATCCTGGTGCTCGGCGGCGCCGAGGACCCGATCGCCGCGGCCGAGCGTTTCGCCGGCCGGTTCGGGCCAGGACCGGTCATCGCCGGCCCGCTGGTCCGGGATTTGCGCGCCGCCTCCGCCTCTGCGCGGGCCGCTTTGGCCGCGTTGCACGCCGCTCCCGCCTGGCCGGATGCGCCCCGGCCGACCGGGGCCGACGAACTGCTGCCCGAACGCGCCCTGGACGGCGACGAGGACGCCAGAGCCGCCCTGATCAGCGACGTTTACAAGCCGCTGATCGGCGGCGGGCACGCGCTGCTCGAAACCCTGACGACCTACCTGGAGCAGGGCTCGTCCCTGGAGGCCACCGCGCGGCTGCTGTTCGTCCACCCGAACACGGTCCGTTACCGGTTGCGCCGCATCACCGAACTCACCGCGTACACGCCTTCGGTCGGCCGTGACGGCTTCACCCTGTGGGTCGCCATCGTCTTGGGCCGACTGGCCGCCAGGCGCGCCGAAGGAACGCGGCACCACCTCGACTGACCTCGAGCCGAAGGGGCGCCGCACCGCCTGGACTGAGGAGCGAGGAACGAGCGACGAGGGAAGGCGGCGTCTCCGGGCGCCCCGGAGGCGCAAGGCTGCGGAGTAACGCGATGATGACATCTGTGTAAACGCTATTTGGATAGAAGCTACAAGTTTTCGATGGGCAACTTCGTAGTCTCCAGCATTCAACTGGCGGACTTCTACAGGGCAGGGTGGGAGGATGCTGATCATCACCGCACCCGGGCAGGGCGCACAGACACCGGGTTTCCTGGCACCCTGGCTCGAACTGCCCGGCGTCGCCGAACGACTCGGTGCCGCCTCCGAGCTAGCGGGCTGCGACCTCATCAGGTACGGCACCACCGCGAGCGCCGATGAGATCAGGGATACCGCGGTCGCCCAGCCCCTGCTCGTGGCGGCCGCTCTCGTCGCCGCCGGAGCCCTGGCCGGGGGCGACGCCAGCGACCTTCCCGCCGACGCAACGGCGGGGCACAGCGTCGGTGAACTCGCGGCCGGAGTCATCGCTGGCGTGATCAGCGCGGATGACGCACTGCGACTGGTCCGGGTGCGCGCTACCGCGATGGGAGAGGCCTCGGCGGCCGAGCCGACCGGGATGACGGCCGTGCTCGGCGGCGACCAGGACGACGTACTCGCCGCCCTCGCCAGGCACGGTCTCACCCTGGCGAACGTCAATACCGCGGGACAGATCGTGGCGGCCGGGCGGATCACCGACCTGCACGCCTTCGCGGCCGCTCCGCCGGCCAACGCGCGGCTGCGCCCTCTGGAGGTGGCGGGGGCTTTCCACACCCGGTACATGACACCGGCCGTGGCGGCGCTGCGCGACGCGGCGGCCGAGGTCGCGGTTCAAGATCCGGTGATCCCGCTGCTGTCCGACGCCGACGGCGCGGCGGTCACCACCGGCAAGGAGTGGCTGGAGCGCATCGTCGCCCAGGTCGCCGCGCCGGTGCGCTGGGACATGTGCATGCAGACCATGGCCCAGCTCGGCGTAACCGCCATGATCGAGCTGCTGCCTGCGGGCACGCTGACCGGGCTGGCCCGGCGGGCGCTCCCCGACGTGGTCCGGCTGGCGATCAAGACCCCGGACCAGCTCGGCGCGGCGCACGAGCTGATCGAGGAACATCTGTCCGACCCTGTCTCCGGCCACGGCCATACGCCGGAGTGGCGGCTAATCGTCTCGCCGACCTCTGGCCGGTTCCGTTCGGCGCTCGAGAACGCCGGCGCGACGCAGGCCGGCGCGACGATCGGTCACACCGCGGATCTCGGCACTGTCGTCGCACGCGACGGCGAACGCGCGGTCACGGCGCCATGGCCCGCCGAGATTATCGAATGGCTGGTGGAAGACGGAGATCCAGTCAGCGAAGGTCAGCCTCTTGTCCGCGTCCAGCCTAGGGAAGGCGTATGACACCCCCCCACCCCGCCCCGGCCGTTGGCCCTTTCGCGCCCGCCGCGGGCGCGCGCATCTTGTCGTTCGGCGGTTACCAGCCCGGCAATGTCGTCACCAACGACGACCTCGCCGTCACCGTCGATACCACCGACGAATGGATCCGCAGCCGGGTCGGCATCGTCAGCCGCCGGATCGCCGGACCTGACGAGAGCGTGACTGACATGGCGGTCGCCGCCGGCGGCAAGGCGCTGGCCGGCAGCGGCTTGTCCCCCGGCGACATCGACCTGGTCATCGTGGCCACCTGTAGCACCGAGGCGTCGATACCGAACGCGTCCGCGGTGGTCGCGCACCGGCTCGGGATCGTCGCACCCGGCGCCTACGACCTCAACGCGGCGTGCGCCGGCTTCTGCTACGCGCTGGCGAACGCCTCGGACGCGATCCGGGCCGGTACCGCCCGGCACGTGCTGGTCATCGGGGCGGAGAAGATGACGGCGTGGATTGACTTCACCGACCGGTCTACCTGCATCATTTTCGCCGACGGAGCCGGCGCCACGGTGGTCGGCCCGGTCGCGGACGGCGAGGCCGCCGGCATCGGCCCGGTCGTGTGGGGCAGTTCGGGAGATCTGGCGCAGAACATCACGATCGCTGACCGTAACTCCTCGCTGCACCAGGAGGGCCAGGCGGTGTTCCGCTGGGCGACCACCGCCATGCACCCGATCGCGGCGCAGGCGTGCGAGCGGGCGGGCGTGGCCGTGAGCGACCTGTCGGCGTTCGTTCCCCATCAGGCGAACCTGCGGATCATCGAAACCATCGCGCGCAAGCTCGGCGTCCCACGTGAGCGCCTGGCGGACGACATCGTGCACGCGGGCAACACGTCCTCAGCGTCTATCCCGCTGGCGCTGTCACGGATGGCTGAGCGCGGCGACTTGAAACCGGGGTCTGCGGCACTGCTGCTCGGATTCGGCGCGGGGCTGTGTTACGCGGCGCAGGTGATCACGGTACCCTAGCCGCGCCCCGCCGGCCGGCTGGCCGCCGGTTCGGCAAGGGATGGACGGGACGCAGCCCCGCCAACGGGACGCAGACCGCCCAAACACTGACGACAAAAGGAGTAAAGCACCATGAATGAGCAGGAGATTCTCGCCGGGCTCGGGGAAATCGTCGAAGAGATCGCTGGCGTCCCGGCCGACGAGGTCACGCCGGGCAAGAGCTTCGTCGACGACCTGGACATCGACTCGCTGTCGATGGTCGAGATCGCCGTCGCCGCGCAGGACAAGTTTGGCGTCGAGATCCCCGACGACCAGCTGAAGGACCTCACCACGGTCCAAGACGTGGTGACGTTCGTCGCCAAGAACGCCGGAGGTACAGCGTGACCGTAGAGCGCGAAACGGTCGTCGTCACCGGGCTCGGCGCGACCACCCCGCTCGGCGGGGATGTCGCGTCGACCTGGGCGGCGATGCTGGCCGGGCGCAGCGGCGTGCAGCGGCTCACCGAGCCGTGGGCGCAGGAGCTGCCGGTCCGCATCGCCGCCCCAGCCGCCGTCGACCCGGTCGAGGTGGTGGGCCGCGTGCAGGCGCGCCGGATGGACCGTTGCGAGCAGCTGGCGCTGGTCGCAGCGCGCGAGGCGTGGGCCCACGCGGGAGCCCCGGAAACGGACCCAGAGCGTCTCGGGGTGGCCGTCACCAGCGGGATCGGCGGCATCGGATCGACGCTGACGGCCTACGACATCCTCAAGGAGAAGGGCTGGCAGCGCATCTCGCCGTACACGGTGCCGATGCTGATGCCGAACGGCTCCGCCGGCTGGATCAGCATGGAGATCGGGGCTCATGCCGGTGCTCACGCCCTGGTCAGCGCCTGCGCGTCCGGTGCGGAGGCGATCGGGTACGGCATTGACATGATCCGTTCCGGGCGGGCCGACGTGGTGCTGGCAGGCGGCACAGAAGCGGCGATCCTGCCGCTGAACATCGGCGCGTTCGCGGTGATGCGCGCCATGTCCACCCGCAACGATGATCCCGAACGAGCGTCACGGCCGTTCGACAAGGCCAGGGACGGATTCGTGCTCGGTGAGGGGGCCGGCATGCTGGTGCTCGAATCGCTGTCGCACGCCCGGCAGCGCGACGCGATGGTGTACGCCATCGCGGCCGGGGCCGGGTACTCCTCGGACGCTTACCACATCGCGCACCCGGCACCCGACGGGGCCGGGGTAGCCTCGGCGATCACCCGGGCGCTGGCCGATGCGCGGGTCGACCCGGCTCAGGTGGTGCACGTGAACGCGCACGCCACCTCGACCCCAGAGGGCGACGCGCTCGAGGCACAGGCCCTGGTCAAGGCGCTCGGATCGGCCGTGGACGGCGTGGTTGTCACGTCCACCAAATCGATGACCGGGCATCTGCTCGGCGGCGCAGGCGCCATCGAGTCGGTGGCCGCCATCCTCGCGCTGAGGGAGCATGTGGCTCCGCCCACCATCAATCTCGATGACCTCGACGACGACGTGCCCATCGATGTCGCCACCGAGCCGAGGCCGCTCAGCAAGCGGGGCTCCGAGCCGATGGCGGTGCTGAACAACGCGTTCGGGTTCGGCGGCCACAACGTGTCGTTGGTGTTCACCGCCGCCTGACCTGACGCCTCACGGGGTGACCTGACCGAGGAGACTAGATGACCGGACTGGATCCGAACCCGGCTAGCGTGACGATACCGCCGCAGGCCTCGCCTGCGGGCTTGGCGCCCGCAGCTTCCGCCGCCCCTGCGCAGCAGATTGCGGCCCAGTTGCCGCGGGACCCGCGGGCGCGGCTGGCGGCCCTGTTCGATCCGGGCACGCTGGAGCTCCTGCCTGCCGGGGACGAGGAACGCAGCGGGGCCCTCGCGGGGGTCGGCCTGGTCCAGGGCGCCGGGGTGGTGGCGTTTGCCTCTGATCCCCGGGTGCAGGGCGGCGCGATGGGCACGGCGGGCTGCGCCGCGATCGTCGGAGCGTATGCCGAGGCGATGTCGCGCGGAGTCCCGATCGTCGGGTTGTGGCATTCGGGAGGCGCCCGGCTGTCGGAGGGCGTGGCCAGCCTGCATGCGGTGGGAACAGTCTTCGCGGCGATGACCGCGGCCTCGGGGCGGGTGCCGCAGATCTCGGTGGTGCTCGGCCCGGCGGCGGGCGGCGCCGCCTACGGTCCGGCCCTGACCGACATCGTGATCCTGTCGGGCCAGGGGCGGATCTTCGTCACCGGCCCGGACGTGGTGCGGTCGGTTACCGGCGAGGACGTGGACATGGAACGGCTCGGCGGCCCCGAGCCGCACAGCCGTCGTTCCGGCGTCGTGCACGTGGTGACAGAAACCGACGCGGATGCGCTGGAGCGGGCCGGTGCGCTCGCGGCGATGCTCAGCGACCAGGGCAAGATCGCCGAGGACGCGGAGGATCGCGACCTGTCCGGCGTGCTGCCCGAAGCCAAGCGCCGGGCCTACGATGTCCACCTGCTGACCGCCAGGCTGCTTGATACGCCCGGCGTCGAGCTGCACCCGAGGTGGGCGCCGAACATCGTGACGATCCTCGGCCGGCTGGCCGGCCGCACGGTCGGCGTGGTCGCGAGCAATCCGATGCGGCTCGGCGGCTGCCTGGACGCCGCGTCAGCGGAGAAGGCGGCCCGCTTCGTCCGGATGTGCGACGCCTTCGGCGTGCCGCTGGTCGTGATCGTGGACGTGCCCGGCTACCTGCCCGGCGTCGGCCAGGAATGGGACGGTGTGGTCCGCCGCGGCGCCAAGCTGCTGCACGCCTTCGCCGAGGCTACGGTCCCCCGCGTCACGCTGGTCACGCGGAAGGCCTACGGCGGCGCTTACATCGCGATGAACTCCCGCTCGCTCGGCGCGACCCGCGTGTTCGCCTGGCCCGACGCCGAGGTGGCCGTCATGGGCGCCGTCGCCGCCGTCCGCATCCTGCACCGGCGCACGCTCGCTTCGGTGCCGCCCGAGCAGCTCCACGCGGCTGAGACGCAACTAGCCGCCGAGCACGAGGCGACCGCTGGCGGTCTGCAGCGTGCCCTCGACCTCGGGGTCATCGACGCCGTTATCGCGCCCCGGCAGACCCGCCAGGAACTGGCGCGCGCCATCGCCGAAGCCCCCCAGCTGAAGGGCACCCACGCCAACATCCCGCTGTGAGGCCCTACGGGTCATATGCGCTTGCGGACGTGCCCTGAGCCGTGAGGGTTCGCCGGGCGCAGGGGGTTGCGCGGGGATGACGGGGTCCGCAGGGCTGATTTGACGCATGGGGCCGGAGATCGGCTCGGCTGAGCGCCGCCCTGCGGACGAGCGAGCCTCGTTCGCCTCTCACGTCTCATGTATCACGTTCTGGAGGCGATCCACGCCCTCTTCAACCGGCCCAATGTTCCATCGGGCCGACTCTGACCGGCCCAATGTTCCATCGGGCCGACTCTGGCT
>OCTA010002657.1_pt1 | contig 16125 bp, 11 predicted proteins | sample 1538991 | NCBI WGS metagenome assembly OCTA01 (sample SAMEA3539302, study PRJEB22396) | soil metagenome | biome: tundra; feature: field; material: soil | place: USA | collected 2010-05 | depth 0.15 m | reverse complement strand
GTGACCTACGTCGAGACGCGTCCCGAGAATCTCCTCACCATCCACGCGGGAACCACCAATTGAGATCCCGGTCGACGGGCCTCGCGATCGTGGTGGCAGGCTTGGCCCTGGGCGGCTTCGCCTGCAGCCAGCCGGCGGGGCTGCGCGTCGACGTCGACTTCGGTGACTTCACGACGGCGCATAGCCTGGAGGTAGCGATCAGCGCGTTGCCGGGCGGTTTCAAGCCGGAGACCCCCTTCAACGTGAGCGGCGCTTCGGTCACCACGGAAGACTTCGACGGCGACGGCGCGCTGGACCTGGTGGCGACCTTCCTGGGAGGGCAGTTCCCGAGCACGCTGTCATTCTTGGTCGAAACCGGCAACGCGGCCAGCCTCACCATCCAGGCGCACGCGCTGGCCTTCGACCTGAGCAGCGTGATCGCCGGCGCCGACGCCACCACGACGCTGACGGGGGGCGGTCGCGGATCGATCGCGCTCGATCTCACGGCGCGCAACGGGGGTTCGGTCGGACCGGGCACCCGGACCACCGATCTCGGAACGGCGTCGGCCGACCTCACCATCGAGGGCGCGTTCAAGAACGGGCACCTCACGGCGCTGGCGGCCTGCGATCTCGACAACGACGGTGTCGACGATCTGATCCTCGGCGCCCCCGACGCCGACGACACCCGCGGCCTGGGCAGCGTCGGCGCCGTGTACGTCGTGTTCGGAGGCGCGGCTTCGGGGACGACCATCGATCTGTCGACCGCGAGCGGCGAGGGGTTTCACTTCTTCGGTCAGAACGGCGGCGATCACCTCGGCGCCGCCGTCGCCTGTGCCGATCTGAACAACGACTCGTATGCCGACTTGATCGTCGGGGCCCCGGGCGGAACCGACGGCACGGGAAACGTCTATGCCGTGTTCGGCGGCTCCAACCTCAAGACCAACAAGGTCATCAACCTCGCCTCCACCAACCAGCTGCCGGACGTCCACTGGCAAACCGGCGTTGTCGGCGCGAACCTCGGCGCCGCGCTCTACGCCGGGGATCTGAACGCCGATCACCGCGCGGAGATCCTCATCTCCGCCCCGGGCGATCAGGTGGTCCACCTCTACACGAACGTGGTGGCGACGGCGGCACCGATCGACGTCGAGCTGCCCGACCACGTGACCTTCTCGGGCTTGAGCGCGACTGCGATCACCGCCGGCGATCTGGACGGCGACACCACGAACACCGGCGCGCCCCTCGACCTCGCGTTCGGGGTTCCGAGCTACCGCGCCCCCAACGACATCGCGTCGAGCGGCGCCGTCTACCTCTTCTCGGACGTGAACCCCGCCGGCACCACGCAGTACGGCACCGGAGCCGGGGCAGCCAACCCGCCGACGGTCGTGATGGTCGGAGACCAGATGTCCCAGTACGGAACGTCGGTGCTGGCGGTCGATTCGGGCGGAGGCCAGGACCTGCTGGTCGGCGTGCCGGGAGACAGCTCCGGCACCGGCTCGGTTTTCGTCTACGACAACGGCTCCACCTTCTTCGTGGCCCCGATGCGCCTCTCGTCGACCCATCAACAGACGATCTCCGGGCTGGTTGCGGGCGGACGCTTCGGCTCGGCGCTGGCCAGCTCCGCCTCGGGCAGCGCGGGCAGCGGCGGTGCCCGGCTGGTGGTGGGCGCGCCGCAAGCCGCCTTCGGCAACGGGCGCACCCAGGCGGGCGCCGTCTACATGTTCCAGGGCAATGCGGCCCGGAGCTTCCCGCTCCTCGATCAGCTCTTCGGCGCCGCGGCCCAGGACCAGCTCGGAACGGCGGTCGCCGGCGGGAAGATCAGCCCCGGCGACATGATCGGCGATCTGGTCGCGGCCGCCCCCTACGCCACCGGCGCCGACACGCAGTCCGGCGTGGTGTACGTGCGCTTCGGCCGATAGCATACTGCCCTCATGCGCCGCTGGTCTCCGCCCTCTTGCTCGGTCATCGGCCTCTGTCTGGCCCTCGTCGAGATTCCGACCGCTCGCGCCGTCGTCGCCGCGCCGGACGGCTCAGCGACCGGGGTCGGTCGCGTCGAGAGCTCGGTGGTCAAGGTCTTCTCGACGGTGCGCCGGCCCGACCCGCTCAAGCCCTGGAACAAGCAGTCGGCCGACGAACGATCGGGCAGCGGGGTCATCATCGAGGGGAAGCGGATCCTGACCAACGCGCACGTCGTGCTGTACGCGAGCCAGGTGCAGGTGCAGGCCTATCAGGCCGGCGACAAGGTTTCGGCCTCGGTGGAAGCCGTCGCGCCGGGGATCGATCTCGCCGTTCTCAAGCTCGACGACGACAAGCTGTTCGCCACCCACCCGCCGCTGGGGCGGGCCCCCGGCCTGCCGGACGTCAAAGACGCGGTCATGGCCTACGGGTATCCCGCCGGCGGATCGAACCTCTCGATCACCAAGGGGATCGTCTCCCGCATCGAGTTCACCAGCTACAACCACCCGGTCCAAGGGCTCCGTGTCCAGATCGACGCGGCCATCAACCCGGGCAACAGCGGCGGGCCCGCCGTCGTGGGCGACAAGATGATCGGGCTCGCGTTCAGCTCGCTGGGGGGCGCGCAAAACATCGGCTACATCATCCCCAACGAAGAGATCGATCTGTTCCTGAAGGACATCGCGGACGGCCGGTACGACGGCAAGCCGGCGATGTTCGAGGATCTGCAGACGCTGGAGAATCCGGCGCTACGCGCCTTCCTCAAGCTCGGGCCGGACGTTCAGGGGACGGTCGTCCACGAGCCCTTCGTGCGGACGGGTCCGAGCCCCCTGCGGCCCTGGGACGTCATCACGCGCATCGGCGACGAGCCCATCGACGACCAGGGGATGGTCCAGATCGGTCCCAACCTGCGGATCCACTTCCCGTACCTCGTTCAGCATCTGGCGAGGAACGGGAAGGTGCCCCTCACCGTGTTTCGGGCTGGAAAGACGCTGCAGGTGCAGCTCCCGGTCTCCCCCAGCTTCCCGATGCTCGTACCCGATCGCGAGGGAGCCTATCCGCCCTACTTCATCTACGGTCCGCTCGTCTTTTCCAACGGCTCGGGCGAGCTCATTCGGTCCGGGATGCGGGGGTACGGATCGATGGCCGGGGCCCTCAGCAGCCCGCTCTACACGCGGATGACCGATGCGCCGGTGTTCGCAGGCGAGGAGCTGGTGACCGTGCCCTCGCCGTTCTTTCCCCACAAGCTGGTCAAGGGCTACGGCAGCCCGGCCGGCGGCGTGGTCAAGACGGTCAACGGCATCCCCATCAAGAACCTGAAGCACCTCGTCGAGGTCCTGCGCGACGCGCGCCAGGAGTTCGTGACCTTCGCGTTCGCCCAAAAGGGGGGCGAGACGCTGGTCTTCTCTCGCAAGGAGATCGAAGGGGCCACGGAGGAGATTCTCAACGACAACGGCATCCGGTCGCAGGGCTCGCCGGAGCTCATGGCGATCTGGAACGCCAAGCCGCGCAAGTAAGCCGCGTCGTCGACTGGGCGCGGTCGGGGACACCGCCGCGGCTCCTTCGCTTCATCGTCACGGTCAACAGCGCCACGGCCAGGAGGACCAACGTCGGCACCGAATCGCCGCCCGATCCGGTACTGCACGAGCAACCCCCCGACGAATCCGAGGTTCCCGCGCCCGATCCGCCCGAGCCGGTCGAACCCGCATCGAGGGTCACGCGACCACCCGCGCCGGTCGAACCGCCGACACCGACCGAACCGGCGCTCCCCGTCGCGTCGCCGCTCCCGGACGAGCCAGCCGCGCCGGGGGTGCCGGCGATTCCGCCCGCGCCCGCGCGGCCAGCCGCACCACCGGATCCCTCGCCCGCGGCTCCGCCATACAAAATACTCGCCCCGCTCCCCAGATCGCCCGTTTCCAACGGCTGACGGTTCCGCCACGGCAGCGGCGCTCCAGCGCGCTGCCGTGGCGCCCTTTCAAAACGGAACCGTGAGCCGGCCTGGGGCTCCGCTGCTGCCGTCTTGCGTGTGACAGCTGTTGCAATCGCCGGAGCTGACCGGACCCACCATCGCGCGTTCGGCGCCGGTCGCGAATGAGATCAACTTGGCCTGAATTGGGAACGCCAACGCTCCGCTGTAGTAGAAGTTTCCGACTGTGTTTGGCGCCAAGGGCAAGACGCCTCCCATCGCGTCCGTGATCACGATGCCTACGCCATTCGAGGACGTGTTGCTGAACCCCTCACAGTCGTTGGGCTCGTGTCCGGTGGGATAGATCGTTCCGGCGACGCTCCATATCGCGGCTGCGCCGGCGCCATGGCAGGCACTGCTCACGTTACAGCCCTCCCCAGGTCGCATCAAGGGATCGTTCGGGCTGGCGGCGGTCCATACCATGCCGCTCGTGCAGGTGGCGAGCGCGTGCAACGGATCGGTCGCGGCGCCGCCGTCGGCGCTGTTCGTCCCGCCGCCCCCAGCGACGCCGGCGGTCCCTCCGATCCCGCCACTCTGGGACTGACTGCCTGCCTCGCCGCCGGTCCCCGCGCGGCCGCCGCCCGACTGGCCGCCTGTTCCTCGGTCGCCGCCGCTCGCGACGCCTCCCGAACCCGCCGTGCCGCCGAGGCCTCCTCCGGCGCCTCCGGTTCCCTTCCCTCCGACGACTGTCCCCGTGCAACTGGCAACAATCAAGACGAAAATGGGCGATCTATGCTTTGAGAAGCTCACCAGTATCTCTCCTGTGGGAAAGGCAAGACGCGGCGATCGATGCAACAGACATACCTGGACCGGGAGCCCCAATATCCGTCGGATGAGCCTCCGGAATGCGACCAAGTTGGCAGCTCAGACGAAGGATGTTGGCAGCCCAAGCGGTAGCGCCAGGTCCTCGGCAGGTTTCCCCAGCCGCCTTTCGATCGCCTTTCGGTGTACACCAAGCAAACGCGCGGCGGCGCTCTTGTTACCGGCTGTCCTTCGCCAACCGGTCATCTGCGCGCCGGGCGGAGACTGAATCTGGATGGCCGGCAGGCTCGATCTTGCCCATGGCGGGCGGGCACACCTCCCTCGGCTCCGGCGCATCCTTGCTCACAGACAGATGCGTCCGTGACCCGTGGTAGTACGCGAAATAGGATTTCAAAATCCCACCGAGGTGGCGCTCACCGAGGACGATGACGTGGTCGAGACACTCCCGCCGCGCGGATCCCACGAGGCGTTCAGCATATGGATTCTGCCAGGGAGATCGCGGAGCCGTGGGGATCTCCTCGATGCCGAGGCCCTGGACGCGACAGCGGAACTGGTCGCCGAAGACCCTGAGCCGTCTCCCGCTACTGTCCTACTTTTGGGGTAGCGGATAGACCTCGTGGTCAGGGTCCCACCACAGAAGGTCGACCACGTTGTTTCGACGGATAGCCCACACCCGTTCCTTGCCGGTCACCCGTACCCGCGACTCCCAGTTGTAGACGGCCGGGGCACGCCAAAGACGACGAATTCCAAAACGATTCTGGTGGTGCCGGAGACGAGACTTGAACTCGTAAGCCCTTGCGAGCGGCGGATTTTGAGTCCGCTGCGTATACCATTTCGCCACTCCGGCAATTACCTGTAATTACGTGATGTTAAGCGGTGTGTTGCCTCGTCATTTTGTGACGGTCGCCTGGGTTCAAAACGGAGTCAAGCAGTGCGAGGATGGATTTCCCGACGAAGATACCGCACGTCGGGTTCTCGCGGTACCGAGAGGTGACCTGGCTGGGAGGTGAAGTAAATTCAGGATCGTGAGGCCCTCAGGCCCTCTCGCGGGTCTGGTGGATCGCCGAAACCGACGTGTAAGACGCATCAGATTCCCGGGCTCGCGCCCTAGTTCAGGGCATGAGGACTAGCAGGCCCTTTCTGGATGCGCTCCCTGCCACGTTTCGCAAACGAAGATCAGCGATAGCCGGCGCCCGCCTGCTCGTGATCGGTACAGCGTTCGCCTTGCCGTCCGCACGGGCCGCCGATGGCGGAACCAAGACGCTGATCGACTATTTTCAGCCCACCCCCATCATCTGTCCCCTCACATCGAATACCTGGGGTGCCCCGGGCGTCCTTCCGCGCGACGTCTGCAACGGGCTGGAAGACTCGACGAACACCCAGTGGCAGTACTGGGACGGAAAAATTCTGCAGGGCCCCGACAGCAGATATCACCTCTATGCGGGCCGCTGGCCCCAGAACAAGGGATTCGCGGACTGGCCAAACTCCGTGATCGTCGGATCCGTCAGCGACGGCGCACTCGTGGGGTCCTACCTTCCCACCACGACCGCGCCGTTCAGCGGCAAGGAACAGAACGTCACTGGCATCGTTCTGAATAATGGCACCAACGTGCTGCTGCGCAGCCCCGGAAATATCTATCAGTCGGCCTCGTTGGCCGACCCATGGACATCTGAGGGCGCGCTGGTGGTCACCGCCAACGGTTCGACGATCTCGACGGCCACCACGGAGAATCAGAGCATCTGGCAGAGCGCGACCGGCAGCTTCCTGATCATCAGCCGCACCTTCCAGGAGATGACCAGCGACACCAATATCTTGGGGCCCTACTTGATTCAAGCGACCATTCCCAGCCTTCAAAGTCAGGGCTATGAAGACCCGGTGGTTTGGTGCAGTGGCGGGCAATATCACCTGATCGCCAATATGTACAACGCCCGCAAAGCGATGCACTTCACGTCGGCGGACGGCATCACCAACTGGAAGAATATGGGCTTGGCGTACGATCCGACCACCGACTTCATTCGCTATACCGACGGGACCGTCAACCATTGGTACAAGATGGAACGCCCGGGTGTGTTCATGGAGAGTGGCCACGTTACGGCTTTCACCTTCGCGGTCATCGATGTCGACAAGAGCCTGGACCTGGCCAACGATACTCACGGAACAAAAATCATCGTGGTCCCCTTCGACGGAATCGGCTTCGATCGCGACAATCCGGGACCGGGTAGCGCGGGCTGCCCCGCCGAGTCTGCTGCCGGCGGAACTGGCGGGGCCGCCGGTAAGGGTGGTAGCGGGGGCGCTGGCGGCCGAGGCGGAGTTGGCGGCGCAACGGGCAAGGGCGGCGCGGGTGGTATTGCTGGTTCGGGTGGAGATCGGGGCGGTTCCGGCGGCGGTGGTGCGGGAGGAAGTCCCGGCGGTGCCGGCGGCATCGCCGGTTCGAATGGCGCAGGTGGCGGCCTGGGTGGCTCCTCCGGCGGCGCGGCGGGGGTGGCGGGTTTGGCGGGAAGCGGCGGCGGAAGCGGGATGGCTGGTTTCGGCGGGTCCGGACCAGGGGACAGTTCGGCGGGATCGAGCGGCGGCTCATCGGCAACAGGGAGCGGCGGACCCAGTGCCGGCGGATTTGGAGGTGTTTCGTCAGCGGGTGGGCAAGGTGATTCGACGACCAGCGCAAGCGACGGAGGTGGATGCTCGTGTGGCATCGCCGGTGATGCTCAAAGTGACTTCCTCACCGCTGCCGAGCTACTCTCGCTGCTGGGCCTGGCCGCTAGGCGCCGACGCAAACCCAGGGGGGATGTCCAAGAGACGCGTCTAGTGGCAGAGGGATAGTGCCCGGCTTGCGGTATTGGATGCAGTTCGCAGCGCGCGAGCAGCGCAAATTTCGATGCACGCGGCAATGCGGGCGGCTGCGGATCCCTTGGGGCTTTCCTGGCAAACTCGTGTTGGCCATGATCTTCATCCTCGCCGCCGGTCGAGCGCAGGCGACCAACTACGTCTTTGCCACGTTCAAAGGAGACGCCGTACCGCAGGAGGCTCTATCGATTTACAATTCGGCCGACGCGCTGAACTTCAAGCTCGTTTCGGATACGGGATTTGCAGGACCAAGCGGCGCACTTCGCGATCCCAGCATCATGAAGTACGTGGATGGGAGGTACTACGTCGCCTATACGGATCCCCCAGGCGCCGGATGTTGCGGCAAAGAAGATCACTTCAGCATTGCATCCAGTACGGACCTGATTCACTGGACTAATCTGACGATGGTCAACGGGGGCGTCCCAGGATTGGCACACGTGTGGGCACCAGAATGGTTCGTCGAAGGGTCGACCGTGACGGTCATTGCCAACATCGACACGCTGAACACCGACAGTGACTTCAAACCCTATGTTTTCACCGCGCTGAACAATTCGCTCACGTCATGGAGCGGGCCGGTGGCAATGAATATCGGACCAAACTACATCGATACATTCGCCGTGAAAGTCGGAAACACTTATCACGTGTTTGCGAAAAATGAGACCACCCGATATGTCGAGCACGCGACCGCGTCCAAGTTGACCGGGCCTTGGACCTTCATCGGAAAGGCCGACTGGGCAGGCTGGGGATCGGGGATGGAGGGTCCGGCCGTGGTTGAGCTCGACGATGGGACCTGGAGGATCTATTTGGACGGTCAAGGCGCCGTCGGATTTCTCTACGCCAACAGTCCGGATATGATCTCCTGGTCAGCGACCTCTCCTTTGACGGATATCACCGCTGTCGTTCGCCATGGAACGGTGATCAGAGATTCGCCGGTCGGAAGCGGGAATACGGGCGGTATTGCCGGGGGGACCGGCAGGGGCGGAACGACAGGCTCTGGCGGAGTCGCTGGTGCTTCCGGCGTGGGCGGTTTGGGGGGAACGACGAGTGCGGGCGGCGACGGAGTGGGCGGCTCTGGCGGTCTGGGAGGGACGATGAACGCCGCCGGGGCCGCGGGTGGTGGATCGAAAGCAGGCTCTGGTGGCGCGGGGGGCGTATTCGGGACCGGCGGATCCTTCAGCACGGGTGGCATGGGCGCGTCTGGGGCGGGAGGCTCTGCCGGCAAGGGAGGTGTCTCCGGGATAGGTGGCTCGCCGGTCCGAGATGCTTCGAGCGACAGGTCATCGGGAAAGGGCGATGCTTCGCCGCCTGGCGAAGGCACTCCAGCGCGGGCGGCGGGGTGTGGCTGTGGTACCGGTCGCGCCGCATCGTCAGACGAGAGCTGGCTCGGCTGCCTTCTCGGTTGCGGCTTCCTCGGCTGGCGACGTCGACGACGTTCCAGCCGTAGCTGAGGCGCTCGACGCGCTCAGCGCGACAATTTCAGGCTTTACACCAAATGCACGACCGACAGATCGAAGTCGCGGGGTTTCGTGCAAGCTCTAGTGACGGTACCGAGATCGCCGCCGTAGCAAGACGAGCGAAAAGAGGGCGACCGCCGCGAGAGTCGCTCCAGGTCTCTGGTCGGCACCGTGCCCGGGAGTCACCGCGCAGCCGTACGAAGGATCGCTCGACGACAGCGGCACGTCGGCCTTTGTATTGGGGTCGGTGTCGGCCACGAGCTCGTCGATATCCGAAACGCCGTCACCGTCGCTATCAACGGCGGCCGCTTTGAGAGCGTCGAGCGCGGGAGTGAGCGTGCTGCGATCGCCCGTCAGACCGTGCGCCAGCATCGAGATGCCGAACGGCGTTTGGACGCTCCCCGAGCCGGTCGTCCCGTCGATGTGACACAGGCGGCACGGTGGCATGTATCCGAGATGCGGAGTGAAATAGTCGGTGATATTCCCGGGGAAACGAGAAACGGCCAGCGCCGAATCCGGCCGGACGATCAGGCAAACCACCAGCGACCCGGCCAGGAGCAACTTGGAAAGCAAACGAGCCCGCATGTATACGCTCACAGGAAAAGATGGAGTTGGACCAGATAGGTTTCGATCGGAATACGCCCCTCGGGTGGGGGTGTGGAGAAACTCTGATGCACGTAGTCGAACCGAACGTCGAGGTGCGAGAGGAAAAACCACGCCACGCTCCCCCACAAGCTCCAGGAGGTGTCGGTGCCCGGCTGACCGGAGCCGTAGCTCTCGCCGGTGCCGATGAAATGCAGCCCCTGCCACGGCTCGAAGTCCCCCTGCAACATCGTCGCGATGCCGTTCCAGTGCGGCTGGCCCGACAATCCTTCACCGACGTAGTCGGCCTCGCCGAGGAAGACCAGCTTTTCGATCGGCGCCGCACGCAACGTCAGGCCATGGGCCTGGCGTAGATTGGCTGTCCGAAGCAACACGTCCTGCCGCGCGTACGTGATGAGGCTGCTGACACCCACCGCGGTGTGGCTGCTCGGACTCCATTCGACAAACCCGCTGTAGCCCCGCTGGCGGTACGCGTCGGGCGACTCCTGGTAGTTCCCCGCGATGGCCATCAGCTCGCCGCGGAATCCGCCACCCCGCGCCGCCAGGGCCACGCCGTGTTCTTGGGTATCGTTGATGTCCGTCTGGGTCGCCATGCGCACGAATAGCGTGTGCTCGATCGATCGAATTCCGAAGGGCACATTGATTCTACCGGCGCGCAGCAAGACGGCGTCGTTGCCGAAGGTGTACCCGAGCCAATACTCGCGCGCCACCAGGCTGGCGCTATTGGACGCGACCACCGCCGCCGGAAAGTCTCCGTTCGCCAACACCCCCAGACTTCCGGCGGCCCGCCAGCGGCCCGCGTCGATTCCGAGCCGCAGGTCGGCCTGCATGAGGATGTTTTGCTGGGCGAAAGGCGTACCGCCCGCCTTCATGAAGAACAACCCATCGCGAAAGCTGCCGCCTGTGAGCAGCCAGTCGGGATTCTTCCACAGACCGAAGAACGGCTCGACGGGCGGCGGGTCGCTTCCATAGTGGGAGCGCAGCGTATCGGCGGCCTCTTCCCGACCAAACTCGTTCAGAAGGCCGGCTCCCGACGGATCTAGATGGCAGGTCGCACAGCCCGCGTACCCGTGGCCGATCATCCACGCGTAGGCCTCCGCGCGACGCGGTGCCAGCGAGATGGCCGAAAAGACCCCGACGACGATGAGGAGACAGCGGAAACGGTTAGGCACGGAACCTTGGACTTGCAGGCGACCGACGGCTGATAGGTACCCCGACTCCTCCAAGATCAGGCAGCCAGCCCGACCTGGTCTCGCAGACCTGTCGAAGCTACGGTCCGCTCACCATCGCCAGCGCAGATTCGAGCTCGCCCTTGGCATGGCCGTCGCCCAGCCGGACGCAGGCCTCGATGCCGCGCGTGAAGGTCTCGCGGGCGGCGTCCCGCTCGCCGAGCGCCAGGTGGGTGTTGCCGGCGTGTAGATAGGCGGCCACGTAGTCGGCGTGATCGCGCATGAGCGCCGCGAACTCGTCGCGCGCCTCCGGCAACCGATTGCCGTTCTTGTATTCGAGCGCCAGCGCGTAGCGCGGAAACGGATCGGCCGGGTGACCCGCGATGAAGGTCCTGAGGGACTCGATGCGCGACATTTGGCGAGGGCCGTCCGTGTCGAGGTCGGTCCGTCAGACGCGCTGCAGCCGGCGCTGCGGGCCGGGGATCTCGCCCTCGACGGGGACGATGTGGTTCTGGGGGTCGACGTGGACCACCTTGGGTGTCCAGCCGCGCGCCTCCGCCTCGTCGTTGGCCTCGGAGAAGGTCGCGATGATGACCACGTCGCCGGGGCGCGCGAGGTGCGCGGCCGCTCCGTTGACGCAGATGACGCCCGATCCCGCCGGCCCTTCCAGCGCGTAGGTCTCGAGACGGGCGCCGTTGGTGCGGTTCCAGATGTGTACCTTCTCGTATGGCAGGATGTCGGCTGCGCGCATGAGGGCGGCGTCGATCGTCACCGAGCCTTCGTAGTCGAGGTCGGCCTGGGTGACGGTCGCGCGATGGATCTTGGACTTGAAGAGCGTCCGGCGCATTTCGAAGCCTCCGTCCAGGCCGGCAAGATGCCGGTCCCGGCGTGGTTCTCGCAGAGAATACGAAGCGAATTGCGGCAAGTCAAAGGCAAGTCCGCGGTTGACGGTGGCAGCGGGATCCAGCACGCTGATTGAGGCGTGTCATCGCGCAGTTTCGTCCACGTGCTCGGGATCGACCTCGGCGGGGGCAAGGGGAAAACGACCGCGCTCGCCACGCTCCGCGTCGACGGCGGCACGGCCACCGTGGTCGACATCGCGCCCCGCAACGGCGCGCTCCCGTTCTACGATGCCGCCCTGCTGGAGACGATTCGCCAGTACGGCGACGAGACGCTCCTCTGCGTCGACGCCCCGCTGACGCTGCCCCCCTGTCTTCGTTGCCTGGTGCCGGTCTGCCCGGGCCAGACGGCGTGCATCGATCCGGCGGTGGTCGAGATGCGCGCGATCGCGTCCGAGGCCGACGAGACCCGGGGACGGGACGCGCGGCGGGGCAAGCCCGCGATCACGCCGTACACCCAGCGCACGACGGAGGTCTATCTGTCGCACCGGATGGGGATCTTGGCGCGCGAGGGGCTGGGGCAAGGGACCGGGCCGCTGGCGGCGCGCGCCGCGCACCTGCTGCGCGCGCTGGCCGATAGATTTCGCCTCAACGAAAACCTGATCGAGGCCTATCCCAAGGCGACCCTGTCGGCGCTGGGCCTGGGGACACCGTTCAAGAAACACCTGCGCGAGCGCGAGACGCGCGCACGGATCCTGGAGGCGCTGGCCGACGAGCTGCGCTTCGGACCGGGCGTCTGGCGGGAGCTCTGCATTCAGAGCGACCATCTCTTCGAGGCGGTCATCTGCGCCTTCACGGGATTTCTCTGGGCCCGGGACGGCTGGGCTCTCCCGCCGGGCATTGGGCAGCGCGCGGACGACGCCCGGCTGCGCGAGGGCTGGATCTGGACGCCGCCCGCGCGGTCGGACGACGTCGCCGCGCCGAAGAAGTCCGTCGCCGAGGGTTAGGACAGCTCTCTAGCGCGCGCTCAGGGCGGGCTCGAGATCGTCGTCGTGACCGTCCTCGTCGTCGTCGTCGAGGCTGGGACGGTGGCGCTCCGGAATATCCGCGCCGAGGAGTGAGCTCGGGCCTCGGTCGCGAAGGAACTCGAGAAACGCCAGCGCCGGCGGAAGCTCCGCCGCCGGAATCTCGTCGAGCAGCTCGCGCGCTTGCCGCCGCAGGATCTCGCCCGGCGCCTCGCCGGAGGGGATGGCGCGTGGGATCTCCACCAGCTCCGCGGGCTGCTCCACGTGTCCCCAGGGGGGAACGTTCGCCACCTCGATCTTCATGTGATCGAGCCAGGTCTGGATGTGGAAGTGCAGCAGCTCCGACCGGTAAGCGAACCAACGCTCGCGCTCGGCCGGGAAGGCCAACAGCACGTCCTTGAACCGCCTGAACGCTCCCTTGCCGTCGATCGAGATGAGCAGCCGCTCCCGCAGCGCCAGCTCGGCCACCGAGGTGACGAAGCGCTCCATCCAGCGGTACTGCTCGCGCGACGACGCCGGGTCGACGCGCAGGTAGCGCTCCGGATTTCCCGCCACCCGTGCCCGCCGCGCCGCCGCATCCGGTTCCCCCTCGACGATCGAGAGTAGGTCGCCGTTCTCGAGATCGAGAAAACTCTCCTGATCCGGAGAATTTCGCTCGAAGGCGATCTCCAGATCACTCCAATTCACCGTAATCCCCATCGGTCCGCGCTTTCTGCCAGCCCCTCCTCCCCAGAAGAAGCACGGCAATAATATGAGGCAAGTCTAGGAGGGCGGTTCCGGCTTTGCAACCCAAGTCGTCGCGGCGGCCGCCGAAATCGCGAGCCGAAGCGCGGCGTTATCGCCCACGGAGGCGCGGACGGCGGGACGTACGGCGTCGGAGTCGGACGCGCTAGGCGACGCGCGCGGCGACCGCGACCTTGAGGTAGTTGCCCTCGGGAAATCCGGGCGCCACCGGAAAGTCCTGCGGCAGCCCCACCCGCTCGACGATGCGCAGATCGATGCCCGCGGCCGCGCCACCCTCGGCGAGCGCGCGATCCAGCTCGGCCGACGACACCTTGGTCGAGTTCGTCGCGAACACCAGGAACCCCGAGGGCGACAGCAGCAGCGCGCTGCCCGCCGCCAGCCGCGCCAGATCGCGGGCGACCTGAAACTGCCCTGCGGGCCCGTGCGAAAACGTCGGGGGATCGCAGACGATCAGATCGAAGGCGCGCTTGCGATCGGCGAAGCGATCCAGCGTCTTGACCGCATCGGCCGCGATGGTCTCGAGGCGCGCCGGATCGAGCCCCGACAGCTCGTAGTTGCGGCGCGCGCGCGCGTGGACCTTGGCCGCCAGATCGACGGCCACCACCTCGGCGGCGCCCGCCTTGGCGGCGTGGACGGAGAACGCGCCGGTATACGAAAACAGGTTCAGCACCCGCCGCTCGGCGGCGCGGGCGGCGACCGCCCCCCACCCGAGGCGCATGTCGTGGAAAATCCCCACCCCCAGCGGCGCGGTGACGTCGACGCCGAAGCGGCACCCGCCGTCCTCGACGACGAGCTCGACCGGCGCCTCGTCGCCGCGCGCGCGAACCGCCGGCTCCGGCGGGCTGGTTCCGCCCAGCGGTCGGAGTCGCCGCTGCTCGTAGATTCCGCGCGGCGCCAGCACCGATTCGATCGCGCCCAAGATCTCGTCGCGCCAGGCGAGCGCGCCCGGCGACAGCCACTGGACCACGACGAAGTCGCCGTAGCGGTCGACGTTCACGCCCGGCAATCCCTCGCTCTCGCCGGTGAAGACGCGCATCGTCTGGGGACGCGCGGCGCCGAACAGCACCCAGCGCAGCTGGACCGCACGCGCGAACCGCCCGGCCACGATGCCGTTGCCGGGCACCACCCGTTCGGCCGGATCGCGGGTCAGCACCCGCACCGCGATCGCGTGCTCGCGATCGACGTACCCCCGCGCCACGAATTCACGGTTTCCGGACAGCAGGTCGATCACCGCGCCGCTCGGCTCGGCGATGCCGCGTGGTCCGAGCGCGTCGCGGAAGACCCAGGGATGCCCGGCGCGGACCCGAGACGCCACGTCGGGGGGGATGCGGTACTGCCCTACGCGTGTCCTGACGCTTGGCGCCGTCTGGCGGCCCCGAAACGGTCGATCGGTCTTCCCCACCGCGCGGCACCATAGAGACCAGTTCTTTCGCTGTCAAAGGGATCGGTGTAGCCTTGTCAGCTTGATTTTGGCGCCGAAAACCGGGAGGCTGCTCGAAAGGACGTATTCGGCATGACGATCACGCCCCCCCCCGGGATGTCCGCGAGCGGTCACTCCGACAGCTCGGATTCCGAACAGCTGGAAGACCTATCTGACGAGATTGACGTCGATTCCTCGCAGGACGTCACGGTGGAGGCGTCCGAAGAGTCAACCCTCGAAGTGGCGTCCGAAGAGTCGACCCTCGAGGTCGCGGATGAGGTGACCGTCAACGCCTCCGAGACGCCGCCGCCGCTGTCGGCGCTGCTGCCACCCGGCATGCTCTCGAGCACCCCGCCGCCGCGCCGGGCGCCCACGCTGCTCGGGTTGCCGCTGCCGTCGTTGCCGCTGCCGGGCGTGACCGCCGCGACCCGACCGGCCGAGCGCGCGCTCCTCGAGGACGACGACGACGACGAGGTAACGATGATGGCCCGCCCGTCGATCAACGACGATGAGGAGGAGGCCACCAAGGTCGAGCCGGCGGAGACCGCGATTCACGCCGCCGCCAGCCGGGACGAGGACGACGACGAGGTCACCACCGCGCTCTCCGAACAGGCCAGCTTCGAGCGCGATCGGGCGCTGCGAAAGTCGGTGCCGCCTTCGCTCGATCTTCCGCTCCCCTCGCCCAGCTTTCGCACCGGCCATTCCGGTCTCGACGAGTTCGAGGATCCCGAGGACGACGACGGCGTCGAGCTGGCGCACGATACGCCGGCCGCGATCTCCGTCGACGACGACGCGATCGCCACCACGTCCTACTCGGCGGATCAGGATGAACCGTCGTCCGAGCTGGAAGCGGTCCTGGCGCCCCGCCGGCCGGCCGGCTCGCCGCCGCTCGGATCGGCCATCATGGGTGGTGGGTACGGGCGCGACGGGGGCTTCGGGGCCGTGCGTCTTCCCACGCCCAGCCCGGGATACGGCTTCTCGTTGCCGAGCCCCGCGCAGGCCCCCGCACCGTCGAGCTCGCCTTTCTCGGCGCGCCTGGCCCCGGTGGGATCTCCCTACGCCGGCCGCATCACGTCGGCGCCGATGCCGGCGATCCAGATCCCCGCTCCCTCGGGCGCGGCCGCGCTCCCCAGCAACAGCTCGGGGATGTTTTACAAGATCCAGGTCCCGGTGGTCGGCCTGCTGGCTCTCCTGGTGGCCGCCAGCGGCGCTGGGTTTCTCCTCCGAATGAAGTTCTGGCCCTCGGGAGCGCCCGCCTCGACCACGCAGATGGCCCTCTCGGCGACGCCGCCACCGGCGCCCGCTCCGGTCGTCATTCAACAGGTGCCGCCGACCGCTGCCGCAGCCCCGACGCCGGCGCCGACCGTGGC
>OCTA010002655.1_pt1 | contig 16128 bp, 15 predicted proteins | sample 1538991 | NCBI WGS metagenome assembly OCTA01 (sample SAMEA3539302, study PRJEB22396) | soil metagenome | biome: tundra; feature: field; material: soil | place: USA | collected 2010-05 | depth 0.15 m | reverse complement strand
TTGAAAACCGTTGACGGGGAAACTCGTCCGGGGGTTCGAATCCCTCTTCCTCCGCTGTTTACTGACTGTAAAAGGATTTGCGGCTGTGTTACGGTTTTGACTCATTGGGCCAGGCGTTTCGCGCCCCCCAGGAGCACCAGATTAACGGAGCCCTGTAACATGGAAAACCCGAAAGTGAGACTGAAGCGGCGGGCGTAACTCGCAACCGTTGAGTATCTTGATCCGGTCTTGACGTCTAACGGCAGACCGAAGCCGCTCGCCGCCATGGTCGGTGCTGCACCTGAAGGTCACCCAGAGGGCGCGTACTGGGTACACGCTCGCCCCTCGACAGTTTCGGCAGGCGCTGCCGCAGTGTGAGTTCTCAATGACAGCGTGCTTGAGTGCGCCACAATCGTGAGCCACACTCGATGTATGCCTTCCATGAATATTCGCCAGTTGCGCGATACGCGTCAGCTGAAAACATGGCTCAGAGCCGGAAGACTGTCGATCCGCTGGAGAGGGACCCGTGTCATCGGGCACATCATCCCAGAACAAAAAGCCGCGGACGCCGTAGTATGGCCCGATTTCGAGGCCCGTAGGAAAAAGGTTTTCGGTGATCGTATCCTTCCGGGAGATTTGGTGATTGAGGAACGGGGCCGCTATTGAGCATCTATGCGGATACAAGTTTCCTTGTCTCGCTCTACTTGCCAGATGCGCACACACTAGAAGCGCAGAGGCGCATCACACAACCACAGCCCTTATGGTTCTCTCCGCTGCACCACGCCGAAGCCACGCACGCCATCTTGCAGCAGGTGTTTCGGGGTTCGATCACTACCCGTGAGGCGCAGCAGATATTGAAGCAACTTGAGCAGGACCTGAGTTCCAATTTGTGGGAATACACCGACGTGCCTGACGGTGTATTCGAGACGTGCATTCAATTGGCCCGCAAGCATGCAGCCCGGCTGGGAGTCCGAACGCTGGACACGCTTCATGTCGCGTCCGCGCCGGAATTGAAGGCAAAAGACTTCTGGACCTTCGACGAGCGAAAATCGAAATTGGCTCCAGCGGAGGGGTTGAAGCTGCTGAAGCCATAGGCAGAAGCTCGGAGCACGATTTTCATACTCTCTTTAGATGAATAACCCGTGAAGCCGCTCCCGTGGTGTCAGCAAGGTCCGCGCCAACTGCCTTGACGGGCCCATGCGGCTCAAACTATTGATTTTACTGGACCGGCCCGCCGCTTCTTCATTGGCTTTGGTGGGCGGAAGGCCTATGCGCACTCCCCTACCAGACCTTCACTTCGCTAACCCGTTTCAGTTGGGGGCGGATTGTCTGAGAGTATTCCCGCCCGAAGCCGACCCTTATAGTGAATGACACTCTTTATCAAACCGCTACTTATCGGGCTTCTGCCCTCTCTGCTCGTCTGGGCGGGCGCCATCGAAGCCGCCACAAGAACGCTTCGCGGCTAATCCCGCCTACCCGTTAGCCTGACACCTGGGCTATGCCAGTCTCGGATCTTCATCGCACTGCGCCGGCGGCCGGCAGGACCACACCCGAACGTAGAGCATATAGAGGACGATGACGGCGTTTACCGCGAGTATGGCAACGTGCTGCCAGCTGCGGTGCTCAAAGAATTTGAGCAGTTCCCACGGGAGATACATTGCGCCCGAAAGCAGCGCGAACCACTCCGCCCATACGCGGCGGTTCCACAGCCCCCAAGCTTCGACGAATCGAACCGTCGAGTAGGTGAGTCCAGCGAGCGCAATGGTCCAAAGACGGGCGTCGCTTAGCCGCGTCGCAATTTTGAGAAAAGCCTCGCCGTATTTGCGGTCCGGATCGATGTGCAGGTGAAAAAGAAGATCCCACGCCAAGTCTTCCACACGGTTGTGAACGGCCAGCAGAACCAGCATCAGTGCCACCACGACGATGCCCTTCCCCGCTTCGAAAGTGGCCACCGTCCGCAGGCCCGCAAGGCTGCTGCGCTCATCGACAACGCCCGGAGCTGTGTGTACCGGGGCGTGCACGGCAGTTTCCAATTGCGTCATTCCTAGATACTCCCACAATTAGACGCAAGCGGACATACATTCGAACATGCGCGTGCAAGAATGTTTACGGTGCAGGTCGCCCGGAAAACAAAGCGCGTTGCCCCGAAGAGTTCCAGGCCGCAGCCGCCCAAACGGAGCACGAGCCAGAGTCGTCCGGCGCACAAACCGGGCTTTGCCACCAGCGCCGTTGCTTCCCTGATTGGGGTTGCCCTCGTCTACCTGGTTTTTCAAATCCACGCGCAATATACATTCAGTTTGCAATCACCCGTTCGGCTTCGGTTTCAGTGGCCGCTGGTGATTGCGGAGCGAGACCGGGCGCGGGAAGCCACGGAGGCGCAGTTCGACCAGGAGGGACACGCCCTGACGGCTTACCAACAGTATGCCTGTAAGAAATTCGGGTCTGCCTGCCGGGTTGCGCTTGCCATCCAGAGGGCTGAAAATCCGCAGGGCAAATGTGAGATTTACCACTACAACACCGATGGCACGCTTGACTGGGGCTATTTCCAAATCAATACCGTCCACCTGAGGAGGCCGGGCTTAAACTTGCGGGATTTGCTGGATTGCCGGGCCAATATCAACTTCGCGTACGAACTGTATGTCGAGAAGCGCGGCTTCACGCCTTGGAGCACGTACAACAGCGGAGCCTACCGACGGTTTTTGCGCGAGTAGCGGAATCGGGGCAACCGAGGCTACGATTGGGGGGATGAGATTGCGACAGCTAGGGAGCGCCGGTCCGGCGGTTTTTCCGCTTGCGCTTGGCTGCATGGGCATGTCGGGCATGTCCGGACAACCCGGTTTAGAAAAGGCGGCCGCTTCGTTGAGCCCACTCATAGGGATCTCTCGTACCCTTGGATCGGTTGCAGCGCACGCAAAGAAGCTGAAGGTTCGAGATGTCGTCCGAGCCTCCGCGAATGAGCGGCATGACGTGATCGACCTCGTATTTCGCTAAGACCGTTTTGCAGTTAGAACACTTGCCCTTCTGTAGTCGGAAAAGATCGTTGATTAGCTCGACCGTGTGTTCGCCGCCGCAACCCCGAAGCCGCACTCGCCGCCTGTTAGCGCTGGCCCGTCCTATCTCCGGGTGCGCTTTGCCGTATGCGCGGTCCCGTGCCTTGATCCGCCCGGAATTGGCGGCGTAGTGTTTCGCGGTTTGAGCATTGCGCTTCGCCGGATATTTCTTGCGCCACTGTTTTACATTCGCCCGGTTGCTTTCCGGGTTCGCCTTCATCCAGGCGCGATGATCGGCCCGCCTCTTGTCTCCATACTTCTCGCGCTCTCTCTTCCACTGGACTTGTACCTTTCCGGATGGGTGGCGCGGTACGTTCGCAGATGCGCGGCTTGACATTCGCTGCACTGGCTGGTGGAAACGTATCGGTCGCCGACGTGCCCACGCGGGCACGGCTCGCCGGTGAAATACCGCTTTAGCCCTTTTGCTTTCGCCTCTTTGCGAGTGACGATCAACCTTCTTAGTTAGACGAATGCGACCGACCGCAAGTTAAGGCGTCTCGGTACTGCGACTACCAACACTATGGGGCAGTGTCGAGACCAGCAAGTAAGGGCGTACCGACTGGCCCGTACTTACTGATAGACATAAAGAGCTTGTGGGTTTACAGTAACCCAGAGGAGGTTATCACCCGGACATGTCCCATGTGTACGATGCGGCGTCACTAATGAATGAGAAACCGCCAGGCGTACCGTAGCCGGTGACGTTATCCCAGCCAACTTCAACGCGCAAAGAACTATCCGTTCCAAAGCTAACGACATCGACATGGTTGATCGTCGTGCCGCTGTAGCGAGGCCGAAACGCGCTGACAAACTTAGGCTCCGAGACAACCGGAACTAAATCGGGCGGTGCGTAGGAGGTAGTCCCAGTGCTATCTACAATCAACCCAAAAACATTCGTCGGACTTGTTACCGGCACGACATCCAGCAACGCCGGACTCCTAAGTTGCGCCACAATCGGAGCCGCCTGACCCAATGATTTGCCCGCCAATTCGTTAGCCAGACTCCAAATCGCCGAGAACACCGGACAGGCTACGCTGGTGCCGCCGTATACCTGCAGTACCTGCCCGCCATTCGAAAACAGAGTATAGATTACGGGCACGCCGGTATAAGGATCGGCTAAGGCGGATACATCCGGCTGTTGACGGCTGCTTCCGGGCAACAGCTTTTGATATGCCGGCTTGTCGAATATGCTGCTCTCGCCGCCGCCCGCCCCGCCAATAAAGCGCAAGAACATAGGAGGATCGTTGATGCCCGCGGCGCTGGTAAGGCGGGTAAAGTTGTTCCCCCAGCCTGTTGTCGCCGGTCCCTTGCCAGACGGCACACGCAGACTGGTGCCGCCGACCGAGGTTGCATACGGCGAATCCGACGGAGTGGATACAGTAACCAAGCCGTTTGCGGCTACAAAGTCGCCGTCATCCCCGCTTGAAAAATTCACCGCGATTCCCTTCGCGGCCGCCCGCTTGATCAATGTGTTGTACCCCGTCAAAATCGAGCTGGGCGTCATTGCCTCCGAACCGCCGTAGCTGTTCGATATGACATTCCCCAAATGATTCACCGTTGCATAGTGAATGGCATACTGAAGGTCCTGATAGTTGTCTGAAAACGCGGCCAGGAGCACGATTTTGGCTTTGGGCGCCATGGCATGAGCCCACTCCACGTCAAGGGCGACCTCCTCCGCCCAACCTTGCTGGTCGTCTGATTTCAGGTCAACCACGGGCATCCCGCCCGGATAGATAACTTCGAAATTGGAGGAATTCAACTCCGGCAGTCCAACTATCGAAGAGAAAAGATTCGCGTCGGCCAAAATCGTGGGCGAGCCGAAGGCGTCCACAATCACAATCGTTTGTCCTTCGCCCTGCAGTCCTTTCTTGGCTGCTAAATCCACGCCATAAACCGCAGCCAGTTGCGGCGGAGTATAGCCGCAAACAAGGTTCGGACCCTGGTCATAGAGGTTCCCAAAATATGCCGCGACGGGCAAACTTTCGCCTGGCGTCGTGAATCCGAAGGCGGTCGGGCTCTTGAAGCATTTGTTGGTCACGAATGCCGACAGGCCGGAAGCCGTTGCCGCGGCTGTCACTGGCTTCGGTGCAAGATCCTTTCCCGTCTCGGGATCTTTCTGGGCCACCAGCATCGGCCGCATTGCGGAACTCGACAGTCCGCTCACGTTTGCCACCAGCGTTGCGGCGTTGCCGGCCAACGTTGCCTCTTTGCATTCGATTGAAAGGTGCGGCCCTTGAAGGAGTAATTCCTGATTTGAGTGTGGAACGCGCTTTCAATGTTCCCCACCAGTCCGTGCGCGCTCAATGCCAACCCGCTGGGGTCCCCGGTAACCGTGAGCCCGTGCACTTCTAACTCGCTCTTGACCGTTTGCATGTCCGCCCGAGACACCGCGTACTGAGCCAGGTCTGCGTCCGTCATCCACTTGTGATAGGTCGCCGACCCTGGCTTGTAGATCTGGTCCACTGCCTGGTCGAAAGCCGCTTCGTTGCGCGGCTTCAACCAGACCGTCACTCTCATGTCCGCATCTGGCGCTACCGGTCCTAGATCTTTTGCCAGGCTGACGAGGGCTGGAACGCTGCCCTTGGAAATCGGCGCGGCTGGCGTCGCAGTGCTCGTTTGCGCCGCGAATGCTCCTCCCGCAACGACCATCGGCACTGCGAAACAAATTGTCTTGAACAGGAATGCTGGTACCTGGCTGCATCGATACTTTAACCTCCCCTTTGTTTTCTCCCGTGTTCGAAAACCCGGGTAACTCAGGTTATCAATATAGTGGGTTGGCTCTATCCTGGCAGGCAGAGGTCCCTCCAAAAGGGTCACCCAACTATCTGTGTTTAGTCGTGTTCATCCGTGGCCAACATCGCGTGCCGCGCTCTAGCCAATGCCGTGAATTCAGACACAGTATCCTTGCGGGTGCTTGGCTCGTCTAGTCACTTGGAGCTTGTTTTATGTCTTCTTTCTTGCCGGATTCCTCACGGCGCGCGTTGCTACGGACCCTTCTCGGAGCGGCGGCGTCACGCATGCTGTCCGCGCGTCAGGAGCCGACGTTCTCGACAGAAGTGAAGGTCGTCAACATCCTGGCCACCGTTCGCAACAAGAACGGACAGATCGTTCGCGGCCTCGACAAAGACGACTTTGTTGCGACTGAGGATGGGCGGCCTCAGTCTATAAAGTATTTCTCGCGTGAATCGGATCTGCCGTTGACCATTGGATTGATGGTCGATACAAGTTTCAGCCAGGGCGCGGTGCTCGATTCCGAGATCGGCGCCAGCTATCGGTTCTTGGATCAGGTGTTGCGGGAACGCGAGGACAAGGCAGTCGTCGTGCAGTTCGATCAGACGGTCATCGTGCGGCAAGGGCTGACGTCGTCGCATAAAGACTTGCAGGATACGCTGTCTCTGCTTGGCACGCCTGGCGCTCAGGCGGCGGCCTACGGAAGTGGGACGTTGTTGTACGACGCGGTGCGCAAAGCGGCCATCGACATCATGCGCCCGCAACCTGGACGCAAGGCCCTGGTGATGCTCACGGACGGCATGGATGAAGGCAGCACAGTGACGCTTTCGGAGGCGATCGATGCGACGCAGAAAGCGGAGACGCTGGTTTACTGTATTCTGTTTTCCGATCCCTCCTACTACGGCGGCGGCGGAAGTGGCCGGCGAGTGCTGGAGCGACTGGCCCAGGAAACGGGCGGCGGATTCTTCGAGGTTTCGAAACGGACGAGCGTCGAACAGATTTACGCGGCGATTGAGGAAGAACTGCGCAGCGAGTACAGCCTGGGTTTCGTTTCCGATCGGCCCATTATCAGTTCCGGGTTTCGCAAGATTCGTGTAACTACAAAGCAGAAGGGTTTAGTAGTCCAGGCCAGAAATAAATACTACGCCGAAACGTAACGCAGACGAAACTCCATAGCCAATCGGAAACCTGTAATAAATACAGGCATGTAAATTCTGCGGAATCGTTAAGTAACAGAAGAATAAGGATGGTTGCGTTGGCCCTCCTCGTGCTATAAGTGGGCGATATGAAATTTTTCGCTTGCGCACTGATCGCAACTCTCCCGCTGGCACTCGTAGGACAGGAAAAAAATCCGACGCAGTCAACCGATGCACAGGGCGCTCCGGGCGGCCCTAATCCGATTTTTCGTGTTCAGGTTGTTTCAAAATCGATTACAGCCGTCAGCTACCGCAATCGGAGCGGCTGGACGAAGGTCGATTTTCAAGGCACTTCGATCGCTCCCAAGGCGAAGGGCACGGCGGAGGTTAACAGCCGCGTGGGCAATATGGAGATCAAGCTGGACGTGAAGGACCTGCCCGACCCGACGACATTCGGATCCGAGTTCTTGACATATGTTCTGTGGGCGATTACGCCGGACGGACATCCCGCCAACCTCGGCGAGGTGGTGGTTGACCAGGATGGAAAGTACAAAGGCGATCTCACGTCCAGCTTGCAATCTTTCGGTTTGATCATCACTGCCGAGCCGTATTACGACACAAGCATGCCGAGCGACGTTGTCGTGATGGAGAATATCCTTCGCTCTGATACCAAGGGCAAGGAAGAGACGGTCGATGCGAAGTATGAGCTGTTGCCGCGCGGCCAGTATCTTTATCATGTTCCGGAATCGCAGCAACATCCTGTCGATTTGACGAACAAGAAGAACCCCCGCGAAATCTACGAAGCGGAGAATGCGGTTCAGATCGCGCGCTACGCGAAGGCCGATCAGTTCGCCTCCGATACGTTTCAGGACGCGGTGAAGCGTTTGGACCAGGCGGAAGATTACCAAACTCGCAAGCAGTGGAAATCTGCCATCATGTCGGCTAAAGAGGCCGTTCAGAAGGCGGAGGATTCGCGCACGATTTCTTTGCGGCGGCAACAGCAGATCGCCTTGGACACCGAGCGCAAGGAAGCAGCGGAGCGCGAAGCTGCCGCCAAGGCCCATGCCGAACAGGAATCGCAAGCGGCCACTGAAGCGGCGCGTCAAAGGGAAGTAGCCGAGAAGCAGGCGCTGGAAGAATCACAGCAGCGGGCAGCCGCCGATAAGGCGCGCGCGGAGGCAGACGCGGCGCGGGCTCAGGCGGCGGCCGAAGCTCAGCGCGCAAACGCTTCTGCTGACGAGGCCAATAAGCTGCGCCAGCAGGCCGAGAACGATAAGAACGCGCTTCGTGAGCAGTTGCTGCAGCAGTTCAACATGATTCTCCAAACTCGCGAGACGGCGCGCGGGCTGGTGATCAACATGAGCGACGTGTTGTTCGATACCGGGAAGTATTCGCTGAAGGAAACCGCCCGGGAAAAACTGGCTCGGCTGTCGGGGATTATCCTTTCTCATCCGGGCTTGAACCTTCGAATCGAGGGTTACACGGACAGCACAGGGTCGGATTCTTTGAACCAGCGGCTATCGGAACAGCGGGCCGATACGGTACGGGACTTTCTGTTGACTCAGGGACTAACTGCCGACACGCTGAACGCGGTTGGCTACGGCAAAGGCTTTCCAGTCGCATCTAATGATACGTCCGCCGGACGGGCCATGAACCGCCGTGTGGAGATGGTCGTCTCGGGCGAGGTTATTGGAGTTAAGATCGGCGTTCCGCCGGCGCAGGACCGCGGAACGGACATTACCCCGGCCGCACCCGCCGGACCGACTGCGCCAGCCTCACCACAGCGATAGGCTTTTCCATTAACGACTTCAATCCTCCGCGCCGTTTGTTCGCAAGCGGCGTTTTTTTTTGGCGCAGAGCGTTAATAGAGGATCAAGAACCCGTGCGCCGTAGCGGTGGCCGCCGCGAAACTCCACGTTGGCACCCCGGCGGTTGCGCATTTCTCCGTTGCGAGCGCTCCCGCCGGATTGTACAATTGCCAACCCGCCGTCCCCCCTCGATTCCAGCCCGTGCCTTCGGTCCACACAAGCAGCGTCTCGCCATTCGACGCGATTGAAACTCTTGGATGCTTCTGGGATTTGCTTGAAGCAGGAGCGCTTACCGGTTTGGCATTCTCGTCCGTAAGATCTTCGAAGTAAACCTTGCCGCCTGTTTCCCAGGTCCCCTCGACTCTGCCTGCGTTCTCGGCAAACGCCATGCTGCTCATTGGACAGGCGTTGACGGTCCACGTGTCCAGCTTGCGATCGGAGAAAGTGCGCGCCTGATCGCGTGACGCGAGGAGATAGATATCCCGATGAACATCTTCCGTTGCGGATCGATAAAGCGCACGCAGGTTTCCGCGAGAATCCAAGTACATCGCCATCCCACAACATCCGCACGCGCCGGTGGGCTGCTTGGCCGCTGGCCGTTCTTCGGAAAATATTTTTCCATCGTCGGATGAACTGGCGATCCAGACTCGCCGGCCAGACTCGCCCGCCGCGGCGCCAGGGCTCTTGGCATGCCATGCAACATAGACATGCCCGGCGGCATCCGCCGCAATCGCTCCGCCTCCGTCCAAGCCGAACGTGCGGGTCATCAGATTGCGTTCCCGCTCGAACGCGGTGTGCGCGTCGTTGAGCCTTGCATAGAGCGTCGGGGTGCTGCCTTGAGCCGCTGCCGCTCGTGACGAGCCATTCCAGGCGACGTGAACACGCCCGCCTCGCCCTACGGCAAGCTGACCTCCGCGGATGGTTCCGAGCGCAATCGCCGTTCCCACTTCGCTGTTCACGCGGATTGGCGAAGACCAAGTGTCTCCCGCATCCAAGGACCGGACGTAGAAAAGGTCGCCGTGGGCCGGATCTCCCGCATAGTAAAGCAAGTGAAGCGCACCGCCTTCGTCCTTCACTACCTGCGGTTGAATGCCGCCATTCGGGACACGCCGCACCGAAACCTGAAGGTGTGGCAATCCTTGCGGCGAAGGTCCAAAGGCCCACGCGAAAGTAACCGAAACAACCAGCAGCGTTGCCATCCAACGAACCCCTAAGGCCGACATCTGTTCTAATTATCTCGATAACCCCGGCTCCACTACTCTGGAACTTGATCTTGGACATCCCATCGCAAACAAATCGAGGAGCGAAGGGTGCGTATGCTCTCTACGCGACCGCCATTTTTCTAAGTGCGTTTTTGCTCTTCTCGCTGGAACCGATGATTGGCAAGCGAATCCTTCCCTGGTTCGGCGGGTCGGCCGCACTGTGGTGTACCTGCCTGGTTTTTTTCCAAAGCGCGCTGCTCGCCGGCTACGTTTACGCAAGCTCAATCACGCGCATCTCATCGGCTGCGACGCAAGCCGGTATTCACATCGCCATCCTTTTCGCCTCCCAGTTCCTGCTTCCGATCGGCCCCGGAATACGCTGGCGAGCGGAAGCGTCGAGCCATCCCGTTTGGACCATCCTGCTGATGCTGACCTTGACGATCGGTCTGCCCTTTGCGGCGCTCTCAGCCACTAGCCCGCTGCTGCAGCACTGGATCGCGCGGCTTGGCAGCCGGACGCCATACGTTCTGTTCGCGGTCTCGAATTTCGCCTCGTTGGGCGCGCTGTTCGCTTATCCTCTGCTGGTCGAACCGGCGCTTGGCATGAAAGAGCAGCGCTTCTGTTGGTCGGTTCTCTACGGCGTGTTCACTTGTGTCTGCGGGGTCTCGGCATGGTGGAGCGTGCGGGCGGGTGCTGTCGTTTTTCCACCGGAAACAAACGATTGGCTGGCCCCGCCGAAGGCCGGTCGAAGATTGCTTTGGCTCGCGCTCTCGGCTTGCGGATCCATGCTGTTGTTGTCCGTCACGAACCACATCTCGGAGAACGTGGCGGCGGTCCCATTGCTGTGGATACTCCCGCTCGCGGCATATCTGCTCACATTTGTGCTGGCTTTTAGCGGAGCGGACATTTACCGGCGTGGGCTTTGGCTGCGATTGTTGGGCGTTGGCCTGGGCGTGCTTGGTTACGCCATCTACGACATTGACGCGATTGAGGCAATCCAGGTGAGCGTGCCTGTATTCCTGGTCTCTCTCTTCGTCTGCTGCATGTTCTGCCACGGCGAATTGAATATGGCGCGGCCCGGCGCCGGCGAGATCACCGAGTTCTACTTGATGCTTGCGGCGGGCGGGGCAGCGGGCGCTATTTTCGTCGGACTGATTGCACCGCGAATCTTCAGCGGCATCTATGAATTGCCGTTGACCCTGGTCGTCACCGCCGTTCTCGCGCTCGGCGTGATCTGGCAAGACGAAGGCTGGCTCACGCGGACGCTCTGGGCCGGGATCGTCGCGGGCATGCTGGTGGTGTTTGTAGGAAATGTGGCCGCCTTCCGGAAGGATTCGCTTACCCTGCGGCGGAGTTTCTACGGATCGCTGCGGGTGGTGGAATCGAAGCACGCGGGCACGCGGCAGACGCGCACCTTGTTCCACGGAACGATTACCCATGGCGCACAGTTTTTGCTGCCTCCCATGCGTTCCAGACCGACCACGTACTACGGGCCAGACTCCGGCATCGGCATCGTTTTGCGGGAATGTGTCGCCAGTCCAAAGCGCGTGGGAATCATCGGCTTGGGTGTTGGCACCATCGCCGCTTATGGCGAGAGCGGCGACACGTTCCGCTTCTACGAGATCAATCAACAAGTGAAGGAGATTGCGGGAACGCTGTTTTCCTATCTGCGCGAATCGAAAGCTAAGACCGATATCGTGTTGGGCGATGCCCGTTTATCACTCGAGCGAGAGAGGGGGCAAGCCTTCGACGTGCTGGCAGTGGATGCTTTCGCCGGAGATGCCGTTCCGGTTCATCTCATTACGCGTGAGGCGCTGGCTTTGTACCGGCAGCACTTGAGCGCCGATGGGGTGGTAGCCTTCCATGTTTCGAACGATTATCTGAATCTGGCAAGCGTTGTGAAACGCCTCGCCGAGGATGCCGGATACAGCGCCGTCCTGGTTGGGAATCACGAGAACGAGGAAGAACTCGTGCTGCCCGCCGATTGGGTGTTGGTGACCAGGAACAAAGCCGTGATCGATAATCCCAGCATCAAAGTTCATGTCGTGCCCTTTGCGGCGAGGCCCGACGCAAGGCTATGGACAGACGACTATAACAATCTGTTGCAGATCTTGAAAACTCCCTAATAGAGTTGGCTGTCGGGCGCTCAACCGCCTTCGATAACATGGGAAGGTTTCGAGGGAATTTCACATGTGGCGTTTGACCGCTCTACTCTGCTTCGCTACTGTCTTTGCCTGCGCGGACGAACCGCACGCGACGCTAGCTCTAGGGGCCGCCGCGCCTGATTTCGCGCTGCCGGGGATCGACGGCAAAACTCACAAGCTGGCCGATTACCAGGACAGTAAGGTGCTCGCAATCGTCTTCACTTGCAACCATTGCCCAACCGCCCAGCTTTATGAAACGCGCATTAAGAAGCTCGCGGCGGACTACCGCGACAAAGGCGTCGCGCTCGTCGCCATTCAGCCGAACAATCCCGCCGCTATCCGGCTGGATGAACTGGGCTATACCGACGTGAGCGACAGCCTGGACGACATGAAAATCCGCGCCGCTTACCGCCGCTTTAATTTTCCTTATCTTTACGACGGCGACACCCAAGCTGTCGCGCTGAGGTATGGCCCGAAAGCCACACCCCACGTGTTCATTTTCGATCAGGACCGCAAGCTGCGTTATGAAGGCCGGATCGACAATAGCCAGCGCGAGTCCCTCGTCAAGACGCAGGACGCCCGCAACGCCATCGACGCATTGCTAGAAGGAAAGCCCGTTCCCGTTGACCACACCGGCGTTTTTGGCTGCTCTACGAAATGGATCGAGAAGGAGGCGGGGCGCATTCAGGAATCGAAGAAGCTGGAAGCGGAGCCGGTGAAACTCGATCTGGTTAACGCCGGCGAATTGAAGACGCTGCGCGCCAACACCGGCGGCAAAGTGCTGGTGGTGAATTTTTGGGCGACGTGGTGCGGCCCGTGCGTGCATGAGTTTCCGGAGCTCGAAGATACTTACCGCATGTACCGGCTGCGCGACTTCGATCTGGTAATGGTGTCCACAAACATGCCCGACGAGAAGGATGGCGTCCTCAAAATGCTCAACAAGCAGCATGCCTCCAGCCCTAATCTCTTGTTTGGATCGGACGACACACAGGCTTTGCAATCGGCGTTCGATCCGAAATGGGAGGCCGGCGTGCCCTACACGGCCGTCCTCGCGCCGGACGGCAAAATGATCTACCAGGAACAGGGCGAGGTTGACATTTTGAAAATGCGCCGGGTCATCTTAGCCAATCTTCCCGATCCGGATTACAAGGGTCACCGGGCTTACTGGGCTAGCCAGCAGCCGTAGTGAATTCCCTTGTACCGAAACGGGGAAGGGTGCGTCCAATGGGCATGACGGAAAACCAGAATCGCGGTCTCAAATTCACTTATTTCGTTCTCGGGATCGCACTGCCTGTGGCGGGCTACTTTGTTTGGTCGAAGACCCGCTGCGCACTTAGGAAAGACGAAATCGACCAGGCGCATGACATCACCGTCGAAGATAGCTTCCCGGCCAGCGATCCTCCGTCAGCCTGGTAAACGGTTATTCGTAGCGCAGCGCTTCGGTAGGATTTAGCTGCGAAGCGCGCCGGGCCGGCAACAGTCCGAACCCCACGCCGACCGTGAACGAAACGCCAAACGCAACCAGAATTGAGATCGGTGAAATTGGCACACGCACTTGCGCCGTAATCAAACGCACGCTTAAGGGCAGCGCCAGTCCAATTACAATCCCGAGAGTTCCGCCCCAGAGGCTGATGAGCACCGACTCTACCAGGAACTGCAACAGCACTTCGCGCCGCGACGCGCCTACCGCCATGCGAAGACCAATTTCACGAGTTCGTTCGGTAACGGTCACCAGCATGATGTTCATGATTCCGATCCCGGATATCAGCAGCGCAATTGCCGACACGATGACCAGCACGATGGTCAGTACGTTGGCGATTGAATTGGCAGTCTCGAGAATTGCCGTCAGATCCTGAACGTTGTACTTCGCCCCGGGTCGGTGACGGTGCTCAAGGATGTCGCCCACTTGTTGTCGGACAGCGGGCACGTCGGTCGCATTTCGCACCGCAATGTAAACGGGATCGATTCGCTCATATTGCGTGAAGTACTTTATGACCGAGATGGGAATCAGGATCGTCTCATCCGTGATCTCGCCTTGGCCGAACGTGCTGGTCTTCTCGCGAAAGGTGCCTACCACCGTGAACTGAAGATGAAAGACCTTCAGCGTTTGCCCAAGCGCGGCCTCCTGGCTTCCGAACATTCGAACGGCAAGCTTTTCCGTCAACATCGCCACGTGTTCGCGCAATGTCAGGTCGCTTGGATCGAAACTCCGTCCGGCCAGAATCACCAGATTGCGCACGGTGGCGTAATACTGATCGACGCCCACCACGGTCACAGGCCGGACTTTGCCGCCGATCACAATCTGATCGGTATTGGACATGACCGCCGTCGCCGCCGTAATCGCGCTTCCCAGATCGTCGCGGATGGCTTGCACGTCGCTCAACTTGACGAAGTCCGCCTGCACTTGCGCGGCATTCAATCCGCTCGCCTCAAGATTCGCGTAAACGAGGTTAGAGCCGATGCCGCGGATCTGGTCGAGAATTAAATCTTTGCTTGCCAGAGAAATGGTGACGACGAGAATGACGGATGCATTCCCGATAATCAGTCCGAGAGCGGTGAGGAATGTGCGGAGGCGATTCGCGCGGAGCGCCTGAAGACTGAAGCGTATCGCCTCTGTGAGATTCATCTAAAGCGTGAGCGCGGGGCAGTCTGCCGGCCGCCCCAGCCACAAAGGCACCTTGCGAAATGCCCGGGCTATGCGCCGCCGACCTGCTTCAACAGGTTAACAGCTTCCTGTTTCGGAGGGTCGTCAACGGTGACGGTGGCGCGCACGTACTTCTGGAGCAAGTTTCTCGCTTCATCCAGATTCCGCTTCTGCTTAATCAGAACGTCGGCGCGCGTGTACCACAAAGCCGGGGCGTCCGGCTTTATCGCTTCGGCTTGCGCGAACACGGCATCGCTTTCGTGCGTGCGGCCCTCTGTCGCGAGCAGTTTGGCGAGTTCGATTAACCCGCCGATCTTCTGCGGCGTGATCGCGATCGCCTTTCTTAAATGCTGCTCGGCGGCGCCCAGTTCCTTCCGCTTGCGTGCCAGTTTGGCGCGTTCGAAATAGCCTTCCGGCGGATCGATAACAGCGATTTTGTCGGTGAGGGCAGCCGCTTTGTCGTAGCCCCCGCCCAGAAAGCCAGGCGCATCCAGGTAATAGTCGAAGAGATCGCTGAGCGCGTCCGAGTTCTTTGGATCCAGTTCCACCGATCGCTCAAACGCCTGCCGTGCCTTCGAAGCAAGACCGGGAGCGAAAAAAGGGTTTGACGTTTCGGCGCGCTTGCCGTATGCGCGGCCCAGCCAATCCATGTACTCCGAGTTCTTCGGCGCTTGCGCCGCGGCTTTCAGAAGATAATCGGTAGACTTCTTGAAATCCCCGAGCATGAAGTAGTCGCGGCCCAGCAAAAAATTAGCCGCCGGGTCGTCGCTCGCCTTGTTGATAAGGGCCAGCGAAGCCTCATAGTCGGTCTGCTTGTAGAGTTCTTCCGCTTTAGTTAGGGACTGACCGGATAGCTGTAGAGCGGCAGCGGATAAAACGCCCCACACCGTCAGTAAATGAATCATCCGAAACAAAGAGCGACCCCTTCCCACATCGGCCCAGGCGAGTAAAGCTCAAAATCCTCGTACCGAGTAACATCGCCTGCCGCTTTCTAGTACAGATGCTGGTCACCCGTGGAGGGTTGCAAAATGGGGGATTTGCCCGTAACGCTGGTAACGTCAGGGGTATAGTAAAACTTGGGTTCAAAATAGAAATAGAGAGGTAATCTTGCTTATGCTCGCCCAGTTGCGGCGTTCTTGTGTAGTACTTGCTTTTGGACTTTTCACGGCGTGCCTGTCCTGGGCCCAAACCGCGACCCTGCAGGGCGACGTGAAAGGAACCGATGGACAACCTCTAAAGGGCGCCCAGATTGTGCTCGACCGCACCGATATCAAGGGCCAATATAAGGTCAAATCGGACAAGCGGGGACATTGGCTTTATACTGGCTTGCCGCTCGGAACATACAACATCTCCTGTCTCGTGGACGACAAAGTGATGGACTCGGTGAAAGGCGTGAAGGGCGGCTTCGGCGACGACACACCGCCGGGAAACTTCGATC
>OCTA010002654.1_pt1 | contig 16130 bp, 12 predicted proteins | sample 1538991 | NCBI WGS metagenome assembly OCTA01 (sample SAMEA3539302, study PRJEB22396) | soil metagenome | biome: tundra; feature: field; material: soil | place: USA | collected 2010-05 | depth 0.15 m | reverse complement strand
TACACGCATGCCGCATCTGCATACGCATTTGTTAGCAATGTTCTGGTTCGCAGCAGTCCAGAGCGTCCGCGCGCCGAAGTGAGCCAGCACCGCCGAGACCAGCAGCGGCGGGGAGGTGCTGGCCGCGCCCCAGGCCAGCTGGTCGTCCAGACCACCGCCGCCACCGGAGGGCCGCCGTGGAAACCGGATTCTTGGGCGAGTCCCGGGAGGGCGACGCGGTTACCAGAACTCTCAATCTCGCGAAATGACGCGACGGGACTAGTGCCTTGGCGGGCTCGGTGCCAGGTGCCAATCGGCCATCCGGCGGCTGCATCCGGAGGCCCTGGTGCGGCCGGCCAAGGCAATAGCTGAGGTAGGCACCGAGCGCTCGCTCGGCGTGTTGCTCGTCGCGCACGATGATGTGGTCCAGGCAGTCTCGGCGGAGAGTGCCGATCACTCGTTCACAAAAGGCGTTCGCCTGAGTCCACCGGCGGTCGGCCGGATGGGCGACGAGACCGCCGACGCCAGATGATGCGCCATCCGGCACAGTGCCGGCCGATGACGGTCTCGGGTTTGACGAGCAGGACCACCTCCATAAGCGACGGATCCGCCCTGCCAGTGCGCCGATCAGCCAGCGGTCGAAGTGGCGGAGGGCGGGGGCGCTTCCGCCGGCGCCGGGCGACAATGAGCTGCTGGCGGAGAAGTAGGTTCTCGGTGACGAGCACCGCACGCGGCACCACGAGAGCAAGGACCACGTCGAAGCCTAGCCCAAGCCTAGCCCCGGACCGGAAATTCCGCCGTGATTACAGGCATGCCGCACTTGCGTACGCACTTGTACTGAATGTCCTGGTGCGCAGCACCGCAATGTGGCGGCGGTGGGACAGCTATGCCGTCGTCGAGAAAATGCCGGGTGAGTCTTCTGTGGATCCCGCCTCGGACCGGATTCCGGGCGGAACGTCGGTCGCGCCCGCGACGACGACTATGCGGGGTCCGCCACCAGGGCGAAGTAGCGGATGCTCTTGTGATCGGTGGCGGCGAACTCGTCGACCAGGGCGCCCGGCCAGATGGGCTTGAGGTTGGGGGCGAGGGTCAGCTTGTGGACGTCGCCCTGGTGGAAACTGCGGACCTTGCCGGAGACGTACTTCTTCATCGAATCCTTGATGGCGGCGCGCGCCTCGCGCGGCTTGTAATGCGCGACCAGAATGAACTGTTTGTCCATCGGGCCGCCCACCACCTGGTAGCGCATGACGTACGCGTAGTCGTACAGATCATCGGGCGGGAACTTGGTCGGGATCTCGACCAGCTTGGCGGTGACGTTGATCGACACGGCGACGGCGGCCGCAGCGCCATCGGCGCGGGCGGTTTGCCGCGCGCCCGAGGTCGCCAGGACTGGCGCCGCGATCAAGATCGACACGTGAACGAAACGACGGAACGTCATCGCGATTTCCTCCTGGTCAATGTGAGTCCAGCTGCTGCTCCTGCCTCAACAACGCCATGTTGCGCACCAGCCCCGGAAGATCGGCACGCGCGCGCGCGGCCTCGCGGTAGGACGCCGCCGCCTCGGGCAGGCTCCCGCGCAACTGGCGCACCGCGCCCAGGCTGGCCTGCGCCTCCGCGAAGGTGGGAAAGTCCGCCACCGCGCGCGCGAAGTCCGCCTCGGCGGCGCGTAGATCGCCCGCGGCGCGCTGGTGATTGCCGGCGTTGTACCAGTGCACGGCGATCAACTCGGACACCGAGACGGGCCGGCCGTACGCCGAGGCCGCCGCCTGGGGCCATGGGCCGTACTTGGTGCGGTACCAGCGGTCCGGCATCGCTTCGCCTTGCCGCAAAAGCTCGACGTTGCGCGGGTGGGGCGCGCGCGTGCGAACGAAGAAGTGGCCGGGCAGCAGCACGCCGTCGAGCGGGATGTCCAGCACTTCGCCCAGCGCCAGGTAGAGCGCCGACAACCCCAGGCAGCTTCCCCGCCGCGCGCTGATCACCGACGACAAAGTGAAGAAGCGCGGATCGTCGCTGGCGATCTCGCGCTCGAACCCAAGATCCCCGAAGACCACCGCGTCGAGATCGTCGATCGCGTCGGCGTGGCTACCCCGGCGGCGGCGCTCGACACGGGCGGCGATGTTTTGCAGCTGCAACCACGCGTCCGCGATCGCCGTGGGCGCGGCGCCGAGGTCAGCCGCGAACGCGATCAGCGCGCTGGCGACGGGGCCGGGCGGGCGATCGGCGGCGGTGGGGCAGCGCCGTCCACAGGCCAACGCCGCCAGTATGAGAACGAGACACGCCGGCGTCGCGGGGTGACAGCGCGCGGGCGCCACGGCCGCGCCCCCGCGCACGGCGGCGTCGGTGACATCCGCTCTCGTCACGTCCACCTCACGTCGTCCTCATTTGGTCCTCATTGCGGCTTCCTTTTTTGCCACCGGCTGCCAGCCCTCCCAGAAGTTGTAGAGATCGCGGGCCGTCATCATCCAGATCACCAGCTTCTTGCTAGACAGCGCGTCGGCGCCCCGGCGCAGCAGCTTCTGCCGGACGTTGGGGCCGCCGCCGTAGCTCATGACCAGGTCGACGGGTGCGCCGAGCTCCTTCGCCAGGTGCGCCGACACGCCGGCGTGCTCGCAGTCCATCAGCTGGTAGACGCTGGTGAAGCTGTCGCCGAGCAGCACGATGGGGCTGTCCGGATCGTCCTCGTACAGCGCGCCGTCGGCCGCCACCACCTGATGGCCGATCAGGGTCTCAGGGGCATACCCGGACTTTTCCGCCTCAGGCAGCCGCGAGTGCAGATCGCCGTGGCGGGTGAAGGAGGCGTCCTTGGTTTTGTAGGTACGCCGGTGCGCGACGAGGCCCTTGTACCAGGGGTAGCGCTTGACCCGCTCGGCGACGATCCTCGCCGCCAGCTCGAGGCCGCGGCTGGTCCAGTGAGTGTCCTGCGCCTGGTACAGGGGCTCTCCCGTCGTCGGGCCCCTGGCCCGCTCGGCCAGAAAAGCCGGCAACAGATCGACGGTCTCGACGCCCTTTTCGCCGAGCTCGAGGAGGAACTTTCGCTCGAAGGGGTTCACCACCGCGCCGGCGAACCGCGCGAAGTCCGGCTGCGCCTCCTTCGTGTCCGGGGGCGTCGCGGCACGGTCCGGAAAAATCTCGACCTTGGTGGGGACCGGAACGAACAGGAAGTCGGCGCCGTGGGCGGCGAGGAGCTTGCCGAACTGGACGATCACCGGGATCGGATTGCGATCGTGGTGTTGCCTGCCCAGATCGCCGCCTAGCACGTACGCCAGCGATTGGCGAAAGAACAAGAATCCGTCGGCGCCCGCCAGCGCCTTCGACCCCTCGGGCATCGCCGCGAGGCGACTCTTCAACGCAGCGTGCAGCGGCGCGAGCTCCGCCAGCCAGGCCGACCACGAGGCGCCGTGTGCGGCCAATTCGGCGCGCACGGCCTCGACGGTCGCGGCCGGGGCGGGCGAGGGCACGCTGGGCGGCAACTTCACGGCGGGGGTGATCGCGACGGCGGGGGCAGACGCCGCCGAACCGCCCGCTTCGCCCTCGACCAGGAAGATATTGTAGACCGGGTTGCCTTGCGGCTTGCCGCGCATGACCACCGTCGGCGACGGGAAACGCAGACCACCCAGCTCGTGCTTGATCGCCGGCTCGGTGTCGTCCGCCGGCCAACCGGTCGGCGCGGCGACCAGATCCGTATTGTACGACGGGTACCAGTACGAGGCGAGCTGATGGGCCCAGCCCTTGACCTCCGTCGGTGACAGGCTCCGTCCCTCGTATTCGGTGCGGATGTACCGCACGATCTCCGTCGCGTCGCCGAGCGCGTAGGCCGGGACGCGGCCATAGATCTCGGGAAAGCCGTCGCCGTCCTCGTCGGGCATCGCCGCGAAGTCGGTGAACCAGGGGGCGAACTCGACCTTGATCCACACCTCGACGGGACCACCAGGCGCGGGCTGGTGAAGAAAGATCTCGGCTGGGGTCTGCCGCACGATCTGCGGGCCGCCCGCTAACCCCCAGCTCTCGGTGCGGATGCGCTCGGCGACATCCTCCAGGCGGTCGGAGCCCGGCACGTGCTTCGAGGTCAGGAGCTCGACCAGCGGCGCCACCGCCAGCGCGCGCGTCCGTTCCGCGCCAGTGAGCGCCGTCGCCGCGATGGATCCGGTCAGCGATTCGACGGCGAGCGCGCCCGCGAACGGATGGCTCGTGTCGGGGGCCTTGCCGGCGGCGCGCGCGGCCGCGCCCTCGGGAGCGGGATCGGCGTTCATGAAGTTGGCGTGGTACGCGGCGTAGTCCAGGCCGGCGCGGGTGGGGCGGCTGATCCGCCGCACCAGCACCTGCGAGGTCACGCGGCGGTAAGATGGGTTGACAGTGGTGACGTCGGCGCGGGTGGCGACGGCGGCCGGTCCGCGCGCCGGCCAGGGAAAGCGCGCGCCGGAGGTGGCGCAGGCCGCGAGAGCACACGCGGCGAACGCGCCGCCGATCAGACCGATTCGGTTATGGGTCATAGAGTCCTCGTTTGAAACGCCACATGACCCGTAACACCCGCAGGCCGTAAGTCAGCGGGTTGAGGTGCGAAATCTCGTCGCCGTAGTGGGTGGGGATGGGGGCCTCGCCGACCGCGAGGCCGCGAGCCCGCGCAGCGGCGATGGCCTCGATGTCAAAGTCGAAGCTGTCGCTCAGGCGGGAAAACGGGATTTCCGCGAGGGCGCGGCGGCCATACACCAGGTAGCCGCTGTGAAAGTCGCTGAGGGGCAAGGCAAAGATGCGGCGCTCGAGCTTATTGAGGGCCCAGTTGCCGGCAACCTTGTAGCGCGGCATTCCGCCTGAGCGCGCGCCGCCGCCGGCGATGCGCGAGCCCTGCAACAGATCGAGGCCGCGGCGGTCGAGCGTCGCCAGGAGATCAGCGAGCACCTCGGGGCTGTATTGGCCGTCTGCGTGCACGGAGGCCGCCCGGTCCGCGTCAAGTTGACGCGCCACCGTCAGGCCGTCCTTCATCGCGGCACCGTATCCCCCATTGCGGGGCCGCGCGACGACGGTGAGATCGCCGGCGGCGTCCGCAGATTCGCGCGCGAGGCGACCGGTGTCGTCGGTGCTGCCGTCGTCGACCACCACGACGCGCGCCAAGCCCGGCGGGCGGGCGGCGCGGATCCGTTTCAGCAGATCGGGCAGGTGGCGGGCGGCGTTGTAGGCCGGCACCACGACCACAAGCTTCACCGCGCGCCTCGACCGCCGGCCTCGGCGCGCGCAGTCGTCGTCGTCCGCGCGGCGTCGACGCGCGACTCGTAGCGCGCCAGGTAATCGGCAACGATACCCGGCAGCATTTCGGCCAACCGGACGCGCGGCCGCCAGCCGAGCAACCGCTCGGACTTGGCCGCCGAGGGAATGCGCACCAGCGAGTCGTCGTAGCCGGGCCCGTAAAAAGTCGCCGCCGGGACGGTCCTCAGCTTCGGCCTCGGGGCGCTCGGCCGCAGCGCGCGAAAGGCGGTCACCACCGCGCGCGCGAGCTGCCGGATGCTGACGTCGTTGAGGTCGCCGCCCAGGTTCAGGATCTGCCCCTGACAGGCGGCTGGACGGTCGACGATGCGCGCCAGCGCGTCGACGAACTCGCCGACGTCGACGAACGAGCGCCGCTGGACGCCGCCGTCGACCAGCATCAGATCCGCACCGGACAACAGTGCGTGCATGAACGACGCGAGCACGCGCGGGATCCCTTCGCCGTCCACGCCGGGGATGAAGTCCATGCGCGGCCCGATCACGTTGAAGGGCCGCACGATGGTGAACTTCAAGCCGGCGTGCAGGCCGTGCGCCCAGATCAGGCGTTCCAGCAGTTGCTTGGCCGCGGCGTAGCTCCAGCGCTCGCGCTGGACCGGACCGAGGAACAGGGCGGTCTCCTCCTCGTCCATGCGGGTCATCGCGCGCCCTTCGACGTCGAGCGCGACCCGGCCGTACACCTCGCAGGTCGAGAGGTGAATCAGCCAGCGCGCCCGCGCCGTGCACAGCTTCACCAGCGGCACCAGGTCGGTGTAGTTGGCGTCGATTACCTCGATGGGCTGGGTGTTGTAGAGCGCAGGGTTGCACAGGGCCGTCAGCGAGATGACGATGTCCGCGCGCTCTGTGATTCGCTCCAACAGGCCGGGATCCCCGACCCGCGCCTCGATGCGTGTGACCCGCGCCTCGCCGGCGGCCAGCTTGTCGAAGTTGACGTCGACCGCCTCGACGGAAACGCCGGGCCGCGCGGCCAGCACCGGGACCAGGTGCGAACCGATGAAGCCGCCCGCGCCCAGCACCGCGATGCGGGTGGGGCGGCGGCCGACCGGGAGGCGCGTCACCGTCGTGCGGGAAGCGGCCGCCGGCGACGGACGCGGTCGGCGGCGCGCCGCCCCAGCGCGTGGCACGGGGGACTTCATGGAGCTCGGGCTGGCCTCACGGGTGCTTCTTCTTGCCCTTCGACTTCTTCTTGCCGGTGGTGGAGCCCGCCGCGTCGTCGTCAGCGCTGCCGGTGGTAGTGCCGGCGCTCGCTCTTTCCTTCTCGGCCGCGGGGGGCGAAGAGGTGGTGGGCGCGCTCTGGGCCGCGGCCGGGATGAAGATGTCCGGCCAACGATCGTTGCCCGAGTGATAGGTGAGGCGCACGGCGTCCGCGGCGGGCGTACCCACCTCCCACAGGTAGATCTCGTAGTCCGCGATGTCGTGGTCGTGCCCGCGCTGGGTGGCCGCCCACACCAGCCACTTACCGTCGGCGGACAACTCGGGAAAGTACTCGTGCGAGCGCCGGCCCGGGATGTCGATCAACGTCAGCGCGTCCAGATCGGAGTCGCTCTTGGCGGCCTTCCCGTCCACCATGGGCATCTCCAGCACCCGGCTGCCGCCGTTGCCGGTGGGGTGGACCCAGTAGACCGCGTCGCCCGCCGGGGTCCAGTTGATCTGGCAGCCCTCCCCGGTGCGGGTCCACGTCTTCTTGCGCACGTCCCAGATCCCGGTCTCGCGTTTGGAGCCGCGCAGCGTGATCGCGATGTAGTTGCCGTCCTTCGAGATCTCGGGCTGCTGCAACAGCGCGTCGTCCAGATCCTTCACCTTCGTGCTGTCGACCAGCAAGGTCTCGGCGCCGCCGCCGAGCTTGCGGCGGAAAACCGCCGTCGATCGGACATAGACGATCTCGTCGTTCGAGAGCCAGCCGCCCCAGCTGGCGTTGTCGACGACCTTGGTCACGTCCTTGCCGTCGGGGGTGACGGTGTAGATGTCCCACTTGCCGTCGGTGTTGGCGTCGCGTTCGAAGACCCAGCCCTTCTTGCTGCGCGTGAACAGGATCTTGGTGCCGTCGGGCGAGAATCGGGAGAACCAGTCGACCTCCTCGCCGCGGGTGATCTGGCGGATGTTCGAGCCGTCGCTGTTCATCACGAACAGATCGTGGTTTCCTACCCGCGAGCTCGACCAGACGATTTGCGCCTGCGCCTTGCCGCCGACCGCGACCATCGCCTTCTTCTCGCTGTCGTCGGGTTGCTCCTCGCTGCCAGTCGGAGAGCCGGCGCCGACGGTGGCGCAGGACGCGAGCAGCGCCGCCACACCCGCGAGGCGGACCAGGTGCGCGCCGCGCGCGGCGGCGGGCCGGGCGTTCCCGGTGATGGATCGTGGTGTGGACGTTCCGTGGTGCCGGCTCATGCTGCCCTCCCGTCGGTGGGGTGGATGGCTCCCCCGACCGTTTCGTTCGCCTTCAGCGGCGTCGCGGCCGCGGGCGTCGACGTCGAGGCTGAAAAACAGCTCGCCAGTCCGGCGCGGATGCCGCGCGGACTATACCCGAGATCCGCCGTCGCGGCCGCCGGGTCCAGGTCGGCGTCGTTGGTGAATCCGGCTATGGCGTACGGCGTGAGCGGAGGGTCTTTCATCACCCGCCCGAGCGCCGCGGCCAGCGCCCGACAGAGCGGGACCGGGAGGTGCAGGATGGGCCTCGTGCGACCCTCCAGCGCCAGCACCAGGCGGGCCAGGCCGTCGAGCGAGATCGCCTCGCCCCCGCTGAGGTTGTAGGTCTTGCCGTGGCTGACCGGATTGCCGGCGGTGCGGGCCAGGCCGTCGACGACGTCGTCGGAGAAGACCGGACGCTTGAGCGCCGTTCCGGGACCGATGAAGGGGACGATCGGGAACCGGCTCAGGTGGGCGCGAAAGATGTTGAACTCCTGTCCTCCGGTCCGGTCGTAGACCAGCGTCGGTCGGACGATGGTGTGCGCGAAGCGCCGCTCGGCTTGCACCAGACGTTCGGCCGCGAGTTTCGAGCGGCCGTAGGGCGTGAGGCGCGGATAGACCACCGACGCCGAGGACACGTAGATGAAGTGGCGCACGCCGGCCGCCGCTGCCGCCGCTACCAGGTGCGCGGTCCCCTGGCGGTTGATGGTCTCGTAAAGCGCGGGATCGCGCGCGAGGATCACCGCCGCGAGATGAAGCACGGTGTCGACCTCAGCCAGCGCCGGCGCCAGGGATGCCGGGTCGCGCACGTCGCCCTCGCGAATGTCGCAGCCCAGGCCGTCGAGCCGCGCGCGCAGCGGATCGCGCGGCAACACCAGGGCCCGCACCTCCCACCCGTCGGCGCGCAACCGCCGTACGAGGCGCGCGCCGACCTCGCCGGCGGCGCCGGTCACCAGGGCCAGGCTCGTCATCGCGCCAGCTCCTGGGCCGCTGGCTCCGGCGTCGGACGAGTGGGTGCCGCCAGCGTCGACCAGGCGATCGGCTTCCAGTCACCCACCGCCAGCTCGCGCGAGGCGAACTCCCACACCACGACCTTCTTTCCGGCCAGCCGATCCTCGCCGCCCGAGAGCGCGTTGAACAGGAGCTGGCGGGTGGCGTGCGCGCCGGCGTCGTTCTGGGCCAGCACATCGACGTCGCGGCCCAGGGCCCGCGCCAGGTGGGCGCCGAAGCCGGCGGCGGCGCCCCAACCCATCTGCTCCAGATTGAAGACGTTGGTGAAGCTGTCTCCGAGGAGCAAAAGCTCGCCCTGCTCGCTTGGCTCGAAGAGCTTGTCCTGCGCGTCGTGCACCTCGTGGATGGTCTCGGTCTGCGGCACGAACAGCGTCTGCCCCTCGGGCAGGCCCAGCATGTCGGTCACGTCGCCCACCCGCGCGACCGTCTTGTCGACCGCGCGCCAGCGCCGCGCGGCGCTCGCCGGCGTGGGCGACGGCGACTGGACCCCGTTCACGATCAGGAAGCGCGCCAGCGCGGCGGCGACCGTCTCCATCCAGGCCGGCGTCCAGTGCGTGTCCTGTCTCAGAAAATGGGGTGCCGCGCCCGCGACCAAGCGCTCGGGGCTGGGATCGAAGACCAGCACGCCCGCCGCCCGCAGCTCGTCGGCGAACCGATTCGCGTCCGGGTTGCGCGCCGGCGGGCGCCCGAGATCGCGGCGCCGTCCGTGCAGCTCCACCGGCTGCAGGCTGGCCTTGTCGGGCACCGGGAACACCACCAGCTTGATGCCGCGGGTGGCGAGGAAGCGCGCGAAGTCCAGGATTGCCGGGCGCGGATCCGGTGAGATCGGCGGATCGCCCGCGTCGAGCGCCGCCTTCTGCCGGCTCTCCATGATGGCCTGATTCAAGAACCCCGGGCCACCCACCGCCGTCACGCCCGGTCCGTAGTACAGCCACCCATCGCGTCCGATCACCGCCTTACTGTTGCCGTAGCCTCCCCACCTGGTCAGCACCGCCTGCATCCGCGGACGGACGTATTCGCGCGGCCTAGATGCCTTGTCAAGATCGTCCTCGAACTGCTTGAGGTTCTCCTTGGTTGGCTCGCGCCGAAAGAGATCGAGCAAGACCGCGTCGTCTCCGTTGACGTTGTCGCGGATCGCCTGCCCGATCGGGACGCCGTAGATCACCAGCAGGAAGACGAGCACCAGCGCGCCGGCCACCTTGCGCGAGACGTCCGTGTGCAGGATGCCGCGCCGTAGCTCCTCGTCGTGCGACGGATCGGTGGGCCCGCCCCGTCGCGCGGGACGCGCGACGGGGGTGCCGGCTGCAGCGGGCCTGTTTTCCGTGGGCGACATGTGTTCGAAGGACGGCGTCAGAACTGAAAATAGAGAAAGGGGTTCGCGCTTTGCGTCCACATGATCAGGATCGACAACGCCAGCAAGGCCAGCCCTCCCGCCACACGGGGCATCGAGAGCCGCGCCGTGAAGGTCCAAGTGTTGGGCGCGCCCCACACTAGCACGGCGCCGAGCGCGACGATCGTCACATGATAGCGCGTGTAAAGCGCGCCGGCCGGCGCGTCCGACGCCGCCGTCAGCGCCGCGATCCCGAACAGCGACTTCAGATAGGTCACCGCCTGTCCCAGGGTCTTGGCGCGGAAGAAGACCCACGACAGGCAGACCACGAAGAACGTGACGGCGACCCGCACCGCCCGCGGCAGCTGCCGGCGCGCGCCCGCGCCCTTGCGTGTGTCGCGCCCGCGCGCCCGCTCGAACGCCAACATCCCGCCGTGGATCGCGCCCCACAACACGAAGTTCCAGCTGGCGCCGTGCCACAGCCCCCCCAGCAACATCACGATCATCAGGTTGACGTAGGTGCGCCGCTCGCCTTTGCGGTTGCCGCCGAGAGGGATGTACAGGTAGTCGCGCAGCCAGGTCGACAGGCTGATGTGCCAGCGCCGCCAGAAGTCGGTAATGCTATCCGCCTGATAGGGCGAATCGAAGTTCTGGATCAACACGAAGCCCATCATCAACGCCAGGCCGCACGCCATGTCGGAGTATCCGGAGAAATCGAAGTAGATCTGGAACGCGTAGCCCAGCAGGCCGAACCAGGCGTCGTGCGAGTGCAGCGCGCCGGCGGCGAACGCGGTGTCCGCGACGTGCCCCATCGGATTCGCGATCAACGTCTTCTTCGCCATGCCGAACGCGAGAAAGGCCACCCCGCGCGCGAATTTCTCGAGAGTGTGGCGCCGCACGCGCATCTGTTCCTCGATGGCGGCGTAGCGAATGATCGGGCCCGCCACCAGATCGGGGAAGAACGCTTCGAAGCACAGGTAGTCGGTGAAGCGGCGCATCGGACGTGCGTCGCCGCGGTAGACGTCGATCGCGTAGCTCATGGCCTTGAAGGTATAAAACGAGATCCCGACGGGCAGGACGATGTGCAGGACCGGCACGGCGTGCGGCCCCAGCCCCAGGGCCCGCGCCAGGCCGTTCAAGTTCTCGGCGACGAAGCCGGTGTATTTGAAGGCGGCGAGTAAACCGAGATTTGTCATGATCGACACGGTCAGGATGGCCTTCATCGCGCGCGTGCGCGGGACCTCGCGCCCGATCACCGGCGGCAGCCCGACCTGGTCGGGGAGCCCGGACAGCCGCACCAGACCAAGGCCGCAGATGTAATCGACGCTTGACCCGAAGAACATGATCACCGCCCAGATCGGGTTGGCCCAGCCGTAAAACACGTAGCTCGACGCGGCGATCAGCGCGGTGCGTGCGCGGAACGGCAGCAGGTAATAGATGCCCAGCACCAGGGGCAGGAAGTAGAAAAGAAAAACGTGGCTGCTGAAGACCATGTCGTTCCGCGCTCTTCCTCTATCAAACGGAGGGCCCTCGTGATAGGGTGGTATCAGCGTCTCCGAAAATTATCGCTTGCGTGGTCCCCAAGCGGTATTGATCAGCATGATGCGCCCCCGCCTCCCCTGGCTGCTCGCCCTGGTGCTGCTCGCCGCGGCCCTTTACCCGACGCTCGCCCGCCGGCGCGAGGCCGCGCGCGTCCTGCGGCAGCTCGACGTGGCGGTAGGCGCGGACGGCGTCGTTAGACGCTCGGCGACGGTCGTCGCGCTGTCGGAGGAAGTGTCGCGCGCATCGTCGCCGAGCGACACGGATCCTGCGCTGATGGTGCGCGTCGAGGAGCTCGGCCCGGTGCTCGCCAGCTGGCAGACCATCGGCGGCTGCGGCTCGAGCGGCGCGACCGGGTCGGCCGGCATCAAGTGGATCGGCCGCGGAGCCACCGGCGGCTTGTTCAACGTGCAGGTTCAGGGAACCTACAGCCAGCTCGGGTCGGCTCCGAACCTCGAGCGCGATTTCTTCGTAAATACATTGATCACCAAAGATATTGGCGATGACCAGAAATGGAACGCCGGCATCAACATCCCGTACGTCTACAAGTACCTCGACGATCCATTCATGTTGTATTCCCCGCAGACGATCCCGCCAACGCCCGGAGTTGACGTGACAAACGCGGGACTTGGGGACATCAGTTTGCAGGGGACTAGAAGGTTCGGAAGCATCAACAACAACGCGCTGACGCTCGTTCTCGGGCTGCCCACCGGCACGTACAAAGCGCAAGCTACAGGGCTTGGTTACCTCCATCAACAGCAGCAACTCGGGTTCGGAAAGGTCACGGGCGCTGCCATTTTGGACCACACGATGGATCAAGTCTGGGGCGTGGTAATCCTCGGTGGCGTCGCTGCATGGCGGGGCGGTCAGAATTCTCCGCTCGACAACTACCGCGCACCCAGCGCCTCGGGATACGCTTATGCGGGCTACTTCCTCGGACCATTTGTTCCCGCTGTCGGACTTTCCCTGACCGGATTCACGGGGCACGACCGGGACATGACTCAGGAAGAAAACAGCGGATTGTTCCTCGCCGCCGCAAATTTCTCGCTGGAATGGTCGACCGATTGGGTGGCCCTGGTGCTTGGGGCGTCGGTCCCTTATCAGTATGTGGGGCATCCCAGCGGTGGCGGCGTGCCTCCTCCAACGTGGGGTTGGGGAACCTGGTTGGTCGCGCTCGGTCTGGCCGTCTCGCCGTTTTGATGAATTTGGCGGATTCCGCGTACAGAGTTTGGGGACATGAAGGAGAAAAACCATGGTTGACGTCAATGCCTTGGCACGAAATGGGCGCCGCTTCGCGGCGATCTTTGGTACCGCGGTCACGTTGACCATCGGAGTTGGCTGTGGCGTCTCGATCCATACCCAATCCCTTCCCGGAATGGGTGGGAACGGCTCGTCTGGTACGGGCGGCCAGACGTCGGGATCGGGCGGCCGGTCGTCGGGCAGCGGCGGCCAGCCATCGGGGTCGGGTGGTCAGTCCTCGGGTTCGGGCGGCCAGTCCACCGGCAGCGGGGGTCAGACATCCGGTTCGGGTGGTCAGACAACGGGATCCGGCGGCCAGTCCGCCGGAAGTGGTGGCCAAGCGGCCGGCAGCGGCGGAAGCACCGGCTCCGGAGGGAGCGGGGCCGGCGTCACCATCAACGGGACCTTCGTGCCCAAGGAAAAGGCGATCGTCTTCATTCACTTCGGGCACTCGAACATGCGTGGGCAGGCGACCGTGCCCACCAGCCTGATGTCCTATTTCTACGACACCCAGCCCGGCCTCTGGAGCTATCAGACGGGGACGATCTTCGTCCTCGCGAAGGAGCCGACCGCGCCAGAAGGGACCATGACGTTTGCTGGACCGGGCACGGCCATTCTCAAGATGGCGGCCGCGCAGGTCTCCAGCAGCAGCGGCTACAACTTCATCTCGATCGGTCGCGGCGTTGGCTCGGATACGACGGAGGACTATCTGAAGACGATCAATGGTGCCCCCGGAGCCCTCTACGCGTCGTTCATAACGAACCGCGCGATGATGTTGAAGGGCAACGTGACATGGGGCGCGATCGTGATCATGCTGGGAATCACCGAACGCCACCTGCCGACCGCGGATCAACCGGGCTATCCCGGTCGCGTGCAGCAGATTGTCTCCGACATTCGCGCCGATTTAGGCGAACCGAATCTCCCCGTGATGTACTGCGACTACGAGCAGAACGCCACCGGCGATCTAGCGCCCACGGGGTCGGTCGGCGTGGTCATCGAGCCGCTGACCCGGATGCTTCCGGGGCTCATTTCGAATCTGGTTTTGGTTCCCACCGGGTTGGGCCCGGGACCGGACGGCCCGAACGACAACATCGAGATGCAGGACGACCACCACTTCGACATGCTCGGCCACCAGGTGTGGGCATGGCGTCTCATCAATCTGATGCAATCCCACGGCTGGTTTCCCTGGAAGTAACGCCGCCGAGGTTGGGCGGAATTCCCCGGTGAATGGGTTCGTGTCTGTTTCTGCTTCTGAGCGTTCGCCAGCGCCCGCGGATCGCCGGTCCACGCAACGCCTGCTGATCTTCGCGGCGGTGGCGCTGGGCTCGGTTATCATCGCGCTTGGCCCGATCTCCGACGGGGACATCTACTGGCACCTGGCCGCCGGGCGCGAGATGCTGCACCGGCGCGCGCTAATGCGGGCGGATCCCTTCACGCTGAGCGCGGCTGGGCGGGCGTGGGTGGATGTTCACTGGCTGTTTCAGCTCGGGGTCTATCTGATTTACCGGGTTGTGGGCTTGGTGGGGCTGGTGGTGATCAAGGCGGCGCTGGTGGCGGCGGGCGCCGTGGTGGCGGTGCGCGCGGCGGAGCGGAGCCGCGCGGGGGCCGACGTCGGGCGCGCGATCTGCGCGGTCGCGTTGCTGGGTCTGTTGTTCCTCGCGCGTCACCTGCTGCTCCTGCGGCCGGTGATCGTGACGCTGCTGTTCCTGGCGATCTTTCTGTCGATCCTCGAGTCACTGCGCGTCGGCGCTCAGACCCGGCGCGCGTGGTGGGTGTTGCCGCTATGTCAGGTGGTTTGGAGCAACTGCCAGGGCCTGTCTCCGCTCGGTCCGGCGCTGGTGGCGGCGTACCTGGCCGGCGCCTGGTTGTCGCACGTCGCGCGGAGCCGGGCATGGCCCTTCGAGCGTGAGCCGCCGCAGTCGATTCGCCCCCTGGCGGTGGCGCTGGGCCTCTGCGTGCTCGCGACCTTCGTGACGCCGTTCGGGTGGAGCGCGGTAGCGCTGCCGGCGCGGCTGCTATCGCGCCTCACACCCCAGCAGGCCAATATCTTCAGCACGGCCATCGCCGAGAACGTGCCTCCCTTCATCCTGGAACGGACCGCGCCCGAACAGATCGGTCACTTCAAGTGGGTCCTCGCGGCGTTCGCGACGGCCTTCGTAATCGCGCGGCCGCGCTTTCACCTCGCGCACCTGTTGGTGTTGCTCGCCTTCGCCGGCTTGGCCGTGATGGCCAACCGCAATGTCCTGCTGTTTTACTGGGTGGCGGCGCCACTGACGGCGATCGCGGTGGCGCCGACGGTGTCACGCTGGTTCGAGGTGGTGCCCATCGCCTGGCTCGGTGGGGCGCGCGGGCGCACGCGCGCTGCGACCTGGGCGTTGTCGCTCGTGCTCGGCGCCGAGCTGGCGCTGGCGGGGGTCGTCCAAGCGCGCGAGCCGCCGGTGTGCACGCCAACGCCGTTTCATTTTCCGACAGAATCGGCGCGGGTTCTCGCCGCGCTCGGGATCGTCGGGCCGATCTTCGCGCCCGACCAGCACGGCGGATACTTGACTTTCACGCGGCCCGCGCTGCGTCCCTACATCGACACGCGGCTGGTGTTGCACACCGGCGCCGAGTACGCCGAATACCTCGCGCTTTTCGACGAGCCCGCCCGCTTCGACGCGCTGGACGCGACCGAAAACTTCAACGCCGTGGTCCTCACCACCTCCTACCCCGATCGTTACCTTGGCCTGATTCGCCACCTCGCCGGCGATCCGACCTGGCGGCTGGTCTACACCGACGGATACGAGGTGCTGTTCACGCGCGCGGGGAGGGCGCTCGGTCTCGACGATCGCGCGACCATCGAAGCGATCTCGAACGGGCTGGCGGCGCGCTTCGGCGCCGAGCCCGCGCTCTACGCGGCGGCGCGCTTGAATCTGGCGCGCCTGCTCATCGTCCTCGGTCAAACCCGCCAGGCCGAGCGGGTGTTGTCCAGCCTGGATTCACGCGCGGCGGCCGAGCTGCGCGCCCGCGCGTATTTCGTCGCGGGCGCGCGCGGGGCCGCCGAGAGCCTCGCCCGCATCCTCGTCGGCGCAAATCCGCGCGACGTCCGAGGCCTGACCTTGCTGGCGGAGATCGCCGCGGCCGACGGCGAAGCGGGGCGCGCGGGCGAGTGGCTGCGCCGCGCGCTGGCCGTCGATCCGTACGACATCGAGGCCCGCGCCCTGGTCGCCCGCCTCGCTGACGGCGCCGGCGCGCCACGCTAGGTCTGTGTTCGCGGTGCACCACTTCGCTGCATGCCGCAACGAGCGCGCAGTCCGCGGCGCGTGAACGACGCCGAGCGCAGCTGAACGCCAAGACATTCCGAACAAACCTGTACGCAAGTGCGGCATGTTGG
>OCTA010002653.1_pt1 | contig 16132 bp, 16 predicted proteins | sample 1538991 | NCBI WGS metagenome assembly OCTA01 (sample SAMEA3539302, study PRJEB22396) | soil metagenome | biome: tundra; feature: field; material: soil | place: USA | collected 2010-05 | depth 0.15 m | reverse complement strand
AGGGGCTCTCCCGGGCCATCGTCAGCAGCTGCTCAGTCACGTCGCTCGCCGTCGGCGGTCTCCCCGAAGGGCGCCGCGTCTCCGAGCCATCGTACTTCGCCGCGATCCCGGGAATTCCTGCACGGCCCAGTTTCCGGACAACACGGGGACGCTGCAGCGACACCAGGTGATGCGCGATCTCCTGATCCTCGGTGTGTACCGGGTCGAGGCGTGCGTGGCGAGCGTGGGCGGCTCCTGCGCCTGCCTCAGAACGTCGCCTGCAGCGACGTCCCGTTGAACTTGATGGAGGGGGACGGGTACGTGACCACGCTCAGTTCGCTGGCGGCGATGCCGATGAGGGTTCCCAGGCCCTCGTCGCCGTGGCCGGCGAACTCCCAGTGATTCTCCGCGAGCGCCACCACCGCCCCCACGACGACTTGGAGCGCGATCGGGAAGATATAGGCGAACGCGTTCTGGTGAAGGCGCGCATCGTCGGCGTTCACTTCGACGATGTAACGCGCGCTCGTGAGCGCCAGGCACGGATCGCTGACGCCGGCGGTGCGAATGCCCTGAAGCGCCCTGTGATTCGTGGTCGCGTCGGGGACCTGGATCATCAAAAGAGTGCCGAGGCTCGCGTTCACGATCTGCTCGCTGACGCGGTAGTCGTGGTACTGGAAGATGCCGACGAGGCTCAGCGTGATGAGCGACGCGCCCGTGACGTACCAGGCGTCGGTCCAGTTGCGGGCGTACTTGCCATCACGCTCGATCGCCTCCTCGGCGATCATGAGCTGACGCGTACACTCGGCTTTCTCGAGCGACGCGAGATCGGGTGGGGTGACGTCGGGCGCAGGCGCCACCGCGGGTGTCGGCGCAGACACCGGTGCGGGGGGAGGCGCGGGCGCGGGTGATGGCGCAGGCGCGGGCGACGGCGCATGCGGGGGTGTTGCTTCCTGCGCGAGCGCGATGGTCGGCCTTCCGACCACGGCGACCGCGAGCAAGACAGCCATAATTCCTGCCCCGGCGCGCGTTCGAACTGCCCCCCTCGGGCGAGCGTTGCTCACGCGCCTCACCTCACCTAGCTGAACCATTCGTCACGCGTATACCGCATTACTCTCAGAACCTCTAGCCCAGCTCGTAGCCCAGCTCGGCGTCCCAACTCGCTTACGATGTAGGTATGTCCGTGGCGGATTCTTATGGCATGCGGCCCGCACGTGCGATTTGTTCTCGATGAGAAGTGCCGGCCTGTAACCAACGTTTGCTCTGCAGCACAAATCAGACTACCAGACGAGGCGGGTCCAGGGATGAAGAGTTTGAGACGTTGCGTCGTCGGTGCCGGTGCCGGTGCCTTTGCCTTGGCAACGGCAGCGGGGACGCAGGAGGCGAAAGCCGCAGGGTTTGCGAATACCAACGCCGGCGGCGAGCAGGGCACCGTCGTGTCTACGAACCCGATGGCCCTCTACTACAACCCCGGCGCCATGGCGTTCGCCAAGGGGTCTCAGCTCGGTCTCTACGGGGGACTCTTCATCCGGCACGCATCGTGGGATCGCGCAGGCACCAAGGACGACTACCCCGAGCCGCCAGCCGCGCAGGCAGCGAACGTCGGAACGAACTCGCTCTTCAACGCGTTCGGCGGCCCGTCGATCGGCGGCACACTGAAGGTCGGCAACCTGGTCCTCGGCGCGGGCTTCTTCGCGCCCTTCGGCGGCCGCGCGCACTGGGGCAAGAACGACGCCTTCGTGAACTCGAAATATCCGCTCGCCGCCGCGGGCGTGCAGCGCTGGTTCAGCATCGACGGCGCCGCGACCGTCCTCTATTTCACCGCCGGCGCGGCCTACCGTCTGGGGCCACTGAGCATCGGCGCGACAGGCAACTTCATCAGCTCCACGGTCGACGTGACGACGGCCAGGAAGCCCAGTGGCGCGAACCTACCGGATACGAGCGCCGAGGGGCGCGCGTTTACCGATGCGCATACCTTCAACGGCAGCTTCGCCGTGGGCCTCATGCTCGAACTCCTGCCGGAGCAACTCTATATCGGCGCTTCGTATCAGGCCCAGCCGGGCCTCGGGCAACAGGCCCTCAAGGGGCAGCTCGTCGTCACGTCCCCGCAGGGCAACCTGGCCCCCACCTCGGTCGATTTTCTCCAGACGCTGCCCGACATCTATCGGGCCGGCGTCCGCTGGAAGCCCAAGCACGTTCCGCTCGAATTTCGCGTCTTCGGTGATCTCACTCGCTGGAGCGAGTTCAAGTCCCAGTGCGTCGTCCTCGAGGGACGGCCGTGCGACATCGCCGCGGACGGATCGGACAATACGCCCGGCGGGCCGGTGCAGACCTTCCTGCCCCGCAACTGGAAAGATACCTACGGCGCCCGCCTTGGCGTGAGCTGGTGGGTCGTACCCCCGGTGGAGCTCCTGTTCGGCGGCGGATACGAGACCGCGGCCTCTCCCGACTCGACGCTCGCGCCGGACCTGCCGGACGCCGTCAGTATCCAGGGAACGCTCGGCGCGCGATTCATGCTTACCGAGTCGCTATTCCTGACGGCCTCGTACACGCATATCCAGCAGATGACCCGCGACAATACGGGCAAGAGCACCCTCGCGGAGGACGCGAGCGGCACCGCCGTTCTCTTCCCGTCCAACGAGGAAGATGCCGGCGGCGTCTACAAGTCGTGGATCGGTGTCTTCACGGGCAACCTCGAAGCCCTCTTCTGAGCTCGACGGACACGAGACGCGCGCTCGCTGACGAATGCGCGCACCCAGACGAAGCGACCCGCGGCTCAGCGAGTCAGCCGGGCCGCGGACCTGGACGCGGCGCGCAGGGAGCGCGCCGCGTCGTCCCTTCACATACCGGGGGCGGGGATGGGGAGCGCCGTGAGTGCGTCCGCGCACGTCGCGCTGGCTCCACCCGCGAGCTTCACCGTGTCGAAGGTGCCGGCTCCGGGCGTGTACTGCGTCGTGTTCGAGTCGAGGAACTGGTACTCGAGATCCTCGCACGCGCCGCCGTCGCTCGCGGGCGTGCCGGTGCCTGCCACGCGCGTGCAACCGGCGATGTGGATGTTCAGCAGCGCGATCGTGGCCTTACCGCTCGTCTTCGTGCAGCTCGAAGCCGTGCCGTAGAGAGCGAGCTCGATCCGCGAGATCGTCTGCAGATGGTCTATGTTGGGGGCGGTCACGCTGAGCGCGGTCTTCGGGAGAATGAAGGGCGTGGCGCCGTTGTAGAAGACGCCGCCGAGGCCCGGCTGCCCCATCCCGGGCACGAACGCTCCGCCGTCGATGTACGTCCAGTCGGACACGGGGATGCCCGTGAGCGGGGGCCACTTCACCGTGCCGACGATGAGGGGACTCGACGAGGCGATGCCCGTGAGCGAGACGTGCGGATCGACCTCGAACGAACTGCCGACGTTCTGGCCGCCGACGACGCCGATGATGGGGAAGGAAGTGGAGCCCGCGAAAGAGCTCGCCGGGTCGATGGGCCGCACTTCGCTGCCCATGGGGACGCCCGTCGCCATGGCGCCGAGGTCCGAGAGGGTGACGTCCGGGGCTTGGGTGCCGCACGGCGTCGCCGTCCCGGTCACCTTGTTGCTGGCGTCGACGGAGTAGGTGGTGAGAAGCGAGAGGTAGTAGGTGCCCCCTCCCTTGTTGATCGCCGTGGTGGCGGGCCACGACACCTGCAGCGTGATGAGGGTGGACGTCGCGAGCGGGAAGGTGTCCGTGCACGGCTTCGTCGGGTCGCCGACGACGATGCCGGTTCCCCCGTCTCCGGTCGGTGCCCCCGTGTCCGCGGGCCCCGCCGATGGGGGCGTGCTCGAGCTGCTGCATCCGGCGCATGCCGCCAGAATCATCACGACACAACCCTGGCCAAACAAACCGATACGCGAAGAATCCATCGTGCTCCTCCAGATTTGTCTATCCGCGAATACGCGAAAGCATGCTGCGGCCCGCCGCTCCCGCTCGCGGTGGTACCTCGTTTCCGACCCATGAGCAACGCTCCGCACACTCGGGGCTCTCACCATTTGCCCTCACTATCCCCGGAGCGCCAAGTTCTTGTCCCTAGAAGACATACATTGGTGCCGTCGTCCGGTGACGCACCGAGCTTGTCCGGGGACGGCTGTCGTGGCTACTTCCCTCCTCCACCGCACGATCGCTCAGGATTCTCCTCGGAACAAGCCTTGATGATCGCCGTCGGATCCGCTCGGATCGCGCCGTGCTCCGCGTCCCCGGCTCCCGGCTTTTGGCGTCGCTTGCCGGCCTGGCAGCCCGGGCGACGAGGGCGCTCTGGAACGCGTGCCGTCCGACCGGCGTCGCGGGCGGCTTCATCGCCGATCTGACCCGCTCGCGTGCGGAGCTGGTCACTGAGAACGCGCTTCTTCGCCAGCAGCTCATCGTTGCCTCGCGCGCCGTCAAGCGCCCTGCTTTTCGCGTCCACGAGCGAGGCCTGCTCGTGCTGCTCGCTAGCCTCCATCGCCAGTGGCGCCATGCCTTGCTGCTGGTCACGCCCGAGACGTTGCTGCGATGGCACCGAGAGGGGTTCCGACTGTTCTGGCGTCGGAGATCCCGCTCGGTCGGTCCACGCGAGCCGCGTCTCGCGCCGAACGTCGTCGCCCTCATCCACCGCATGGCGACCGAGAACAGGCTCTGGGGAGCCGAACGGATTCGAGGCGAGCCCCGTTCGCCGGTTCGGTCACGGCCACCCCCGTGCTCGGAGGACTGCACCATGACTACCGCACCGCAGCGTGAGAGCAGCGGACGACCAAAGGAGCCAACACAGCCCCGAGAAGCGACTGCACTGTGGCAGCGCGGGCCGCGCTCGGATTGACCCAGGGGGGTGCAATCCGAGGGGGGGTATGCGGAACTCAGAACATTCCCATCGGCCCCGGCGTCCACCGGATCACGGTCGTGCCGCCCACCGGGGGGAACGCGACGCGCTGCAGGGCGCGGCCCTGCCACGCCAGCCAGGGCGCGGAGGGATCGTCGAGGTCCGCGTCGTCCGTGATCTCGATGCGCGACGGGAGTCCGCCGTCGAGCGCGACCACCCGCACGACCGCGCCGCAGATGCGCCGCTCGTCGCCGACGGCCATGGGATGCCACGCCGACCGGGCCAGGTACTCGAAAGGCCCCGTCAGGAACGTCGTGCCCCGGGGCGCCAGCGTGAAGGTGCGAGGGCCGGTGCGCTCGAGGAGCACGTCCGCGTGGACGGCGGAGGTCGGCGCGGCGCAGGCGCCGCCGCGATCCACCTCGAAGGCGAGGGACGCGTTCACGTACATGTTGGCCATCGGGTCCGACGCCTGAAGGATGCGGAGGCGTCCGCGCGGGCCGATGTCCCCGGCCACGCCAGCGGTGATGCGGGCCGTCGCGAGCGCCATCGTCTTCATCGAATGCTGGTTGCCGAGCTGGGCCAGCGGCGCGAGCCCTACGTGGACGATCGCGAGCAGGCCCGCCAGCGCGCGGCGCGCGAGCGCACCCCGCCCCGCGGTGAAGCCGTGCGCGAGCATGACGGCCAGCGTCGCCGAGACCCCGAGGTTCGGGACCACGAGCTCGCGCGCTCCGGGAAAGCCACCGACGGCCGCGAAGGCCGCCACCAGCGCGCCCGGCAGGAGCCATCGCACGGCGGCGCGCTCCTCGTCGGTCGCGCGTCGCAGCGTGTCGCGCAGGAGGAGCCCGGCCAGCACGGCCGCGACGACGCCGACCACCGCGAGCGGTCGCGCCGCCCACGTGAGCGCGAGCTCGGCCGGCACCCCGAGGATCGCGTCGGCCAGGAGGTCCGGAAAACGCGTCGCCGCTCCCGCGAGGTACTTCCCGGGCTCCGAGATGGGCGAGAGGTACCCGCCGCCTCCATCGGCGCCGCAGCCCGTGGCGCTGTAGATCGCGAGGTAGGCCATGACGATGGCCACGAACGGCATCGCGCCGAGCGAGCGCGCTCGAAGGTCCCGCGGTGACGGCCCCAGCACGTCGTAAGCGAAGGCCAGCGCGAGACCGCCGAGGGCCGCCTCGTCGCACAGGAGGGCGACGGAGAACGAAAGCGGTGCGAGCCAGCGGCCGGGTTGCCAGGCCTCGGCGCGCCACCGCTGCTGCGCGAGCAAGCCGAGCGCGCAGAAGAGAGCGGCCGCGAGGTAGTGCCGCGCCGAGATCCATGCGACCGGCGAGGCGAGCGCGCCGGAGAGCGCAAAGAGGAAGAGCGCGAGGGTCGCCGTCGCCGGGGGCAAGAGGCGCCGGAACAGCGACCTCACGGCCACGAGCATCGCCGCGTACCAGAGCAGCGAGTGCAGGTGCCAGAGCGGCGCGACGTGCCCGAAGAGGGCGTGATCGAGCGCGAGGAGCGCGCTGGGGAGCGGCCGCGCGAAGTGCAGCTTCAGCTCGGGGTTGGTCCACCAGGGCAGCTCCCCGGCGGCGACCAGGTGCGCGATCGCGGCCGGATCGCCGGGCGTGAAGCGATAGAGATCCCACCACGGGATGTCCCGGGCGAGGCGGTGTTCGAGCTCGTCGAGGAAGACGTAGTCGTCCGCGAAGAAGCCGAGCGTCAGGGAGGGCAGGGCGATGACCAGCGCGAAGGCCACGACGACCCAGCCCGCGCGGGGATGCTCCAGCCAACCGACCACGCGGGGTCGGGCCAAGGGGGAATTCACAACCGAACGATAGGGGCGCCCCGAACTGCCGTTCAACGGCCGATCGTCGCGTCGTCGCCGATCGCGACGACCGTTCGTCGTCTAGGGACGAACTCGCGACAACCGACGCCGAACGGCCCAGTTCCTGTCGCCCTTCGGTGTTCGGCTGAACGACTTGTGCCCAACGTTTCGGAGCCCGTTTCGCGTTCGCTACGGCACCGGGACCGCCGTCCAGTCGACAGCCGCTACCGAAAGCGATTCGAAGTGCCTCGTATTGTTCGTCAGCACGACGGCGCTCTCTTCGAGCGCTTGCGCCGCGACCGGCACATCGCCGTCGAGGGCCTCGGGAGGCGCTGTTACGTTCCCGGTGTTGCGCGCGGCGGCCCATAGTGATGCGGCGCGCCGCCAGGTCGCGGTCGTAACGGGAACGTAAGGGAGTTCGCGTGTAAGTTCGTCGAGCCGTGAGAGGCTGCGCGTGGCTCCGATCCGGAGCAGTTCCCGACGGAGCTCATAGTCGGCCAGCTCCGAAACGAGGAAGGCGTGCTCCTGGACGGCCCTCCGGAACCACGCACGGACATCAGCGTGCTTGCGCGGGTGGCAGAGCTGCCCGAGGATTCCGGTATCCAGCAGCAGCTTCACGACCCACTGGGATGCGAACGAAGGGCAAACGGCTCGAAGCCAGCCACGTCCCAATCGGGTTCGCCGGAAACGTCCTCGGCCTCCCAGCGACTGAGCATCGCTGCGACGCGCTGTGCGCGATCGACTTGCGGCAACACGCGAGCGCGACGGGCGTCCTCAGGGACAGGTCCAGCAGGGTTGGAACGTCCAGCGGTCACGTGGCGAACCCTAGCATCATCGCAGCCGACCGGCGCGTCAGCCGTTACCCGGCTCTGGGGTGGCACGCCCGTCGATGCACACCACCTCGGCGTAGCGGCGTGGACGCCCCGGTACCCCGTGGTAACGATTTCCTCGGGACAAGTAACGCTCAGTCCCTTCCAGTAACGCCCATCGTCACTTTGACACGGTAGGGGTCGTAGGTTCGAAACCTATCGCGCCTACAAGATAAGCGAAGCAAAACGGCAAGTTAGACGCATCCCGTTTTGGTCCCCGAGGCGTTGAGTACCGCTTGGGTCCCATGCATACCGCAATGCATACCGCTCGCTGAGGCGGTCTCGCTGGGGATGCCGGCGCCTGCCAATTGGAGGACCTTGCCGATGCCGTCGCGTTGCTCGCCCGCACTCACCGAGGAGTAGTGGTCGCGCATGCGCTCGGTGCGGTGGCCCGAGATGCTCATCGTCACGACGCTTTCCAGGTCCGCGACGCGGGCAGCGTCGTTGAAGGTGCGTCGCAGCCCCTTCGGCGTGAACTTCTTCTTCAAGCCGATGGTGGCGGCAACTTGGGCGAACGGCTTTCGGAGGCACGCCTCGGAGCGCAAGCCGCCCCCTTCCGCCGGGAAGAGAAACTCGGATCCAAGCTGTTGCGGGGTGTGAAGCTGCGTTTCCACGTGCCACTGCAAGACGGACATCAGGCCAGGCGTCACGCTGATGCGCTGCCTGTACTTCGTCTTGGTGGTGTTCATGATCTCCCCGAGCGTTGCAGAACGACGAACCAGAATGACGCCCTCGTCCCAAAGAATGTCCGGCGTTTCGCCTGTCCGTCGTAGAGCACGAAGCGAAGAAGGGCGGAGCCCCGTGGCATACCCAAGACAAGTCATTGCGTAGTGCTGCGGAGCCAATTCGAACATGCAGGCAAGGAAGTCGCGCATCTCCTGGATGTTGAGCGCGTTGGGTTGCTCCTCCGTGTAGACAGGGTGTTCCGACGTATCGAACGCCTTCACACCCTCCGTCGGGTCGGCGCCGATGAGGTGCTTGGCCTTCGCCCTCTTCATGATGACCCTGATGATGGCCAACCAGCCGTTGGTGGTCGCTGGGCGGTACTTCTGTTCGGTGATGAGACGCGCGACTCCCAGTTTCCACTGTTCGATATGGGCTGGCTTGATCTGGTCGATATACATCTCCCCGAATCCCTTCACTCCCTCCGTGCCATCGATCAGATGGCGGAGGGTGAAGACCCAACGCTCACGTCCTCTTGCGCTCTTGATCTCACGGAGCGCTAGCTTTTCTTCGAGGAGTGAGACGCTGAAGTCGCAGAAGCGCGTCTTCGGTTGTGGCAGAGCGCTTGCCCCCGCTCGAACCCCTTCGAGTTCGTCTTGGAGCCACTTGAGCGCCGTGGCTTCGTCCGCCACGAGGAGCACCTTTCGGATCTCCTTCGACTTCCCCGTGCTCGGGTCCTTCGACCTGCCGCGAACCAGGTATCCTCCCTCCTTTCTCCTCCAGACGCGCGACACTTTGGTGGGGATGACCCAACTGTTCCATCGCTTGATCCACTTCGTTTCCTTGTTCTTCGTCTCTGTTCTCATGCAGTCCTCCAGTTGTTGAAGGAGGCGCACTCGAACGTCCCGAAGCGACGGTACCACCCGGCGCTAAGCCGAGCAGGTAACGATCAAGATCGTCCTTGGCCCAAGTAAGCCTCCTTGTTTTGTAGCGAGTCCCGATCGACAGAACACGACCATCGTGTTTCGCCTTTCGCAGCGCGCCGGGGCTCATGCCGAGGTAGGCGGCTGCTTGCTCCGTCTTCATCAACGATGGAAACGGCAGCGTGGGCTCTGTGAGCGGGTCTCTTTGCTTGGTATCGGTACTCATGCGAGCGAACGTCATTCTTTGAAATACGGAGTCAAGGGCTCGGAATTTATGAAATTGTCATCGCCGTCGAATCTCGCCACCGACAGCAACTTGGCCTCGCTCATCGAGCAGAAGGAACCGTCAGGGGTCGTGATGATGTGATCCAGGACGCGGATCCCGAGAAGCTCGCCCGCCTGCATCAGCGAGCGGGTGACGCTGATGTCTCGGGGGCTCGGCTTGATCGATCCGCTCGGATGGTTGTGCGCCAGGATGACGCTGAAGGCGTTGGCCAAGAGCGCCGCCTTGAAGACCTCTCGCGCCGGCATCGGCGTGGTGACGAGCGAGCCGATCCCGAGGATGGTCGCCCCCGTGGGTTTGCCATGAGCGTCCAAGAACAACGCCGCCGAGTGTTCGCGATCGGCTTGCCCGATCAGGCGGTGGAAAAAGACCGCGGCGAGGAGCGGGTGGCCCAGGGAAGTCGCCGGGCAGATGGCCCAGCGTTCGCGAACGAGTTTCAGCTTGTAGAGGGGGATGCGATCGTTCATGGGCCTTTCGGGAGGGCGCGGCTCTGGCTCTGCGTGCCCTCCCCGACTCGGTCTCCCCCGTGACTCGATGGGAACTTCGGAGGTGCCCCGCTCGGAGATCGTAGAAGCTCCTCCTCCGAGCTTCGCTCACCTGCCGATATGGGCGAGGGCGAGCGCCAGCTCGGAATGCGCCGCGCGCAGCTCCTCACGGACCTCAGACCACATGGTGTATTGCATGGCGATCTCGACGCGCGTCTTGGCAGCGCGCATGCGGTCGCGAATGGCCCGGACCTTGTCGTCGGAAACCGAGAGCTTCTGGCTCTCAGGCAACTGTGTGTTCATGTTCAAGCGGTCATTATCGTTCGGCATCGTCTTGTCTCCTGATGGGGGCGCAGCTTCGGCGCTGCGCCCCCTCACCGAACCGATCCACCCCGTGACTCGATGGGAAACGGCACGTCGTGCCTGGGTGCTTCGCACCGCCGCCCTACGCTGCGATGACCGTCGCCTTGCATGGGGGCAGATGTAGGATGACCCTGACGGCATCGGGATCTTCCTGCGGGCGAAGGTTCAATCCGCCGCCCCGACCCCATCGAAGGTGCAGGCCCTGGGCGTCGACCCAACCCGAGAGGTCGTCGCGAACGCGATGGATCCTGGCCAGGTCAAGGAGCGGCGCCATGTGCACCGCCACCGTGAAGGCCTCGCAGGTGAAAACGAGAAGGTCGTCGCGACGGGTCAGCGCCGACGCGAAGAGCGAAGGCAAGTCGACGTGGGCCCGCTCGCCCTTCCACTGCACGACCGTCGACAAGGCATCCGCCGACGCTTGCGCCGAGCGCCTCCGATTCTCGCGTTGACACTTCCGGACAAGAGCCTCGGTTCGCCGAAGGGTCTCCAAGAGCTTGCAGACGAGAGCAGCATCGTCGCGCTCACTCTCGACGGCGCTGATGATGGTCTCGGCGGAGACGTGGAAGGCGCGAGCCACGGCGTCGAGGTTGTCGACGAGGTAGGCACGCACTTCCGCGTGGTTGCCTTCGGCACTCTTGGCCAGGATGAATCGACGAAGATCGCGCAGCGTTTTCATGAGACGGCTCCTTTTGGGGCTGGGCGAGAGGCCAGGTTCTTTCCCGGCTCCCTTCGCCCTTGCTTCTTCCGCCTTCGCCGTGACTCGATGGGAACCGCCTACTATTCGAGCGAGTCCACGGGCCTCGCAGCGTCGACGCCGAGGATGTCGGCAAGACTTTCGCCCGTCTCCTCGCCCCAGCACTCCCGAGGGGCAAGCAATTGCCCCGATGCGTTGTAGTCGGCGCCGCAGTCGCACGCATTGGTGAAGCCGTAGAGAACGACTTCGCGCCCGCAGACCTCGCAGGCTCCTACGGCATGCTCGGTGTAGTCGTGCACCGATTCCACGACGCTGCGGACGAGGGCGAGCCCCGCGAGGCAGGCTCGGTAGTTGTCGCGCGCAGCGGGTGGAAGATTCGCCTCGTCTAGGTGGCCCGCCTCGTTGCATAGGAAGCTGTATCCGCCGCCTGCTCCGACACGCTCGAAGGAGAGGCGATGCTCGACGTGGTGATGGTGCGTGCGCCGCTTCAGGATTCTCATGGCCTGCCTCCCTTGGCCCAAGGCTCGGGCAGGAAGCCTCCGCGGGTGATCCATTCGTCCAGGGCGTTGAACCCCGCGGCAAGGGCGTTGGCATCGTCCTGATCCGCACCCTCGCCGTCGCGCAGAACCCTCTCGACCAAGGCTCGAAGGTCTCGCAATGCCTGATTCGGATCCACGTTACGCCGCCTCTGCATCGACGACGGCGCGCGCTTGCTTGCCGAGAATGAGATCCGCCGCCTTCGCCGCTTGCCCCGCCGCCTCCACGATCCATCGAGGCTCGGCGCGAAGCTTGCGAGCCCACGAGGCGATGTACGCCGCCGAGTTGTCGATCACCTGCGCGGAGATGCCGGCGTGACCGCAGAGAAAAGCCGCGCCGCATTCGGCGACCAGCTCCTCGAACGAGTAGTCATGCGAGGAGAAGCGGATCGGATCCACCACGCCCTTGCGGGCCAGGCGATGCGCCGCCCCTGTCGAGTGGACCAGCTCGTGAAAAAGCGTCGAGTAGTACTCCGGCACCGAGTCGAAGACTGGGCGAGGCGGGACCTGAACTCGATCCAGGGATGGGACGTAGCAGGCCCTGCTTCCGCCGTGCTCGATCCGAGGGGGATCCCGGAAGGCTCCGACGACGCGCTCGCATTCCTCGATCGGATCGAAAGCGGGGCGAGCGGCAACGGCGGGAGCTTGGATGCCCTCGCACTGGGCCACATTGAAGACCGTGTAGTACCGAAGGACGAAACTCTTCTCGACGTCGCCCCGGTCGTTCTCGTCCTTCGAGATCTTCCAGAAGATGACCGGCGCCCCGCGTTCGCCCTTCTTGACGCTCCCGCCCAGGTTCTTCGCCTGGTTGAACGTCAGCCAGTACGGCGATTCGAAGGGCGAGGCTTGCAGCAGGAGAACGTTGACGCCTCGGTAGTCCTTGCCGCTGACGAGGTTCTTCGGGGTCTCGGTTCGCCACGGGCAGCGCCAGGGGACGACGCCACTGGCCAGAGAGCTGAGGATGCGATCGGTGATGACCTGGTAGACGTTCATCGGGCTGACTCCTTGGAGCTGGGAGCGCCGTCCGTTGGCGTCTCCTGCGGCTCAATCAGCCCGTCTTCACCGTGACTCGATGGGAGCGAGCCGGAGCGAAGCTCCTGAGGGACTGCGTCCCGACCCCCTCGACGTCCCCGACGGGCTCGACTCGATGGGACTGCCCGTCCCTCGTTCTATTATTGCGAAAGCCCAACGGCGGCGGATTGCGAACTATGATTCGCGGTCGTCGCACGCCTTGTTTCTTTCTGGCTCGTCGTCGCAGCGGAAGTCGCTCGACGCCGCGACGCGCCTCCCGCAACCGTGCCGCCCGTCAGGCTCAAAAAACTTGGGGGGGCGAGAGCTGGCGGGCTGGCGTGGGCTGCCAACAAGGGGTCTGCGTAGCTCTTTTCGGGATCAGGCCCCTCTACGGTCGGCTGTCGAGCGACCCCTTCTCGACAATCGGACAAGTGCAGGGCGCGTAAACTGGGTCTTCCGAAAAGCAGGTTATGGCACTATCTTTGGCCCATTTCGCGCCCCGGGTGGGTAGCGAGCGAGCCTCGGAGGGGGCGCCACTAGGTCGTCAGAGGCTTGGCCTTGACGCGGAGTGTGTCCGATGATCGGGAAGACAGACCTCTCGCAGATCCGGAATGGCGAGATCGGCTACCTACTTGACGCAGGTGCACCCGACGACCCCAGGGGAAGCGCTGTCAATGCCCCCATTGAACCACCCGCTTATGTATCCTTGCGCCTGGCACCAGCCTCTGCACACTTGTGGGCAGACAATCCCCGCGGTCGCCGTACCACCCAATATCGCGTTGTAGCAAGATGCAGCGGCGGACGAATACGTTTGTGGAAAAGCGCCAACATCCGTAATCGCGCCTGCAATGCTCGAAGTGTTGCCGGCTTTCGTGGCATTGCTGGAGTTCGTCGCATTTGTCGCGTTGGTAGCATTCGTTGCATTGTCGGCGGTGCTTGCGTGCCCGGCGTCGGCGGCGAACGCGGCGATGGCAGCATTCGTCGCGTTGACCGCATGGTCCGCCTCCACCGCATACGGCACGGCTCCGATCACCGAGCGCCCGAGGCTCGTCGTTCCATCCAGTACCTCTGTGAAGACGTTCGGGTTGGCATTGATAGCGCCCTTGCAGCTCGAATCCAGCGCGATTCGAAAACGTCCATTGATGACGTTGGTCGTGACCGTCGTGGACGTGCAGACGGTGTGCTCTCCAACCCCGGTCGGCATCGCGTTCAGCCAGAGGTTCACCGTGAGGCTTCGGGATCCGTTGACGAGCGTCCCGCTCTCGGTCAGGGTACCCGAATAGTAGAGCGGGTTCGGAGTGGGGATGCCGTCGGCAAGGACGAACTTGACACCAAAGCCGAAGGCTCCTGCGAGGGCCAGCGAGCAAGCAAATGCGAGCGCCTTGCAAAACTTCATTGCGAATCTCCTGACGTGTCCACGTTGTTCCCTCAGTAAAGCCTCGCGGCGGCGAACGAATTGCGCTGGGGGAACGAAGCGTAAATCGGCTGAGCCGCGCCACTATTCTGATATGTGCCACAAGTTACCGACGCGCCCGCGCTAAGCTTTGTCATAATGACAGCCTCGGGCGTGCTGCCCGAACCGTTTGAGTAAAGATCCTGCGCGGTGGCTTCTGCGCCGTTGACTGTGATAATAGCGGTCTGTTCCATGGGGGTCGCAACGGCGTATTCCAGTGCGCAAGTGATGAGGTATATGCCATCCGTCTTCGGACTGAAGACGCCGGTTGTTGCGCCGTATTCGCCCGCCAAATCATATGCGACATGGTCGAACGCAATCACGAATCGTGTAGCATTCGGTACGGACGGGGACGTCGTCAGCCATGCGTGGAATGCCGATGCCGGATGAACTTGTCCTTGAAGTGTGGAGAGCGTGGTGGCCAACGTTCCCCCAGCGGCGTTTGCAGTCGCTGCCGTCGTGGCGATGGTAGCATTAGTGGCTGTCGTGGCATTCGTCGCGCTTACCGCGTGGTCTGCCTCCACCGCATACGGCACCGCCCCGATCTTTGACCTCCCCAGGCTGGTGCCGTTGTCGACTACCTCGACGTAGACATTCGGGTTCGCGTTGATCGCGGCTTTGCAGCCCCCGTCGAGGGCAATGCGGAACCTTCCGTTGATGACGGGGGTACTGGATACGGTGGTCACGCAGAGCGCGGTCTCGCCGAGCGTCGCCGATGCGTTGAGCCACAGGTTGATGGTGATGGGTCTTGCGGCGTTGACGAGTTGCCCTGCCTCGGTCAGAGTCCCCGAATAATAGAGAGGATTCGGGCTGGGTATGCCGTCGGCGAGAACGGTTTTCAGCGCGAAGCCTGCAAGGCTCCCGGCGATGACGAGCGTGGTGGCAACGAAGGCGGTTCGGGTTTTCATGGTGTCAAGGATCCAGTGACGCAGGTCATGCCGGTCGTGTCGCAGAGTGTCTCGCCAAACTCAAAGCCGTCGTCTGTCAGGGTCACGAAGCCCCCGTCGGGGAGCGCGACGCCTCCTTCGACGGGAACGCGGTCGACGGAGTAGATGCCACCGGAGGTCGGCGGAACGGCGCCTCCTGGGCTTCCAGCTTCAGCGGGGGCACCGTCTCCAGTGACGCCAGAGTCTTGCGCAAGGGAGCCGGTGTCGGGTTGAAGTCCGCCATCCAGTAGCGGGATCCCACCTTCGCCTGGCCCCGGGGATCCAGGAGGCGCGAGGTCGTGATCGTCAATCCCGAGGATGGAATTACATCCCGCGCTGGCGACGGCTGCCGCGAGGAATACGAGGAAGACAGGAAGTCGCATCACCAGGTGCCTTTCAGTTGAACCGTACCGAGGCCCATGCCGAGCTGCGTATTCGCTGCGCTGTCCGAAGTGGGCTTCGCCGTGAACCAGAGGATGGCTCCGCCTGCCAGCCCGACCCCACCGACGATAAACGCCACCGTAGAAATGGTCCCCGCGCTCTTGGCGTCGCTCCACTTGCTGACGCCGTCGGGCGTGGCGCACTGACTGGGACAGACGTTCTGGGCATCGTTTTTCTTCGACATGGCGACCAGCCCGAAGACGCTCCCGACGGCAACTCCCACCACCCCCACGCCACCCGCGACGATGGCGCCGATCCTTTGTGGGCCCAAGGCGTGGCTCGGCTCCGATGCCTGCGGCAGAGGAAGTGTTTGCGGCGCGCCCGTTGGCTCCGACGACGTTGTTGGCGACGCCACATCCGCTCCGAAGGTGATGGCTTCACGCCGGTCCTTCTGCGACTCGCGAATGACGAACTGCTTGGTCAGCGGAGCCTGACCTGCCGTCTCGAAAAGGAAGGTGTGCTCGCCCGGATCGATAGAGAGAGCGCTCCCCTCCAATCGCTCGGCAAGGATCTGCCCATCCATCGTCACCTTGACCGAACTGAGGTCCTTGCCCGAGCCATCCTTGGCCTCGAAGATGATGGTCGGGATGGCGGCGTTGACCTCATCAACCCGATGGACGCACTCCTTTCGGATGTCGGCGGGACAGTTGGCGGAGGCGCAGACCAGGAGCTGCGTGCGCTCCTGCCGCAGCTTCTGGTCGTTGCCCGACTTGAGTGACGCTTCGCTGGCTGCCAAGCAATCGGCGGTGGTGGGGTCGGCGGCAAGCGCCAGACCTTCGGTGAGGAGGACGGTCACGGCGGTGACGGCAAATGATGCGAAGTGGCGTCTCATCATGCCCGATCGCTTAAGCGCCGATCGCGCCAAGTTTGAGCGCGATCCGCTGCCT
>OCTA010002651.1_pt1 | contig 16148 bp, 14 predicted proteins | sample 1538991 | NCBI WGS metagenome assembly OCTA01 (sample SAMEA3539302, study PRJEB22396) | soil metagenome | biome: tundra; feature: field; material: soil | place: USA | collected 2010-05 | depth 0.15 m | reverse complement strand
AGCCGGTCCCAAGGGTTGGGCTGTTCGCCCATTAAAGCGGTACGCGAGCTGGGTTTAGAACGTCGTGAGACAGTTCGGTCCCTATCCGATGCAGCCGTAGGAGATTTGAGGAAGGCTATCCCTAGTACGAGAGGACCGGGATGGACGAAGCTCTCGTGTGTCAGTTGTCCTGCCAAGGGCACCGCTGATTTGCGACCTTCGGGTGGGATAAGCGCTGAAAGCATCTAAGCGCGAAGCTCGTTCCAAGATGAAATCTCCCACAGGGTTAACCTGGTAAGGCCCGTGGCCAGACGACCACGTTGATAGGCCGGAAGTGTAAGTGCGGCAACGCATTCAGCTGACCGGTACTAATCGGCCGAGGGCTTGGGAACTTGCTCGTGCTCGCTATGGAACGCTCAGGGGTGACCGATCTTCGGTCACGCCGGGCTCGGATGTCACCTATTCAGGTGATTGTCCTGGAGCCCCTGAGAGCGCACAATTTCCGGTGGCCATAGCGGCGGAGAGACACCCGTTCCCATTCCGAACACGGCAGTTAAGCTCGCCAGCGCCGATGGTACTTGGGGGGTAGCCCCCTGGGAGAGTAGGACGTCGCCGGGATTTCTCTAAAGAAGCCCCCCGCACAGCGGGGGGCTTCTTTGCATTCAGTCTGGCCACGCTCATTGGAGCGTGCGCAGCTGGGGTCGGTGCCAGCCGATCCGTGAGTACCGAATCGCCCAGTGAGTACACTTCTCTGCCATGGCCGCACGAACTCCCTCTGGTACTCCGCGCCCAAGGGCATCAGGAGGTGGAGGGCCCAAACGCTCTTCGGACCGGTCGTCCGGAGGTGGTCGCGGCTACCAGGGTGACAAGGACTCGAGTCCTGGAGGCCGCGGTGGGTCCTCGCGAGGACAAGGCCGCCCACCTCGCCCCTCGGGATCCAGTGGTTCGGAACGATCGGGTTCTGGGACCGGTGGCGGGTCAGGCAGCCGCGGTCGACCTGATTCCAATTCGAGGTCGAGCTCGTCCGGGCGCGCTTCGTCGGGCTATCAGGGAGAGCGACCTCGTCCGGGCTCGGGATCGCGTACCGGTTCCCGCTCGCCCTCTTCAGGTGCCGGTTACGATGGCAGTGGCAGCGGCGGTTCCAGCTCCAGCCGTGCGGCCGGCAAGCCGGGTGCTTGGAAGGAACGCGATGATCGTTCCTCGAATAGCAGTCCAAGGACCACTCGTGATTCCCGGTCGAGGGGTGCAACCAGCCGGGTCGGCCGACCTGAGGCCAAATGGGATCCTCGGCCCCAGCGGAACCCTGTCGTCCGAAAGGGATGGGGGAGTGTGGCCCGGCGGGGCGCGAGCACGGTGAGGGAAGGGACCGAGCATGGTCCCGACAAAGACACTCCGGAAGGGCGTCGTGGATCGAAGAGGCGTACCGACGAGTTCGTTCCCGAGCAGTGGATCGAAGAGGATCGCCACGGTAAGCGCACGGACGAATTGCGACCCCCGGCCCATCGTGCCGTTCCGGCTCAACCCGAACTATCCCCTGACATTGCCAATGAGCTGGCGTCGGCGGCCGGACCGGACTGGAATCATCTTCGCGAACGCATCACGGAGCGCATGGCCGCCGGCATCGGCGCTTATGAACGGGAACGTCATCGGGATGCTTCCCGCATCCTGAAGACCGTCGTCGACGCCGTTCCGAGTTCCCCTTCGGCCCGTGAACTTCTCGCTCTCAGCCAGTACCACCAGGGGTATTGGAAGGCCGCCCTCCCGAACCTCGAGGCATTCGCAGCATTGACCGGATCGGTCGACCAACATCCGGTCCGCATGGACTGCCATCGGGCGTTGGGCCGCCCGAAGCGCGTCGAGGCTCTCTACACCGAGCTGCGTCAAGGATCTCCCGATCCCGAGGTCCTGTCCGAGGGCCGTCTGGTGCTGGCCGGCACCCGGGCCGACACCGGCGATCTGGCCGGGGCCATCACGCTGCTGGTCGAGGCAGGTGCCGGCCGTCTGGTCCGCAACCCGGCCGAACGCCACCTGCGCCAGTGGTATGTGTTGGGCGACCTGATGGAGCGCTCAGGTGAACTTCCGAAAGCCCGGGAGCTCTTCCTTCGCATCGCCACTGTTGACCCCGAGGCGTATGACATCGCCCAGCGACTCGAATCGCTTGGACCGCCCGCCCGTGTACGGCGCACGCCAAAAGGCCCCCGCCGCGCCCATTAGGCTCAGGGACCATGAATCTCGAACAGCTCTTGGGCAACGAGGCCGAGTCGCTCCTCACCCACCGCGCCACTGCATTCCCGTCCGAGTACCTGACCCTGCCCGGGCCCGATTACCTGGACCGGATCTTCATGGATTCGGATCGGCCGCCCACGGTGCTCCGGAACCTCGGCACGCTGCGCAATACCGGGCGTCTCGCCGGTACCGGATACCTGTCGATCCTTCCGGTCGATCAGGGTGTCGAGCACTCGGGGGCAGCCAGCTTCGCCAAGTTTCCGGCCTACTTCGATCCGGCCCGGTTGTGTGACCTGGCCATTGCCGCCGACTGCAGCGCCATCGCCACCACCCTCGGAGGATTAGGCATCGTGGCGCGGCGTTACGTCCATAGGATCCCGTTCGTCGTCAAGCTCAACCACAACGACTTCCTCAACTATCCGAACACCTACGACCAGGTGATGTTCGCGGGGGTGCGCCAAGCCGCAGATCTAGGCGCCATCGGCGTGGGTGCCACTGTCTACTTCGGCTCCGAGGGAGCCGACCGCCAGATCGTCGAGGTGTCGAAGGCATTCGCCGAGGCTCACCGCCTTGGCCTCATGACCATACTGTGGTGCTACTTGCGCAACAGTGCCTTCAAGCAAGGTGATACCGATTACCACGTCTCGGCTGACCTCACCGGCCAGGCCAACCACCTGGGCGTCACCATCGAGGCCGACATCATCAAGCAGAAGCAACCCGAGAACAACGGTGGTTACAACGCCCTTCAGTTCGGGAAGACCGACCCGTTGGTGTACAGCCAACTGACCACCGATCACCCCATCGACCTGACCCGCTGGCAGGTGGTGAACTGCTACGCCGGTCGAGTCGGCCTGATCAACTCGGGCGGTGAATCCAAGGGGGCGGATGATCTGGCCCAAGCCGTGCGTACCGCGGTGATCAACAAACGCGCCGGGGGAACCGGTCTGATCGTGGGGCGAAAGGCCTTCCAGAGGCCACTGGACGAGGGAGCGGCCCTCATCCATGCCATTCAGGACGTATATCTCAATCCCGACGTGACGATCGCGTAACGGGTCGGCCGGACCATCGGGCCGCCATCGGATATCGGTGCCTCCCCGGTGCCTCACGCGGCGGGGTTTTCCCCTGCCGATAGACTGTGAACATTGGTGCCATATGCGACGCGCCGGCCAGGTTCACAGGTTTTTTGGTTCATACGAAAATGCCGCCGAGTGGTCGACCGGCGATTGTGCGCAACAGAATGGCGCGTAGAGAGCAGTTCGAAGAGGAGCACGGTGTCCGACACCACAATGAATGAGCATGAGCCCGAAGTTCTCGATCGGGTCATCCTTCGGTTCGCCGGTGACTCGGGCGACGGCATGCAACTGGTCGGCGACCAGTTCACGAACGTTTCCGCTCTCTTCGGGAACGACCTGGCGACTTTCCCGGACTTTCCGGCGGAGATCCGAGCCCCGGCCGGCACCCTTGCCGGTGTATCGGCATTTCAGGTTCAGATCTCCGACCACGACATTCTCACCCCCGGCGACGCCCCCAACGTCTTGGTGGCCATGAACCCGGCCGCGCTCAAGGCCAACGTGGCGACCCTTCCTCCCGGTGCCACGGTGATCGTCAACGTGGATGCCTTCGAAGAGCGCAACCTGACCAAGGCCGGGTACGACGTGAACCCGTTGACCGATGGCAGCTTGTCGGCCTACACGGTCTATGAGGTCCCGATGACGTCGATCACCACGGAGGTATCCAAGGACGCCGGGGTGAAGCCCCGGGACGCTGAGCGCTCCAAGAACTTCTTCGCGCTCGGGCTCATCTGCTGGCTCTACACCCGTCCCATCGATGGGACCGCCGAGTGGATCAAATCGAAGTACGAGGGCAAGTTCCTCGTGATGGAAGCCAACCTCCGGGCACTGAAGGCCGGGTATCACTTCGGCGAGACAGCCGAGTTGTTCGCGTCTTCCTTCGAGGTGCGGCCGGCAACTCTCGAACCTGGTGAGTACGTGAACATCACCGGCAACACCGCCACGGCCTGGGGTCTCATCGCGGCAGCCAAGCAGAGCGGGCTGCCGCTGTTCCTCGGGACCTACCCGATCACCCCGGCGTCGGACATCCTCCACGAGTTGTCCAAGCACAAAGAGTTCGGGGTCCGGACGTTCCAGGCCGAAGACGAGATCGCCGGTATCGGCGCCGCCTTGGGCGCTGCATTCGGTGGGGCGCTGGGCGTCACCACCACCTCTGGCCCTGGTGTCGACCTCAAGGCGGAGATGATGGGCCTGGGCGTCAGCCTCGAGCTTCCGCTGCTGATCATCAATATCCAACGGGGAGGACCTTCGACCGGCCTCCCGACCAAGACCGAACAAGCGGACCTGCTCCACGCCATGTATGGACGCCACGGTGAGTCCCCGCTTCCCATCGTGGCGGCGAAAACTCCCTCCCACTGTTTCGAAGCCACGATTGAAGCCGTTCGCCTCGCGGTGAAGTACCGCACCCCGGTGATACTGCTGTCGGATGGCTACCTGGCCAACGGCACCGAACCATGGCGGCTACCCGATGTGGCCGACTTGCCGGTCATCGACCCGGACTTTGCTTCGGGCCCCAATCACACCGACGAGGACGGCAACGAGGTGTTCTGGCCCTATGTCCGGGATGAGACCACGCTGGCCCGTCCCTGGGCACCACCCGGTCTGGCCGGTCTGGAGCACCGCATCGGTGGGCTCGAGAAGGCCGACGGCTCGGGAAACGTGAGCTATGACGGGGACAATCACGAGCGGATGACCCGTCTCCGGGCCGCGAAGATCGCCGGCATCGCCAATGACATCCCGCCCACTGACGTCGACGATGAGGATGGCCACGCCGATGTCCTGGTAGTGGGTTGGGGATCAACCTACGGGGCCATCGCCGCCGGAGTCCGGCGGGTGAGGGCCAGGGGCCACAAAGTGGCCCACGCCCATCTGGTCCATTTGAATCCCTTCCCAGCTGACCTCGGTGATGTGCTGGGTCGGTACCGCAGGGTGCTGGTGCCCGAAGTCAACATGGGTCAGCTCAGCCGTCTACTGCGAGCCGAATACCTGGTTGACGTGGTGTCCTTTACTCAACTGAAGGGGATCCCCTTCCGGGCGGCGTCGATGGAGTCCGCCATTTTGGAGTTGATCAGAGCGGAGGACGGTGGTGACGGTCGTTCCGACGCCGTGACCACTTCGGTTGGCGGGACCCCTGTCGATGGAACAGTCCCTGCCGATGGAAAGGTGTACCCCTGATGACTGACCTGGCCCAAGTCGACGGAACTCACACCAACGGGGCATCGGTTCCGGTGCCCGTGACCACCCGCAAGGATTGGTCGTCCGACCAAGAGGTCCGGTGGTGCCCCGGGTGTGGTGACTACACCATCCTGGCCGCGATGCAGATGCTTCTGCCCGACCTCGGTGTCCGACGTGAGAACACGGTGTTCCTCTCGGGTATCGGTTGTGCCGCTCGTTTGCCGTATTACATGAACACTTACGGAATGCACTCCATCCACGGGCGGGCCCCTGCCATCGCCACGGGTTTGGCCGCCACCCGGCCCGACCTCGATGTGTGGGTGATCACCGGCGATGGTGACTCGTTGTCGATCGGCGGCAACCACCTGATCCATGCGCTGCGGCGGAACGTGAACATCACCATTCTGTTGTTCAACAATCAGATCTACGGCCTGACCAAGGGTCAGTACTCACCGACCTCGGAGATGGCCAAGGTGACCAAGTCGACACCCTTCGGCTCCCTCGAGCAGCCCTTCAATCCTCTGAGCCTGGCCCTTGGGGCCGAGGCCAGCTTTGTGGCCCGATCCCACGACATGGACCGGAAGCACATGACGGAGATGTTCCGCCGGGCCCATGCCCATAAAGGCTCGTCGTTCGTGGAGATCTACCAGAACTGCAACGTCTTCAACGACGGGGCTTTCGAGCAGATCACCGGCAAGGAACACCGATCCGAGATGCTCATTCCCTTGGTGCACGGTGAGCCGATCCGTTTCGGTGCCGAGGGCAAACACGGGGTGGTGCGAGGTCCTGACGGGGCGGTAGAGGTGGTGTCGGTGGCCGATGTCGGTGAGTCGGCGCTGCTGGTGCACGACGAGCATCGAGAGAACCCGGGGTTGGCCTTCCAGCTCAGCCGGTTGTCCCGTGGACCCTACGAGCCGACACCGATCGGAGTTTTCCGTGACGTTGACCGGCCCGAATATGGGCTCGAGATGACCCGACAGGTCGACGCGGTGATCGAACGCAAAGGCGAGGGTGACATCGCCGCTCTGCTGCGTTCCGGTTCGTCGTGGACGGTGGAGTAGTCCGGATCGATCGGCCGGGATCGGCGGGTTGATCGGAAGCAACGGACACGCCCCGGCATGCAGACCTATGTAGCCATGCTGCGTGGCATCAACCTCGGGAGCCGGAACCGGGTGCCGATGGCCGGCCTTCGCACGCTTGCCTCCTCGTTGGGGTTCGACGATATTCGCACCTATGTCCAGAGCGGAAATCTCGTCTTCTCCTCCGACGTGGCTCGGTCACAGATTGCCCCCACCTTGGCCAAAGGCATCCACAACACCTTCGATGTCGATGTGCCGGTGCTGGTGAGGACCAAGGAGGAACTGGTGGGCACCTGCACCTCCAATCCCTTCGCCGACGAGGGATTGGTTCCCCACAACCAGCCCACCCTCTTCCACGTGACATTCCTGGACGGCATTCCCGACCCCGGGCGCGTAGATGGGATTTCCGACCTGGCTGTTCGTTACGACCCCGATACGTTTCGAGTGGTCGGTTCCGACATATTCCTCTCCATACCTGGTGGGTACGGGGAGACCAAGCTGACCAACGCCCTCTTCGAAAAGAGACTCGGCGTCCCCGCCACCACCCGCAACTGGAAGTCTGTCGTGGCTCTCACTCAAATGGTCAACGAGTGACCTCAACCCGCCAGCTTCTTGACCTTCTCGATGAGGTCAACCGGCCGCTGATCGCCTACCGGCATCGGCGCCACCTGCAGATGGGTGACACCGGCTTCGGCGTAGGCGGCGATGCGCTCGGCCACATAGCTCTCGGAACCACAGAGCGAGGTGAGCTCGAGCAGATCGTCAGGGACGGCGGCAGCTGCCGCAGCCTTGTCCCCACCCAAGTAGAGGTCCTGGATCTTCTCGGCAGCATCTTCATACCCACAACGCCGGGCCACGTCGTTGTAGAAGTTTCTCCCCTTGGCTCCCATGCCCCCGATGTAGAGGGCCAGCATGTGCCGGGACAGCTCACGGACAGCCTTCACGTCGTCACCGTCGCCAATGGCCAGAAGGCCACCGGCGGTGATCTGTAATGGGCCGAGCGCGGGATCCCGACGGGCCATCCCGGCATCCAGCGCCGATCCCCATACGGCCTTGGCCTTTTCGGGGACGAAGATCATCGGCATCCAGCCAGTGGCCAACTCGGCGGTCAACGCCACATTCTTCTCGCCCAGAGATGCCACCCAAATGGGAATATCCGCCCGAACCGGCCGGCCGATGATCTTGAGGGCTTTGCCCAAACCGGTTCCCTGGTCGGGTGGCAAGGGCAGGGTGAAGATGTTGCCGTCGTGAGTGAGAGGCGCCTCGCGGGCCCAGACATTGCGACAAATCTCGATGACCTCGCGGGTGCGGCCCAAGGGGGCGACATAGGGCACACCATGAAACCCTTCGATGACCTGCGGACCGGACGCCCCGAGCCCGAGCTCGAAACGGCCGTCAGAAAGCGCGTCGAGACCCGCGGCCGTCATGGCGATCAGGGTGGGAGTACGGGTATAGATCGGAAGAATGGCGGCACCGATCCCCACATGCTCGGTGAGTGCGGCCAGATACCCCATGAGACTGGGGCTATCGAAGCCGTATGCCTCGGCCACCCACACCAGGTCGAGTCCGGCCTTTTCGAATTCGGCCACCTGTGCGGCGGACTCTCGAAACCCGCCCGAATAGCTGAGCATCGTGGTGATCTTCATGGTTCCTCTTGAGCATCCTCTCCGCGATCCCGATGGACCGCCGGCCACATTACCTACAACCAACCCCGGTCCTCCATTTTCCGGTCCAATGCCGCTCATTCAGGCATAGGTCGGTGGGGAGAAGTCAGGGAACAAGTTGGGGAGTCCCTCACTGAGCCGGCCGGGAAAAGTGGCCGGACGCTTTTCGAGGAAGGAGAGCACACCTTCATGGGCATCGCCCGACGGTCCCCGAAACGACATGGCCAGGGATTCGGCCCGGTGGGCAGCCATCGGATGCGATTCCCCCAGCATGTGCCAGAGGAGCTGACGGCTCATCGCCACCGACACCTGGGAGGTGTGGTCGGCGATCTCGGTGGCCAGGGCATAGGCGGTGTCGAGCAGTGCGTCAGGAGCGTGCACGCTGCGCACCAGACCACCCTGGTGCGCCTCGATGGCATCGAAGACCCGACCGGTGGCTACCCACTCCATCGCCCGGCTGATGCCGACCAACCGGGGCAGAAACCAACTCGAGCACGCTTCGGGCACCAGCCCGCGCCGACTGAAGACGAAACCGATTTTGGCATTCTCCGACGCCAACCGGATATCCATCGGCAAGGTCATGGTGATGCCGACCCCCACCGCCGGCCCGTTGATGGCGGCGATGACGGGTTTGAGGGAATCGAAGATCCGCAGCACGACAGTACCCCCGGCGTCACGGGGAACGGAGTGCCCATCGGGTGGGGTGGTTCCGTCAAAGGTGCCTTCGCCACCCCGGAGATCGGCCCCGGCGCAGAAGCCGCTGCCTGACCCGGTGACCACCACCGCCCGGACCGAATCGTCGGCATCGGTGTGGTCGAAGGCGTCGATGAGCTCTCTTCTCATCGTATTGGTGAAGGCGTTCAGGCGGTCGGGTCGATCAAGGGTGATAGTGGCAACCCGGTCGTTTACGTCCAGGCGGATGGTTCGATATTCGTTGGTCACGTGATCTCCAAGTCGTTCAGTTCGCGACGCCTCCGACGGGTTCCCATGCCGTCATCGGCGTCAACATCTGGGTAGCTGCGTGTCAGCCGTCGGTTGGGCCCGAGTAGGTGGCATAGTCGCCGTCCCCGTTGATGACCATGCAGAAGTTGGCCGAGGAGCACGATACCGTTGTGCCGATCCCGGTGTAATCGGTTCCCACGGGAATCACCTTGATTGGTGGCGCCCAGGTTTTGCCGTCCCAGGTGACAATGAAACCATCGGTATCGGCGGCCATACAGAAAGACACCTGTGGGCACGAAATGGAATCGAGCATGCCGGCGGGGTCGATGGTCTGAATCGAAGACCAGGTCGGAGTGCCATTGCGATAGGACGTGCCCGAACCATTGACGATGGCGCACAACGTAGAGGTGGCACAGGAGATGGCGGTGGGATTGCCGCTCACCGAGGCGGCACGATGAGAGGGACCGGCCAGGGTGGGAGTCCACGGAAGGGACTCCTCGGACCAGGTAGTTCCGTTCCAATCGAGGACCGCGGTGCCGATCACCGCGGTACAGGCCGACGTGGTCGGGCACGAGACCCCGACACGACCGGAGGCGTAGAGGGCCACGGCGTCCGGACCGGTTCTGGACCCGAAGGCCTGGGGCGCCAACCACGAGCCGTCTTTCCAGGTATATGCGTTCCCGGAGTTGTCGACGATGGTGCAGAATTTGCGCGTTGCACACGACACCGCGACCTCGCGTGCACCGGGGTGGCCGTTTCCGGGATTGCTGGGGTTGGTGGCGAGGGCCGGAGCCGGCTTCAGCGGCACCGGTGCGATCCAGTCGGTCCCGTCCCCGTTGGCTACGAAGCCCGACCCGTCGGCGATGACGCAAAATGGCCCGCCGATGCAGGTGATCGTCGGCATGATCGGTAGTCCGTTGGCTCCAGCCGTGGGTGCCGGGAAGTAGACGGAGGGATTGGACCAGGCCTCTCCGTCCCAGGATCGGGTCTCACCCGCACCGACAGTTCCGGTGGCGTCGCTTTGGTTGGCCCCTCCGCCGGTAGCGATGCAGAAGGTGTCAGAGATACACGACACCGAGGTGAACCCTCCTCCCGGGGGCAAGGTGGCCAGAGGGACCGACCACCCGGGAGCCAGCACAATGGGGACCGGCGCGGTCGTAGAAGTGGTGGAGGTGGTGGAGGGCGGGATGGTCGTGGTGGTGGTCGTGGTCGTGGCGACCGGGGGGGTTCCCCGGATAATCGGGAGCTGCAATCCCACTTGCCGGGTGGCAGCTCCCGACGCATTACAGGCGGTCGCCACCAACACCAGGGTCGCGGCCGCCATCCAGGCGACGATCCGGCTCCGACCCACCCTCTCCCCCTCGCTGACCGGCAACATCTGCTGATAACGGCACCGGCGACCAGGAGGCAAGGCTACCGACCGAATACTCCAGAACCAAGTCGGCACGGGCAAGGAGATGGAGCCTGCGCAGCTCAGGCGAGCAAAGGGCGGAACACCATGCCGGTGCGCGGTTTGGGATGGAAATAGGTTGTCTTGGCCGGCATGCGTCTGTCGCTGTGGGCCCATTCGGAAATCAGGGTGACGGTGACTGGACGAAGAAGGACCACGGCTTGGGCCTGTTCAGAGTCGATGGCCTCAGCCGCTTCTTGCCATGTATGACAGAACTCGAGCTCATGATCGGGGAGCTCGGCGATGACCAGGGCCACCATGGATGAGTCGAGCGAGGCGCCCGCGGCTTCGGGGGTGCCGTCCTTCGGCGACAGGAGCCATGCTCCTGAGGGCATTACCAGAGCCAAGGCTTCCGATTCGCCCAGGGCGGCCAGTGTGCGCCGGGTGAGGTTACCGACCTTGGTCACGTCGAACCACGACGAGAAGGCGTCGACCAGATCGATCCCGTCGGGCAGTCCCGAAAGCACCCGGTGGATGGGCCCGACCTCGAGCTGTTCCTCGCTCAGTTCAACCACCAGTGCCATCACCAGATCAGCGCCAGGCACGTGCTTGTCACCTTGGGCGGCCAACTCCGATCGATAGGCCAGGGAGGTCTCGTAACGATGGTGCCCGTCGGCGATGACAACCCGAGAGTCGCCCACCGCCTGGCGGACCGCATCGATCGAGGTGGAGCCGCTGATCACCCACAGTTCGTGAAGCACGCCATCATCATCGGTGGCGGCCATCTGGGCCGGGCCGGCCGCGATGATGGCGACGAAGGTCTGGGTCAGACCCGGCGTGAGTGAGAGTCCCCAAATGGGAGAGAGATTGGTGCGGGTGGCCCGCAGCAGATCGAGCCGGTCACTCTTGGGTTTGGGAAGGGTCTGCTCGTGGGGAAGGATGTCGCCGACGTTGTCCTCGTCGATCGCCAATGCTCCAATGACCCCGTGGGTGGAACGTCCACGGGGGGAGGTCATCCGGTAGGCATAGAAGCAAGGTGAGGGGTCGGCCACCAGGGTGCCCGCCTCTCGCCAGGTTTCGAGCATGGCCCGTGCATGCTGATACCTGTCCAATCCGGCCCGGTGATCGGCTTCGGGCAGTTCTACCCGCACCGCGTTGGCGCTGTGGCGACCGGCCAGACGCTGTCGCTCCGGAGCATCGATGACGTCATAGGGCGGGGCGATCACCATGTTCATATCGACCCTGGCGGTGTTATACCGGAGGCCGACGAACGGTTCGAATCTGGGCATGACCACTGCGTAGCACAGGCACCGGCAGCCTCAGAACGCGAACATCCGATCCATCCGTCGGCACCATCCATCGGCATCCAGGCAGAACACGCGAGCGGCCTCGGCTGGAGTACGGGGCGACCTCATGACTGGCGGAGAAATCTTACGTTGACGTAAACTTTGGCCGTGGAAGTCGGCGGACCGGAAAGGCCGGTGCATGAGGTGTCGAGCGGGGGAGGGCTGCTCCGCATCGGGAAGGCGGCTGAACGTGCGGACGTGTCCCCCCGCACCCTTCGTTGGTATGAGGAGATCGGGCTGCTGGCCCCGGCCAACCACTCGGCCGGGGGGGCCCGGCGTTACACCGAGGAAGACATGGGTCGCATCGCCCACATTCGTGAGCTGAAGTCGTTGCTCGGTTTCGACCTCGGCGAGATTCGGGACATCCTTCGGGGGGAGGATGATTTGGCCGGATTGCGTGATGAATACAGGTCGGGCACCGACCAGGGACGCCGCCGGGAGATTCTGCTCGAGGCGACAGCCATCAACGACAGGCTGCGTGAAATGGTGGCAGGTAAACAGGCCTGTCTCGAGATCATGATGAGCGAACTCACCGAGAAGTCGATCCGCTATGCCTCACGGTTGAGAGAGCTCGACTAGCACTTGGGTGGGGCCGGCGCCGGTGGCTCTAGGCGTTTTGTGCGATCAACGTGGCCATGGCTGATGCTCCGGTCGGATTGAGGTGGACCTGATCGGCTGTGAACCATTCGGGATGGGGTGACGACAGGGAGTACCAATCGGCCAGCACCGCCACTCCCGGATATCGGGCCACCCCGGCGGCCAGTGCGGCATTGTCGGAGGTCTCCCACGAGCGGGGGACATCCACGTTGACGAAGACCACCCGTTTCACCCCGGCAGCGGCCTGCATCATGGCGTCGACATCGTCTGAGGTGACGCTGCCGTTGGTCCCCAACTCGATGACCAACACGCTTCCCAGGGTGCCGGCGCCCCGGTCGGCCTGCACAACCGCGATCCCCGATTCGAACTGACGGCTGACCAGGCCATCGATGCTCACCCCGGGGATATCGGCTTCTAGGTTGGGCTGGATATCGATCATCACCGAGTCGCCCACCGCGGTGACGTGCCCCCCGGTCGGAGGAGACGCTGTCGTCGTCGTGGTGGTGGTCGTGGTTGAGGTGGTGGTTGAGGTGGTGGTGGTTGTGGTGGTTGGTGTTGGCGCCGGAGCCGTGGAAGCTGTCTCACCCGCATGGGAGGTTCCCCTGGATGCGGCGGGTGCCGACGATGTCGTTCTGACCCCAGGCCTGGTGGCAATGCCCAGGGCCACCAACCCGATGAGCACAGCCAAAAGGGCCCCGCCGATGATCCGATCAAATCGGCTGAACGCAGACATGGTCCCAATCTTGTCGCGTCAGGGGCCCACCGCCGTGTCAGCCCGTCCGATACCGAACCCCTGGCTGAGCATCCACAGGACCAGGGCGGCGCCGCTGTAGCCGATGCCCAAGACGACCTCTGCCGCCCAACCACCCCGGGAATAGACGACCCCGGCAGTGGCGGACCCGATCGAGCCACCAATGAAGTAGGTGACCATGTATCCGGTATTGAGGCGTGAGCGGGCGGTGGGGTCGATGGCGAAGATCACCTGTTGATTCTGAATATGCACCGATTGGATACCGAGGTCGGCGACCACGATTCCCACGATCAACGCCCACAGCTGATGGGAGCCGAGGGCGAGGAGACCGAACGACCCCACGGTGATGACCAACGATGCACCGGTCACGAATCGTTCCCGGCCCCGATCGGCCAGATGACCACTGAGCGACGCGGCAAGGGCCCCACTGGCACCCAGAAGCCCGAAGAGTCCGATGACCGCGTCGCTGTATCGGTACGGGGACCCGGCCAACAAGAACGCCAAGCTGGTCCAAAGCACGGAGAAGGCGGCGAACGCCAGACCGCCGTACGCCGAGCGCAGTCGCAATTGCGATTCGGAACGCATCAAATGGACCACGGAGGCGAGCAATTCGCGGTAGATGAGCCTTGGCCGTGCATTCTCTTCGGGCAGGGTGCGGGCCAAGAGTCCGACAAGGGCGAGGACGACCACGCCAGCCGCCACGTACACCGCCCGCCAACCGGCGACTTGGGCGATGAGTCCCGAAAACGTCCGGGCCAACAGGATCCCGATCAGCAGACCACCCATAATGGTACCCACGACCCGCCCGCGGTTCATGTCGTCAGCGAGCTGGGCACCGAACGGGACCAGGATTTGGGCGGCAACGGAACACACTCCGGCCACCGCCACCGCCCCGATCAGGACGGTGATGGTGGGGGCGGCGGCCGCCACGAAGAGGGCAGCCGCGGCGATGAGAAGGATGCCCGGAACCAGTCGGCGCCGAACCAACATGTCGCCCAACGGGACCAACAGGGCCAGACCGATGCAGTAACCGACCTGGGCCCCGCTGACGATCAAGGTGGCGGTGCCCGACCGGACATTGAGGCTGCGGGCGATCGAAGGGAGCAGGGGCTGGGCGTAGTAGAGGTTGGCCGCCGACACCCCGCAGGCGGTGGCAAAGAGAAGGACCATGCCCGGGGTCATCACGCCGGTCGGCCCGCTGGCCGCCGGGCCATGGTTGGTGTCGCTCAAGGACCTGGAGTGTAGGGCGGAGAGCAGGGCGGTTCACCTGGTCCACGTGGGCGCGATTCGATGCGGACTGCTAGCGTCTGCATCCACAACCGAATGCACTGCCAAGGGGAAGCCGGTCGAATTCCGGCGCTGGTCCGCAACCGTAGGTGACACGCCAAAGCAGGCGAGTCACGAGCCGGGATACCGCGGGAGTGCTCAGTTGAGCCATGTCCGTCGAGAACTGCGGCAGTGGCTCGGTCAGTCTCTGTTTCGCAGTTGGGAATGTGGCGCTTCCGGGTCGTTGCCTCCAGAGTGAGGAACCCCGAAATGTCTCTTTCACGCATACGAGTCGCCGCAGTGTCGGCGATTTGCCTGGCCATCGGACTTGCCGCGGGACCGGCAGTCGCCATGGCCGCCACCCCCGCCAGCACTACGGCGCCCGCACCGCACGCCAGCCCGTTCACCTTGCCGCAGACCGCGGCGGCGCAGGCGGGGGCCCAGTGGTTGGCCGGGCAACTGACCCCCCAGGGCTTCATCCCTTCGCCGACTCCGGGGCAGGCCAACCTGTCCTTCACCGCCAATACCGTCCTGGCCCTGGCCGCCGCCGGCGTTGACCCCACCGGGGCGCGGCTGGCGCTCTCCTATCTCGAATCGCATGTCAACAGCTACGTCACCGTGAGCGGCGCCGACGGCCCCGGTCAGCTGGCCCTGTTGATCCTGGGTGCCCATGCCTTGGGCGTCGATCCGACCAACTTCGGCGGGACCAACCTGGTGACCCGGCTGCTGGCCACCGAACGGACCAACGGCACGGATATCGGGCTCTTCGGTGCCCAGGACCCCTCCTTCGACGGTGCCTTCCGCCAGGGCCTGGCGCTGGCCGCGCTGGCCGCGGCCGGTGACACCAGTCGGGCGGTGGTCGGAACCGCCATCACCTGGCTCCAGGCGCAGCAGTGCCCGGACGGAGGTTGGACCAGCTATCAGACGACGGCTAATCCCTGCACCGGTGACCCCGCCGCCTCGGCCGGCCCGGACACCAACTCCACCGCATTGGCCATCGAAGGTCTGGCCAGTCAGTCGGCCGTGACCCCGTCGATCGCCACCAGCGCCGTCGGCTTCCTCACCGCCGCTCAGGACCCGGACGCGGGTTGGGGATTCGATCCCAACACCGCCAGCGCTCCCGGATCCACCGACTCCAATTCCACCGCGGAAGTGGTGCAGGCCCTCATCGCTCTCGGCCAGACTCCCGGCACCCTTAAGTTCCAGAAGGGCACGGCCAACCCGGTCTCGGTGCTCCTCTCCTACCAGGTGCCCTCCGGGGCCAACGCCGGTGGTTTCGCCTTCCAGGCCAACGATGCACCGGACGTCCTTTCCAGTGCCCAGGTGGTCCCCGCCCTGGCTGGATTGGTCATCCCCTTCGTCGGCCCCGCCGGGCCGACCCAGGGCTACTGGCTGGCCGGTTCCGATGGTGGCATCTTCTCCTTCGGTGATGCCGGTTTCTTCGGTTCCACCGGGGCCCTCCACCTCAACAAGCCGATCGTCGGCATGGCCTCCACCGCCGATGGCAACGGCTACTGGCTGGTCGCCAGCGACGGTGGCATCTTCAACTTCGGAAATGCCGGCTTCGCCGGGTCGACCGGGGCTATGAGCCTCAACAAGCCGATCGTCGGCATGGCCGCCACCCCGGACGGCAAGGGCTACTGGCTGGTGGCCAGCGACGGTG
>OCTA010002650.1_pt1 | contig 16148 bp, 14 predicted proteins | sample 1538991 | NCBI WGS metagenome assembly OCTA01 (sample SAMEA3539302, study PRJEB22396) | soil metagenome | biome: tundra; feature: field; material: soil | place: USA | collected 2010-05 | depth 0.15 m | reverse complement strand
CCGGATACTAGTAAAACCGCGTGCCAGTGCGTGCGATGTTAGTAAAATAACGGTGTCAGATCAACTGGCATAGAATCTGAGATGGAAGATGTGGAGGATTTTGATGAACGCTTGGCGCAAACGTTTTTGGATGGCTCCAATGGCGGCTGCCGTGTTCCTGCTGGCGGGTTGTTCGCAACCGGCGCCCAAAGTTAACGATGATGCTGAAGCGAAGAAGGAGCCGGCTGGTCCAGCGGAATCCGTGACGGCAAAAACGGCCCTTTGGCCCATGTATACGTCGGCTCGAAACTGGACTAAAGATTTCGTGGTTCTGAGACTCGCCAGTAAGGAAGTGCCGGGCTTTAAGAACGAAGCGGGCAAAGCTGCCATGTGGGAGGCGACATTCGCTTCTCCAGGCCAGCATGAATACCGGGTCTATACAAACTCGATTGCCGCCCACCCGCCGGACATTTACAAGGGAGTGAGTATCGGCCGCGCGATCCCCTGGGCAGGCGTAACGCGTGATGTGATGCCGGTGCAGCTTTCCGAATTCAATGTCGATTCGGACGCCGCGTACGCCACCGCGACAGCGGACGCAGAGGCTTGGCTGAAGAAGAATCCCGGGAAACCACTCTCCAAGTTTGAACTAGGGAATGCGTTCAGGTTCCAGGCTCCGGTCTGGTATTTCATGTGGGGAGACAAAAAATTGGGCTATACCGCTTTTGTCAATGCCACCACTGGAAAAATAGTCAAGGCCAAGTAAAGGTTCCGGCGGTTTGACAAACGTCACGATGAGGAAACAGTTTGCCTGCGTCGTTGGCTTCTTGCTCCTGGGGATAGCCCCTTCTTTTGCGCAACACCCAAGCTATCCCTTTAAGAATCCAACGCTGCCGGTCGAGAAGAGAATCGACAATCTTCTTTCGCTCATGACGACAGAAGAAAAAGTCGATTGTCTTGGCACACGCACCGGAGTGCCGCGGCTTGGTGTCCCTAACTTTGGAAGCTCCGAAGGAATTCACGGCGTGGTTCAACGCGGTTCCGAGGGCCGTTTTGTCCGGACGGCCATCACCACCACGCAGTTCCCGCAACCCCCTGGCATGGGCGAATCCTGGGACCCCGACTTGGTGCGTCAAGCGGGAGCCGTGGAAGGCTACGAAGCGCGTTTCATCACGCAAACTGCAAAGTACAATCGCCAGATCCTGATGCTCTGGGGCCCGCAATCGGATCTCGCACGCGACCCGCGTTGGGGCCGCGGTGAAGAGGTGTATGGCGAGGATCCGTTCTTCAACGGAACAATGGCCGTGGCTTTTATCAAAGGCCTGCAGGGCGATGATCCGAAGTACTGGCAAGCGGCGGCGCTGCTCAAACATTTTCTCGCCAACAGCAACGAGAATTACCGCACCAGCTCGTCTTCCGACTTCGATCAGCGTCTCTTCTGGGAGTATTATTCGGTCCCCTTTCGCATGGGCTTTCTCGAGGGAGGAGCCAAAGCGGTGATGGCATCGTACAACGCCTGGAACGGCGTTCCGATGGTCATCAATCCCATCCTCAAGAGCGTCGTCCAACGGCAGTGGGGCGTCGATGTCCTGTCAAGCGATGGCGGCGCGGTCAAACTGCTGGTCGATCCGCGGAAGGTGTTTCCAACGCAGAAAGACGCGGTCGTCGCGTGCCTCAAAGCCGGCATCAATCAATTCCTCGACACCTATCGAGAGGAAACATTGGAGGCTTTAAAGGACGGCTCCGTAACCGCCGCGGAGATTGACGATCTGCTCCGCTACAAGTTCCGCATCACGATCCGTCTTGGGTTACTCGACCCGCCGGAGATGGTGCCCTATTCGAAAATCAAGGATTCGCCCGAGCCGTGGAACACTCCGAAAGATCAGGCTGTCTCGACGAAAATGGCGCTCGAATCGGTCGTCCTATTGAAAAATGCAAATTCCTTTCTGCCGCTTAAGAAGGATTCTTTGAAGTCCATCGCAGTCATCGGACCGCTTGCCGATTCTATTCACTGGGATTGGTATGGAGGCACGCCACCGCATGCCATCACGCCGCTCCAGGGGATCAAGGACGAAGCCGGACCGAACGTGAAAGTCAGCTATGCCGCCGATGAAATCAACAATGCCGCCATAAACGCCGCGCGCTCTTCCGATGTCGCAGTCGTGGTCGTCGGCAACGATCCGACGTGCGGCCCGGACATGGCGCACGATTGGCACAATACGCCGGACGGCGGTGGAACGCTTCCGTGCACCTCGCCCAGCGACGGACGCGAAGGGCGCGACCGCGAGAGCATCACATTGGGCGAAGAGCAGTTGGTGAAGCAGGTCTTCGCGGTCAATCCGAAAACCGTGGTTCTGCTGGTCTCCAGTTTCCCGTTCGCCATCAACTGGTCGCAGGCCAACGTCCCCGCCATCCTGCACATGGCCCACGCCTCGCAAGACGAGGGCGCCGCCCTTGCCAAAGTGCTTTTTGGCGAATACAATCCCGGCGGTCGCTTGGTGACCACCTGGCCCAAGTCGCTCGATCAATTGCCTCCCATGATGGATTACGACATTCGCCACGGCCGCACCTACATGTACTTCAAAGGGGAGCCGCTGTATCCATTCGGTTACGGCTTGAGTTACACCACTTTTCGCTACACCAATCTGAGGAGCAGTTCCGATAAGCTGGCCAGCGATGGAACGGTCACGGTGAGCGTGGACGTGACGAATACGGGCAGCGTGACCGGCGACGAGGTGGTGCAGCTTTACGTCAAACATTTGCACTCAAAAGTCGAACGGCCGCACGAAGAACTGAAAGGCTTCCAGCGTGTGACGATTGAACCCAATCAGACAAAAACGGTGGCGATCCCATTGAAGGCCTCAGCGCTTGCCTTCTGGGACGAGAAACTGGGCGGATTCAAAGTCGAAGCCGAGCCGGTGAGCCTCATGATCGGCAGTTCCTCGGACGACATCAAGTTGACAACGACACTTCGCCTTCAGTAGCGGCAACCACAGCCAGGCTATTCGGCCCGCAACGCTTCCGACGGCAAGATCAAGCTGGCGCGCAACGCTGGAATCACGGAAGCGGCGAGCGCCGAGAGTCCGAGCGCCAGGACCGCCACCAGCGTCACGACGGGATCATACGGGTTTATTCCGTAAAGTTCTCTGCCCAAGAAGCGTCCCGCAGCACCAGGGCAACAACGTCGCCACGATCCGCACCGAGCGCCATGCGCACCCCGATCTCCTTGACACGGCGGCCGGCATTGTAGGCAGTCACTCCGTACAGTCCCAGGGAGGCCAGGACCAGCGAAAGAATTCCAAAGAACGAGGTGAGACGCGCGATCAGACGCTGCTGGCTAAACTGTCCGGCGACTTGATCTCGCAGCGTTCGAACGAAGTTCACCGGCATGTTCGGGTCAATGCTGCGCTTCCGGCAAGAAAAAGAAGGGGCCAATCGGCTGGTCCAGATTGTATGTCAGATACCGCGCGTCCTTGGCAACACCGACAATTTCGTACTGCCGGGCCGCCCCCAATTCAGACCGTCCGAAGTGCTTTCCCATCGGATCTTCGTGTTTGAAAAACTTCCTGACAAACGCCTCGTTGACAACTGCTACATAGCGCAAAGTCTCCGTATCCTCGCTGCGAATGGCGCGTCCTCGAAGGATATCGCCTCGGCATGGGAACATTACGAGTATGGGACTACAAAACTTTGTCGAAGAAGTGCAGATTATGGGCAGAGACCTGGTGGACAAGGTCAGAAGCTTGATCCACGAAGGGAACGTGCAGCGCATCGTCATCAAGGATGAGCACGGGCACACGTTCATCGAGATTCCCGTAACGTTCGCGGCCATCGGCGTCATCGGGGCTCCGGTGCTCGCCGCGGTCGGCGCAATCTCCGCGCTCGTCGCCAAGTTCACGATCGTTGTCGAACGAGCGGAGCCGAAAACTCCGGGCGAGGGGACTGGGCCGAAGAGTTAGCGAGTTGCCTCGAAAAACCAAGCGTCATTTTGGCAACCACTGCTCGTCGGCGGAGGGACCGTAGAGCGCAGGCACCGGGATGCCATTGTGGCGCAGATAAACGCCGAGTTGCGCGACGTGGTGGACAAGATGGTTGAAGCACATTTGGCGGAAACTCGTTGAGCGCGGGTCATTCGAGATCAATTGCTCTCCGAAGCTGAAACGCCAGGGCGCGGCCAATTGCTCGTCGCTGGCGGCGGCGAGGGCGGCGCGGCATTTGGCGGAGTTCTCGTCGAACTGCTTCAGGCATTCTTCTCGTGTCGTAAAGGTGAAGTCGGAGCGGGGATGATTGGGAGCCGCCAGATCCATCCCTTCGTCTTCGAAAAGGTAAGCGCCAAGAAGCGGCAGGGTCGCGCAGTGCATTGCCAGCCTGCCCATGGGCATCGATTTGTCGTGTGGTTTATAGTCAGGCCTGTCCTCGGGAACCCGTTCGAGAGTCCGGCGGGTGTTCGACATTTCGAAATCGAAGTCCTGAAGCAGCACCTCAGCAGTTTTCAAAGTAGCGTCCTTTCACCTAGAGATTTTACAGCCCCTCTCCTTTGCGCCTTTCCAAACTAGAAATCTGCGACACTGGTATCCGCTCTCATGGCCTCCCGACGTGTTTTGTTCGTCCTCGGAGTCTGCTTCTCCAGCGAAATTCTGTGGAGAACCGCTTTCGGGAAGTGGTCTCGCGGCGCTTTTGAATGCTTCCCCACTCGACCGCATCTAACAACTATGCGAATTCTTCTGTATAGCGGCAAGGGCGGAGTCGGGAAAACCAGCGTGGCTGCCGCGACCGGCGTCCATCTCGCCGAAATGGGCAAGCGGACACTCGTCATTAGCGTCGATCCGGCGCACAGCTTGTCCGACGCCTTCGACAGGGGCGGCGCTTTGTTTAGCGGCGACACCGCGGAACCGCTGCGGATTGCGGACCGCCTCTTCATCCAGGAAGTAAACATCAACTATGAATTCAAGCGCTACTGGGGAGAGATTTCGACTTACGTGACCTCCATTCTGCGCACCACCGGACTCGAAGGCGTGGAGGCGGAGGAAATGGCGATCTTCCCCGGCATGGAAGAACTGAGCGCGATGATGTACGTGAACCAATATCGCAAGTCCGGCGAGTTCGATGTCGTTGTTCTCGATTGCGCGCCGACCGCCGAGTCGCTCCGGTTCGTCAGCCTTCCCACGACGCTCGACTGGTACATGAAACATATCTTCGGCTTCCAGCGGAGCATGCTGAAGGCCGTGCGCCCCATCGCGAATCGTCTCTCGCCGGTGGAACTGCCGCCTGACAGCTACTTTCGCAACGTGCAGGATCTGTTTCAGAAGATTGAGGGCATCGACCTGGTGCTGGAGGATGCGGCCATCACGAGCGGCCGGCTGGTGACGAATCCGGAGAAGATGGTCATGCGCGAAACGCAGCGGGCGTTTGTTTACTTCTCGCTCTACGGTCTTACCATCGACCGCATCATCGTGAACCGCGTCATTCCAGCCTCCGTGCATGAAGGTTTTTTCGAGAGCTGGCGCGCCTCTCAGCAGAAAACGCTGCACGAGATCGAGCAGTATTTTGCTCCCGTTCCGGTGCATCAAGTCCCGATGTTTCCCCAGGAGGTTCTCGGCTATGATCGTCTGCGGGAGTTTGCCGCTTGTCTGTATCCGGAAGGCGAAGATCCGTCAGCGGTGGCACGAACCGGCGCGCCTTATTCGTTTGTCCGAGTGGACGACCATCACGAGGTCCACATGGAAATTCCCTTCACCGAAAAGGCGGAGATTGGCTTGTTCAAGAAGGACGACGATCTGATCGTTGAGATTGGCACAGTGCGCCGACATGTGGGTCTCCCCACGACGATGGCGTCCTTACAGCCGGTGAAAGCTCGCCTGGAAGGGCGTAAGCTGATAGTAGAAATGAGGCCACCGGCATGACTGAACAAAGGCAGGCGAGCGGCGAGACCGGTTCGGACACGGGCAGAGCAAACCAGGCCGCATGGTTTTGCAACTGGCTGCGTGAGGGTGCGGACAAAGCGAGCGAGATGCTGTGCCCGCCAGGCAAAGCAGCCAAACATTTCCGCGAAGCTCGCCTGGAAGTTCTGCGCGGAATCAGGGAAGTGATCGACTATCGCATCGAGCAGTTGTCGAAGGACAAGACGGCCAAGGGCAGCCGGATCGTAGTCGAGTAGGCCGGTCGCCGATCACGGCCCAGGCGAGTTATTCGCCGCGCAAGACCTCGAGCGGCTTGCGGCCTAAAATCCGAGCGCTCGCAAGCCATCCGGCGGCATTGGCGAGGAGCGCCGTGCCGATTATCGCGATCAGCATGGAGGCCCAATCGAAGCCGAACGAGGTTTCGATAAACTTGCTCGCAACGATTCGCGTAAACAGATTTGCAAGCAGACCGCCAACCGCTCCCGCAACCGCTCCCAACATGGAAAACTCCACGGAGAAGATAGCGCTTATTCTTTGCCGAGTGGCTCCTAATGTCTTCAGGATGGCCACTTCGCGAATCCGGCGATAGCGGGTACCGGCTACGCTTGAGCACAGGATAATAACTCCGGCCGCGATTGCAAAGAGCGCCAGGAACCGGACCACCAACGCGACTTGATCGACCGCCTCCTGAATGCGCCCGAGCACATCGGCTAGGTTCATGACCGTGACGGTTGGGAAGTGGTCGAAAATCGCTTCCTCGATTTCCGGAATCCGGGCCGGGTCGGCGTGCACCGCGCCGTAGTAGACCACAGGAAAGCCAGCCAGCGCCTGACGCGGGAAAACCAGATCGTAGCGAACCGGAGCCCGGGCTTCGCGCCGGAATGCGGCAACCACGGGCGAACTGACAATGTGCCCGGCAACTTGAAACTTGACGATGTCGCCGACATGCAGCTGAAAGTTCCGCCGCGCTTCCTCGGACACCGCGAGTTGGGGCTTCGTGCTAGAGGCTGGCCACCACTCGCCCTGCGCGATGTGCAGACTGTCCGGCAACTGATCGGCGGTGGTGATTCGAACCGCCCCTAGCTGATTCTTGCGCTCGGCGGAAAGCTTGAGCTGGTCGGCGGCTACTCCATTTTTTGTCAGCAGCCGGGCCACGATGTAGCCGGCCAATTCCACCTTGCTGGTGACGCCCCGCTGCGACTCCACCAGCTTCGACACGCCCGGCGCGTCGCGAATGTCCAGCAGGAACAGATTGCCTTCCCTCCCCGGGCCTTCGCTAGTCACTTCGCGCAAAACGGTCTGCTGCAGTAAGTACGTGCTGAGCGTGAACATCACACCCACGCCCAGCGCTACCAGGACGGATCTCGCCTGATTTCCTGGCCGGTACAGATTGGCGAGTCCATGCCGGAAGGATGCTGGCAGGCGAGCGCTGAACGATCGCACCAGGCGGCGCATCAAGACGAGAAGCAACGCCGCCACGCCCGTTAGAACAAGGATGCTCGCCGCCAGACCGGCAATGAAATAAAGGCCAATTTGCAACGAATTGCTAAGCCATACGGCAATGCCCGCAAAACCAAGCAGGATGAGCGCCGCGCCCGCGATTCCGGGTAGCTTTTCGCGCCAGTGTCTCCGGTTCTCTAACGTTGCATCGCTCATATCCCGCCGGAACACCAGACTGGGCCGGATATTTCGAATCGCGAGTAAAGGAGGCAGCGTGAACAGCAGCGTCGCCAAGATGCCGAGACACATGCCCTGCAGGCTGAACGACCAATCCCAGGGCACTTCCGGCAGCTGTGAGAACACGCGCTGGATGATTATAGGAAAGGATTTCTGCACCAGAGCTCCTACCGCGACTCCGATCAGCGCGCCGGTCGTGCCAAGCCAAAGCGTCTGCAGCAGGTAGATCTGAATGATCTGATTCGAACGCGCCCCCACGGCTTTCATTACGCCGATCGTATCCATGCGCTGTTGCAAGTGTGAATACATCGCCATGGCGACGCCCAACGATCCGACGATCAGCGCGATCAAGCTGACCAGACTCAGGAACGTAGTCGTGTTGTCGATGGCTTTGCCAACCGCGGGACTGCCTTCGCGGTAATCGGTGATGAAGACGTGGGGCAAGGCGGCGTTCAGTTCGCTCTTCATCCGGTCGAGATCGGTGTTCGGTTTTAGCTTAAACAAGAAGCGTTGCGCGGACCGGCTGCCGAACTGTATCAGGCCAGTGCGGTCAAGCCCGGCGCGAGTCATGATGATTCGCATGCCCGGACCAAAGCCCGAAGCGAGCCGGTCTGGTTCCGTGCGCAACGTTCCCGTAATTCGATATTCTTTGCCGCCCAGCCGGATGACATCGCCCGGCTTCACCTTGAGCCGAAGAAGCAGTTCCGGCGTCACAATCACCGATGAATCGTCTGGCAAAAGCTTGCGTAGCGGCTGCGCGGGGCTAATCGTCAGGTGCCCGTCGAACGGATACACCAATGGGTCCACGGCCTTCACCGCGACCATTTGGGGCACCCGCTGCGTATGCGAACCGGCCATGGATATGGTTTCGGGCACCTGGGTCATTCGGCCATACTTGATCCCGAGCCGTTGAATCTTCTGCAACTCTTCCGGCGCCGGAAGCGCCCAGATCTGGCCCTGAACATCCGCGGCGATCAGCTGTTTGGCATTGCGGAGAAGCATCCCTTTGAAGGCATAGCCGAAGCCCTTGACACCACTTAAGGACGCAACGCCAACCGCCACGGCAAGAACTACGAAGAGGAACTTCGCCGGGGCCGCCCGCACTTCGCGGAAGGCGATTTTGGAACCGGTTCGGAGAAACACGTTAGACTTCCACCACGTCCGCGGCCAGCTCGTCGGTAAGCACGCGCCCATCCCGCAGCGTGATGATGCGGTCGGCGTGCGCGGCGAGTTTCGGATCGTGCGTAACCAGGATGAGGGTTGTCTTCTCCTCGCGATTGAGTTGCAGCAGAAGATCGAGGACGTGCTGGCCGTTGGCGCTGTCGAGATTGCCGGTGGGTTCATCGGCCATCAGAATCGGCGGTTCGGTCATGAAGGCGCGCGCCAGGGCAACGCGCTGCTGCTCGCCGCCCGAGAGCTGCACCGGGTAGTGATGGGCCCGATTGGTTAAGCCTACGCGGTCGAGAAGCTCTTTGGCGCGGCGGCGCGAGTCGCCCTTGTAGCCGCTCAACTCGGCGGGCAGGAGAACATTCTCCTCGGCGGTCAAGGTTGGGACCAGTTGGTAGGACTGAAACACGAATCCAATCTTGCGGCCGCGCAGGCGCGCCAGAGCGTCTTCTTTCAGGTCCGTGATATCCGTGCCGTCCAGAACAATGCGGCCCGACGATAGCGTGTCGAGACCGGCAAGCAGGCCGAGCAGCGTGCTCTTCCCGCTTCCGGAGGCGCCCATGATGGCAAGAAACTGTCCCCGCCGCACAGCGAAGCTGACGCCTTCGAGAATCTGCACGCGGTTCGGTGGATTCTCGATGGTCTTCGAAACTTGAAGCGCTTCGATGATCGAAGGGGAACCCGAGTCGCGCCGGTATGGATCGGTATAAGAAGGCATGTCAATCTTGGGATGTGGAGATACGCGGCTCAGGTACTATTTTCGCAGCCTGTTTGCTTTGTGCCCTCGCCTGCAGCGCTTGCAAGCCGGAAAAGCAACCCCCTATAGAACAACGCGCGGCGGTCGCAGCGCGTTCCACCGCAACCGCTGAGGCGAAGAGCGCCGCGCCACAGGACACGCGACCTGTGATTGTCGCCTTTGGCGATAGTTTGACGGCGGGAGTAGTGGAAAATACTTATCCTGACTATTTGCAGCAACTCTTGGACGAACACGGATACTCTTATCGAGTCGATAACCAGGGCGTGAGCGGCGATACGACAACGGACGGACTGGCTCGCATCGGGAACGTCACTGCCGCGCATCCGGCGTTGGTCGTGCTTGAGTTTGGCGGGAACGATGGCTTGCGCGGCATCCCGGTGACTGCGACGAAACAGAACATGGAGGAGATGGTCAGCCGGCTCAAAGAAGCGAAGATACCGGTGGTGCTGGCGGGGATCACTTTGCCTCCCAACTATGGCCCCGATTATGTGCAGCCGTTCACGGCGATGTTTCCCGAAGTGGCTAAGAAGTTCAACGTCAGATTGCTGCCGTTTATTCTGCTGCATGTGTACCAGCATGGAGACATGATGCAGCCGGACGGCATCCATCCAAACGGCGTCGGCAACAGAGTGGTGGCGCAGGATATCTTCGCATTCATCAAGCCGCTGCTGCTGAAAGGCGCCGCGCATTGACCCCGTGAGTTATCCCGATTCGGTCCGGTATCTTTACGCGCTTGGGAACGAGCTTAAGGTAGGAGCCAAGTGGGGGCTCGAGCGCATGAGAGCGCTGCTCGATGCGCTGGGAAATCCCGAACGCGACCGCCGCTTTATCCATGTGGCAGGGACCAACGGCAAAGGCTCAACCTGCGCCATGATTGCGAGCGTCTTGCAGCAGGCTGGGTTGCGGACCGGCCTGAATACGTCACCACACCTGATTGAGCCTACCGAGCGGATTCAGATTGACGGCCAGCCGGTCAGCCGCGACGAATTCGCGCGCGCTTTCGAAGTGGTTCACGCAGCCGCCGAGAAACTGGTGGAGGAAGGACGGATCGACGCGCATCCGTCGTACTTCGAGACCGTTACGGCCATGGCTCTTGTGGTATTCGCGGACGCTTGCGATGTATCGGTTGTCGAAGTCGGGCTTGGCGGCAGGCTGGACGCAACGAACGTGATCGCACCCGCCGTGACCGTCATTACTCAGGTCGCGTTCGACCACGAGTCGTTCCTTGGCAACACCATCGAATCGATTGCATCCGAGAAGGCGGGGATTGTGAAGCGCGGCGTTCCCCTGGTGCTGTCTCGCCAGAGCCCGGTTGCCGAAACCGTGATCGAGGATCGCGCGCGCGAACTTGAAAGCAAGGTTGTGCGTACCGCGAGTGCCGTGGTGGGGGACATCATTGCGACTGCGTACGGTTCCACGTTTTCGGTTGACGGCTGTCGCTACGAATGCGCTTTGCCGGGGCGGCATCAGATCGAGAACGCGGTCGCGGCGATCCTCGCTTGCCGCGAATTCGGGAATGCGCCCGCTGCGATTCAGGCTGGTCTTGCTCGGGCGCGCTGGCCTGGACGACTTGAGTATGTTTCGCGGGACCCGGACGTTGTGCTGGATGGGGCCCACAATCCGGCGGGAGCCCAGGCATTGGCATCGTACATTCGCGAATTTTGCGCGGATCGCCCGGTGTGGATTGTTTACGGGGCCATGCGCGATAAGGCTATCGACGAAGTGGCCAGCCAACTCTTCCCGCTAGCGCATCGCTTGATTCTGACGGCGCCGAATTTCCCCCGGGCCCTTCGTCCGGAGACGGTTCTTGCCGCTTATGATCACAGGGATGCGGTGTTGACTTCGACGGTGCCCGAAGCGATTGTAGTGGCAAGAAACGCGCCGGCAAATGCGGTCGTCTTCTTCACCGGGTCGCTGTATCTGGTGGGCGAGGCGCGCGCATTGCTGGTAGGCGCAAGTTAAGTTAGCCTCGCTTGAACGCTCGCGCGGCGTCCTTCACTGGCCTCGCTGCCAGCGCGTCTGAACTGGAGCCGATTCCTGTTCCTCGCGTTCCGACTGCTTAATCGCATCCACCACGTCGATCACCGCCTTCATCGCCTTCACATCATGCACCCGCACAATATGCGCGCCCTTCAAAATACTCGCGGCCACCGCCCCAGCCGTAGCGAATTCCGTCAGATCTTCCTGCTCTTTCTTTAGAAAATTCTTCCGCGATGGGCCAATCAGAATCGGCACGTCGAAGCTCTTCAACTCGTCCAGGTTCGCGATGATCTCGGAATTCTGCTCACGCCGCTTCCCAAACCCAAGCCCCGGATCGATCACCAACTGATGCTTCTGCACTCCCGAATGACGCGCCCTGTGCAGCGCCGCTTCCATATCGATCGCCAGCGTTCTCATCAGGTCTTTTATAGGCGGCAGCCTGGACCACGTCTCCGGCGTGCCGCGCATATGGTTGATCACAAGCCCGGCATCCCACTTCATAACTACCTTCGGCAAGTGCAGATCCAAGAGCACCCCGCTCGGATCGTTGATGATTTCCGCTCCGTGTTCAAGCGCTTTTTCGGCCACGCCCGACCGGTAAGTGTCCACCGAAATGGGCACCGTCAACTTGTCGCGCAGCTTCTTCAATACCGGAATCAGCCGCCGCAATTCTTCCGCCTCCACGATGCGCTGCGAACCGGGCCGGGTCGATTCCGCGCCTATATCGACGATGTCCGCGCCCTCGTCCTCAAGCTCCAACGCTCTGGCGAACGCTCGATCCGGATCGGCGTATTTCCCGCCATCCGAAAACGAATCCGGCGTGACATTCAAAATGCCCATCACCAGTGTTCTCTCGCCCAGAACCAGTTCCCGGTGCTTCAGCTTCCAGTGGTAGCGCTTGTGCATTCTAACTTCGAGTTTGGCAGACGAACGCTCCGGGCCGCGGCGCGCGCACTCGCGACGTCTCGGGTTCCGTTATTCGACCCGTTACTCAGCCCCAGTTTGCCCTCTTCCGCAAGCTCCGCCTCGCCGACGCCAGTTGTTCATCCACATAGCGCGCAAGCTCTCCATCCCGGCCGCGTAACACTTCGAGATACCGTTCCGCCGCGTCCGAATCCATTGCCGCCAGTGGGCCGCCCCAAGTGATGCGCGACCTTTTCCCAAAGTCCTTGAACATGCGTTCAGCCATATCTTCCAGCAGCGCCTGTAAGAGATTGCCCGAAATTCCGGCGTCTCGCAAAGCCCACTGCGCTGCCGCAAACAACGGAATAGGGAGAGCGGTTGTCAGCAATTCCGCTGCGAAGTACAGATCCTTCCGGCCGGCCTCGATTTCCAAAACCCGCCCATTACCGCCCTCGATCAAACGCCGGAGCTGCCTGACCACATTCGTGTGACCCTCCGCCACGAACCACCCACGCCGGGGATTTGGACCAGCCATCACGGTTGCAGTGCACGCTCCCTTCGCTCTTAGCGGCTCCAACATCCGCGTTGACAGCCACGTCTCGCACAGCGCGAAACTCAATGACTCCATCTCGAGTTCCGAAGCGCAAAGCTCCTGAATAATCCGGGGCGCATCGGCATCCGGCGCGCGTATCAGAATCAGGCGCGTCTCCTGCAATTGCTCGTAATTGGTGACCGCATTCCCGGCTCCCAAAAAATTTGCCAGCCGCCGGCCAACCCGCAATGTCTTCGATTTCACCGGCCCGAGTTCTTCCGCCAGGCTCGGCAAACGCAGGATCACCGAGTTCGTCGAGTTGCCTTCAACCAGCAGGCCGACTGGCAGCTGTTTCTTCATAGATGCGGTTCGCCTTCATCGCTTTGATACGGTCGCGGAATTGCGCCGCCTTCTCGAAGTCGAAGGCCTTTGCCGCCGCGCGCATCTTCACCTCTAGCTCCGCCAGCAGGGAGTCGCGCTGTTCCGCCGTTAGCTCCAGGTCCGATTCAGGCTCCAATTCCAGCGGCACCGTGACATAGTCGGCCTCCGCTATCGCTATCAGACTCATATCTATCGGCTTGATAATCGATTGCGGCGTAATGCCATTCGCCTCGTTGTACGCCCGTTGAATCACCCGCCTCCGGTCCGTCTCCCGCATCGCGCGCTGCATGCTGTCCGTGATCACGTCGCCGTACAGAATGGCTCTGCCTTCCAGATTCCGCGCCGCTCGCCCAATCGTCTGCATCAGCGAACCGGTAGACCGCAGGAAGCCTTCCTTATCCGCGTCCAGCACCGCCACCAGCGAGACTTCCGGCAGGTCCAGCCCTTCCCGCAGCAGGTTCACGCCTATCAACGCATCGTATGTGCCGCGCCGTAAGTCTCGCAGAATTTTGATTCTGTCCAGCGTGCTCACTTCCGAATGCAAATAGGCGCATTTCACCCCAACGTCCGAATAGTACTCCGCCAGATCCTCCGACATCCGTTTTGTAAGCGTGGTCACCAACACCCGCTCGTTCCGTTCCGTTCGCAAGCGGATCTCGTTCAGCAGGTCGTCCACCTGCCCTTTGACGGGCCGCACTTCAATCGGCGGATCGATCAATCCAGTCGGCCGGATAATCTGCTCAACCACCACCCCCGCCACCTTTGTCAGCTCATAAGGGCCCGGCGTCGCCGAGACACAAATCACCTGATTGACCCGGTTCTCAAACTCCTCGAACGTCAGCGGCCGGTTGTCCCTTGCGCTCGGCAACCGAAATCCGTAATCCACCAGGATGTTCTTGCGGGAACGGTCGCCATGGTACATCCCCTGCAACTGCGGGATCGTCTGATGGCTTTCATCGATGAACAACAATGCGTCGTTTGGAAGATAGTCGAGCAGCGTAGGCGGCGCCTCTCCCGGCAGCCGGCCCGAGAAGTGACGCGAGTAGTTTTCGACGCCATGGCAATAGCCGATCTGCTTAATCATCTCCAGATCGAACATTGTGCGCTGGTACAATCGCTGCGCCTCAATCAGCTTGCCGCTCTCTTCCAGTTCCTTGTGCCACCACTGCAACTCGTTTTCGATGCTCTGCATCGCCTGCAAGCGCGTCGGAGCGTCCATCACGTAATGCGTCTTCGGATAAATCGGCAGCCGCAAATACGTCTGCTTCACCTGCCCCAGCAGCGGATCGATCTGGCTCAACGATTCAATCTCGTCGCCCCACAATTCAATGCGGTAAGCATTATCGTCGTAAGTCGGATAAAGCTCAACCACATCGCCCCGCACGCGAAAAGTGCCGCGCCGAAAATCGTGATCGTTGCGCTCGTAAAGTATCTCAACCAGCCTCTGCAGCAGTTCTTTGCGGGCGATGCGCTGCCCCTTCTCGAGCATCAGCAGCATGCCGTAATAGGCTTCCGGCGAGCCCAGTCCGTAAATGCAGCTAACGCTCGCGATAATCACGCAATCGCGCCGCTCGAATAGCGAACGGGTGGCCGACAATCTCAGCTTGTCGAGTTCATCGTTAATCGTCGCTTCCTTTTCGATATAGATGTCGCCCGAGGGAATATAAGCTTCCGGCTGATAGTAATCGTAGTAACTGACAAAATACTCAATCGCGTTTTGCGGGAAGAATGTTTTGAATTCGTGATATAACTGCGCCGCAAGCGTTTTATTGTGCGCCAGAATTAACGCCGGACGTTCAAAAGCCTCGATAATCTTGGCCATCGTAAACGTCTTGCCCGACCCTGTCACGCCCAGCAGCACCTGGTGCTTCTCGCCATCCATCAACCCGCGCGACAACTGTTCGATCGCACTCGCCTGGTCTCCCCGCGGTTGATACTTAATCGCTAACTTAAACGGCACGATCTTCAGTATAGTCAGAATCTCGACACTGCCGCTCGCCATCCCGCCCTGTCATCAATCTGCTTTCCAGCATTCACCTGGATGTAGCAATCGCGTGCCAGTATCTCCCCGGAGGTATGCCTCTCGGATCGAAGATCGGAGGTCATATTATGAATTCGAAATCACTGTATTCCGCGGTTCTGCTGGTCGGCCTGCTCGCCGGCCCGCTTGTTTTTCGGGACCGTGCGCAAGCTCAAACCGGCGACGGAGACCACCCGACCGCTCAACTCATCCCCAACACCGGGCAAACGATCACTCCGACGGCGCCGCGCGGAGCGCGCTTCGAACCCCTCAATCCCGGGCTCGCCGCCTACCCGGAGTTTGTCGCGGGCCAAGCCGTCACCACGGTGGCAAGCCCCGACCACAAAACGCTTCTCATCCTCACCTCTGGCTACAACCTGTGGAATTACCCGTCCGGCGCTAACCTCGGAAACACCGACCCCACGGCCTCTAGCGAGTACGTCTTTGTCTTCGACATCTCGAACAAAATCCCAATCAAGAAACAGGCCGTGCAAGTCCCCAATACTTACAGCGGGATTGTCTTCGATCCTTCCGGAGCCACCTTCTACGTCACCGGCGGCGTTGACGACAATGTCCACGTATTCGATCTTGCCAACGGCAAGTGGGCCGAGCGCACAGGCAGCCCCATTTCACTTGGCCACAAAGTCGGCGTTGGCCTCCAGGTTTCGCCGGCCGCCGCCGGCATCGCCATCACGCCGGACGGGAAAACCCTCGTCGTAGCCAACTATTACAACGATTCCATCTCCCTGCTCACCAAAACGGCTGACACATGGGTCAAGACCGGCGAACTCGATCTCCGTCCGGGCAAACTCGATCCTGTAAATGCAAGCGGCGTCCCGGGCGGCGAGTATCCGC
>OCTA010002649.1_pt1 | contig 16153 bp, 17 predicted proteins | sample 1538991 | NCBI WGS metagenome assembly OCTA01 (sample SAMEA3539302, study PRJEB22396) | soil metagenome | biome: tundra; feature: field; material: soil | place: USA | collected 2010-05 | depth 0.15 m | reverse complement strand
CCGCCCGCGCCGCTACCTTCCCTCGAGACCCGTATCCACCACCAACTCTCACCCGTGGTGGACCGACAAACGGGGTCCGGTCACGACGAACACGCTATTGGCACCCTGGCTGAAAGCGTCGTCGTAGTAGGCGGACAGATTGCCGTTGGCCTTTCTCGCTGCGACGTTATAGCCGTCCGTGTATCCGGCTTGGCGACCCTGTTCCCTCCCGGCGATCAGACCAGCGGCTCTGCCGCTCGAGTAGCCGCTCGCGTTACCGTTCGCATTGCCGGTTGAGTATCCGGCTTGGTAGCCCGCGTTGAAGCCGGCGCGGGGCGACGAGCGGCTCACGCTGCCCCGCCCTTCACTGCGGCCAATCAAGAAGCCGCCGACTCCGACCCCAGCGAGCGCAAGAGCAGCGACCGCCAAGAGCAGGCCGGCGCGCGGGATTCGGATGGTCATGCACGCTCCTTTGAGGGTCGTTACCAAACGTACTCCGATAAGCGCCGGACAGGCGCCTCTTGAATGCTCGGCGGCGGAGTCGCCCTGGTCCTCGCTGCGAACGGCACTGCTCATCCCACTGAGAATCACCTCCGCGGATGCTCTATCCGGAAGTCCGTTCCAAATACGCGTACGCACGACGCTATACGGTGGAGGATTCGCTCGACCCTTGGTGAGAATGCCCGCTAGGTGCTGGGACGTGACAGTGCGTCACGCACGCGGCTTCATACGATCACGAGGCTTGCAGCGCGGCGCGCACGGTTGACGGCCACCACCGGCGTCCACCCTGCGCCGTTGGCACAGCCTCGGCGTTGAGAGCGTCCGCGATCGCTTTGAATTCGCTAGTCGCCCGCAGCTGCGCGGGGCGGCCTAAGAGCAGGGTTCTGTCGGTTTTGTCTGACTGTCGCCGGTCAGACAGCGTGAATTGCGGCCCGAACGGTTGACGGCCACCATTGCCGACCGCCCTGCGCGGTCGGGACGCCGTCAACGTTGAGCTTGTCTGCGATCGAGGCCAGTGATAGTCCGCCATCGCGGTCAGCGGCGATCCTGTCGCGCACCTCCACGGGCAGCGACAGAGGCCGACCGAGTCTCACGCCGGCGGCACGCTTGGCTGCGAGCGCTTCGCGGGTGCGCTGGCCGATCAGTCGGCGCTCGAACTGCGCGAACGTCGCGAGCACGTTCGCCATCGCCTCGCCGGCCGGCGTTGTGGTGTCCACGGCGCAGTCGAGAGCGACGAGCGCCCATCCCTGCTTGCTGGCCTTGGCCATGATCGCGGTGAAGTCGAGCATTGAGCGGCTCAGCCGGTCGAGCTTCGCGACCACCAGGCCGCTCGCCTCGTGGCGCTCGAGCGTCTCGAGCGCGATCTGCACGCCGGGCCGTTTCAAGTCTTTGGCGCTGTAGCCGGCGTCTTCGATCACGTCGACGAGCTGCCAGCCGCGCCGTTCGCACTCCGCGTTGATCGCGCTGCGCTGTGCGGCTAGGCCGGCGCCGCTGTTGGTCTGTTCTTCCGTGGACACGCGCACGTAACCTATGACTCGCATGGGAGTTCACTCCTCCTGTGCCATGGTCCCGGCGATTCGCACTCGCGCGGGGCCGACTTTTGTCGGATGCGTCCTTCGGCTCCTATAAAGCCGATTTTGAAGTACCATACACCATACGTCCGTTTGCTGTACGGCTGGGTGGTTATACGTTAGGATTTACGAGCGTATGTCGGCCTCCTCCAGCCCTCGTGGCAACGCTGCCAAGAAGCCTCGCAGCAAGACGGCACCCGGGCGCACCATGACCGGGTTCAGATGCGACGTCGACCAGCTGAAGAGAATCACCGATCGTGCCGGGTCTTACGGGATGACACGCACCGATTTCATTATCGCCGCGGCGCTCGGCGAGCTGCCGGCAGATAAGGATCAGGCGGTTAACAGATTCGAGGCGATCGAACGCAGGCTCGACCGCCTCGAAGGCTCATCCGGCGACGGCTAGAAAGGCATAGCCTCGAGCTCGGCCGCCTGCTCATGCTGAGCGTGGCCGGCCGTGCACCGATCAGCGTCCGCCGCGATCCAGCGACCGCAACCAGCGAACGAGCAGTGAGCGGCGCCTGCGCGACGACCAGAAACGCCTCCTGCGTCGAGTATCCGACGATCGTATGTTCGAGCCGCGGCGCCACGACGCACGATCGCGTCTTCCCACCCGTTCTCGCGACAGATCGCGGTCCACTGCGGGCCTGGCATGTCCTGATCGGTGATGAGTCCGCAGAACGCGAGATCTGCCGGCCCGGTCGGTCGCATCTGCCCACCACATGGACAGGCCGGCAATCCCACGCTCATCCATGACCGAGCCATCCGCACGGTGTAGCCGCAGTCAGGACACGCGACCTTCCGCAGTCGCGTGGTTGACTTGGTTGCGGCCTTCATGCGCACGCCTCTTCGATCTGACGCGCCATCGTGTCGACGATGTCCGCGTAGGTGCGGATCGCGTCCAGATCGTCTGATGCGCCCCAGCTCGCGACATACGGAACCGCCATCCCGCTGGTATCGAGGCCAAGTGATCGGCATGCGACGAACGCGGCGGTCTCGGTCAGCACTTCCGCTACTTCGCGACCGTATTGCCCGTATCCCACGCCGAGCGCGTGGATCAGCTCGTGCACGAGGGTACGCACACGCCGGTTGGGTTCGCTGATCTGTTCGCTGATCCTGATCCGCTGCTCTTTCGGTGCTGCGTAGCCGTCAGCGTTTCCGGTCTCGCCGGCCTCTACCGTCCAGCCGATCGACCCTGCGAACGCCTCGAGGCGCGGGATCAGCTCGGCGTGAGAATCGCCCGTGAGCGGCTCGTACGGAATCTCCGGTAGCGGCTCGCCGTCCGTTTGCGCAAGATCGAACACCGCAACGGCGCGAAAGTAGACGCGCATCTCCTCATCCCCGTTGTCATCGACGCCCTTGTACGTGTGCGGCGCCATGATCCTGATTGACGTCTCGCCCTTGCGGACCTGCCGGCCGAGCTCTTGCCACTTGCGGAACCCTGCGACGCGCGTAGCTTCTGGCGCCTGCATCGCGATCAGCATGCAATTACCGAACGAGTAGCGATGAAACGCTCCGCGGACTTCAGCGAATCGCTTCCAGCCCTCGGACGAAAGCAGCTCACGAGCTGCTGATTCCATTAGCTCGCGCGACTGCTCGCGGTGCGCCTGCTTGTACGCCGCGCGCTCTTCTGCGGTGAACGAACGCGCGCTCATGACTTGAAACCCATCTGCCCGCGCATCTGCGCGAACGGCTGAGTATCGAACAGTGAAGCGGCGGCAACGTCCATCGATGCGTGGAGCACCTGCCGACGAGATTGCAAAGACAGGCCGGCATCGCGCGCAACCTGCAACGCGAGCTGCCCGTTAGCAGCTTCAACCTCGAGAGTGATCCCAACCCGATAGCGGCTGAGATCCGATGTAGGATTGTCCTGCATAAGAGACCCTCTCTCTTGTGCCATGGGCTCGGGTGCTTTCAACACCGCGAGCCCGCTTTATTGGGTACGAGGATCAACCTAGCAAAGCGTTTATACGCTTGTCAACACGCTTGCTATCGGCATCGCCTACATCGCACGCCAGGAACAAACCCCGTCACCACTGGCGAGGCGAGCACAGCACACACGCACACACCCGGTCAGCCACGCGACAGCAGCACATGACCACACACATGTGCTCGCACACACACATCAAAACGACCCGGCAACCCGTTAGCCATTTGACCGCCCTACAGCTGCCGGCCTGGCACACGAGACACGCATGCCAGGCATGCGGGGGGGGGCGCATCAAGATCGAGGCGAATGTTTCAAAAGTTTCCCCGGGACTCCGTCACATTTTTGGGGGTCTCGTGATGGCTTGGTTGCGGCACGACCCGCTGTTTCTCTGCGGCTCCGTGGGGTGGAGACCGTCTGGGAATTCGTTGAGCAAGTGTGCGGGTGGCGACGCCTGTTTTCGGTGAAGGGCCCTCCGGAGTCTCACGCTGAATTCATTTGCGGTGAGTGGCGACACACCGACAGAACCGACAGAACGTCTGTGCTGAGGTGGTTTTGTCGGTTTTGTCAGATGTGTCGACGGTCGCGGGGTTGTCTTTCGTTTGCAGTGACCTGGCTCTCGTGTCGTGCGTGAAGTGCCTCACTGGCTGCCGTGCTCCATGCCATCATGGGGGTGTGTGTAAGTACAATGAGAAGGTGATCGTGAGTATCCGGATGGCCTTCCAAAGCAGGAGTTTGTAATGGCAGCTGCAGGCAACGCAGGTAAAGGGCCGGTGCTGCCGCCTCCCCCGAAAGTGGGCGGCGGTCACTATGTGATGGTCGGCGGCAAGCCGCAGTTGATCAAGGCGGTTGGCCCTGGTAAGTGGGCTCCTGCCAGCAGCATCAAAGCCGCCAAGAGCACCAATGCAAACGCTGGTTTCAGTAGTGCGTTGTATAACCCGACGCAGACCCTGTCGGGTAAGGCGCTCGACACGGCAGCCGGCAACATCGCCGACGCTCAGACTAAAGGGCCGATTTCTGAGCTCGCGAGTCAGATGGCGACTGACAAAACTTCCAACCAGGCGGGACAGCAGCAGGATTTCGGCTATTACATGCAGCTTGCGCAGGCAGCGCAGGACGCTGTCGGCCAGCAGCAGCAGCAGGGCGCGGCGCTGAACACCACGTTGCAGGGGATCAACACGCAGCAGCAGGCGGGTATCGCCCAGGCTGGTCAGCAGGCTCAGGGCGGCGCGCTGGGACGGATGGGTGCTCTGGGGCTGGATGGTGGACAGTTGGCAGCTATGGGCGCCACGACAGCCCAGCAGCAGGGCATTGGCGCCTTGAACGCTCAGACGTTCCAGTCGGCCGGCGCGAACCAGGCAGCGAACTACACAGGGCAGGCGACAGCCGCCCAGGGAGTGGCGGGGCTCGAGGGTGAGCAGCAGATCGGTGATCTCGCGCGCGCGGGAACCTTGCAGAACGAGCCGTTGACCGCGAAGATCGCTTCGTTGCAGGCTTCACGCGGCGCGTTGAAAGCGACTGCGTTGGGGTCGTTGCGTACGGCGGAACGGAACTATCAGGTCGCCGAGCAGGGGCTTCAGAACACGGCCAACGCTCAGGGAATCACCGCAGCTAATGATGTGGCCCGGAATAAGTTGACGGCTAGCGGCCAGGCGGTGACGATGCGAGGCCAGAGCATTACGCAGCAGAACGATCTCGCGAAGCAGCTTCAGGCATCAGCGGACCTGTCCGAGAAGACCAGCAATGATGCTCTGACCCAAGCGTATCGTCGTTCTGCTGCAATCGTCAAGTCTGGCGGCAAGGGTGCTCTATCCCAGGCTCAGCAGAACGCAATGTACTCGGCGATTGACCAGGCCCGGACGCTGATTGGTACCGCCAGCGCCGCCGGTCACACGGCAGCGGCGATCAAGCAATCCCTACAAACTGGAACGCTCATCAAGGGTCTACCGCATATGGATCCGGCGTTGATCGAAGCGGCCTACGAGTTGAAAGGCTGGGGTTACATTCTCCCCAAGACCGCCCAGCAGCTGCACATGATTGGCTTGCGTGGCGGCCGCTATCAAGTCAAGAATGCTCCCGCGTTGACCCCGGTCAACGCTGCAGTCAAGGGCGCTCTCGGTTCGATTGGCATAGGCTGAAATGCCAGCGATCGGCGAGACGGCACTCAGCGGCCCACCGCCCAAACTGGCGGTTGGACCACCGCCTAAGCTGACGGGTGGACCGTCGATCCGGAGTGTGATCCGGGGTGTGGCCAACCAGGCCGGCGGGGCAGCGACGAGAGGCGTGGGCGCTACCGTACGAGCAGCAGCCCCTACCGCTAGGCCAGCAGCAAGGGCGGTGATCACTCCTGCTAGGCCGGTAGCAAGGGGTTTGATCGGACCACAACGCGGCGCGCCTCCGATGTCGAGCGTTCCGGGCAGCAGCGCGTACAGGCAGGCGGTCCTTGAAACGTTCGCTCATCAGCCGCTCGCGGGACGCCTGGCGGTCATCAGGGGGGCGCAGCGCACTCCGAGCTTTGAAGGGAACCTGATCCTATCGGCCATCGGCGGTCATGGCATCCCGTCGCTGGGGCAGCAGATGACCGGTACGGGCGCGGGGAAAGGTTTGACGCAGTATCTGAACGCTCAGAACGCGAAGAGCCCGAATCTCGGGATGTCTTTGAGCAACGCGCTCGGGGGCGCCGAGCACTTTCTGATGGGATTGCATAACCAGGCGACGGCAGGACCGGTCGGCTCGCGTATCTCCCAGGCGGGGTTCGGCGGCGGCAGTGCCGGGAATCTCGGCAGCACCATCGTCCGTGCCCCGATCGATGTTGCTCGTGCGACATTGGAGTCGCCGAGCACTGTGATCCCTAAGACGATCACTGGGCTTGGGGATCTAGCATGGGGCGGCCTCTCGGGCCTTGCCCAAGTTCCGATCAATGTTGCGACCCAGGGTCCAGGAAAAGCATTGTCGGATCTTGCGACAGGTTTGGCGCAGAACTACAAGAGCCGCTATGGCCCGCTGATGGCCGGCAACGATCGGGCGTTCATCGACCGGATCAAAAAACAGGGCGCGAGTCAGGAGGTCCTCGATGCGCTCGGTGTGGCCGGCGGAGCGGATTTGACTGTGGGCCGTGCAATTTCGAAGGCGTCAGCAGCACGAGAGGCACTGTCGGGCGCTGATCCAGGGTCTAGCTTCCTCACTCGCGCTCGTCCGGGATTGCGCATATCAGGCAACGATGTTCGCGCGCAGAACCTCGCTTCGACAGCTTTTCGGGCTACCGGCCAGCGGCTCGAGGATCGTCTGCGGACAGTCAAGGAGACGCGCGCGCCGGGGGAGATCCCCCCCAGGCCCGGCGAGGTCAGACCCTTGTTTGGTGACCGGTCGCAGCGAATACTGGCGTCGAACATCGCCCAGAAATACCGGCGGGTGATGCAGGAGAAGCTGAATAAGGAGGTTCGTCGCGGCGCCGGGCAGAAGATGGTGCGCCTGTCGCGCTGGGAGAAGAAAGCGGCACCTGTCGCACTCGAGGGGATCATCCCGTTGGATCGCGGGGTGGCAGCGGCTACGGACGCGATTGATCGGCGGATGGCGATGATCGTGAAAGATCGTGCGGAGAATCCCGCGAGCCCCGGGAACCATATTGCTCCGTCGATCGCCGGGCAGGTTGACGAGCTGCACAACCTTCAGTTGTTGAAGGACAATGCGAGCAAGTGGGTGACGCCGAGACTTTCGGCGTTCGTGAAGGGGGAAGGTGTGCGCGCCGGCCGTCTGGAGGCTGGAATGCCAGACTCATTTTTACGCTCTGATGTGGCTGAGGCTCGGCGTCTGCGTCCGCAGGGAGAGATGCTTGGGATTGCGCATCCTGATGAGATCAACGCGCGCAGGGCAGCAGCCGCAGAAGTGGCGGCCAGGGGCGCTCCAAAGACCCTGATGTCGCTGGGCGCGCAGCTCGGCCGAGAGCGGAAGATTGCCGCTGCAAGCAGCGACGCAGCGAAATATGCGAACTTCGATGAGAGCCGTCCAGGGCTGCTGAAGGATTACAGCACTCAGGTGCGTGCCGCCGCACAGGCGAAAGGGCTGCCGGAACCCTCCTATTTCAAGCATCAGGACATTCCCAGCGAAAAGCTTGGGGCTTACACGTCCGGTACCGGCCATGCGGCGATGCCGGGCACGAAGCAGTCGAGCTTCGCGCTGTTCAAGGGTGGTGCGGTTGACCGCAACCCGCAACTGTATTTACACGGGCTCGCAAAATCGATCAAGGTTGGGCATCAGTGGCCGCTGGTTGACGAGCAGTTTCGCCGCAGCGCATTTCCGCCACCGTCCGCTCAGGCGATCAAGGATGCCGGGTTTGGCGGTCGCAGTGCTGCGTCGTTGACGGGCCGCGAACTGTCGAAGGTGATGCTTCACGAGGGCCATGATCTGAAGAACGTCCAGTTCTACAGTCCGGGGCGTCTGCTGGAAACGACACTTGTGGATCGCAGGGCGCCGCTCGCGTCACGGTCTGGGAGCGCTCCACCAGAGCTCGAGGCGAACGCGGATATTGCTCATGCCCTCAACCAGAACGATGTGGCGCAGAGCGGCAAGGATGTTGCAGCGGGCAAGATGAGCGGTACGTTCGTCAAGAGCCCGGGTTTCAAAGCGATCCCGAAAACAGCATTTGATGAGATTCATTCCAGTCTGAAACCCTCGGGGCTCGGCGGAAGACTTGTCGGCAAAGCTCAGGGGTTCACAGCCGCTGCGATTCTCGGTGGAAGCCCGGCGTTTGTGGTGATGAACACGCTCGCACATGCGGTGCTCGCCACATTCGGTACCAAAGGCCGGATTCTGACCGACATGGTCAAATCGCCAATGTGGTTTCACGGGCTGACCGACGAGGAGAAGAACATTGTTCGCTCAAACGCGGGTGGCCGCGGTCGATTTGGTGTGGAGCGTCTTGGGTCAACGGCACCCAACGCGCTTGCCAACTCGTGGCAGAAGCTGAAGGATGCGGGGATTGGACGGTTCACGGTTGGAGGGACCGCGTCGGCGTTGAATCCGCTGAGGCTCCTGTTCAGGGCCGAGGACTTGCAGTCCAACTATTTTCGCAACATGGTCTATTACAGTGCCACGAAACGCGCGGCGCTCGATTCGATCGCGAAGGACATGGGGCCAGGAGCAGCAGCAGCCGCTCGACTGTCGCATGTGTTCACGGTCGGGCCGAAGGATCAGATGGCTGCGCAGATCGCGGACATGCATACGGCTGAGGCGCTGGGCCGCTATACCGTCAACATGATGGGCGACTATGCGCGGTTCACGGCCACCGAACGCAAGTTCCTCAACAATCGCGCTGTCCTGTTCTACAGCTTCCTGCGTCACGCAACCCGCACGCTGCTGTACGTGCTGCCGTTGCATCATCCGCTCGCTACGGCGCTTGTGGCCGACCTGGCGCAACTGCACAACCAGGAGGTGCAGAAGCTGCTTGGCGGCGCGAATCTGCCTTACGCGTACTCGCGTGTCTTCTTCGACAAGAACGGAAAGCTGACGTCGATTGACTTCAACCGTGCAAGCCCCGTCGGTTCGATCGGCGCAGAAGTTAGCTCCCAGGGGATCGCCGGCCTGAGTGGCTTGATTCCTCCTGAGGTTCAGCCTCTGCTGAACATGCTTTACAAGCACACGTCGACGGGAGCGCCAGTGCAGGCGAACCTGTGGTCACTACTGAACGGCTACGGAAGTCTGTCGGCTCCGTACCGGATGCTCAGCGAGCTGTATAACGGCACGACGTTGCAGCAGTCAGACAGCATCCCGGTTATCCACGACCGGCCGCAGGTAAAGAAGACGGTCGCAGCACAGAAGTATCAGGCAGCGAAGCAGGCGGCTTTAGGGCCGAGTAGCCAGCAGATCCTCGCAAACCTCCTCGGTCTGATCCCCAAGCCTGATGATACGGGCGTGATCGCAGCGAACCAGAACGCGAAAGCAGCCGCGCACGCGCGGAACGTGGCGAAGAAAGCGGGCGGCGCGGGTGGTTATCTGCTCGGCGGTTCGAGCGGCGCCCCAAGCGGCAGCGGGGGCGGTGGCTATCTGCTTGGCACGGGCTCGGGTGCGAGCGGCGGCTACCTGCTGCCCTAGTACGGGCCGAGATGGCCGGTAACGATCGCTTGGACGATCGCGAAGATAAGGCCGATCCAGATCAGCGCAACAGCGGTGCAGACAACCGCGAGGACTACGGCTAGTCCCGAGATGACGACCTTTTGTACCGGCCCGTCTGCCCACTCCATGACCGCCCCCCCTTTGCTGTAGAGAAGGACCGTAGCGCGCCGCCCATGTCGGCGCGAATATGCCAGCGGTGCCGGGCCCTCACCGGAAGGATTCTGGTGGCCGGCACGATCGTGGCGGCGTAGTCGAGTAGGCAGCGAGCAATGCTCATCGTGGCGGAAAAGTAGCGAACGATGACTTCCGGGAACCTGGCTACGACGATCAGCCGCGAGCACGACGAGAAATGGTGCACTCGTATAGTCGGCGGTACCCGGACCTCGCCTCCTCGAGCACGGAGTGGCTCCCGATCCGATCTCCGGAACCCGCAGCACACTCGACTGACGCCAGCACGGCGCCGAGCTCGCTCAGCGTCTGTTGGTAATGCCAGGTAGCTAGCGCGGCTGCATAGATCTCGTCGGCATACCAATGCGGCGCTAGGCGACCATCAGACGACAAGCACCAAGGCCACGCTCCGAGCTTAGCCAGTGCCGGTCTCCCGATCGCCGCATACCGCCGGGCGCTCCGCGAGCCACCCTCGCCGTCCAGCGTAGAGAAGTCACGAAACTCCGTCTGCTCCATGATCTTCGCGGTCGAATAACCGCAGATGTCTCGGAAGAACGCAGCCTTCATCGCCCACATTGGAAGCCCCGATCGGGGCGCGTGGCGGCCTGCGCGCCGGTAGTCGGCGACGGGCATCCGCTCGGCGATCTCGATGCGACGGTCCGAGCGGCACCTCGATAGTTCCGGCACGGCCGCTTCCACGATGAGTGGAGCCCCAAACGTGCGGTGATCGTCTGTCGGCCAGTCGCGTGTCCCGGGAGGCGCCCGAGCTCCTATCGGTATGACCTCTGCGCCAGGCGGGGTGAGATGCAACAGCCACCGCACGAAGCTCTTCCCGGGGCCCGATAGGTGCGTGAAGGTGCGCCAAGCAACGTACTCCGGCAGCGAATCAGCGATGTACCACTCCGGCGGTGGCCGCACCCGGCTGTTGTAGCCCGGACTGATTGCCCCTGCTGGCCCTTCCAAACTGTCCTGGAAGATCGCGCTCGAGGCTGGAACTCTCTTACGCATGGATTCCGGCATCTCTACAGGATCGCGACCGGCCCGGATGGCGTCGCATCCGCATCCCCTCGCGCAGGCAAGAGCAGACAAACGCCTGAGTCGTGAAGCGCTCGCCGCATTGGCGGGAATTAGTCCTCGGACGATTTACGCGATCGAGGTGGAGGGCGTACGGCCGCAGCGCGCCACGGTGCGTGTCTTAAGTCTGGCCCTCCGCTGCGAGCCTAAAGAGATGGGACTCGCATGTGCTGCCGACATCGTCCCGTGAATAATAAAGGGCGCCCTCCACAGGCGCCCTTCACTACAAAGCCCAACGACATAAAGGATCTATTGTGTATTTGACGATAGCAGCAAGCGCGGCATCCACATTCACATCTCGAGACCGCCGTAAGCTCAAACGCACCAACCGTCGGAACGTTCGCCTGCAGCACAAGCTGTCGGCCAGCCGCCAGCGACAGCACGCGGCGATCTTGCAGAACACTGCGTCCCTCGCGGCAGCGCATTTGCGTTCGGCTCGTGGGGCACAACGATCCGCCACCACTGTTTGCGCCGTTACGCCAACAGCGCCGTTTCGCGTCACCGCCTCATGTTCACACCGGCAACAGGTCGCCCGCCGCGAAGCACGACCTGGGCACCGTGCGGCGGCGAGTTCGTGCGGCGGTGGCTCGGACGACGGTGACGGCGACGGCGGATCGGACCCGCCTGGAGAAGGCAACGATGAGCCGTTCGCCGACGACGAGGCCCGCCAGGTTGCCGCGCACGTCGCGGAGCTCTACCCGGATGGATTGACGAAGACCCAGTTCAACGTCGCGGTCTGGCCGTTTCTATTCGGGCTTGACAGCGACGAGGTGCGTGACGCGAGGCAGCGGATCTACGCGGAGCTACCGGACCGTCTCCGCATGGCGATTCTTGGCGACGTTCTCACTCGCGCTTCCTCTCGGCCATCGTCAGGCGACGATCCGCCCGCGCCTGAAGTGCGCTGCCGGTGCTGCGCAGAGCCGTTTGAGCCTCTCTGCGACGTCGACGAGGACGGGATTTGTGCTGACTGTTGGGACTTCCCCGAGGACGAAAGAGAGAAGCGCGAGCTCGTTCAGGTTGGCCCCGGCACGTGGGCGCCACCACGCGCTGACGATCCCCACCTAGCCGGGAGACCAGGGCGTGCTTCGCAGGGTGGTGGAGCATGAGCCCTCTCGATCGTGTCCTCGATGCCCTCGAAGGGGTGCGGCCAACAGGCGAAGGCCGGTGGATTGCGCGATGCCCCGCTCACGCTGATCGCAGCCCCTCGTTGTCGGTCGCAACCGGTGATGACGATGACCGAGTGCTACTTCACTGTTTCGCGGGCTGCGCAACCGACGACATCGTGGCCGGCCTCGGGCTCGAGGTCCGAGATCTGTTCCCGTCCGATAGCGGGCAGGCCCGGGCGACAACATGGACGCCACCAGCGGAGCGACGCGCGCAGAGCAAGCCGTCAGCTCCGCTGCCCGCCGAGCATCAGCTAGCCGGATGGCGGCGTGACCTTCTCGACAACGAGGGTGTCGTCAAGCGGCTGGGCACGCTGCGTGGATGGACTCGTGAGGCGATGCAAGCGCTGGCGCTCGGATATGACGGCCGGCGCGTCGTGTTCCCCGTTGCAGATGCGCACGAGCAGCTCGTGGGGGTCGCTCGCTATCTGCCGGGGGATCGCCCGAATGGCGAGTCAAAGATGCTCGCGGATGCCGGAAGCGTCCGCGAGCTTTGGCCCGCGCCCGAATCGCTGAACGGTGCGCCGGTCGTTTGGCTGGTCGAAGGTGAGCCTGATGCCGCTTCGCTCGCGTCGATCGGGACGTCCGCTGTTGCCGTACCTGGCGCGGCGAGCTGGCGGTCTGAGTGGGCGGCAAGGTTCACCGGTCGCGACGTGATCGTCTGCACGGACTGTGACGAACACGGACGCGCCGTGGCCGCCCAGATCGCTGACGAGCTACTCCTGAGCGCCGCGAGCGTCCGAGTGCTCGACCTCGACCCTGCACGTACTGACGGTCACGATGTTGGCGATCTCGTCCGCGAAGCCGCGGAGCAAGGACCGGACGGACGGACGTCGCTGAAGGCGACTCTCGACCGGATGGCTGAGAGCATCGAGCCACAGGCGGCTGAGTGGCCGGCGATCTCCGCGCGGGTGCTGCCGGCGTTTCCGGTGTCCACGCTGCCGCGCTCGGTCGCGGCGTGGGTGACTGCCACCGCGGAGCACACACAGACGCCCGTGGACCTCCCGGCGCTCGCCGCGCTCGGGGTGCTGTCGGGTGCCGCGCTCGGCGGTGCTGTCGTCGACTGCGGTGCGTGGGAGGAGGAGCTCGGCTTGTATCTGCTTCTGGCGATGCCGTCGGGTGATCGCAAGTCGACGGTGCTGCGTGCCGCTACGCAACCTCTGCGCGAGATCGAGCGGGAACATGCGGACGAGGCCGCTCCACGAATCCGGGAGTTGCGCTCACGCAGCGAGGTGCTTGAGATCAAGGCCCGCAACCTGACCAAGCTCGTCGCGAAAGACAACGTCGAGCTCGCGGAGCGTGTCGAAGCGGAACGGGATCTCGCGGACGTGGGAGCCGAGCTGGACTCGATCGGTCAGCCGGCGATCCCGCGGCTGCTCGCAGACGACGCCACACCAGAAGCGCTCGGTGGTCTGTTGTCCAAGCATGGTTCGATCGCCGTTCTCGCCGCCGAGTCGGCGCTGATCGACAACCTCGCCGGTCGTTACAGCGAAGGCCGGGCGAACCTGCATCTCGTCTGCGCGGCCTATAGCGGCGAGCCGACCACGATCGATCGCAAGGGTCACGACCCCGAGCGGCTCGATCGGCCGCTGTTGACGATTGCACTGGTGGTACAGCCTCACGTGCTGGAGGCGCTTGTTATTCATCCGACTGCGCGCGCCCAGGGATTGGTCGCTCGGTTCGCGTACGCGCTTCCAGAAACGCGCCTCGGCCGGCGCCAGATCAACACCTCGCGCGTGTCGCGTGAGTGCGCCGATGCGTGGGCGTCAGTTGTTCGGCGGGTTGCAAAAACCACCGACAAAACCGACACAACCCCTGAGCGGACGAGTTCTGTCGGTTCTGTCGGTGTGTCGCCGGTCGTGCGAGTTGTTTTAGCCGCCTCGGCCGGCCAGCTACTAACCGGGCTCCAAGAGCAGCTCGAGCCTCGTCTTGCTCCCACCCGCGACCTTCACGCGATCGCCGATTGGGCGGCCCGACATCACGGCCGTGTCGCACGGATTGCGGGACTGCTGCACCTGTGTGAGCACTCGCCGAGCGAACCGATCGGAGAGCCTACGATGCGTGCCGCGCTCGAGATCGGCGACTATCTGCTCGCGCACGGCATCGCCGCACTGACCGGGCCCGACGAGAAGGCACGTAGTGTTCTTCGTTGGCTCGAGAAGCATGGGGCAGCGACGGTGACGGTGCGCGATCTTCACCGCGGACCGTTGGGTGGGAAAGGACCCGTCGACCAGGCCGAAGCACTAGCTCAGATGCTCGAGGTGCACGGCGCGCTGCGCTGCCTCCCGCCCGGCCGTGCACGCCCGGGGCGACCGAAGAGCCCGGCGTACGCCGTCAACCCTGAGCTGCTGGCGTCCGAGGGTCTGAGGCAGGCGGCGCGTCAGGAGGCGGCGATAAGCAACGGCCACGAGGTTCTCGCCACCCCTGAGGAAGAGGAGCTGTTGGAGAGCGCGAGACGGCTGGTGGGAGGTGAGTCGTGAGCGCCGCTGACCGCAACGAACCCATGTTCGAAATGCTGCAGTTCCTGCGATCAGTCTCCCCGGAGCCGTTGCCGGATGACCTCACGGACGAGCTCGACGAGGCGGCGATCATCATGAGGTTGCAGCAGCTCGGCGAAGCCGACGACGCGTGGATCGCACATGCACGAGAGCACGAGGGCTGGATCGGTCACGTGCTCGAACGATTGAACGGCAATGCGCTTGAGCACGCGTACCGACTCACCCAACCGGCGAGCGGTCTCTTCGACGAGCTTGCCGAGAAGGCCACCGACCTTGGGTTATGGGCTGCGCTGGCGCGGTTGGCGCTAGATGACCGCACTGATCTCGAACCGGCTGAGCGCGAGCTGTTCGAGGACGCGCTGCGGGACGCGGCAGCGGCCGGCGCGCGGGCCTGGGCGCGGATAGACCAGGCGCGCTGCCTTCTCGCCACGATCGACGAGGCCGCTGATGACCATTGAGCGAGACCTCGACCGCGAACGTCGTTTCTTGCGGGCTGCGTCTCCCCTGGCGCCACCGTTTCGCGATCACGCCTGCCAGCGCCTTGAGGCCGGCGAGAGGGATTACGGGAACTCCTGGGCAACGCGCCCGATCGCGGACCTGCTGTTCGAGATCGCAGAGGAGTGCGTCGACGTCGGAGGCTGGGCCGCACTTACAGACCAGGCGTTAGACCAACGAGGCGATCTCGACCCAGCGGAGCGTGAAGCTGTTGCCAAGGCGCTCCGGGAAGGCGCGCGATTGGGGGCTCTCGCGTTCGGCCGGATTATGAACGCCCGCGGGCGACTTCTGGAGATTGAAGGCGGGAACGGTCATGGCTGTTAGTCCGCCCCTTGCTCAAGCCGTGCTCGACGCCCTCGACGACACGGCCCTTGACGCCCTGGCGGAGCTGCTCGCGCCTCGGCTCGCGGCACGTCTCGGCACGCCGGCCAAAGTCAGCCCATGGTTGGACGCAAGCGGTTCAGCCGAGTATCTCGCCACGACGAGAGCCCGGGTGTATGACCTGGTGCAGCTCGGCAAGCTCTCGCCGCGGCGTGATGGGCGCCGGCTGCTGTTCCGCCGCGATGATCTCGACCGCTACCTGGCGTCGCCATGAGACCCGGGTTAGGGGTCGCCACCGCTGGATGCAGCCGGCTGGGAATTGATGGAGGGCCCGCCTTCCCCCTGACACGGACCCTCCTGGGACCTACGCGACCATGTTGCCCCCGCTATACAGACATAGACGCTTTAGACGGGTTCCTGGTTGGGCTGACAGCTCAGCTTTCGATACGGAAATACCGCTGTGTGCGTCTTTTTCAGGGCGAGATAGTGCGCAACATTCTGCCCGGAACCTGTGCAACAGCTGGTGAGCCGCTCGAATCCTTCCCGCGGGCTTTGAAGCGTGCCACACGGCGCCGTGACGCGCGTCAGAGCAACGACACTCAAGTTTCCGGCGCGAATAGCCGAAGGGGGCAGAGAGATGCGAACTGTCCCCGCCGCCCCCAAACGTCTGGCATGCGAACGCGGCCAGTTCACGGCGGCACACAGAATTCTGATTGCGGTTATCGCCCCAGCGGCTGTCGTGGTTGCGGTCACGGTCGGCTCAAACACCGACCATGTATTCGAATCCGCCAGCCGCCACCCGTAGCCGGCGGCGGTACTTTCAAACGGAGCCCGAGAAGTGATCTT
>OCTA010002647.1_pt1 | contig 16166 bp, 16 predicted proteins | sample 1538991 | NCBI WGS metagenome assembly OCTA01 (sample SAMEA3539302, study PRJEB22396) | soil metagenome | biome: tundra; feature: field; material: soil | place: USA | collected 2010-05 | depth 0.15 m | reverse complement strand
GTCAGTCGACCTCGACCGGCACCGTCAGAAACTGCATCCTCTCGGGCCGGCACGCGCCTTCGCCGCAGGCGCGATAGCGCGTGCGAACGGTCACGTCTCTCTTTCCTTTCGAGGCTTTCTGAGAGACGGAGAAAGAAACATTTGCTTCGAAGGTTCCCGTCCAACCTGTCTCGCCGGGACTCGTCGGGTCGGGCAGAAGCGCAGGCGCGGGGAGACGGATTTCTTCGAAGGTGAATTCGGACCCAGATCCGCTCGACATCTCGATGCGCAGTCCGTCGGGCCCCTGGAGATGCCAGCCCTGCTTGATCTTCAGCGTCAAGGAAATCCGCGAGGCCGTCCCGCGCTGCGCGCGATGCTTTGAAGGGAAAGAGACCTGCAGTACGTCTTCTTCGCCGGCGCCCGCGCTCGGGAGCAAACCGTACTTGTCCTCGAACTCGAACAGCGCTTCCAGCGCGAAGTACCACGACTCCGTGCCGTGCGGCGAGCGCGACATGAGCCACGACACTTCCTCGACGGCGTCGAAGGCCTCGCGGGCGATCTCGCGGTCGCCGGTTCTCAGCGCGAGACGCGCGAGGGCCCAGGCGGCGGCGCCGGAGGCCGAGGGAGTGGCCTTGTCGAAGAGGTCCCGCCCGTTCACGAGGAGCGTCTCGTTCCCGTCCCCGGAGAACGCGAAGCCCGGGCCGTCCACCCTTCGGAATCGCGCGCGCATCGAGGCGACGGCGGCGACGGCTTCGTCTCGCCACACACCGGGGCCGCCCTCGTCGTCCGCCTCGTCGAGATCGAGAAGCGCGTGCGCGAGGAAGGCCTCGTCCTCGAGGAACGAGGGGATTTTCGCGACGCCGTCCTTCCACGTGCGCTGAAGCCGTCCTTGCCCGTCGCGGCACTCCTCGAGCAGAAAGCGCGCGCCAAGACGCGCCGCGTCGAGAAACCGCACCTCGTTCAGGATCCGGCCGGCGATCGCGAGGCCCGAGACGGCGAGCGCGTTCCAGCCCGCGACTCGCTTGTCGTCGAGGGCGGGCGGGACGCGGCGCGAGCGCGCCGCGAGGAGCGCGGCGCGCATTGGCGCGAGCCGTTCTTCGGATTTCGGAGGAATCTTCTTGGAAAGAAAAAGAATTGAACGGCCCGTGAAGCGTCCAGTCGCCTCGTCGCGAAAGTTACCCTCCGGCCTGACTCCGTACCATTCGCAGAAGTCCTTTCCCTCTTCCTCGCCGAGAAGCTCACGGATTTCGCTCGGGTCCCAAACAAAAAATTTCCCTTCCTCCCCCTCCGAATCCGCGTCCGTCGACGCGTAGAAGCCGCCTTCGGGGCCCGTCATCTCTCGGAGGAGGTACTCCCCCGTCTCGCGCGCGACGCGCGCATACGTCTCGTCGCCCGTGAGCGCGTACGCGCGCGCATAGAGCCCGAGAAGCTGCGCGTTGTCGGTGAGCATCTTCTCGAAGTGCGGGACGAGCCACTCGGCGTCCGTGGAATACCGGTGAAAGCCGCCGCCGAGATGGTCGCGGATGCCGCCGAACGCCATGGCGTCGAGCGTGGCCTCCGCCATCGCGAGCGCGGCGGCGTCGCCTCCCGCACCCCGGCGGAGGAGCCAGGCGAGCGCGAGGTGCGGGGGAAACTTCGGCGCGCCGCCGAAGCCGCCGTGGGCGGGGTCGAAAACCTGAGTCAGGGTTGCGCCGAGGAGGCCGAGGCGGGCCGGCGAAAGGGGCTCGGCCGCGCCACGGGCCGCGAGGCCGGACGCCGCGGCGACTTCGGCGGCGATCTCAGCGGCGCCGCTTTCGAGGTCGGCGCGCCTCTCGCGCCACGCGGCCTCCAGCCGCCCGAGAACCGTGAGGAAGCCCGGACGGCCGTGCCGGTCGTCGGGCGGGAAATACGTTCCGGCGAAGAACGGCCTCTTGTCCGGAAGAAGGAACGCGGACAGCGGCCAGCCTCCGCGCCCCGAGGTGAGCTGGACGGCCGTCATGTAGACGTCGTCGACGTCGGGCCGCTCCTCGCGGTCGACCTTTACGCTGACCCAGTGCTCGTTCAGGGTGCGCGCGATCTCCTCGTTCTCGAAAGACTCGCGCTCCATCACGTGGCACCAGTGGCAGGACGAATAGCCGATCGAGAGAAAGACGGGCTTCTCCTCGCGCCGTGCCTTCTCGAACGCCTCGTCGCCCCACGGGTACCAGTCCACCGGGTTGTGCGCGTGCTGGCGGAGATACGGGGAGGATTCGCCGGCGAGGCGGTTCGCCATCGTCGTAGCATCTCACCATGCGCAAAGCGGATTACGGGATCGACGCCCCGGGCGTCATCCGGAATCTCTTCGTCATCGGAGGGGTCCTGCTCCTGGCGACGCTCTTCGGGCCGGCGGGCGTCGGACCCTTCCGGGTGGGCGGCACGAGCGTGACGCTGGAGACGCGCGGCATGTTCGCGGGAGGGGCCGTCTCGTGCCTGCTCGGGGGAGCCCTCATGATCCTCTACGCCGAGGTCGGCAAGTTCCGCCATCGCGACCGGATGCTCGCGATGATCCCGTGGACGGGCGCCGAAAACGTCCTCGACGTCGGGGCCGGGCGCGGACTGCTCGCCATCGGCGCGGCGAAAAGACTCACGACGGGGCGTGCTGTCGGGATCGACATCTGGAACGCGGCGGATCTCACCGGGAACACCGCGGACGCCTTCCTCGCGAACGCGGAGGCCGAGGGCGTCGCCGAGCGCATCGAGGTCCGCAGCGCGGACGCCCGCAGGATGCCGTTTCCCGACGCGTCGTTCGACGTCGTTCTCTCGAACGTCTGTCTCCACAACATCCCGGATGCGAAGGGCCGCGCGGAGGCCTGCCGCGAGATCGGGCGGGTGCTGCGGCCCGGGGGCGTGGCCCTCGTCTCGGACTTCCGGGAGACGGCGCTCTACGCGGCGGCCTTTCGCGAAGCGGACTTCAACGTCGAAAGGTCCGGCCTCGGCCTCTTCGACACCTATCCGCCGATGCGCATCGTCACGGCCCGCAAACCGAAGGACTGAGCCAGCGCCCCGCTAGTTCTCGCCGAGCGCGGCCCCCGCGGCTTCTTCCGCCGCTGGCGTCTCCGCGAGGGGCGACTCTTCGACCTCGGCGGCGTCTGTGTCCACGGACGAAGGCTCTACGTCGAGGCTCTTCGAAACCTGGCGCGTCCGCGCCTCGTGGGTGGCAGGTGGCGGCGTGGCAGGCTCGGCCCAGACGCCACGCCGGTCCGACATCGCGCGCATCTCGAGGACCGCGAGAGACGACGCGAGCCGGCCCGCGCGCCGCTTGGACGGCCAGGCGAGGCCTGCCCTGACGAGCTCGGCGCTCAGGCTTCTGCCGCCCGGAAGGGTCACGTAGGCCTCCCGGCTTCCATCCGCGAGCCGGGCCTCTTCGACGTTCACGTCGCGGCCGAGGGCGAGCCGATTCGCGAGGGCGCGCGCCTCCCGGGCACGGAGGTGACCCTTTTCGGGGAAATCGACCTCGGCCATGCGCAGGCTCCGAGGACGGCCGTCCCTGAGAACGATGACCTGGGCGCTCTCCGAAATCGCCACGACCCGGCCCGTATAGCGGTTGGACGCCGGAAAAACGAACGTGAGAAGGCCGACGATCCCGAGCCAGCCCCCGGCGACGACCGCTGCGAACGGCTTGCGAAGTCGCTTTTCCGTGACGCTCACGCATCGGGCGACGCAAGAAACGGACCTGGAAATCATTCAAGCGGCGTCCTGTCGAAGGGCCGGGGCATGATCCTGCGAGCTTGGGGCGGCCAAGCCCTGCGGCGATAAACTCCCGGCGGATGAGACTGATCTCGTTCCTTCCCTCCGAAGCCGACGCCGCGACCTCCGGCATCTTCGCGTCTCCCAGGCCGCGCCTCGGGGCGGTCGTCGGGGAGGATCGGATTCTCGAGTTCGCTCGTGCCGACGCCCGGTTCGCGAAGGTGGGGATGCTCGACCTCGTCGAGCGCGCCGAGGAGCTCCTGCCGAAGGCAGGCGCCCTCCTCGGGATGGCCTCCGAGGTACCGCGTGAGGCCTTTCACTCCGAGCAGGCCGTCACTCTTCTCGCCCCGCTGCCGCGCCCGGTCTCGATCCGCGACGGCTACGCGTTCCGCCAGCACGTAGAGACGGCGCGCAGGAACCGCGGCCTCGGGATGATTCCCGAGTTCGACGCCTTCCCCGTCTTCTACTTCACGAACGCGCTCGCGGTCATCGGTCCCGGCGAGCTGCGCGTGGGCCGCGGCCGGCTCGAGAAGCTGGACTTCGAGCTGGAGGCTTTCTGCGTGATCGGAAAGAGGATCACGAACCCCACGCTCGCCGAAGCCGACGACGCGATTTTCGGCTACGGCGTCCTGAACGACTTTTCGGCCCGCGCGCTCCAGACGGAGGAGATGAAGCTGAACCTCGGCCCGGCAAAGGGCAAGGACTTCGCGACGGGTCTCGGCCCGTGGCTCGTCACGAAGGACGAGCTCAAAGACCGGCTGAAGCCTTCGCCGAAGGGCAACGTCCTTCACGCGAGGATGTCGGCGACGGTGAATCACGTCCCCGTCTCGGACGGCGACGTCTCGCAGATGCGCTGGACATTCGCCGAGATCATTCAGCGAGCGGCCGACGGCGTGACGCTCGAGCCCGGAGAGGTGATCGGCTCGGGCACCGTCGGAACCGGCTGCTTTCTCGAGCTGAACGGCTCGAAGATCACACACGACCAGTGGCTGAAGCCGGGCGACGTCGTGAGCCTCACGATCGACGGACTCGGGACTCTCACGAACACGATCGTCGAGGACCCTTCAAAATGAGCTTCCCGCCCGACGACCTCTCGTCTTTCTATTCCTTCAACGAGTGGGCGAACGCGCGCGTCCTCGAGACGCTGCGCGCGCTGCCCGAGGCCGATTACGTGAAGGAGCAGGGCGGCGGCTGGCCTTCGCTGAGAGCCGCCTTCGTCCACCTCGCGGGCGCCACGGACGCCTGGGCCGAGCGCTTCTCGGGGCGTGAGGCGACGCGCCTCGCGACGATCGAAGAGCTGCCGGGCCTCGAGGACGCGGCGCGCGTTCTCCTCGCGGCGCAGGGAAAGCACCGGGCGCTCCTCGCCACGCATACGCCCGAACGCCTCGCGAGCCCGTTCGTCTGGAAGAACCTGAAAGGCGAGGAGAAGACGGCCCCATTCTGGGTGGTCGCCCGGCACGTCGTGAACCACCAGACGTACCACCGCGGCCAGATTTCCACGATGGTGCGGCGCCTCGGCCACGCGCCGAAATCCACGGACATGGTCGTCTGGGGAGTCGAGCAGGCCGGCCGCCGCTGACCGCGACTTCATCCTAGAATCCCCCCAGATTGGCCTCCCTCAGGCAGACGTTCCTCGACCGCTGGCTTCGCCGCGGAATCATCACGAGCCTCGGGCTCGGTTTCACGATCCCCTATTTCAGGCTCCTGAACCGCGTCCGGGTCACGGGCGACGCGATCATCGACAAACTCCCGCGGAAGAACGTCATGTTCCTCTCGAACCACCAGACATACTTCATGGAGGCGATGGCGATTTTCGACGTCGTTTACATCCGGCATCGCCTCCCTCTCGAGAACCCGTTCATGCGCTTCTCGGCCGCGACGGAGACGATGAAGCAGAACCTCCTGACTCAGCTCTTCTCGAAAGGCGGCGGCGTGACATTCCGACGAAGCTTCCGCGAAGGCGGGAAAGACGTGAAGCGCGGGGCGGACTTCGAGGGCATCGCGAAGGTGGAGGAGGCCATCGCGAGCGGCTGGCTGCTCCACTTTCCCGCCGGCACGACCCAGAAGGGCGCGCCGCTGCGCCCCGGCGTCGCGCAGCTCCTCCACCGCACGCAGGCTGTCGCGGTCCCCGTCCGCGTGGACGGGTTCCGCGAGCTCCTCCTCTATAAGCAGATCCCGGGAAAGGTGCTTAAAAAGTGCCGCGTCGCCCTGCACCCGCCCCTCGACCTCGCGAAGTTCTACGCGGCGCCGTACCACAAGGACGCGGGCACGGAGGTCGTCGAGCGACTCTCCGCGATCCTCGTGGACTCCGCCTGAGCTCCGGCCGACATGAACGTCCTCGGCTTCACCGCTCTCCTCTTCTCCGGCGCGGCCGCCGCGGGCCTCGTCGGCGCGCTCACGGGCCTCGGCGGCGGCGTCGTCCTCGTCCCGCTACTCACTCTCGGCCTCGGCGTCGACATCAAGTACGCGATCGGGACCGCCCTCGTGGCCGTGATCGCGACGTCGAGCGGCGCCGCGGCGGCCTACGTCCGCGAGGGCTTCTCGAACGTGAGGATCGGCCTCTTCTTCGAGATCGCGACGACGCTCGGCGCGCTCCTCGGCGCGTTCCTCGCGGCGCGGACGCCGACGTCCGCGATCGCCGTGATCTTCGGCGCCGTCCTCCTCGGCTCGACGGCGTTCTCGTGGAAGGGGCACGCCGCGGCGGCGGGGATCCAATCTCCCGACCCGCTCGCGACGCGTCTCGGCCTGAACGGGTCCTTTCCCTCCCTCGCCGGTGGCGAACAGGCGTACTTTCCACGGCGCGTCCCGCTCGCATGGCTGCTGATGGTCGTCGCGGGCGCGGTCTCGGGCCTCCTCGGAATCGGCTCGGGCGCGCTCAAGGTCCTCTCGATGGACAACGTCCTCGGGCTCCCGTACAAGGTCTCGACGACGACGAGCAACTTCATGATCGGCGTGACGGCGGCCGCGAGCGCGGGCGTCTACCTGAGCCGCGGGTACATCGACCCGGCGCTCGCCGCGCCCGCCGTCCTCGGTGTCCTCGCGGGATCGGCGCTCGGCGCCCGGATCCTGACTGCCGCCCGCTCGAACGTCCTCCGCCTCGTCTTCACGGCCGTCGTCCTCGTCATGGGGATCCAGATGATCGTCCAGGGTCTCCGGGGGGCGGTGTGATCGCGGGCCGCAAGCAGCGGCGCCTCGCGCGCGAGGTGGGCGGTATCCTGCGCCTCGGCGTGATCCTGTCGAGCGCCGTGATCGTCCTCGGCCTCGTGCCGTTCCTCGCACGGGAGGGCGCGCGGCACGCCGATTACCACGTGTTTCGCGGCGAGCCGGCGGTCTTCCGCACCGTCCCGGACGTGCTCGCGTACGCGGCCCGGGCCCACCCGCGCGGGATCATGCAGCTCGGCGTCCTGCTCCTCATCGCGACGCCGTTCGCACGAGTCGCGCTGTGCCTCGTCGAGTTCGCACGCGAGCGCGACCGGCTCTACATCGGGGTCACGCTCGTCGTCCTCCTCACGCTCTCCTGGGGACTTTTCGGCGCGGGCTGACCGTCCCTCAGGAGACCGTCAGCTCGAACGCGGGCGGCTCGACCATGTGCTTTTTGACGGCGCACTGGTCGACCGCGCGCTGGATCGCGCCCGTGTATTTCTCCGGGAAGCCGGGCGGCAGCGTGAGCGCGACCTTGATCGTCGCAAGGCGCTTCTTCGCCTCGTCGCGCACGGTCTCGAGCGAGAGGCCGAGCCCCTCCGTCGCGATCCCGCGCTCCTGACAGAAGCGGAGGGCGTAGAAGCCCATGCACGTCGCGATCGAGGCCAGGAAGAGGTCGAACGGCGCGGGCGCGGAGTCTTCCCCGTGCGGGCGGGGCTGGTCGGTCCGAACCCGGTGGCCCTTCACGTCGGCCTCGACGGCCACCCCGCCGGGGAACGAGACGGCGATGTTCACGCGGCTCCCCCGGCGCAGCAGGACGCCTTCGCCTCGGGCAGGGTGTCTTTCACGCCCGCCTTCCTCAGGATCGTCATCATCGGGCACCACTTCGAGAAGCCGCTCTGCAGGAGGTTCGCACCCACGAAGGCGGTGAAAAGGAAGAACCCGGGGTGAACCCAGTATCCGAGGGCGACGGAGGCCAGGACGAAGAACCCGGCGATGGCGCGGACGGCGTCGTTGACGGTCATCGGTCTCTCCTTGCGGGACGGCGTTGCCGACCCTTGACTTTTATAACCATATAGCTATATATTAGCCCGTGTGAACGAAAAACGCAATCCCCTCGTTCTCTTCGGACTGGCGGCGGCGCTGGCCTCTCCCGCCCGGGCCGGCGAGCCCCAGACTCCTCCGTCTCCCCTGACGCTCGCCGCCGCGATGCAGAAGGCCCGGGAGAGCGCCCGGGATGTCACGGCCGCACAGGCCCGCCAGGGGGCCGCCGAGGCCCGGGCCTCCCAGGCGAAGGCCATGCGCCTCCCGTCGTTCAACCTGACGGCGCTCTTCATGCGCACGAACAACCCGGCCGAGGCGTTCGCCATGAAGCTGAACCAGGGCACGTTCTCGTTTCCGGAATTCGTCGCGAGCGACCCGAACGACGCCGCGCCGCTCAACACCGGCATCACGCGCGCCGAGATCGCCCTCCCCCTCTTCACGGGCGGCGAGCTCTCGGGCCGCATCGACCAGGCCCGCCTCGCGGCGGCGGCCGCCTCCGGTACGTCTACGTGGGTGGCCGACAACGCCGCCCTTTCGGCCGCCGAGGCGTACGTGATGGTCGCCCAGGCCGAGGAGTACGCGGCCCTCCTCCACAAGTCGCGTGACACGGTCGCCGCCCACGTCAAGCTCGCCGGAGATTACGTCACGCAGGGCATGCTCGTCCGCTCGGAGCTCCTGAGGGCCGAGATCGAGCTGGCCCGGATGGACGACCTCGTGACCGAGGCCGACGGCCGCGTGAGGATCGCGAATGCGAATCTCGCGTTCCGGCTGGGCGCCGCGGGCGGCTCCTCGTGGGCCCTGTCTCCGCTGCCCGATCCCCGCCCCGTCGCGGTACCCCTGGACGGCTGGCTCGAGACCGCCGGACAGCGTTCCGATCTCGTCTCTGCCCGAAGACTGCTGGCCGCGGGCGAGCTCGAGGAAAAGGTGAAGCAGGCGCCCTTCTGGCCGAAGCTCGCGCTCATCGCCAAAGGAGAGCTCTACGGCGACAGGCCGTTCGGGTCCACCGGCAGGTCGGGCTCCCTCACGGCCGTCGCGACCTGGAATGTTTTCCAGGGCGGCGCCGACCGCGCCGCGGTCTTCGCGGCGCGCGAAGATGCCCGCGCGGGCCGCGAGGACGTCGCCCGGTTCGCGGAGAGCGTCCGCCTCGAGGTCCGGCAGGCCTTCGAGGAAGCGAAGACGGCCGAGGCCCGGCACGAGACCGCGAGAAAGGCTCTCGAAGCCGCGCGGGAGGCCGAGCGGATCACGGACGACCGGTTCCGGGCGGGCGTCGTGAAGACGCTCGATCTCCTGGACGTCACGACGGCCCGCCGCGAAGCGGAAACGCGCGAGCTCGTCGCCCGCGCCGACGCGCACACGGCGGCCCTGAGGCTCGCCGTCAAGGCGGGGCGCCGCCCCGAGAGCGTTTTGAACGGAGGAACGGAGTGAGGAAGATCGAATTGAGGAAGATCGGACGGAATATCGGATTCGGATTTTCTTTGAAAGTGTTGCTCGGCGCGGCCGCGGCAGCTTCGCTGGGAGCCTGCAGCTCTCCGCATTCTCCTTCTAAGAAAGATCTCCCTCCGGTTTCCGCCGCCACGGCGCTGGTCGAGCGCGCCTCCCTGCCGGACCGCCTCACTCTCTACGGGACCGTCACGGCCGACCGGACGGCAGCCGTCTCGAGCCGCGTCATGGCGAACGTCGTCGCGGTCCCCGCGCGCGTCGGCCAGTCCGTCGCCGCCGGCGACGTCCTCGTCGAGATCGACGCCGAGACGACGAGAGGGCAAGAAGCACAGGCCAGGGGCGCGCTCGCGCAGGCCCGCGCGGCGCTCTCCCTCGCCGAGCGCAACTACGAACGCTACAAGGCCCTTGCGGCCTCGGGCTCCGCCTCGCCGCTCGAGCTCGACATGAACCGGATGCAGTACGAGCAGGCGAAAGGCGCCGTTCAGCAGGGCGAAGGCGCGGTGGATGCAGCCTCCTCCGTCGCACGTGAGTCCCGCGTGACGGCGCCGTTCGCCGGCCGTGTGGCCGCGCGCCTCGTCGAGGCCGGCGACCTCGCGGCCCCGGGCCGCCCGCTTGTCACGATCGAGTCCGCGACGGGCCGCCGCCTCGTCGTCCAGGTCCCGGCCGGCACGGTCGCGGCCTCGGGCCTCTTGGTCGGAAAGAAGCTCGCCGTGAGGATCGACGGCGCGGCCGCCGACCTGACGGGCACCGTCGTCGAGATGTCGCCCGGCGCCGACCTTGCCACCCACACATACACGGCGACGCTCGAGCTGTCAGGTGCTCCCGTCGCGACCGGCCTCACGGGCCGCGCGACGCTCGACGCCGCGGCGCGGCCGTCCGTCCTCGTCCCCGAGAGCGCCGTTCTCGCGAGCGGCGGCGTCAGCCTCGTCGCACTGAAGGACGGCGCCGGCAAGGCGCGCACGCGCGTCGTGACGACCGGCGCCTCGCAGGGCGGCAAGGTCGAGATCCTCTCCGGCCTCTCCGGCGGCGAGACGGTCCTCGTCGGCCTCACGGCGCCGCCCGCCGACGGCGCGCCCGTCTCCGAGCCGAAAGACGCCGAGGCGAAGGGTACAGCCCGGTGAGCGAGACTACCCCTCACGGTAAGGACGCGCGCGAGGCACTCCGCCGCAAGATGACGCGCCGGCCTCTCGGCGCCTCCGGGCGGATCGCGAAGGCGTTCCTCGAATCCAAGCTCACGCCTCTCCTCGTCGTCGCGTCGCTCCTCCTCGGCGCATTCGCGATCCTCATCACGCCGCGCGAGGAGGAGCCCCAGATCAAGGTCCCGATGATCGACGTCTTCGTCGCGCTCCCCGGCGCGACGGCGCCGGAGATCGAGAGCCGCGTCATCTCCCCCGTCGAGAAAGCCCTCTACCAGATCCCGAATGTCGAGTACGTCTACTCGACGTCGCAGCCCTCGGGCGGGATCGTGATCGTGCGTTTCCTCGTCGGGACGGACCCCGACCAGGCGGTCGTGCGCGTCCACGCGAAGATCGCCGAGCTCCAGCCGAATCTCCCACCCGGCGCCCTGCCGCCCGTCGTCGTGCCCCGCGGGATCGACGACGTGCCGGTTGTCGCGTACACGCTCTGGTCCAGGGACGCGACCCCGATGCAGCTCCGGCAGATCGCCGACGAGGTCAAGGCCGACTTCGCGCGGCACCCGCGCGTCTCGCAGGTCACGGTCCTCGGCGGGCAGCGCCGGGTCGTCAACGTCACGTTCGACCGCGACCGCCTCGCCTCCTACGGCGTCTCGCTCGTCCAGGCCTACGGAGCGCTCTCCAGCCTCAATTGGCGGCTCCCGGCGGGCAGCTTCTCGTCCGGCAACGCCGAGGTGCCCGTCGAGGTCGGCTCGCTCTTCCGGCGCGCCGAGGACGTCGGCACCGCGGTCATCGGCGTCGCGAACGGCAAGCCCGTCTGGCTGCGCGACGTCGCATCCGTCTCGGACGGGCCCGAGGAGCCCGCGCAGTACGCCTGGATGCTCACGAAGGCCGGGGAAGACGCCCCAGCCGTGACGCTCGCCGTCGCGAAGAAGCCGGGCACGAACGCCGTGACGCTCGTGAAGGAGCTGGACGCGCGCCTCGAGGGCCTCAAGGGCCCCGTCGTGCCCTCCAACGTGACCGTCACGAAGACGCGCGACTACGGCAAGACGGCCGACGAGAAGTCGTCGGAGCTCATTTTCCACGTCGGGCTCGCGACGCTCTCAGTCGTGATCCTCATGGCGTTCTTCCTCGGACTCCGAGAGGCGGTCGTCGTCCTCGTCGCGGTCCCCGCGACGCTCGCCCTCACGCTCTTCTCGTCTTACCTTTTCGGATACACGCTGAACCGCGTGACGCTCTTCGCCCTCATCTTCGCGATCGGCATCCTCGTGGACGACGCGATCGTCGTCGTCGAGAACGTCCATCGCCACTACGAGCTCGGCTGGGGCGAGCCGCGCCTCGCGACCGTCTACGCGGTGGACGAGGTCGGCAACCCGACGATCCTCGCGACGTTCGCAGTCGTCGCGGCCCTCCTCCCGCTCGCGTTCGTGTCGGGTCTCATGGGCCCGTACATGCGCCCGATCCCCGTGAACGCCTCGGCCGCGATGGTCTTCTCCCTCCTCGTCGCGTTCATCGTCTCGCCGTGGCTCACCTTCCGGCTCTTCCGGAAATTCGCCGAGGCACACCTCCGCGGCGAGGAGCACTTCGTCCCCGGCACCGAGGCGCCCGTCGAGGACCGCCTCGTCCGCCTCTACCGGAAGCTCTTCACGCCGCTCCTGAGGCACGCGGCCCGCCGCTGGGCGCTTCTCGGCGGCGTCGTCGTCCTGCTTCTCCTGTCCTGCGGGCTCTTCGTCGTGCGGGCCGTGAAGGTCAAGATGCTTCCGTACGACAACAAGAGCGAGCTGCAGGTCGTCCTCGACATGCCCGAGGGGACGACGCTCGAGGCCACCGCCGCTGCCGCGCGCACGCTCGCGGTCCTCGTGAGGACGCGGCCTGAGGTCGCGGACGTCGAGGTCTACGCCGGCACGTCGGCCCCGTTCAACTTCAACGGCCTCGTCCGCCACTACTTCCTCAGGTCCGGCCCGCTCGTCGCGGACATGCAGGTCAACCTCGCGCCCAAGGGCGACCGCTCGCGCGACAGCCACACGATCGCCAAGGAGATCCGGAACCTGATCGCGCCGGCCGCGAAGCGCCTCGGCGCGAACGTGAAGGTCACCGAGGTGCCCCCGGGCCCGCCGGTCCTCTCGACGATGGTCGCCGAGATCTACGGCCCGGACCCGGTCCGCCGCATCGCTCTCGCGAAGCAGGTCCGGGAGGTCTTCGAGTCCACCCCCGGCGTCGTCGACACGGACTGGCTCGTCGAGGACCCGGCCCCGAAGGTGGAGCTCGTCGTGGACCGTGAAAAGGCGATGTTGAGCGGCGTGACGCCCGAAGTCGTCGTCAAGACGCTTCGGATCGCGCTCAGCGGGATGGACGCCGGCCTCCTCCACGTGGACGCCGCCCGCGAGGCGGTTCCCATCGTCCTCAGGCTCGACCGCACCCAGCGCTCCGGCCTCGAGGGCCTCCTCGCGACGTCGGCCCCGTCGATGACAGGCAAGCTCGTCCCGATCCGCGAGCTCGTGACCGTCGTGAACGGCGTCCGCGAGCCCTTCGTCTACCACAAGAACCTCCAGCCCGTGACGTACGTCCTCGCCGAGATGGCCGGGGTGGCCGAGGCTCCCGTATACGGCATCCTCGACATGAAGAGCCGCATCGCGGCGCTCAAGGCGCCCGACGGGAGGCCCCTCGAGGTCCTCTCGACGACGCTCCCGACCGATTCGAACCGCTACGCGATGAAGTGGGACGGCGAGTGGCACATCACGTACGAGGTCTTCCGGGACATGGGGATCGCCTTCGCGGCCGTCATCGTCCTCATCTACGTCCTCGTCGTCGGGTGGTTCCGCTCGTTCGTGACGCCCCTCATCATCATGGCGCCCATCCCACTCACGCTCATCGGCATCCTGCCCACGCACGCGCTCTTCGGCGTCTTCTTCACGGCGACCTCGATGATCGGCTTCATCGCGCTCGCGGGAATCATCGTCAGGAACTCGATCCTCCTCGTGGACTTCGTGAACCTCGAGCTCGCGGCCGGCGAGCCGCTCGAGGAGGCCGTGGTGAAGGCGGGCGCGGTCCGCTTCCGGCCGATCGTCCTGACGGCGCTCGCGCTCGTCGCGGGCGGCGCCGTCATTCTCCTCGACCCGATCTTCCAGGGCCTCGCCGTCGCTCTCATCTCGGGCGTCGTCGTCGCGACCGCCCTGACCCTCGTCGTGATCCCGCTCCTCTATTTCATGTACCTCAAGACCGCGGGCGTTCCGCCGGCGGAGGAGGAATGAACGCGAGCCCGGGCCCCGGCAAATCCTCCACCCGCATCATTGACCCCGCCTGCTGCGGGCACGATGATCACCATATGGCGATGCACGCGCACCTGCCGCTGACCGATGCCGCCTGCGAAGAGGTCGCAACGCGCTTCCGGGCACTCTCCGAGCCCATGCGCCTCAAGATCCTGAGGCGGCTCTTCCGGAGCGAGGCCTCCGTCGGCGAGATCCTCGACGAGGTGGGCGGCACGCAGGCGAACGTGAGCAAGCACCTCGCGGTGCTGCACGGCTCGGCGCTCCTGGACCGCCGCAAGGACGGCACGCGGACCGTCTACTCGATCGCCGATCCGACGCTCCTGAAGATCTGCTCGATCGTCTGCGAGGGCGTCGAGCGCGGAGCCCGCGACAAGGCCGACGCGATTCTCGGACGCCCCCGCCGGAGCGCCCGCCGCTGAGCCCCGCGGCGTCCGCGCTCGGGACCGGAAAGGAAACGCAATGACCGACATCCGCCGGATGCACCCCGCCACCCGGATCATCCACGCGGGGCAGCACCCCGATCCCGCCACGGGTGCCGTCTCGACGCCGATCTACCAGACGTCCACGTTCGCGTTCCGAAACGCGGACGAGGGCGCGGCGCGCTTTCAGGGGAGGGACGCCGGGTATAAGTACACACGGCTCGGCAATCCCACGGTCGCGGCGCTCGAGGAGTGCCTCGCGACGCTCGAGGGTGGCTATGGCGCGCTCGGCGCCGCGACCGGCATGGCCGCGATCAACACGGTGTACGTCGCGTTCCTCGAGCAGGGCGCCCACGTCGTCGGGACCGACTCCGTCTACGGCCCGTCCCGCCTCGTCCTCGAGAACGAGTACCGGCGCTTCGGCGTCGCCTCGACGTGGGTCGACTCGTCGAAGCTGGAGAACGTCGCGGCCGCGATGCGGCCGTCGACGAAGATGGTCTACGTCGAGTCGCCCGCGAACCCGACGATGAAGCTGACGGACATCGCGGCGTGCGCGGACATCGCGCACGCGCACGGCGCGCTCCTCGTCGTCGACAACACCTTCGCCTCCCCCGTCCTCCAGCAGCCGCTCGCGCTCGGGGCCGACGTCGTCGTCCACAGCCTCACGAAGTACGTCAACGGCCACACGGACGTCCTCGGCGGCGCGATCGTCGCCGGCGCGCCCGCGCTCCTCGACCGGCTCCGCAAGGTCCACGTCGTCTTCGGCGGGACGATGGACCCGCATCAGGCGTGGCTCATCCTGCGGGGCGTCAGGACGCTCGGCCTGAGGATGGAGCGCGCGCAGGCGAACGCCCTCGAGATCGCGCGCTTCCTCGAGGCGCACCCCGGCGTCGCGTGGGTCCTCCATACGGGCCTCCCGAGCCACCCGCAGCACGCGCTCATGCTCCGGCAGATGGCGGGGCCGGGCGCGGTCTTCTCCTTCGGCGTGAAGGGCGGTCTCGAGGCGGGCAAGGCGTTCATCGACTCCGTGAGGCTCGCGACGCTCGCCGTGAGCCTCGGAGGCGTCGAGACGCTCATCGAGCACCCCGCCTCCATGACGCACACGGGGATGCCCCGGAACGAGCGCGAGGCCGCCGGAATTTCCGACGACCTCGTGCGTCTCTCCGTTGGCTGCGAGGACGTGCGCGACCTGATCGCCGATCTCGCGCAGGCGCTCGACGCGGCCGCGAAAGCGGCGCCGGCCGAGGCGGAAACAGCGGCGGCGGTCCACGACGGGGGACGACGATGAGCGGCGACGCCGCCTGGCTGTGGGGCGCCCTCCTCGTCTGGATCGTCCTCCAGAAGTTCGTCTTCCCACGCCTCGGCGTCCCGACGTGAGGGGTGCGCGGTCCCGCCGGCGGCGGGACGGGCTGCTCCCCGCGGGCGAAGACAGACACGCCTGAGACGAGGAAGCGGACGGACGCGTGACGCTGACCGCGGACGAGCTCTCACGGCGGAAGGATTCCTTCTTCAAGCGGAGAGAGGCGTTCGCCGCCCTCGGACACGACGGGGGGCGGGCCGCCGCCCTCGTCCTCGACGGCGCGGGGCTTCTCGACGGGCCGGCTCTCGACCTCGGATCGGGCATGGGCATCATGGCCCGCGAGCTCGCACGCCGCGGCCTCCCGGTCGAAAGCGTCGACGTGAGTACCGAGGACCAGGAGGTCGCCGCCTCTCTGACGGAGAGGACGGGACTCGAGTCGCGCGTGCGCTTCACGCCCGCGGACGGCGCCGCCCTTCCCTTCCCGGACGGGAATTTCGCCTCCGCCATCTCGTTCAACGTCCTCCACCACCTCGCGGACGGCGCGTCCGTCCTCCGCGAGATCGTCCGCGTCGTGCGGCCCGGCGGCGTGCTCGTGCTCGCGGACTTCTCGCGCGAGGGGTTCGACTTCGCGTCCCGTGTCCACGCCGCGGAGCGAGCCGTGCACCCGGAGGGACCCGTCACCCTCGATTGGGCGCGCGGCTTTCTCGCGAGCCTCGGGCTCGCGGAGACAGGCGTC
>OCTA010002643.1_pt1 | contig 16181 bp, 7 predicted proteins | sample 1538991 | NCBI WGS metagenome assembly OCTA01 (sample SAMEA3539302, study PRJEB22396) | soil metagenome | biome: tundra; feature: field; material: soil | place: USA | collected 2010-05 | depth 0.15 m | reverse complement strand
GTCGTCACGACTTACATCGCGCCGGATTGGTTCTTCAACACGACCAACGTCGCGCTGAAAGGCTTCGAGCGCATCAACTTGACCACCGGCGCCACCACCGGGGCGCCCAACGATCCGCGGTTCTACCAGACGACGATCAACCTGTACGCCTTGCTGGGCGCCAGCAACCGCCCACTGTCCAGCCTTACCTTCGCCAAGCCAGCGGCAAATTCCACCGCCATCTATGCGCTCAGCGGCCTACCGACTTCGGCCGTCGTGCTGCCGGGGGTAACCACGGCGCCGGCGTCGAACGTGCTGGCCACCAGCGCCACGTTGGGGGGACAGGTTGTTTCTATCGGGAATGAACCGCCGCTGGTGACAATCTACTACGGAACGGCAGATGGCGGGACCAACGCGGGTGGATGGTCGAGCAGCTTGTCCCTCGGCTATCAGACTGGCGCGTTCGGTGCCTCCTTCGGTGGGCTCTTGCCGGGCGCGACCTACTATTTCACCGCCAGCGCCGCCAACGCGGCGGGCACCTCATGGGCGGCGTCCTCCCGCACATTCACGATGCACATCCCCACACTCCCAGTCGTGACCAATCTTCCGGCGAATAGCGTCACCGCCAACATCGCCACGCTCAACGGGGCAGTGCTTTCCACAGGCAACGACGTGCCGCTCGTGACGCTTTATTTCGGGCCGACCGACGGGGGCGTCAACCCAACAGCGTGGGTAAGCAGCATCGCGCTGGGACCGCAGGCCGGCGGATTCGCCCGAACAGTCTTCGGCCTGTCCTCAAATACGACCTACTTTTTCGCGGCCCAAGCCGTCAACGGCGCAGGCACCGTCTGGGCGGTGCCGTCGCAAAGCTTCACCACGGCGGCTGTGAACCCGCCGCCGTCCGCCGTCCTCACCCATCACAACGATAACGCGCGCACGGGAGAGAATCTCAATGAGTTCATCCTCAATGTGAATAACGTCAACTCGAAGCAATTCGGCCTGGTCTATACGCGCGCGGTGGACGACCAGATCTACGCGCAACCGCTCCTGGTCACTAATGTCAGCGTGCCTGGGCGCGGAGTTCACAACCTTGTCGTCGTTGCTACCGTCAACGACTCAGTTTATGCCTTTGACGCCGACGACCCGAACATGACTGCCCCGTACTGGCAGGCCAGTTTCCTCGGACCGAATATCGTTCCCCCACGCAACAGCGACATGACCGGCGCTTGCGGGGGCAACTACATGGATTTCAACGGTCAGTTCGGTATTGTCGGCACGCCGGTGATTGATCCGGCCACGGGAACCCTTTACCTGGTGGCGAGGACGAAGGAAAATGGCACGAACTTCGTCCAGCGGCTGCACGCGCTGGACGTCACCACAGGCGCGGAGCGCCCCAACAGTCCCACGATTATCACGGCGACGTATCCCGGCACCGGCTCCGGCAGTTCGGGCGGGTTTATCACCTTCGACCCGCAGCGACAAAACCAACGTCCGGGACTGGCGTTGGTGAACGGGGTGGTCTATATCGGCTGGGCCTCGCACTGCGATTGGGGTCCGTATCACGGATGGCTGTTGGGCTATGATGCGAGCACGTTGCAGCGGGTTGTGGTTTACATCGACACTCCCACCGGCGTGGATGGCGGCATCTGGATGAGCGGCCAGGCGCCGTCTGCGGACGTCAGCGGCAACCTTTACATCTCGATTGGCAACGGCACGGTTGGGACCTCCGGGAATCCGCGGGACACTCTGAACCGCGGCGAGAGCTTCCTGAAGCTTACGCGCAACGGGACCAATTTTACCATCGCAAGCTGGTTCACGCCTTACAACTATCCAGCGCTCGAGAGCGGCGACATTGATCTCGGCTCCGCGGGCATGCTGCTGATTCCCGGCACCACCCTCGCGTTCTCTGGCGGCAAAGAAGGGGTCGTTTACCTGGTTAACCGGGACAATATGGGCGGTTTGAGCGGGTCAAGCACGGCGGATACCAACGTGGTCCAGACCTTCGAGGTGAGCACCGATGAAATCCATGGCGGACCGATCTGGTGGGACGGCCCGGACGGTTCTTACGGCTACATCTGGCCGGCCTCGGTCAATCTCCAGCAATACAAATTTGATAAGACGAACGGCCTGTTCCTGCTGCCGGCATACGCGCTAAGCCCGACCGCCGCTCCAAATGGGCAACCGGGCGGTATCCTTGCCCTCTCAGCCAACGGCACGAATGCGGGCAGCGGGATCGTCTGGGCGTACCACCAACTGGTCGGTGATGCCAACCAGAGCGTCCAACCGGGTATTTTGCATGCCTATAGCGCCCAGAACATCTCCACCGAGCTTTGGAACTCGGAGCAGGTCAGCACGCGGGATTCGGTTGGCCTCTATGGCAAGTTCGTCCCGCCTACGGTGGCCAACGGCAAAGTTTACCTGGCGACCTTCTCCAACCACTTGAACGTCTATGGCCTGCTGCCGCGCCCGCAACTGACCATTAGTCTCTCCGGCGGCAACGCCATTCTGACATGGCCCGTCGTCCCCTTCGTCGCCTACACGCTCCAGGCCAACACCAACCTGCCTTCGACCAATTGGTTCAACCCCAACCTCTCCGTGACGGTAAGCAACGGGGTAAATTAGGTGGCCATCCCCGCGACCGGAGCGGCTACCTTCTATCGACTGAACCAATAATGCTGTTCACCAAGGCGTGCGGCTGTCTTTGAGATACTGCGCATGGCCGTCCAATAGCGCCCGATTGCGTCCACCGGGGTGGACCGTCCGCCCCCGTAGTTCCGGCGCCACGCTCGGCACGGTGCTCGGGAAATACGGATCCACCGCCAATTCCACGTCGCAAGGCCCGGTCACCAAGCCGACCGTAGAATCGTTTGCCGCTTGCAGGTCCCTCACGGCTTGGGCCGCGGTCTTGCCCCAAAAATCTTCCAGGCCCACAGGATCGTCTGGACGATCAAAGCGCCAGAGCCAATACCGGGTCACCGGCGCATTGGAACTTGTCGAAATGGCCTGAACGGTCTCGATAGCGCTGCCGGCTGGGGTGGTGGCCGCCAACCGGGCAAGCCCAAATGGAATCGTTGCCGGTGTCGTCATGCAGCGTCACCGCAGCCCATCCGGCGCGCGGATCGGACGGCGGCCAACTCGTCCAGGGGTGGTAGCCTAAGCTGTTCTTGAGGTCGCGCTGGTCGGCGAAACGATCCTGGAAATCACCCAGGTAAATGGCGAACGCGGTGCCGGTCTGCTTGAGGTTTGAAAGGCAAGCGACTCGCTGGGAACGCTGTTTGGCGCAGGCCAGCGCGGGCAGCAACAAAGCGGCCAGGATGGCAATGATGGCGATGACAACCAGCAGTTCGATGAGGGTGAAGGCCCCCCGCGGGCGCCCCAAGATGCCCTTCAGACTTGCCGGGGAAACCTGCATAATCGCACTCTTATCCGAGTCATAAGGACATATAGGCCATCTTGGGATTTCCGCAACCACGGCGGGCCACCAGCATCGCAGCGTTCAAGTCAGCATGCCGTGGACCTCGGCCTGATCAATGGCGACCGGGAGCGCCATATGCGCAGGCCCAAAGCGACGTGGTTCTGGTTATCAATCCTTTCCCAGCATTCGCCACTGTCTCCTCAAACAAACCCCCTTCCCCCAATCCCTGAATTTTGGTATCCACGACGCAGCGACATGGAACACGATCAACACTATTGCGTTGCAGACTTTAGTTGGGGCATTGCGGACGCCGTTTGTCCATGCGGCGCGGGCAAGCTGATTGACGGTATATGAGCACCCGCCGCTGTCTCGTCGCCGGACTCGTCTGGTTCGTCTGTAATTTCCTCGAACCGCTCTCGGCGGAAGCCGCGGCGCCTTCCTGCGACGGGGCGGAGATTTCGCTGACGCCTGATTGCCAGTTCTTCCTGGGCATCGCCCGGTTTCTGAGGGGCGGTGAAGCCGAATCGGGCAGCGCTTTCCGCTGGCTCACCAACGGCGCCACCCAGGGCTCCGGCGCGGTCATGGAAGACTTGCTGTTGCATTTCGACGATGACGTCACTGGAGCAAACGGGGAGGCACCCTCGACGGCCCAGAACATTGCGTACGGCACAGGCAAATGGGGATCGGCTCTGAGCCTGGCCTCGCAAGGCCGGCTGCAGTTTGCCGTCACCAACAACCTTCATCTGAACGAAGGCACGATTGAACTCTGGGTCGCTCTGCGCGCCGACGGCACCAACCAGGTTTACCGATCCCAGGACCATATCCTCTTCTACTATCGCGCGCCCAACGGCGACAACATTCAAGTGGCCCAGAGCGGGAGCAGCGGCATCCTTTACGCCGGCGGCACCGTCTCCAATCAATGGGAAAGCGCCTACGGCGACACGGGGAACATGCTGGCGTGGAAAGCCGGCGAATGGCATCACCTGGCGTTCACGTTTTCGGCCAGCGGCAATTCCATGCGCTTCTACGTGGATGGCGCGCTGGCCGCGCAAAATAACGAAGGCCATTACTGGCCGCCCGCCGCCGGGGCCAGCGTCTTCGCCGTCGGTGGAGCGACTTGGGGGAACACCGCGAATTACCTGCTGGACGAGATGCGGATTTCCGGCCGTGTGGCGGATGCGGTCGAACTGGCGGCGCGCTCGCGCAGGACCACCGCGCCGAAACCAAACGAAATCTGGCTGGCGGCTTCGAATGTACCGCCCGGGAGGCAATTGGTTTTCGAATTCACACCCGCCACACCAAGCCAGACGGGCGCCGTCTGCCAAAGCTCATCGCTGGCCTGGAATGGCATTCCCATTACCAATGCCGTGCCGCCCAGCACGCTTCTGCCGACGGGGGCCACCAATCTCGCGCTGCTGGTCGAGACTGCGGAGAACACTTCCTGCGCCTACGCCATCGGACAGGCCCTGCCCTATGCCCAGATGACGCCATTTGCCTCTGGAGCCGGCACGCGGCAGCACCGAGTAACCGTCACCGGCATCAACCCCGATCCCGCGATTGTAAACGACGTCTATATTCGCTGTGGCGCGAATCCCGGTTACGTCCTTCATCTCCAGTACCGGGCCATCGCCGAGTGCAATCCGCCATTTCCGCGCAAGGGCAACTTGTGGGGCTGGGGTGCGTGGATTGGCAAGGGGCTGCCGTGTATGTCCAAAGTCGATCTTTGGCTCGGCGCCTCGCCGCACCCGGACCAGGTGCTCGCGTTGCGCCGGCTCAACCCGCACCTGCGCGTGCTCACTTCCATCAACGCGGTGGAGAACGGGGGCGTTCCCGACGATTACTACCTGAAAGATGTAAAGGGCAACAAGATCGAGGTTTGGCCGGGTGCGTTCAGGCTGAATCTCACAAAACCTTGGGTTGCCGACTACCAGGCCCGCTACGCCTATCAAACCGTGCTCGACACCGGGTTGATGGCGGACGGCGTATTCTTCGACAACGTCATGACAACCCAGTCCTGGCAGAACCATGACATCTATGGCAACCCAGTGCAGATCGATGCCGACGGCGACGGCGTGGCCGACGACCCGGCGGTGCTGGATGCGGCATGGAAGGCGGGCGTTTTTCGTGAACTCCAAACCTTCCGGCAACTGATGCCCAATGCGATTGTATCCGGCCACTCGATTGATATTTACGAACCCGGGATCTCCACACTGTTCAACGGACTCAGCATCGGTTTCTGGACCTCCGACGTGCTCGAAGGCCGGATGAGCTTCACCACGCTGCTCACGCGTTACAACGATTGGCTGAGCCGCGCGGTTTCGCCCACCGCCACCATGATCGAGTCTTCGCCCATGGCGCAGATTTCCTATGGATACGATTACTCTCCGGGGCAGCACATCCCCGCATCAACGCTCGAGTTCGCGCGCACGTACTACCCGTATGTCCGGTTCGGGCTGGGGCTGACGTTGCTCAACGACGGGTATTTCGCGCACGAGTTCGGTGATACCTGGCACGGCAACGACTGGTGGTATGATGAGCTGGATTTCAACCTCGGCTACCCGCTGGGCCCGGCGCAGCGTGTAGATCTCGGCATCCCCGGCGGCACGAACCTCGTCGTCAACCCCGGATTTGAATCCGCCATCGCCAGCCCGTGGGGTTTCTGGGCCGCCTCGGGTTGCGCTCTGACCATCACCCGGCAGACCACCAATGCCGCGGTTGGCAGCGACTGCGCGCGCCTCGATGTCGCTCAAACTGATGGCGCCGACTGGCAGGTCGAGTTCACGCAATACAATCGCTCGCTGGTGCAGAGCAAAACCTACGATCTAACCTTTTGGGCCAGGGCCAGCGCCCCCCGTTTCATCACAGTCAACTCGCAGAAAGCCAGCCCGGACTGGCGCAACTACGGCCTGCTCCAGCGGCTTGCGATCAGCAGCGATTGGCAGCAATACACCGTCACTTTTAGTGCCAACGAAACCGTTTCCGATGCCCGGTTGCAGTTCCTGGTGGGCGAGACGAACGGGACCGTGTGGCTCGACGATGTCGTGCTCAAGCAAAGTCCGCCGCAGGTTTTCCGGCGCGATTTTAATCGCGGCGTGATGCTGCTGAACGCCTCGCGCCAAGCCGTTGAGGTGAACGTCGAGCCAGGCTTTCACCGTCTGACCGGCACGCAGGCGCCGATGTGCGAAATGATCCTGGACGACCAGGGACCCGGTTTTGGGACGACCGGCACCTGGACCAACCAAACCTACGATAGCGGGAATTGGAAGGCGAGAGGGCCGTTTTATCACAGTTGGGCGGGGTCGCTGCATGAATCGCTGGGCACCGCCGGCGAGGCGCGATGGCAACTGCCGCTTGCGGCCGACGATACCTACACGATCTCCGCCTGGTGGCCCGCCGCACCCCAGGCAAGCAACTGGACCAGCCAGGCGACCTTCGAGGTCATCACGAACGGGATCGTCATCGCCTCCACCAACCTCGATCAGCGGAGCGGGGGCGACCAGTGGCATGACATAGCGGTCGTCCCGCTCTTGGCGACCAACGCCGTGCAAGTGAGGCTCACCGCAGCCAGCGGGACCTGTGTGGCTGACGCGCTGCTGATCCGCTCCCAGTCGCGCTACAACAATGGCCAGCCTGTGAGCACCGTGCGGCTGCAGCCGATGGACGCCATTATCTTGCAGCGCGACCAACCCGTGATTTCCCGGCCCCGCCTCGGAGCGGTGAGCGTTTCCTCAAGCCAGGTCGTGCTCTCAGCTACAAACCTGACGCCGGGATTTTCCTGCACGTTGGAGCGCGGCGCGGATCTTGTCTTTGGCTGGCAAGCGATCCAGTCATTCTCGCCGCTCGGATTTTTCACGAACCTGCTGGACACTCTGCCTTCCAACGGTGGCGGGGCCTTTTATCGGCTACGAATCTACTGAGGACTTGCGGAATTGATCTGCACCGGGCCGGCGTGGCGGTAATGCGTGTTGCATAACCCGCGCGGCGGAGGCGCGGGATCACTGCTTCAGCGCGAGGTCCACGCAGATAATCTCCTTGTCATTCCGGGCATAAGCGTGACGGTTGGCAAACGCGGGATGCGACCATAACACTGGCCGTCCAGCGGCGCTGCCGGTCGGCTCGAGCAGGTGCGCGCGGCTGATCTCCTCGTAGCCGCGGGGGCCGAGCTTCGCGATGATCAAATCGCCCTTCTCGTTGAACAGGAAGAAACGATTTCCGTTCTTCACGATGAAGGCGTTGGCCCAGCGCACGGGTTCACCGGAGGTCGTGGCCTGGAAGGTTTCCCAAACGCGCTCGCCGGTATCCACCTTCAAGCAACGCAATTGTCCGTAACTGCAGACGCCGTAAATGAAGCCATCCTCAAGGAACGGCGTGCACATGACGGCGTTGAGGTGGGTCGTCTCCTTCTCATTGACCTTGAGTGTGCGCCAGGCGGTGGTTGCCGCGGGTTTGACGGAATCGAGTTGCAGCATCAGCGAGCCGCTATAAAAGGCGGTGAAGAAGAGGAAGTTGCCCAGCTTGCGCGGCGTGGCGAGGGTCATCCCGGCGCGGGACTTGAACGGCACCGACCAATAGACTTCCCCGGTTTCCGGGTTGAGCGAGTTAGCCGCTTCGGGATGCCAGAGGATAAGCTGCCGTTTGCCGCCCGCCTCGTAAATGATCGGCGAACTGTAGCCCGGTTCTTCGGCGCTCAATGCTCGCCAAGTCTCCTTGCCAGTGTCCTTGTCGAAGGCGACGGCCGTGCTGCCCGCTCCGCCGACCAGGCAAATCAGCCGGTTGCCATCGAGCAACGGGTGCCCGGCGAAGCCCCAGAGCGGCGCCTTGATGCCGAAGTCCTTCTTGAAGTCCCGCGACCAGAGAATCTTTCCATTCTCCGCGTCGAGGCAGAACAGATTCCCCTCGGCGCCAAGCGTATAGACTTTGCCTCCGCTGACCATCGGCGCAACGCGAGGTCCGGCGGGATAGCTGATCGTGTAGGGGCATTCGTATTCGTGTTTCCAAAGAAGCTGCCCATCGGCTTCGCTAAGGCAGAGCACGCGTTCGAAGCCACGGATCTGGCCGCGGTCGAATGGATCAGCAGGATTGCTCACGCCCGGGGCGAGCTGGCGGTCAGCGACATACACCCGGCCATTGGCTACGACCGGGCCGGCATAGCCCCCGCCGATGGCCGTGCGCCAGCGGACGGGCGGCCCATTGGTGGGGAACTTCTCGACGATGCCGGATTCCCGCCAGACGGAGTCACGCTCGGGGCCGAGCCACTGCGGCCAGTCGGCGGCGAACAGCGCGTTGCCGAAGAGAAGCGAAGCGCAGAGCGCGCGCCGTCCAAAACTCCAGATCATGTACATGGGACCAAACTACACGAAAACGGGGTGTTCGGCGATGTGAAAGCAAAGCAGAGCCAAGCTGAATTCCTCACGCTCCTTGCACTTCTATGCTCAGAATCTCCCCGGGTTCACATTCAGCAAGCACCTCGAAGGGCCGGCAGCATACTTCACAATCCGTCGTAAACCGTTGACTGGCGATACTCGTATCAATCACCAGCTCAAAGCTTTGGCCGCAATATGGGCATTGAATGGTTTCGCTGGCTTCCATGTTCAGTCGCGTCCCAGAAACCATTCACACGAAGCCCGGCAAATGCAACTGGTCGGTTGGGGCGCACTCCTACGGCAACGGAAACCGGTGAATATCAGCAGGGTCGAACCGAGAACTTGAAAACTCAATTGCCTGGCCCCGCTCCACGGTTCGATACGAGTGGGCGATGCTGATCCGGATTACCGCCAAGTCTCCGGTCCGCAGCTCCACGAACGCGCACGCTTGGGAATCAATGTCGGCCACGCTGAGCAAGACCTCGCCCCGAATCACGTAAACCAGTTCTTCTTTGACCTTGTGGTAATGATTGCCGCGGACCTGCCCCGGACGAAGTTCGATGAAGGCCAAATAACGGATCCCCTCCTCGGCGTCGTAGAACTGCGCCAGTTCGCCCTGCGGCAACATCAGCCGCTTAAGGACCGGTGCATCGGGTCCCAAAGGCAAATGGAGCTCCGGGAGCGACCGCTTGAGCACCTTCCCGTTCAGGAATGAGGAGTCGGGCATAATTATGGTTTGTACTCGTAAGCGCCAAGGTCGAGTTGGCCGTCAGCGGGCCGGGCGCAGTTTTGCAGATGGTTGACGTACTCCAACATGGGCAGGCCGGAATGCGAGGCGCCCGCGCCGTCGAGGAAGCCAAGGACGTTCAATCCCCGGTTTCGGCAAGCCGAAGTGGTTATGAGTCGAAGGTTGCGCGCCTGGCGGTTGGCAAACCCCGGGTCGCTCCCCTGAACGCTCGCGTAGAAGGTGTTCGGCACGGCAGCGGTGGCCTGCATCCAATTGTTGGAGCCGCTGATTCCGCCGCCCAAGGTGCCGAGGATCTTGTCGCTGCCGTTGAAGATATTGTTGCAGGCCACCACCGTGGCGCCGGCGGCATTGGCGGCCAGGAACTGAATGCGGCCATCGCCGGCGATAAAGGTATTGTTGAAAGCGAAAAGGGTGCCGATGTGTTGGCCGCCGGAATCCTGGCCAAACTGGATGAAACGCCCGGAGTTGTACCCGCTGAGGCGGGGTTTGCTGATGACGATGTTGCCGATCATCACCGCGTGGCTGTTTGCGGCGGCCGTCTCTTGGGCGTCCACCAGGCCCACTTCCCCGTCCTGAGAATCCGCGATGTAATTATAGAACAGTTCGGTGTAATGGGCGCGCGTCTTGAAGTTTTGCCCGTTGAGTGAATCGTGGATGTAGCAGAACCTCAGGGTGGCGCTGTTGCCTCCCAAATAGAGGTTGTGGCTGTAACCGTCATAGAGCGATGTGCCGTTGGAGGCAATTTCGGAGGCCTCGATCAGCAGATTGCTATTGTTGTCACACATGAAGCCCATATCGCAGCCAGTGATCTTGCAGTTGCGCACAGTGACGTTGTCGGCGGAGGTGACCCGGATGCCCGCGGCGTTGTCCCCGTTGCGGCCGTTTACAAATTCGAGGCCCTCGATGATGATATCGTGTGCCTCAATCTGAAACACCGCGCGCGGATTCGGCAGCACCCCGTCCACTGTCTTGCCGTTGGCGTCGAAGACCGGTCGGGAGGCCCCGACGCCGCGGATGATAATTGGGTTAGCCGCCGAGCCCGGATTCGTCCAGCGTTTAACCTCGTGATAGGTCCCCGGATCAACCTCCACGACATCCCCGGGATTGAGCGCAGGCAGGCTGGCGACCGCAGGGTAAGGACGGGCCGATCCGACCTGATAAGTTGTCGCCGGCGCGCTCGTGGCCCACCACAACCCGGCCACCGTTAACAGCATGCCGATTGTGCGGATACCGTTGCCCCGGATGTGGCAGAGCGGGTCTCTGTCTCCCGCCGTATGGAGATGTATCTCACGCGTCACTGGCTGCAACAGGCTACTGCTCCACTGCCCGGGGGACAAGCCCAACCCTGCTTTGCGGACTTTAGCGGCTACGCGTCCGCGCTTCGCGAGGAAACCCAAGTTACCCGAAGCGGAGTCATCAGGCTAACGACCCTGATTTCCGAGCAGTGCGTGAGATCAGGAAACTGAACGGTCTCCGAAAGGCAATGTGAGCTTGAGGCGGTCTCGGCCCGTGGCTAATATTCCTATTTATGGGAATTTCAGGTGACCGATTGCACGCCCGGCTTGAGAACCTCCTGGTTGTGCTGGCCACGGGATTGTTTGCCGCAGGCGTGTGTTTCGTGGTGCCAACCGTGCTTGAGGGCAGTGACTACGTGACGATGTGGAAGCCAAGCTTCCAATTCCTGGCAGACTCGGTGCGGGAAGGACGCGTCCCGTTTTGGAACCCGTACGTTCAGTTGGGCCGGCCCTATCTGGCCGATATGCCAGCCGCGGCTTTCTATCCTCCGACGTATCTGATTTGTCTGGGCCAGGAAACCGGGGTTTTCCTCCAAGTTTGGTTGCACTGCCTGCTCGTCGTTGCCGGCATGCGGCGGCTGGCTGAGGCGTTGGGGGCGGGCCGGTGGCAGAGCTATTTCATGGCGTTTAGTTTCCTGGCGTCTGGCGCGTTCACGGCACGCTGGGCCACCGGGCAAGTTACCTACGCCTGGGCTGTTTGCTATGTGCCGTGGCTTTTTTATTACGCCATTCGCACGACGGAACCGTGGCAAAGCCGCCGAGTTGGCCTATATGCTGTGTTGCTGGCCCTGCAATTGTTGTGCGTTCCGCAGGTGTTCTGGTTTTCGGCTGTCGGCCAGGCGGTATTCATTTTCACGCGCGCGCTGAGGCTCCCGGTGCGGGAAGCGGTCCGGGATGCCTCGCGGGGACTCCTCCAGTTTGGCGTGGCGTGTGTCTGGTGCGTCGGGCTGTTAGCCGTGGTATTCTTGCCGATGCTGGAACTGATCAAGGAGTCCAATCGATCCGGCAATTCGCTTGCCTTTGTAAACTCCTACAACCTGTCCTGGGAAGACTTGGGGCGCCTTTTCGGCCCGCTGTTCTCCCGTTTGGATTGGGAAGGCAATCTCTTCGTGGGTGCCGTTGTCGTCGTCTTAGGATGCGCGGGATTGTGCCGGGTGCGCGAGCGCAACGTGCGAGGCTTGTTGGGCGTGCTGGTTGTCGCGTTGTTGATCGCGCTGGGCGACCGCACGCCTTTCTTCGGATTATTTTACAAATGGCTTCCTGGGTTTGCCGGCTTCAGATTCCACGCGCGCGCCACGCTGCTGGTGGGGCTGGTGTTGATTTGCGCCGCAGGGATTTGGCTGAGCCGGCCGCATCCCCGCCTTCGGGGTTGGTGGACCCGCCTCTTCGGTGTCCCGATCCGCTACGCCATTATTGGTTTGGTCTTAATTCAGTCGGTGGACCTGCTGCAGGGCACTTGGGAAACCAAGAGAATTTTCACCTATGCTGCTCTTTTAACTCTGGGGGCTCCTGTGGGGCCCCCGTTCGTCGAGACCCTCGCCGCGGAATTGCGGAAGTCGGGCTTAGTGGAACCATTCCAGCCACCGCCCCGAGTGTGTGTGTTGCCTCCACTCGTCCCCCGGAATTACGGAATGATTTACCGGTACAGTAGTTTCGATGCCTACTGGCCGCTGTTCCTGGGGCGGCCGTGGGATTATCTGCACGCAGTGCTGGGGATACCGCCGGGGGAGGATAAAGGTAATCTTTCACCGCTGGTTTATAGCCACGGCGTGTTTCCTTATCCTGACCTTGGTTTGTCTGTCGGTTTTGACCTTGGTCTTGGAAAGCTGGTGGTGAACACCAATCCGGCCCCTCGGGCGTTTCTGGTGAACGCGGCGGAAACAGCGGATTACGCCACCATTCTCGATCGGCTCGCGAACGGTCACGACATCCACCGCCGCGCATTGCTGGAGAAGCCCTTGGCCGAGCCGTTGTCTCAGGAAGGTTCTCCGCCCGGCACGGCGGCCATCCGCCGTTTTGAGCCGGAGTCGCTGCTGGTCGAGGTGGAAACCAGAGAAAAAGCGCTGCTGGTGCTGGCGGAAGCATGGTATCCAGGCTGGTGCGCCGAAATCGATGGTCGGGCTGGCGTATGCGTGCCGGCGAACATCTGGATGCGTGCCGTCCCGGTTCCGGCAGGACGGCATCAGGTCCGGGTGTATTTCCGTCAGAATTATTTGCTTCCGGGCCTTCTCATCTCGCTGGCCAGTGCGGGACTTCTACTGGCAGCCGCCCTTGCAAAGCCTGCGCGCCGAGCAAGCTCTGGAGCTGACCAGTTTGAGCAGATCGCTGGGCCGACGGCGCCTTCAACCGAGAATAGCGGCGACTTACAGCCAGACGTGCCATCTCTCACGGCGCGACCGAGAGCTGATTCGAGGCATTGGCAACTGGGTCGCGCATTGGCGGCTGGCGTCTTGTTGGTGTGGCTGCTCGCAGTGGCGGGAACTGTGCGGATGCGGTCATTCAATATTGCGGCATCAAACAATGACGTGTTTACCCACTTTCGGCTGGCTGAGACTTTCCAGATGCAACACCAGACGCTTCAAGCCATCACCCACTACACCGAAGGCTTGCGTTTGAAACCAGATTCTGCCGAGAGCCTGAATAATCTGGCCTGCATTCTGGTGACAAGTCCGCAGGCGGAGTTTCGCGATGCCCCCCAAGCTGCGCGTCTAGCCGAGCGTGCCTGCGAATTGACTGGCTACAAGGTGCCGGTGTATGTCGGGACGTTGGCCGCGGCGTGGGATAATCTGGCCTGGATTCGGGCAACCAGTCCGCAGGCCAAGTTTCGCGATGGCCTCGAGGCGGTGCGTCTAGCCGAGCATGCCTGCGAATTGACTGGCTACAAGATGCCAGTGTATGTTGGGACGTTGGCCGCGGCCTACGCGGAGGCTGGACGCTTCGAGGAGGCAGTCACCAAGGCGGCAATGGCCCATGAACTGGCCTCGGCTAGAGGGAAGAGTGGCTCGGCTGAGAGAGACCCGAAGCTCATTGAACTCTATAAGGTCCGACAACCGTTCCGGGATGCTGAACAACAGGATGCACTGCGTAATGGAAACCAAGGGACGACACACGCTCCAAGATGAGACGAGGCGACGCGGAGAGTTTGTAGCACGCTAAGGGAGAATCAGCATGTGCGCCAGGCTGCTGTCCGTGACCAGGTTGTAGGTGTAGGCCTCATCGAATGCGGGCAACGTCACACAAAAGCAGAGTGTGTAGATCACCCCAAAGAGAAGCAGATAGGAGCGATAACGAGTCACCGGAATAGACAAGCTTAGGCTGCAACACGCATAAGAACTGGTGCGCAGCCCGAGTGGCCGTCTGGTCCTGAAGCCTGAGTACGAATCATTACTTCTTGCGTCTGGCCGCCGATTGCCCGTCCACGCCCGGAGGCGGCTGTTCGTACGCGTACTGGTCTTCGTCTTTCACCTCTTTCTTGAGGCGAAACAGCTCAGCCTTCAGCTTGGCGACGGTCTCCTTCTGCGCCGGGTCGTTATAAAGATTGTGCAGCTCGTCTGGGTCCTTCACGAGGTCATACATTTCCCACTGATCCTTTTTCCAGAAGCAGATCAGCTTATGCGTGGTGGTGCGCACGCCGTAATGGGCGCGCGTATTGTGATCGCCGGGATCGTGGTAGTAGCGATAGTAGTAGCTCGTCCGCCAATCCGCCGGGTGCTGCCCTTTGAGCAGGGGCGTCAGGCTGCGGCCCTGCATATCGGCTGGCACCGGCAAACCGGCCACGTCCATGAACAATGGCGCGAAATCGGGATTGATCGCCATCGCCTCCTGCACCGTGCCGGGCTTCGTCACCCCGGGCCAGCGGACGATGAAGGGCATCCTCACCGAGGCTTCGTACATGAACCGCTTGTCGTAAAGGCCGTGGTCGCCGAGGAAGAAGCCCTGGTCGCTGGTGTAAATGACCACGGTGTCTTTGCTCAGGCCATTCTTGTCAAGCCAGTCCAGCAGGCGCCCCACGTTGTCGTCTATTGACTGGACGCACGCCAGGTAATCCTGCAGGTAGCGCTGGTATTTCCAGGAATTCAACGCCTCGCCGGTGAGCGTCTGCTTCTTGCCCTCCACGGTGATCTCGACCTCCGTCGGTTTGACATTGAGCCACTGGTTGCGCGCCGGGCCTGTGAGGTCAGCGGGCGGCTCGAGCTTGAGATCCCGGCGCGTCAAGTCGTAGAAGACCTTTTGCTGGCACTCGCGGATGGCGTCAGTGCGCGTGGCATAATCATCGTGCAGCGTGGGTGGCTCGGGGATGTGCCGGCTCGCGAACATCGCTCGGTGCTTCTCGTCGGGCTCCCACGACCGGTGCGGCGCCTTGTGATGGCACATGAGGAAGAACGGCTTGTCCTTGGGCCGGTTCTTGAGGAAGTCGATGGCCAGGTCGGTGATGATGTCCGTCACATAGCCCTTGATCACCCGCCGGCCATCGGGGCCGATGAAAGCCGGATCGAAATACACCCCCTGCCCCGGCAGAATGTTCCACGAATCGAATCCCGTGGGCTCGCCGCCGAGGTGCCACTTGCCGATCATGCCCGTGTGATAGCCCGCCGACTGGAGGTACTTCGCCACGGTGGGCTGCGAGCCATCGAAGAGGTTGAAGGTCGGCACGCCATTGAGATGGCTGTACTTGCCGGTGAGGATCGTCGCCCGGCTCGGGCTGCAAATTGAGTTGACGCAGAAACAGTTGTCGAACCGCATGCCCGCGCTGGCCAGGCGGTCGAGGTTGGGCGTCTTGTTCACCAGGCTGCCATAGGCGCTGATGGCGTGCGCCGCGTGGTCATCACTCATGATGAACAGGATGTTGGGCCGGGTGGCGGCTCCGCTGACCAGGGGAATGGCCAGGGAGGCCAGCGTGATCCAGATAAGACGCGACCAATTCTTCATGCTTGGCATTGTGCGCAAAACATCTGCCGGGGCAATTGCTAAAATCTGCAGGGCGAAGATCAGGGGCGCATCCTGCGGGCGTGTTTCGGTGGTAGGGCGCGCTGTCCCCAGCGCGCCGCGAACGTCTGCAGATGTCCGAAGCGCGCGGGTTTTGTCGCCCTCCCGCGGCGCGCTGGGGACAGCGCGCCCGACCTTCAAACGTGGGGGCAGAATCTCTGGGACTGTCACCCAAATGCCCCGACGGAGGACATTCATTGGAAAATGTAAGTCCCTTTGAATAGATGACAAAATAGTGGGGTCAAACCGATTGACAAACTCGGTTGAGCAGGCCGAAGCCACGATGGTGGCCATAGTCTACTATCCTTTCACTTTGGCCACTTACACGAATTACTTTATAGCCCCCGATGGTGCTCCCCAAATCCGCCTGGGAACCCAAGGGCTACCCAAGGGCT